>Ga0209229_10000979_pt1 | contig 11748 bp, 9 predicted proteins | sample SanBayMetagenome_FD_187466 | JGI IMG/M metagenome (GOLD analysis project Ga0209229, IMG submission 187466) | Freshwater and sediment microbial communities from dead zone in Sandusky Bay, Ohio, USA (SPAdes) (version 2) | ecosystem: Environmental > Aquatic > Freshwater > Lentic > Sediment | place... | reverse complement strand
CACAACAAGTAATGGAGGCTGTCAAAAATGAAAAGGCAGAAATCTTATTCATCAGTGCCGCAATCGAAAGCGAAATTGCTGTGATGGAAAGTTATGATGACAGAAAACTGTTTCTGGAAGACATGGGACTCTCGGAAAGCGGAGTGGTTCGTCTCATCAAATCAACGTACATTCTTTTGAATCTTGCTACCTATTTCACAGCAGGTGTTCAGGAAGTAAGGGCTTGGACCATCACAAAAGGAATGCTCGCACCGCAGGCTGCCGGTGTGATTCATACGGATTTTGAAAAAGGATTTATCAGGGCAGAAGTGATTGCATATGATGATTATGTTGCACTCGGCTCAGAAAATGCCTGCAAGGAAGCGGGTAAAATGGCAGTGCAAGGAAAGGATTATATAGTCAAAGACGGTGATATCATGCACTTTAGATTTGCCGTTTAAAACAATCGCTCAGGCATAAAAAAACCGGATGAAAACTCATCCGGTTTTTTATTGATTGAAATCAATCTATTGAGGTAGTAAAACCATGTCAATTTTATGATATACACCGTTGATCGCATGACGGTCAGTCGCAGTGATCTTTGAGTAAATAGGATTTTTAAATCCTTTTACACCCTGTGTTGCATCAAATGTCAATGGTGGCGCAACAGGCAGGGAGGCAGAAAGTAAGGTGGGTACAGGTGTAGGTGTAGCTGGTAAATTCGGAGAAAATGCTCTGGCCAATAAAACATGGTAAGCAAGTATACCTCTTACGGTTGTCGCAGGCAACAATGCAAATGAGGCTGGTGATTGTGGCAAACCTAGAACTGCAAACAGGTTATTGAATGCCTGGTTGGTTGGAGCCATCACCGTGAAATTCGCCAATGGGTTTACAAGGTAGTCCTGAAATCTCTGTCCAGACGGCACGCCAGCATCAGCAGCCAATACTGCCGCAACTAAATACTGCAAATCAGCATCTCTTGCTATGGTATCAAGCAAAACCCTTGTGGGAGGTGCAGTCACAGCAAATATCCTGTGCATGACTCCGTTGGCTGCATCTATATCAGTTGCAGTAATGGGAATGTTGTTTACAAAAGCTCCTGATGCACCCCTTGCAACAAAAGTGCTGAATCTTACCAGCGGATTTGTATTGGGAGCAGGAATGATGAAACTGGTTACAAACTGTGTATTGGGAAATGAAGTCGGAATCTCTGCAGCAACCAGTTTCTTGCCTGGGATGATATGGTATTGCAAAATACTTGCAATGGTAGTAGCCGGCAATACATTGATGGCTGCAGCAGGAATACCAGAAATATTGAAGGCCGCATCATTCGGAGCAAAAACAGTGAATACCTTGTTTCTGTCAGACAAATCTGCCAATAAACCAGCTTTGGTAACAGCAGCTTTTAAGATTGAATAATTGGGATCTGTATTGATGATATCTCCTATCGTATTTCCGCCTTGGAGATAAAATCGATTGGGTACAGCTTCGGGAGTGTTTTTATTGCAAGATGCAGTCAGTACAACTACCATGATTGCAACCATTCCAACCGAAAGTATATTTTGAATTTTTTTCATAATCATTTTTTTAACAAGTTGAAAATGTATTAAGCTTGGTTAAAAAATATTGTATCCGATTGAGACGTAGTACAATCCCCCGATGGATGGATTGGCCAATGCCGTGATATAATATTGATTCAACAAATTGTTGGCACCAAGTTTAACTACAGAGTGAACCTTTGGGAATTTATAGCTGAATTGAGCATCCAATACATGGTATGCAGGAACTGTTCCTGTTGCCAAATCACTGTCATAATCAAAAGCCGCCTGCCAACGGTGCACTACTGTGAATGCAGCACGCTTGGACTTGCCCAAGCCATAATTACCAAAGGTGGTATTTGTACGCAAATTAGGGGCATTGAAATAAGTAATGTATCCATTGGGTACATCACCTAAATTATCAGATGATAAATTCGTGTTCAAGAAAAATCCTTTCGGGAAACGGTATTCCAAAGAAACACCCCAACCAGTTGTTTTGACAATAGTTGGCGCATTGATGGGAAATGAAATAATTCTTCTTGTAGAAGGTGTTAATATATCAGTTGGTTTTGGACTAGATGTGATGGACTGTGCAACCAATACCCTTGTGATAAAATTCTGGTAATTGCCGCGATAATAATAAGCATCAAACAACAACTTCCCATTTTCCATCAAACCTCTGTAGCCAATCTCATATGATTTTACAGCTTCTGGTTTGAACTCACCCAGTTGCTGTACAGTCAGACGACCGCTGGACAACTCACTCACAGAATATATAGGATTGCTTGCAACCTTGAAAAAACTCAACATGTCAGGCACACCACCAGATAAGATGGCACCACCCGCAGCCAGATTAATGTATTGCTGCTGAACAGATGGAAAACGATAAGCAGTTTGATAAGAAACCCTGAAGTGATTGTCCTTTGCAATGCGCAAGAGCGCTGTTGCTCTTGGAGTAAATCTTCCCTTGAAGTTATTGTTCTTATCGTACCTGCCAGAAACGGTAAATTTAATTGCATCATCAAAAATTCCTTTGACAGCTTGTAGATAAGCACCAGATTCTGTGACAGGAATGGGACCAGTTGAATCAGCAAACAAAGTACCTTCTGAATTTAAAATAAATCTTCTGATGTTTCCACCAACCAATACCTGCGCCCAGTCGTTGAACACAGAACTGATGTTGTATTGACCTTCTACAGCGTATAAATTGGTACGGTCTATCAATCTTCCTCCACCCTTTGAAATAGGTCTCAAACGAACTGAATCATAAATTCTGTTGAATTGATCGCTGCCTGCCACTGGTCTTCCCACATCAGCTATGGATCTTGCGATGTTATGAGACTGACTAGAATTGAAACCAGACAGCATGGAGTTTAAATATGCTTGTCCATATTGGGTATACCAGGTAGTTGAATTTTTCCAACCTTCGTTGAACAGACGGGTTGTAATGGTTGTATTGTAAGACTCCCCTGCATTTTCCTGGGTAGTATACGCACGAACCATCCAATTTTTACTCTTCAACTCTGCTTTGTATTGACCCATTGTAAAATTCAATATGGAATATCTTTCACTGCCGGTATAAACTGTATTACCAGTTCCCCAGTTTCCTGATAGAATAGCTTCCACATTGCTGTTCAGTTTATAATGAACCGAACCACCCACCTTTAAATTAACTGTGTTGGGATTTGTAACGTCTTTTTCTGAATAACCAGTTCTGGAAACTGGATTAGGTGCTCCAGTAATAGAGTTGATATAAGGTGCGAGGAAAGGTGCTTGTCCAGCGATCCCTCTTAGCACCAGATTCAAGTCAAGTGTGGTTTCATCTCCATAAACACTCAATCCATCGTAGTTCGGATTGGTTGCACGGGTTCCATCAATGACACGTCCGAGGACCGGGCCGGATCTCAATACATTTCTTTCGTCTGCTGCTAGCCAGTCTTTCGCTTGCAAAAAGCCAGATGTTATCTTAAAAGCCAAGCGATCGTTGACTTTCTTCGCATATCGAATATCATAGTTGTAGTAAGGTGATGGGTCACGGTATTTACCATCCACGTGCATCGCGCCGTTCTTGGCTTGGAAGGAAAGTCCCTGGTATTTAAATGGATCCCTGCTGTTGATGATCAAAGTACCATTCATACCTCCTGGTCCGTACAAAGCAGAAGATGCACCCTGCATCAATTCCATGCTTTCTACATCTAGTTCACTCAAACCGATGATGCTACCCACAGAAAAGTTCAAACCGGGGGCCTGATTATCCATACCATCCACAATTTGTGTAAATCTGGTATTACCGCTACCAGTGAAACCTCTGGTGGTAAGTGTTTTGAAAGTTAAACTTGAGGCAACCATGTCTACTCCCTTGAGATTCACAGCCATATCATAATAATCTGCGGCTGCAGAATTTCTCAATGCGGTGGTATTCAATCTTTCAATTGAAACAGGAGATTCCAGAATCCTGGTGGGTGTTCTTGTTGCTGAAACAACAACCTCTTCCCCAAGTGTTGAACTAGGATTCAAGCTGATATTTTTCATGTCTCCGGCCGCTTCAACCTTCATTTCGGTTAAACCAAACCCAATAGAACTGAAAACAATCGTTACGGGAAACTTTGCTCCAGAAGGAAGTACCAATCTGAAATTTCCTTTGTTGTCGGTGAAAGTACCGGCTGATCCATCTTTCAAGGTGACAGAAACAGATCCGATGGCCTCTCCACCTGAAGCATTTTTAACGCTACCTGTAATAACCTGACTTTGTGCCAAAACCAATACAGGTGAGAGCAAAAATAGCAATGCAACTAAGCAAGCATATTTTTTCATAAGCATTTAGTTTTAATCAATTTACGGCAATTTACTGAAAATCAAATAAGTAATTCATTTCATTTAAAAACTAACTGATTCTGAATAACTTAACTTGCATAAATCAGTGTTCAGAATTACTTTAGCTGCATGAAAATGTTCAATTTTCCGGGTCAAACCAACTTCTACGCTGGAAAAGTTCGGGATGTGTATACGATCCATGATTCTACACTTGTAATGGTGGCAAGCGATAGAATATCTGCTTTCGATGTGATCCTTCCAAGACCAATACCATTCAAAGGACAGGTATTGAACCAGATTGCGGCTTATATGCTTGAAAAAACAGCAGATATATGTCCAAATTGGTTGTTGTCCGTACCGGCACCAAACGTTTCCATTGGAAAAAAATGCGAGCCCTTTAAAATAGAAATGGTGGTTAGAGGAAATTTGGTGGGGCATGCATGGAGAACCTACCAAAATGGTACTGTGCTCTGTGGACAAACAATGCCTGATGGATTGAAAGAGAATGACTTCTTCCCCACTCCTTTAATCACACCTTCTACCAAGGCTTCAGCAGGACACGATGAGGATATCAGCGAGGATGAAATAATTGCACAGGGATTGGCCACCAGGGAAGAATGGGAAACACTAAAAAAGTACACACTGGCACTTTTTGAAAGAGGAAAGGAACTGGCTAGAAAACAGGGACTGATCCTGGCCGATACCAAATATGAATTTGGAAAGCTGAATGGTGAAATAATACTGATGGATGAAATTCACACACCTGATTCATCCAGATATTTCTACGCCGATGGATTTGCAGAAAGACAACAAACAGGTGAACGCCAAAAACAACTCAGCAAAGAATTCGTAAGAGAATGGCTGATTGCCAATGATTTCATGGGAAAAGAGGGACAAACGGTTCCTGAAATGTCTGATGAGTGGATTCAAATCATATCAAACAGATACATCGAACTATACGAAAAACTGATTGGCGAGAAATTCAATCCACTTGCATTGAACGATGAAGAGACCGCATCAAGAATCTTGAACGGCATCAAGAACCTATAAAGAGGAGTTCTTTTTTTTGGAAAGTTCCTCCATGCGTTTTTTTGATTTGTTGAAAATATTTCTGCCTTTGTCAATGCCCTGTCTCCTCTTTTTCTGCTCAACCAAATCCAGGTGAACAAATTCCTGACACTCCTTGCTGCAACAATTAGACAGCTTATCCCTGCAGGCATCACATTGAATGAACAAGAGGTGGCAAGCTGCATTTGCACAGTTCACATGTGCATCACAAGGCGCGCCGCAAATATGACAATTGGATAAAATATCTTCTGTGATGCGCTCGCCCAATCTTTCATCAAAGACGAAATTTTTTCCAATGAAATTATTATCCAATTGCATCTCGCGCACCTTGTTGATATAATGGATGATCCCTCCTTCCAGATGAAAAACATTTTTGTACCCATTGTGCAACATCCATGCACTGGCCTTTTCACAACGAATGCCTCCTGTGCAATACATAATGATATTTCTGTCTTTTTCCGCTTTGAACATATCTGCCGCCATGGGCAATTGTTCCCTGAATGTATCACTTGGTATTTCAATGGCGTTTCTAAACCTTCCCACCTCGTATTCATAATGATTCCGCATATCTATGACCATGGTATTGGGATCTTTAACCATTTCATTGAACGTTACCGCTGTAACGTATTTTCCTTTGTTTTGCATAGAGAACAAAGGATCTTCAATCCCATCAGCCACTATTTTATTCCTGACTTTGATATCCAATACATAGAAGGAATTGCGATGCTCATCAACAGCTTTATTTAAACGGAGATTTTTCAATGCAGGTGCTGATTCGATGATTGCACGAAGATCTTCAATGTGTTCATCCGGGCAACTTATTTGCGCATTGACCCCTTCATGTGCGATATAAATTCTACCCAGTACAAAAAATTTACTCATTTCTCTGTACCATGTATCTCGAAATGATGCTGGATCTTCAATGTGAAAATAACAATAAAAAGAAAGAGTGGTTCTCGGTGTTGTGTCTTGAAGTGCTTTTTGCTTGAGCTCTTTCCTGGACACACGGTTGTGCAGTGTAGCCATACTTTGATTTTAATTCTTTGAGATAGAACCCTGGTTGCAGGCCAGGCAAAATCCAAACACTGCAAAGATAGAGAATATGAAGAAGCAATTACTTTTTGAACAAAATGGCAAGAGACCTACCGGTGAAGGCTGCAACACCTGCACTGATCCCACCAATCATAGCAGTTGTCAGCACCAACAACATAGGATCACTTTTTTTGATCACAAGCACGGCAACTCGCTTTGCCAAAATATGGTCATTGGCACTGCTGATAAAAAATGCAAAGCATCCCCAAAAAAATGCAACCCCTATGAAAACAGAAAGAAAACCCATGATTCTTTTCTGAGGGATAAAGAATCCAATGCAAAGTCCAACGATCATCACCGACCACCATGGAAGAAACAATCCAAGTGCATAAGACAAAAGTGCGCTTATAATGATTGAGACAAGAAATTTCATAGGTAATATATTTATAAAACAGGATTAAAACTCATTTTCCATTTCACCTGATCAGCATTTGTATCTTCCGTATGCATGTAAAACAAGTTGAAGTACTCCCCCTTCGCCCAGGTATCAATGAAATTATCATAAAATTTACTACCCGGATTTCCGCTTTGTCCGCCGGGATATACAGCATACGCATGTATGGGATGGGTCATTTCAATAACCATTCTCCAACTCGGACCATGATCGTGCTGGGTTGCGTTTACGATACCATTGCCGCCGCCATTCATAATGCCAGACCTTGCAAATGGCAAGGTGCTTGTTTTCAGCAAATGATAGACCGTTGTATTTTTGAATTTAGCCCATTCCAGTTTATCCTCTTTTTCTAGTTCTGTTAAATAGCTTGTTGCTTTTTTCAATGCACTTGTAACCTGCATCGCAATGTCTTCCTGCTGAGATGTATTCCTATCGTCAATAAATCTGAATGCAGTATCTCTTGCCAGTGCTTCCAACAAAACAAATTTCTCCGGACGTACCAATGAATGAGTTGATTGATGAAGATCATCCATAAAAATGTTGTTGTACAAAGAGTCCCACCATGCATGAAATGAGGTGACACCTTTTTCATTCGGATCATTATGAAGATTCCAGCTTTCCACCATTTGCAGGTACTTGGATTCGTTGGCATTCAATTGATCACGTTGCACATATTTACTCAACAACGGCCTTGCCAATTCGGCAAAAACATTGTAATTGTCATTTTGCAATGCCTTCATGTCATTGGGGGTGATATTGTACATGCCATCAAGTTTTTTATTGATGGTGATCGCTCTGTACACCTCATAACTTCCTGGGATGAAATAGGGATAAGTTGAATCAGCTGGACGTTGATTGGCACTGCTGACATAACCGCTCGCCGGATTTAGGGAGTGCGGATTTTCTTCCATTGGAATAAAACCTTTCCACATATAACTGCTGTCATATCCAGGCATCACAAACAAACCCTGGCCTTTCCACCTCAAAGGAAAAGTTGCCTGTTGCCACAATGCAATGTCTCCATTGTGTGATGCAAAAATCATGTTTTGCCCGGGAACGTTGAAATGACGTATGGCATGATGATAGTCTACATAATTTTTTGCTCTGTTCAAGAGCAACCACATTTTCAGAATATTTGAAGTATCGTGTGCAACCCATCTCAAAGCGTAGGCTTTGTCAGTAGTAAGTTCAGTCTTGAAACTATTGTCATACATGACAGGTCCGAATAAAGTATATGACACGGTATCCAAAACATCTTTGGCTCCTTTGACTTTAATTGTTTCAATTCTCTGTTCTGCCTTTTTCCATTCATCATTGAACCAATAGGAAGATTTAGATTGATCCTTGAATTTAATTTCATAATAATCCTTCACATCCCTCCCCGCGTTGGTGAATCCAAAGGCAATGCTGTCATTGAATCCAATGACCACTCCCGGCAAACCAGGAAAAGAGACCCCATATGAGTTGAAGGCCTTTGTATGCAATTGAATTTCAAACCAAATAGATGGCAAACTCAATGAAAGATGGGGGTCGTTGCTCAAGATAGGTTTTCCGCTTTGGGTCCTGCTGCCTGATACCGCCCAATTGTTGCTGCCATTTGATGGATTCGGCTTAAAATCCTGTGCAATATGAATGGTATCTTTTCGGTTGAAATAAACTGAATCTGCACCAGGTGGTGGCAGGATTTCTGCAAGGGGTTCTGAGTATGGAGTGCCTTTGGCAATGACCGGATACAAAGAATCTGCAATTTCAGGATAGAGCAACTGAAAGTTATCCTCTCCCAACAATTTCAAAGCATGGGTATATTCAAAATCCTTGTCATATCCTGCGAGGGTATATGTCATCTGCTTGGTGAACAAGGCAGACTTGAAATTGCTCCATTTTTCCGGCATGTATCCAAGCAACTTGTATTCAATGGGCAGCTCGGCTTTGTTGAGCGTTGAGATATACGCATTGATTCCATTGGTATACGCATCCAATGCAGCCTTGGTTGAATCATCTCTTTCCATGGCAGAGAGGGCATTTTCAGCAGCAAATACCATGCCCATCCTGCGTTGATTTCTGTCAAATTGAATCGCTTTGTCACCGACAAATTCGCTCAGTCTGCCTGCTGCAGCAAATGTTTGAAATTCCATCTGCCACAAACGAAATTTCGCATGTAAAAACCCTTGCACAAAATATGCGTCGTTTTCGTCTTCTGCGAAAATATGAGGAACCAACCGCTCATCCAGATAAACATCTACTTTACCATTCAAGTCCTTCAGATTCAGATTCTCTGAAAAATCATGATCAACCGATTCAGCATTTTGCCAAATTCCTTCCTGCACACTTAAAAATTCACCCAAAGGAATCGGCAAAACTTCTCTTGTTCCAAGTACATATACCAAAGCGGCATTGAGCAGGAGACCAATAGTAAAAACAACGTATTTCATAAAGTGTAGAATGGAATAAAGTTAAATAAAAAACTTGACCTTGGGATGTCAGTATATCCTAAGAAAAAAATGCTATTTCATCACCAAAGTTGATCTGGGGAAAACGTTGTGAAAGTTCAACAGCCTTCTGCAAGTACTTATTTCTGAACTTGATATGCTCGGATGAAAGGGGATGAAGTGGACGATGTTTCAATGCCTGTTGAAGTTGTGAGATTTCTTTCATAGCCTCCTGGGTTTTTCCATCCACACAAGCATGTACAAATTTATCCCAAACATATTGTGTGGCCAGGTAATTGGGGTGCACCATGTCTTCTGCATAAAATCTATAATCCCTTAAATCATCTATAATCAATTCATAAGACGGAAAGTAATAAATAGATGGATCAGATTGGCAAATCATATCAATTGCATGGAGCAAAACGGCCTTGCTTCGGTTGTTTTCTATAAATCCGTCGCGCAGGTGGCGGACTGGACTGACAGTCAATACCATTCTAATATCAGAATTGATGGATCTCAATCTAGCCAAGGACTCAAAAAAAAGATTCTTGATGGCGCTCGGATCCAAAAGGGTTCTTTGAAACCGATCAGCTGGAATTTTATGACAGTTTGCTACAATGCGTTCGCCCTCTAACTTATAGACAAAAGCAGATCCCAATGTGAGGAAGATCCATTGGGAATTTTTAAGGAATGTTTTTCCCTCTTGCACTTGATGATTCATCGCAGATGCAGCGACTTGCCTGTTCTCGTGACTGAATGCAGAATGAAAATCCCAATGATGCCATAAACCCTGATCAAAGAAAAGTTCTTGTTCAAGGATTTGCTTGCCCTGAATATAACTGTCGATTGAATGAAAAATGCTGACCGGATTGAAGAGTATACCATGTGGATTTTGAGCAACATGGAATTTATGCAAGTGAAAGCGATCATAAAGGTGATTGGTGAAACATGATCCAATCAGGAAAAGTTGATCACCGTACCTTATTTTATGATCAAAAGGAGGAGGGTCAAAGTCCATATGAAAATCGATCCCCATATCAGCTCTTCAATTTCATTCTTTGTTTGGAAGCTTCAAAAAGGATGATGCCGGTAGCAACACCCACATTGAAAGAGTCAAAATCACCTTGCATGGGAATCGTAAATTTCACATCGACAGCTTTGCTGATATAAGGCTGAATACCCTTGTCCTCACTTCCCATTACAACGCAAGAAGGTTTTTCAAAATCGACTTGCAGAAGATTGCTTTTGGATTTCATTTCTGCACTGCAAACCTGGATGCCATTCAGGTGCAGTGTATCCACAGCCTTTAACAGAGATGTAACCCTTGATACCATTATCTTTTGCAAGGCACCTGCAGATGACTTTAAAGCTTCCTCATTGAATGCGCCGATTCCCTTGTCAGGAATAATGAGGCATTGGGCTCCGCAACACAATGAGGTCCTTGCAATTGCGCCAATGTTTCGAACATCCGTGATGCCATCCAACATGACAAAAAGTGGATGTTGGCCTTTTGAAACCACATGGTCAATGACATCTTGTAATTCGTGATACTGAATGATGCTGTTGATGGCAATGACCCCCTGGTGATTGGCACGTGTGATGTAATTTAGTTTTTCAACGGGAACAACATTGATGGGAATTTGAAGTTTCTGTGCAAGTGATCTTATTTCGTCGATGATTTCACCTCCAATATTTTTTTGGATGAAAATTCGTTCCAGTTGCTGCCCGTCGCGCAGCGCCTCCACTACTGGCTGTCTTCCTATGATATTGGTTGATTTACGCATATGTTGTTTTTTGAAAGCAACATCAATTTTACTTTAAAGATAGCTGCAATGGTGATGGCATCTGTAATTTCTTTCCTGTCAATCATCTTCAATACTTCATCGATATGGTATCGGTGAATGGTGAAAACTTCTGTATCCTCCGGCTCCGGAATTCCCTCAGTGAGCTCTTCGGCCAGGTAAACTATTGATCTTTCATCAGAAACAGAATTAGACAAATGCATATCGAGGATGTTGGTCCACCGACCTGCACTCAAACCCGTTTCTTCTTTCAATTCTTTTTTGGCAGTCTCCAAAGGATCGATGTCAAGCGGACCCCCGCCTTCGGGAATTTCCAAACTATACTCATTGAGAACATAACGAAACTGTCTTACAAAATAGATGCATCCGTTTGCATCAATGGGTACGATGCCGATGGCCAGATTTTTAAAATGTACTTTGCCATAAATAGCGGGCTTACCTGCAGGATTGATCACCTGGTCTTCCGTGACATTGATCCATGGGTTGTCGTATTTGACTTCACCACTGATTTTTTGCCATTCCATTAGTGTTGACATACCTAAAAATAATTAAACCCTCCAATATGGAGGGTTTAATCTTGTATGTTTTGGTTTTAATTATTTGATTCCAAAAGCAGATTTCACTTTTGTCAG
>Ga0209229_10000977_pt1 | contig 11770 bp, 10 predicted proteins | sample SanBayMetagenome_FD_187466 | JGI IMG/M metagenome (GOLD analysis project Ga0209229, IMG submission 187466) | Freshwater and sediment microbial communities from dead zone in Sandusky Bay, Ohio, USA (SPAdes) (version 2) | ecosystem: Environmental > Aquatic > Freshwater > Lentic > Sediment... | reverse complement strand
GATTGGGACTCTTATTTGATCCCACTCCCCTAAGGACTTTGTAGAAACAGCCAACGCGCGAAGTGAAGTTGCCTTGCCAACTCGAACATCGATAACCGCGAATTCACTGGTTGGCGAATGTGCCAGTGCTTTGCTTGCATCAAAACCAACTGGAGCTTCGAAGTCATTCGGTCCGGCAGTTGCAATGACGTGACCTTGTATGCGATCTATTCTGAAGGTGCGGATTTCCTGAATCTCTTGGTCCACGCCCGATAAGTACCAAAAACCACTTCGAGTTGAAAGCGCAATAGGCACAACTTTTCGTGCAACGCTCTTCAAAGTTGAATCTAGGTAGGCAAAGCTCAGTAGTTGTGATTCAGCTATTGCTTTAGTGATGAGCGACAAATCCTGGCCACCGTCATTGAGTTTCTGCACAGATCCAGGGATCGAGATTTCATCACTGGCGATTCCTATCGATCTAAGTTTTAAGAGTGCTTTTTGAGCAACATCGCCAAATGATGCATCCTGCCAGGCTTCTGCGGCCAAAGAGAGTAAAGAAACCTCTGTCGATGTGATGTCACCAAGTTCAAATTGATATTTTTCTTGTTTTATTTTGTAGCCAGCTTCATCATTGAACAGCGGATCAAAACTTCCAACTTCTATTTCGATTCCTAATGAGCGAAGATCATCTTTATCTCGCTCAAACATTCGTTCTTTAGTTTCTAGGCTACCTTCGTAGCCATCTACTGAGGAGAAAATCTCGGATTTGGTCAGGTATCTTTTAGTTGCAAGTAGGGCGATGGTCAGATTGATTAATCGCTCAATCTTCCGAGACACCGTATGCACCTTTCGCTGGACGTCGTCTGCGAGCCAAAACTTCGACACCCGGTGCCATTCTGCGACTTTGAATCAAGAAGCCTGTGTGGCCGATCATTCGCTGTTGAGGGCGAACCGCCAAACCTTCGTGGTGCCAACCTCGTACAAGTGTTTCCGAACTTTCAGGTTCTGTGAAGCGACCATCTTCCTTTAATGCTTCTGCTGTGGCCGACAATTGTGTCGTTGTTGCAACGTAAGCAAGGAAAACTCCACCAGGTCGCAAGGCACGAGCTGATGTGTCGATACATTCCCATGGGGCGAGCATGTCTAAAACAACCCGGTCATACTCTGAATCAAAATCTTGATCTTGTAGATCTCCTACTGTGAGTTTCCAATTCTCAGGTGCGGCCTCAAAGTAAGAATCAACGTTAGAACGTGCGTTATCCGCAAAATCTTGTCTTCGTTCTACTGAGTGCACCGTGCCGGTTCGTCCAGCTGCACGCAATAACGAGATGGTGAGTGCACCGCTGCCAACACCTGCTTCAAGAACTCGCGCTCCTGGATAAATATCTGCCACACCTACGATCATCGCTGCGTCTTTTGGATAAACAATCGTGGCTCCGCGAGGCATCGTTAGAACATAATCGGCAAGAAGCGGCTTAAATGCGGTGAATTTTAATCCAGCTGTTGTGCTGACGACAGAACCTTCGGGCATGCCAATCAATTCATCATGCGTTATCCAGCCCTTATGGGTATGCCACTCTTTTCCAGGCGTGATCGTAAAGCTGTATAGCTTTCCCTTTGGATCGGTCAATTGAATGCGATCACCGGCTCCGAAATACCCAAGATTAGACACGGGAGCATCTTAGGCGAAAATGTTGCACAAAGTACGAGTATCTTCAGACAGGTGAATGAAGAAAAGAGTCTTCGACTATCTCCCAGCGCCGTAAGTGAGTATGAGAACTGTCCGCAGCTCTATAAATATCGCAAGATCGATAAGTTGCCTGAGCCTCCGTCACTCGATGCCGAACGTGGAACCTTGGTGCACACCGTTCTGCAAGATCTCTTTGAATTTCCGAGCAACGATCGGACGCCAGAGACTGCAATTGATTTGCTGCCATCCAGATGGAAAGCCCAATTAGCAGAAAAACCAGCTCTGATGGAAATGGTAACTAATGAGAAGGAATGGCTAGATCGAGCATCTTCATTACTAACGACCTATTTCACTCTTGAAAATCCTTCAACTTTTGAAGCTACACATCGTGAAATGCATCTAGAAAATGATTTTGATGCCAATGTTTACCTGCATGGTTATGTTGATCGACTAGATATTGCACCAACCGGTGAAGTAAGAATCGTTGACTACAAGACTGGTAAGTCACCCAAGCCAGGTTGGGAAGAAAAGGCACTTTTTCAACTAAGGGTCTATGCGCTTTTGTATTGGAAGAATACGGGAGTACTCCCCCGATTACTGCAACTGATTTATCTTGGAGATGGCCGAGTTGTTAAAAGTAATCCAACTCAGGCGGATGTGGATGCAGTTGAAAAAGTTCTTCATCGCGTTGCCAAGGACGTCTTCATTTCTATCGAGAAAGAGTATTGGCCTGCGAAGCCTTCACGCTTGTGTGACTGGTGCTACTTTAAAAAAATTTGCCCTGCGCATAACGACTAAATTTTTGAAGTGAAGTCTCTAAACAGGTTCTGCAACGTAGTAAAGCTCATCTGTTCCAGTGAAGAGATAACACGTACTTTTGCAGACTCTTCGATCTTCACCAGGTGTGGAACTGCAATCAGATAGGCACCACTGGAAGTTGCAGCCGACATACCCGTCAGCGAATCTTCAAAGACCAAGCAGTTATCAATCTTCGAACCTGTCATAACTGCGGCCTTTAAGTAGCAATCCGGGTTCGGCTTTGTTTTATCAACATCGTCAGAACTAATTGAAAAGGGGAATAAATCGTGTCCCAAATTGTCGAGAACTGCATCAACAATGTTGCGCGGGCTTGCCGAAACTAATCCCGTCTTTATGCCGTGAGCTTGCAGTTCTCGAACTAACTCGAGAGCACCTGGCATTGTCGGAGTATTTCCACGCATTTTTAACGCCTGTGTATCTATCAATGCTTGGGTGAAGTATCCAGGAGTTTGCGCGCCATCACATTTGTCGTGCATGTATTGGCCCACTCTTGCAAGTGGTCCCCCAAGGCAATGAACTTGATCTTCTTCAGTCCAGTGATAACCAAATTTCGCGGTCACTTCGGTTTCAGATTTAAACCATTCGGGTTCTGAGTCAACCATCAAGCCATCCATGTCAAAGAAGACGGCATCAAAGAACTCTGACTGCACACCCATTAGTTTGCGTTGAAATACTTTGCTTCGGGGTGATGCACGATAATCGCAGATGTTGACTGTTCAGGGTGGAGTTGGAACTCTTCAGATAGCTCTACTCCAATTCTTGCCGGGTCAAGTAATTCGCAGAGTTGTACTTGTTGTTCAAGATCGGGACATGCTGGATAACCAAATGAGTATCGAGATCCTCGATAACCTTGATCCAAAATTCCCTGTAAATCTGCCGAATCTTCACTCTTGACCGATAATTCTTCGCGAATACGCGCATGCCAGTGCTCAGCAAGACTTTCGGTCAACTGAACTGAAAGTCCATGTAACTCGAGATATTCACGGTAATTGTTAGCAGCAAAAAGTTTGGCGGCGGCTTCACTGACTGTTGAGCCCATCGTTACGACGTGGAAAGCAACAACGTCAGTTTTACCCGATTCTTTTGAGGCAAAGAAATCACTGATGCACAAACGGCGATCACGCGTTTGACGAGGGAAAGTGAAACGGGTTCTTTCCTGACCTTTCTTATCTCCTTCGTGGTGCAGGATTACGAGGTCATTGCCTTCGCTGTAACAAGGGAAATATCCATAAACAACTGCGGCGTTTAGCCAACCACTTGATTGAACTTCGTTAAGTAAGGAACGCAGACGTGGACGTCCTTCTGCTTCAACCATGTTTTCATATTCGCCGCGATTACCCTTTAAACCCCATTGGCCAACAAATAATGCTCGCTCGTCCAACATGCCTGCGTAGTCGCTGAGTTGAATTCCCTTAACAACGCGTGAACCAAAAAAGGGCGGTCTTGGAATATCAACATCGGCTGCAACATCGCTGCGTCGTGTATCAATTGGTAGATCTTCACTCTTGATTCGGGTATTGGCTACTTTGCGCTCACGTAACGCCGGCAAAGCTGCACCTGGGTCACCACGTTTTACCGCCATGATTGAATCCATAAGACGCAAGCCTTCGAAGGCATCTCGTGCGTAGCGCACTTCACCAGGAAACAGCGCTGCCAAATCTTGTTCGACATATGCACGGGTTAGCGCTGCTCCGCCCAAAACGATTGGCCACTTCTGGTCCAAACCTCGTGCCGTGATCTCTTGCAGATTTTCTTTCATGATCACTGTTGATTTAACCAGCAGACCACTCATTCCAATCGCATCCGCATTGGATTCGACAGCACCATCAATAATTTGATTAATTGTTTGTTTGATTCCGATATTCACAACGCGATAACCATTGTTGGTCAAAATAATGTCAACTAGATTCTTTCCAATGTCGTGAACATCGCCCTTGACCGTCGCCAGCAACATCGTGCCACGACCTTCGTCACCTGTTTTTTCCATAAAAGGTTCAAGAATCGCTACTGCGGTTTTCATGACTTCAGCACTTTGTAGAACAAAGGGAAGTTGCATCTCACCTTTACCGAAGAGTTCGCCGACAATTTTCATACCTTCAAGTAAATGAGTATTAATGATTTCAAGTGGCGGTGTACCTAGAGCCATGGCCTCCTTGAGGTCATCTTCCAGGCCAACCTTCTCGCCGTCGATGATGCGACGTTGAAGTCGTTCATATAGAGGCAACGCAGCTAAAGCTTCGGCTCTAGCGTTCTTGCTGGTGGCAAGCTCAACACCATCAAATAACTGTAAGAATTCCTGTAGCGGGTCGTACGTACATTCCTGTCCATCAAAAGTACGTCGATCGTAAATCAGATCCAGTGCAACTTGCTTTTGACGCTCATCAATTCTTGCCATTGGCGTGATCTTGGATGGGTGCACAATTGCTGAATCAAGACCAGCCTGCACACACTCGTGAAGAAAAACCGAGTTCAATACAACGCGGGCGGCTGGATTAAGACCAAAAGAAACGTTGCTAACACCCAGGGTTGTTTGGACTTCTGGAAATTCAGCCTTTAAGCGGCGAATGGCGTCAATCGTTTCAATTCCATCTTTACGGGTTTCTTCTTGACCGGTTGCGATTGGAAAAGTTAAACAATCGATCAAAATATCGCCAACATTCATACCCCAGTTATCGCGCAAGTCGATGATTAATCGGCGAGCAACGCGTAACTTCCATTCTGCATCACGTGCTTGGCCTTCTTCATCGATCGTAAGCGCCACAACGCTTGCACCATGCTCTTTAACAAGCGGCATGATTTTTGCGAAACGCGATGTTGGGCCATCACCATCTTCGTAGTTGACCGAATTGATAACGCAACGGCCACCAAGATGCTCCAAGCCAGCTTTTAGAACTGCAGGTTCAGTTGAATCAAGAACTATCGGTAGCGTACTTGTAGTTGCAAAGCGCGAGGCCAGTTGGCTCATATCAGCTGCGCCATCGCGACCAACGTAGTCAACAGAAAGATCCAGCATATGTGCGCCGTCTCTAATCTGATCGCGTGCAATTTCTACGCACTTTTCCCAATCCTCGGCCAGTAATGCATCTCTAAAGGCTCTTGAACCGTTGGCATTTGTTCGCTCACCAATTGCTAAATATGTCTTGTCCTGTCTAAATGGAACGTACTGATACAGCGAGGAAGCTCCCGGATCTAGATCCGGAGTTCTCGTAGAAATACGTTTTCCACTAACTTTATTAACTACCGCAGCTAAATGCTCTGGTGTAGTTCCACAACATCCTCCCACCAGCGATATTCCATAATCATCAACGAAACCTTCTAGGGCCAACGCTAATTCGTTCGGGCCAAGTGGGTACGAAGCTCCATTTGTGCCAAGCACCGGAAGTCCAGCATTTGGCATTACCGAGATCGCAACCTTTGCGTTCTTACTCAAGTACCTAAGGTGCTCAGACATTTCAGTTGGACCAGTCGCGCAATTGAGTCCGATCAAATCGATTCCCATCGGCTCCAAGGTATTGAGCGCAGCACCGATTTCAGAACCTAAAAGCATGGTGCCGGTGGTTTCAACTGTTACCTGTGCGATCAAAACAATATCGCGTTCGGTTTCACTAATTGCTTGTCGGCAACCATTAATGGCAGCTTTGACTTGCAATAAATCTTGAGATGTTTCAACAAGCAGGGCGTCGCAGCCTGAATCTGCTAAACCCTTTGCGGCCGTGTAGTAAGCAATCTTTAGATTTTCATAAGTTGTGTGACCAAGACTTGGAAGTTTGGTTCCGGGTCCTAGAGAACCCAAGACGAAGCGTGGTTTTTCAACAGTTGAGAAAGAATCTGCGGCTTCGCGTGCGATCATTCCTCCTGCAAAGGCGAGTTCGTAGATTCGATCTTCGATTCCATAATCAGCCAAGTTGGACCAGTTAGCACCAAAAGTATTTGTCTCGATTGCATCTACGCCGGCCGATAAATACTCGTCGTGAACCGATCTAACAATGTCAGGGCGGCTGATGTTGAGGATCTCATTGCAACCTTCATGGTTTTGAAAATCTTCCAAGGTTGGATTTGCCGCCTGGAGCATGGTTCCCATAGCTCCATCTGCGACAACTACTCGCGATGCCAAGGCTTGGCGAAGCAGCCCAGGAAGCTTGGAAGGTGTACTCATTTGCCCAAGGTTACCTTAAGGTTGCTTTCATGGAGATTCATCAGATTCCGCTACTGAGAGATCCGGTCATGGTTATCGCGTTTTCGGGTTGGAATGATGCAGCAGAAGCAGCATCTGGGGCTGTAGAACATTTACTGTCAGGGTGGCGAGACAAAAATGATGATGTTATTCCCGAACTCATTGCAAATGTTGAATCTGAAGATTTCTATGATTTTCAAGTTAATCGCCCAGTTGTCACAATTGATGAATCTCAAATACGAAGCATCACCTGGCCATCAACTCAAGTTTTTGGAATGGTAATACCATCGATGGACCGCGATCTAGTCATAGTCACTGGTGTTGAACCATCAATGAAGTGGAAGAGTTTCACTTCGGATTTACTCGATCTTGCTGATGATTTAGAAGTCTCATTAATAGTCTCACTTGGTTCTCTACTTGCTGATACACCGCATACGCGTCCAATTACGGTAACGGCGACTGGCTCTCACCCATCAATCGCCAATCGTCTAGGAGTTTCGGTTTCTAAGTATGAAGGACCAACTGGAATCTTGGGGATCATTCAAGATGGGTGCATGAGACGAGGAATCGATGCGATTTCATTGTGGGCAGCTGTCCCCCATTACGCATCAAATGCGCCCTCACCCAAAGCCACACTTGCACTGGTCAATACCCTTGAAGAGTTTCTCAATATCAAAATACCGCTGTCCGATCTTCCAGATAAGTCAGATGCTTGGGAACGTGAAGTAAATGATCTAGCAGCTGATGATTCTGAGATTGCGGATTACGTAAAAGCTTTAGAGGAAAGCAAAGATGCAGCAGAGCTTCCGGAAATTTCAGGTGACACAATCGCTAAAGAATTCGAGCGATATCTAAGGCGACAACAAGAGGACTAGACCTGTAGGCCCAACAGAGCATCAAGTACGTTTCGCAACTCTTCAGAATTACCACCGTGTGAACCTTCACGAGTTAATGCAGCCCACGCATTTAAATGGGATAGAACAAGTGGCGTATCGAGGTCATCACTGATTGCGGAGACAATAGATTCAATGAGATCTTCGGTAGGAGCACTCGTGTTTCTATTCAATGCATCCTTTAGTTGAGCAAGTTCAGTCTGCGCTTTCCGCAGAACTTCATCACTCCACATTCGATCTGAACGATAGTGATCTGACATAAGAGCCCAACGAATCGCCATCGGATCCACACCCGACGCAACTAGCCGTGAAACAAAAACCAAATTGCCTTTACTCTTACTCATTTTTTCGCCATCTAGACCAATCATGCCAGCGTGGACATAGGTTTGCGCTAACTCCTTACCCGTGATTACTTGTGCTTGAGTTGCACACATCTCGTGATGAGGAAAAATCAGGTCGCTACCACCTCCCTGAATGTCAATGAGGGTTTCATCCATATCCGAAGGTTGCAGATATTCCAGTGCAATCGCGGTGCATTCAATGTGCCAACCGGGACGACCTTTTCCAAGGCTCGAGTCCCAACCTGGCTCGTTCACTCTTTGCGACATCCACACCAGGCAGTCAAGTGGGTCTTTTTTCCCAACACGATCAGGGTCTCCCCCGCGTTGTGAAAAAATATCCAGCATTTGCCGCTGCGAGAGATTTGATCTACTTCCAAATTTTGAATCACTTTTAACCGCGAAATAAAGGTCGGTATCCACTGAGTAAACGCTTGCTTGCTCTTGCAGATCGGAGATCGCTTTAACAACGAGCGGAATAGCTTCAACCGCTCCAATGTAATGTGCTGGAGGAATAACCCTTAAATCCACCATGTCACCTTTGAACAAATCTATTTGCTGATGTGCAAGGTCGTTCCAATCAACTCCGTCTCGATTAGCTCGCTCTAAAAGCGGATCATCTATATCTGTAATGTTTTGTACGTAGAGAACTTCACCACCTGTTGCCCGCAAGTAGCGGTTGATGAGATCAAAAGTTAAATATGTGGCGGCGTGGCCCAGATGGGTTGAGTCATATGGAGTGATTCCGCAGACATACATGCGATACATGCTTTTCTTAGGAAGTGCCTTCTTAGTGGTTGTGGCGGTATCTGTAAGAACTAAGGCAGGGAGATCTCTAATTTTTCCTAATGTAGGAATCGCCGGCGTTGCCCAAGAATTCATTTGCTAATCGTATTACTAACTTAGAAGGCCGGCCACGGAACCGCAGGCCAATCAGGGCTCGGATGCGGAAAACAACCTTGATTAAGCAGTCGGTTAACGCGCATTTCTAAAGCATCTATCTCATCTGCTGTAAGTAATTGCTCTAACTGCAGACGAAGTTCACCGTTCAGCGAATTAGCTGCTCTTTGAAGTAACTGGATTTCATCGTCACGAAGGGTATCGCCAGCCCACTGCCATAAAACTGTTCGCAACTTGTCTTCAACATGAAAGGTGACCCCATGATCACATCCATAAACAATCTCGTTGTTCACTGGCAACAAGTGGCCAATCTTTCGATCAGTGTTGTTCACGATTGCGTCAAAAAGTGCCATTGCGCGAAGAGCTGGGTGATCTGATGAAAAGAATTGGGCAAGATCGATTGATTCATCAATATCGATCCATTCTTGGGCCATACCTTTTCCGTAGGGGCCATCTCGCAGAACCGTCAAGGGAACAACGTGGAAACCTAAATGTTCACTGACGATGTAAGCGGCTAATTCTCGATGAGCTAAACAGCCATCAGGAAAGTCCCACAAAGGGCGCTCACCAGCTATCGGTTTATAGATGCACACCATTTCGGCATCATCGAATTCAGCGATCGCATAGAGCGTTGCATTAGAGGCATCGATCAATCGTCCAGTAACTCGAAGCGTGCCGTTTTGCAGCCTGGCTAACTTATCGTCGGTAGCCATTAGCCCTAGGACATAAATGTCCCCGTGGATCGATTGGGATTCCGCAAAAAGGACAAGGCAAGCGGCCCGCATTGACTAAAGCTTTTGAACGTTGAGCAAAAGAAATGGCCATACCAAGTGAAAAATTGATTTCCAGAACTTGCCCTTCTTCATCGTGCTCATCATCTTCCAATTCATAGAGTTCAAAAGAGAGAAGCTGGTCTTGTTCATTCCAAGCAAGGGAAATCGCTCCAACCTGAAACTCTTCATCGACAGGTGTTTCGAGCGGAGCGTCATCTTGGGGAAAAGTCTCAATAGAAACTAAGGGATTACTCTTCTTTACTTCCGCGACGATGAGTTCGAGCCGATTTGCAATTGCCTGCACCTGTGCTTTTTCTAGCGCAACACTGATGACACGTCCCTTGTTTCGGGCTTGAATGAAGAAAGCACGTTCGCCCGGTTCACCAATTGTGCCCGCCACACATCGCTCAGGATGGGTGAAGATGTGTCTCACTTACCAGCTCCCCCACCCAAAAGATTTTTTGATCGCTTGGGTGCCTTTAGTAAATCAGTCACGACTGCGCGCGTGTCATTTACAAGCAAGATACGAGGCTTAACCGAGTTGTATTCAATGACCGACACTGAAGCAGGGTCAATGATGATTCGCTGAAATTCATCCAAATGCATACCTAAAGCAGATGCAACAATCGATTTAATGACATCTCCATGGCTGACGAATACCGCTACCTTCGAATCAGGCAGTGAAGCGACCTCATGAACTGATTTCATGACACGTGCCTGCATTGCAGCAATGCCTTCACCACCCGGAAAATACATTCGACTTGGAGATTCTTGAACTGTTTTCCACTCTTTCTTGCGCGAAAGGGTTGCTAAGCGCTTACCGCTCCAGTCACCATAATCAACTTCATTGAGCATGGGATCAATGATTGGTTCGAATTTTGGATTGGTTGCAAGAACACATTCATTAATCCAGGGCGACACGGTTTCAAAACATCTTTCCATAGGAGAAATTCGCATTTGCGCGATAGGAAAACGGCCTAAACGTTGCGATAGCTGTTCAGATTGTTTGACACCTTTAGGCGATAAGTGCACATTCGAGATTCGACCTGACAAGACTCCGGCGGCATTGGACTCGGAGTGAGCATGTCGAATTAAAACTAAACGCATAATGAAAGGCTATCGCAGACTTTGCCCCCGAGCCTTGCTAAGGTCACGCCATGGAAATGCGACGAGCCGGAAATAGTGGTTTAGCACTCTCCCGTCTTGGTTTAGGCACAATGACGTGGGGCCGAGACACCGATGAGATCGAAGCCGCAGACCAATGTCGAGCTTTCTTGGATGCTGGTGGAAACTTCCTGGATACCGCGGCTACTTATGGTGATGGCGATAGCGAACGTGTTATTGGTGGGCTAATTGGAACGCTATTTCCCAGAGAACAAGTAATTATTGCTACCAAAGCCGGAATCAACTTTTCCGAAGGTGTAAGAAAAGTGGATGCATCAAGGCATGCCCTAATCGCAGATCTTGATCGTTCACTGAGTCGGCTTGGCACCGATTATGTAGATGTCTGGCAGATTCACAACTGGGATGAACTGACGCCACTAGATGACACATTGTCAGCCCTTGACTATGCCTACACAACTGGGCGAGCTCGCTATGTTGGTGTGAGTAATTTTTCAGGGTGGCAGTTAGCTCGCGCGGCTACCAAACAACAATCAAATTCAATGAAAGCTCCATTGACCACTGTTCAGGGTGAATATTCACTACTTAATCGCTCTGCCGAGTATGAACTTATCGATGCATCGGTTGAATGTGGTTTGGGATTTTTGGCATGGGCACCATTAGCTCGTGGAGTCCTTACCGGTAAATATCGAAAAGGCGTTCCAAGTGATTCGCGTGGCGCAGCCCCGCATTTTGCAAAACATATCGAGCCGTATCTCGATGCTCGTTCTTCGAAGATCGTTGAAGCGGTTGCAGTTGCGGCCGAGGGTCTTGGTTTTTCACCATTAGAAGTTGCACTGGCGTGGGTACGAGATGCGCCTGGTGTAACGAGTGCATTGATCGGCGCCCGAACTGGCGCGCAATTGCGTGGTGTTCTAAAGAGCGAAGAGATTTCACTGCCCGACATTGTGCGAACCGCACTTGACGAGATAAGTATTTAGGCGTGTTCTAGGAAATCCTTCAATACTCTTGCACCAAAAGTTAGACCTTCAACTGGGACTCTCTCATCAACGCCATGGAACATCGCCGTGAAATTGAAATCC
>Ga0209229_10000975_pt1 | contig 11793 bp, 26 predicted proteins | sample SanBayMetagenome_FD_187466 | JGI IMG/M metagenome (GOLD analysis project Ga0209229, IMG submission 187466) | Freshwater and sediment microbial communities from dead zone in Sandusky Bay, Ohio, USA (SPAdes) (version 2) | ecosystem: Environmental > Aquatic > Freshwater > Lentic > Sediment... | reverse complement strand
AGCCGTCAAGCGTAAACAAAAGGGGGCAATACCAAAAACGCTTGACTATACAAATATACGTTCGTATTGTCAAAGGTTGCCTTGAAACTTTTCAGTTACTCGTTGTTGAAATCAACATCGACGTCTGACATCGATTCAAGAAACGTTTTGATGTCTTTCTTCACACAAGCACCACACGTCGAACGCTCGTTATACGCGCCTGTTGCTTTGTCTTTGAAGGTATAGAACTTCGAAAGGTCTATCGCGTCAATCCTGCCCTTCTTTTGCGCGTCAAGAAGAAAACGTTTGAACTCTATTTGTTCGTCAAGTGAAAGAACACCTTCCCATTTAGATGCAGGACAAGATGCGAAGGCAAGTTTTGCCTTAACTGGCATCACACAACCGCAAAGTTTTATCGTCTTGCGTTTGAACTTTACTTCGATTTCTACTTCGTCACCTACTATTAAAGTTCCGCAAGATTGCGTTGATGCTTCGAAGAATTTACACGTTCGGCATATATCCAAACGTCGTTTGTACTCATTGTGTTTTACGAATAACATTTGCTCTTATTTTTTGTTTAATTGAATCAATGGTTCGATACAAGAACGGCATCGGTATTCCTGTCTCTTTGGAAAGCGCTCGATAGGTAAAATCTTCAAGTATGTATTCTTGGAATATAAGACGTTCAAACTCGCTCAACCTACTTATAAGAATGTCTAACTGTTCGTTTGTCATTCGTGCGCCAAGCCACGTCTTATCGACCTCGTGAGCGTAGTCTTTGAAGTCGCGGCGGTTTCTGTTCCAGGCTATCGTTTGTTTGTAGAAAGGCGACGTTGGACTATTCACGGACAAATACATTACGCGAATAAGGTAAAATTCAAAGTCACCTGTGTCGATTAAGTTCTCGATGTGTTTACTACCAAACATAGAAAGCAAAGAGTCGTGCAATAGATCCTCGTAGAAAGGTTCTTTACGAGCGATGTTGTACGCAAGTTCTTTGAACTTTTTGTAGTGTCCTTCTATGTAATTCTCAAGTGTCAACTGTTAAAGTATTCATCTATAACTTTGATTGCTTCCTCGTTTCCCTTACAAATATAAGACGCATAGCCCCTGTTTCTTAATTGTTCTTGCCACTCCTTTTGTTCGGGCGACGCAACACCACCCTTTTCTTTCTTCATTTCAATAGCCAACCCGTGATAGTCTGCGTTTGGTTCGTAAATAAAGAGGTCGGGAAAGCCTTTGACGTAGCCTGTGCGCTTCATCTTAATTGCTTGAAGGTAACTTGTTCGCATACCACCTGCGGAAGCGCAATACAATGCGTTTGGATATGCTAAACGCAAGTACTTTATAACGATTTCTTGTTGGTTCGCTTCGCTTTCGGGTGCTATTTTACGCTTCACAATACTTTTTTTGTATGTTTTCTTAAAAGTTTTTACGTTCATTTTCAATAAGTTATAAATTATTTTCAAAAAAAAGTTTATTTTTTTCTTGCTATCTCAAAAGTTTAGCATATATTTGTCAAACAATTAACAACAACACCAAAGATAAACAAAATGAAAACAACAATCGAACAACAAAAAGAAATCCTTACAAACGTTGCAGTTGAACTTTTACAAAAAGGTCAAGATTTTGAAATGGTTAACGACTATTTAAAGCGATATGCAATGAATAGTCAATTCGATAGAGATATCAATGTTGATGCAATACGTTATTTAGCAAAATGCAAATTAGGATTAATCTAAAATATCTTCCCAGGGGCGCGGCTGACCAACGCGCATTAACTAAAACCAAAATAATCAAATGAAAAAAACACTACTCTTTATTGCGATGCTATTCGCAGGAATGTTAATCGCAGGAACGATTGACGAACAAACAAGACAACTAGAACAACAACCAAATCACACAACAAAATGAAAGACACCCCTATTTTTTTTACAAGGTCTGGAAGTTTTAAAGTTCAAGAATTTTTTAACGACCTTGACAACATTAACGATAACTTTTTAAACACAAAACAAGAAAACAAAATGAAAGTAGAACTAATTCAAAAGACGACGCTTACTGATATGTATTACGTTATCAAAGTAAACGGAGAGTTTCATATGTCGTACAATCACTACGACGAAGCTGTTGCAGCTTACGACCGAATCAAACAAGCGACACCACGCGAAGAAGTAATCCTATCAAAAGAAATCTAAAAACCAATAAATCAAATGAACAATGAAAAACACTATTATGCAACTCCATTCTTATTCGAAGAAGACATTCACGAAATTAAAAATGCAATCGTTATCGCCCAAAATTATTGGGGTGATAAGAGAATTGGAACACTGGATTGGAATGATTATTATCAAGCGCGAATTGAACAACTTGAACGAGTATTCAACAAACTTGATTCAGCGACTTTCAAAGAACTACCAGAGCCAACAAAAGAAATCTAACTTTATTTGTGTTTATTCTTCAGCGTCAGCCTACAACCTAACGCACAACGAGATAAGCGCGAACATAGAGAAACATCAAAAAATTTCAGAATTGCGTTGGAACGACGACTTAATTGAATACATTTGTAACCACTAAAATCAAAATCAATATGTACAATCCAAAAATCACTTATCACTTTAGTATGGACGATATCGAGCGTCTGAATGAAGAAATCAAAGTAATCGCTCAGAACTTCGAACACGACAACGGTTGGTTTCACGAAAACGAAGGACGCCAGTTCACAGACGAAAAAGGAAACGTGTTTGACTTCGATGTTCTTGGTCGCTTCTTTCGACGTGACGAACCCGACTACGATCTCCACTACGTTCGTTTGAAGAAAGACGGAATAACATTCGAGTTCGATTACAGAATCTTCCAAGACCGAATATAATGGGTTACTACAAGCGAATAAGCGAGGAAGAGCAAATGTCAGCGAACGAATGGTTCTGGCAGAACGAAGAAGCGAAACTCGCAAACAAATTTGAATCTTATATAAATCAACAAAATAACAACACAATGAGCATTATTGCACAACAAACAAACAACGGAGGCGGAGGACAGACAGTTCCCGCAGGAACGCACGTAGCGCGTTGCTATCAAATCATTCACATTGGAACAATCGTCGACACTTACCAGGGTGAAGAAAAGCTAGTGAACAAAGTTCGCTTAGTGTTTGAATTGCCACTTGAAACCGCTGACTTCGGTAAAGGTGAACAACCATTCTCAATCGGTCGTGACTTTACTCTTTCAATGCACGAGAAAAGCGGACTTCGTGCCTTCGTTCAATCGTGGTTAGGTAAGGCAATGAGCGACGCAGAAGCAAACAAATTCGACATCGGTACTTTGTTAGGTAAAGAAGCAATGGTTAGCGTTATGCACCGCACAGCGAATACAGGGCGCACCTACGCAGACTTGAAAGGAGCTTCACCACTTGCGAAAGGAATGGTTTGTCCACCACAGGTAAACGCTTCGTTCTTGTTGGACTACGACAGCGAAGACTTTGACTTGCGTTTCAAGATGCTTCCAGAGTGGTTGCAAAACAAAGTGAGTTCATCAGCTGAATTTAGCAAACGTTTGGAACGCGCTGCGGATCAAATGAACAAAGCGAAAGAAATGTTGGAAGCGAAAGGATTGGTTCAACCAACACAAGAAGACGAAGACGAATTGCCATTCTAAATAATAACGAGAGGGTTGAAATATACCCTCTCTTAATCTTAAAATCAAAAACAAAATGAAAAAATTAGTAAGCCTTGAAAAGCGCGTTGAGAAACTACTCAAAAAATACAAGACGCTTCGCAACAACAACAAAGCACTTTGTGTGAAAGTTTGGGAACAACAGTTCGACGAACGCAAAGACATTACAAGCAACTTCTTCGCTATGTACGAAAGCGGTAAATATGTAAGCGCTGACAACATCACACGAATAGCAAGATTAGTTAAGGAACGCAACCCAGAGTTACGCGGAACGAACCACGAAGAAAACAAGAAGAAAGCGCAGTTGATTAAACCACTATTGAAACGATGAACAAACAAATCTATTCAACACCATTCGGACGACTTGTCAAAAGTCAATTTAAGACGATGCACAACTTTAAAAACGTTCTTCGAATCAGTGATCCAACCGCACGACTTTACGTCGCACACCCAGAACGAATGAGAATCAAAGACTTCAACAACATCTGTTTGCACACAGGACTTTCAAGAGAAGAAGTATTCAGCACATTTACACCAACAATCTTAATTAACGAAGAGAATGACTAACGAACAAATTAGACAAGAGATAATAGATATGATTCCATTCAGACATATGGAACGATTCGAAACACTTTGGACGATGCTCACGCCACGCTACGAGCGTTTAACGTCCGAACAAATCAAACAACAACAGGAACTAGAAAACGAACGTGAAATGTTTTGGAGCGCACTTGAAGACGTCACCTGTTCCGTGTTGGGTGTTCCTTCGCAATTGCTTTATTCGCCAACGAGAAAGCGCGAGATTGTAACCGCAAGACAAATAGTGTTCTTCATTATCCGTCCTTGTTATATGCAAAGCTTTGAGAGCATAGGCGATCATTACGGAAAAGACCACGCGACAGTAATGCACGGAGTGAAGCAGGCAAGTTGGCAAATAGAGTGCGACAGGAACTACCGAGCGAACGTTGAACGTATCTGTTATTTATTAAATGACATAGGTTATGCTAAACCAATGAAGTTTTTTACTAAATTTGTTGAGCATTTAGAACACCAAAAAGAAATCAAACTAAAAAAACAATTAAAGAAATGAAATCAGATTTAAGATTTTGTCCCAACTGCGACAAAGAACTTTTAGCCGAGCGCGTAGACTTTGTACTTCAAGACCAACAACTTGAAGATTGGGATTCGGCTTATGAATTGATTGACGACGAAGGAGAAATCGTAACTTGTCCAGACTGCGACGAATGGGATTACGCAGACGACGACGCAAAAGGGGAGGGTTGGGAATGATACCATTTCACAAATCAATCAAATGTTACCGTCTGTTCTATGGTTACAAACAGGAATACCTTGCGTATAAATTAGGAATCGAACAATCGAATTACTGCCTTCGCGAAAACGGAATAACCAATTTCAAAGACCACGAAATTAAAATACTAAAAGACTTATTCAAAATAGAAATCAGAGAGGAGAAATTATAATGCTAATACTACAATTAAAAAGAAGAGTTGAAATACTCGAAGCGCAGGTTAAGGAACAGGAACAAAAGATAAACGACATTCTTATTCGCTTGTCCGTTCCACAGGCTAACCTTCCAGTCACGACGAAAGAAAAGAAGACTGCGTTCGTTAAACCTACCGTTGTTGAAATCTATGAATACGCTTGCGAGAAATTAAGCAACGACGACGCGTTGAAATTCACCGAGAAATTCCACGCTCACTACGAGGCGAATGGTTGGAAGGTGGGAAGGAATCCAATGAAAGATTGGAAGGCTGCCGTTCGTAAATGGGATTTAAGTACATTCGCAACAACAAACCAAAATACAAAAATCAAAAATGGAAAATTCGATTCAGACGCTGCGCAACGCATCTACAACGACGCTCAGCATTACACAAAGGGTTGATCGTGCAGAACGTGAAAGCGCGTTTGTAGCCGACTACGACCTACCTACGTTCGTTAAGTTATGCTCGAAGGTGTGCGCTATGTACGGAATAGCACTTCCCGAAGCGCAACTTTTACAAATGTTGCACGAGTTCATAGGTAAGCACTTTCGGTGGGTTACGTTTGAACACTTCAACCTTGCGTTTGAATTGAACGCAGCGAACGAACTGTCAAAGAAGTGTGAGCATTTTGGAGCGTTGAGCGTGTCGTTTATTGGCGACGTGTTGACGCACTACAAACCACACCGCGACAAGGCAAACTTACAAATTCAAAGAGAAATAGCTCAATCGATTGAGGAAAAAGCAGAACTTATAAAAGAAAACGAAATGGCGGTAAACGATGATAGCTGGAGAAGAATGTTAGACGAAGACGTGCAGAGTTTCAAACAAGGAAAAATGACGACGTTGGAATTGCGCGGAGTGTCAATGATGCGGTGGTTGGAAGAAAGTAAGCGTATAACGCTTGAAACGTTTACAGAAGAAGAATATCAAAGATGCAAAGCGAAGGCGAGAGCAACAGTGTTCAACGAGCAAAAGTTGAATAAACCAATGGTTGACCGAATGAGTGATAGAAAGCGTATGCTTGTTAAAGAATCAATTCAGTTCGAAGGATTGCGTGAGTTGTACAAACTTTATTTGTCGAAGCAATGAATGTATTGAGTTTATTTAATGGGATGAATACAGGCAGACAGGCACTTGAAAACGTAGGTGTAAAAGTAAATAAATACTATTCAAGTGAAATAAAACCTTATGCAATTGAATTAACACAACATCATTTTCCAGATACTATACAAGTTGGTGATGTAACAAAATGGAAGGAATGGGACATTGATTGGAAAAACATTGACTTGGTTTTAAGTGGTTCTCCGTGTCAAGATTTAAGTGCAGCAGGAAAACGAGCGGGAATAAATGGTAGCAGAAGTAGTTTGTTTTTTGTATTTGTAGACATTTTAGAACATATAAAAAAACTTAATCCAAAGGTTTTGTTTTTGCAAGAAAATGTAGGAAGCGCAAATAAATTAGATGTAGGAATAATGAGTCGCGCTTTAGGTGTTTATCCTTGTCGTATAAATTCAAGTTTAGTAACCGCTCAATTGAGAGATCGTTATTATTGGAGTAATATAAAAACAAGTCAAACAATGTTTGATTTTGTAACTGATATTCCGCAACCAAAAGACAGAGGAATAATGTTGAAAGATATTATTACAAGTGGAAATGTAGAAATAAACAAACATACTTGTTTGAATACTGGTAGTGGTGAAACTGAAAATGCAAAACAAGAATATCTATTACACAGAAATTCAACTACTGGAATGATTACTTTAATCCAAGAAGAAGAAAAAGTAAGAACAGTAAACAAAATTGAAATGTGTCGATTACAAGGTTTTCCAGATAACTATTGCGATATTTTAACAACTGCAAAAGCTGGTAGTTTACTTGGTGATGGTTGGACACTTCCAATTATTGAACATATTTTTAGTTTTTTATGATACCATATAAACCCGAATACCTGCCGCGTCAGATTGAAGCGTTGAACTATCTTGCAACCGATTGTGAAGTTGAGCAATTGTTATACGGTGGTGCGGCAGGTGGCGGGAAGACGAAGTTCGGTTGTATGTGGCAAATACAACGTCGTTTGAAGTACGCTGGAACACGTTCTCTAATTGGACGTAGCAAATTAGACACGCTTAAAAAGACGACGTTAAACACGTTCTTTGAAACGGCTGAGGAATTTGGATTGATAGCGAATAAACACTACACCTTCAACGGACAATCTAACGTGATTAAGTTCTTTAACGGAAGCGAAATAGTTTTGAAAGACTTGTTTGCCTACCCTTCGGACGTTAACTTCAATTCACTTGGATCGTTAGAAATCACAGACTACTTCATTGACGAATGTTCCGAAGTAACCGAAAAGGCGGTCAGCATTGTTCACTCGCGTTGTCGCTTTAAGTTGAATGAATACGGTCTTATTCCGAAAGGTTTTCTTTCGTGCAATCCTGCAAAGGGTTGGTTGTATAACGAGTTCTACATTAAGAACAACAGGAACGAACTACCTTCACACCGTGCGTTTGTTCAAGCGTTACCGCAAGACAACCCCTTCCTTCCTGTCGCTTATATCGAATCTTTGCGCCGCCTTCCAGAGTACGACCGCAAACGTCTGCTCGAAGGCAATTGGGAGTTTGATGACGACAGCGACAAGTTGTTTTCAACGGATAACTTGCTTCGTATGTTCCGCAACGAACTAATCGAAGGAAAGAAATATATCACAGCCGACATAGCGCGTTTTGGAAAGGATAGAACAATCATTTGCGTTTGGAATGGGTTAACACTTATTGAAGTAATTGAGTTGAACCGTGCAGCGTTGGACGAAGTCGTGAACAAGATTCGCTTAATGTGTCAGCAACATTCAATTTTATTGCAAGACGTGGTATGCGACGAGGACGGAGTGGGTGGTGGTGTGGTTGACTTCTTAAAATGTCGAGGCTTCGTTAATGGATCAAAACCCAAACAACCGCAATATCAAAATCTCAAAAGCGAATGTTACTACAAATTGGCTCAATATGTAGAGGAGAATCGGCTCACTATTTTAGTTAATGGACGCAAAGAACAAATCGTGAAAGAGTTAGAAATGATTAAGCGACACCGCGCTGACGTTGAAGGAAAGTTGCAAGTAACACCGAAGGACGTTATAAAGAACCGCGAAGGAATTAGTCCAGACGTTGCCGACGCTATAATGATGCGAATGTACTTCGAACTCAATCCTTCTTATGGACAATATGTTGTCGGTTAGCATAGATTGATTATATTAGCACAAATAAAATAAACAAATGAACAAAACAATAAGTAAATTTTTTAAATGGTCTGAAATTGCAATTGCAATTCTTCTTTTTATTGCACTTGGATATTCAGTTATTACTGGAACTGAAATAGGAAAAGTTATAGACGTTGATTTTTGGACATTATCCTATTTAATTTCACTAACCACACCTCGTATTCTTAACGAATCTGAAGATGAAAAAACAGAACAAGAATGAAACAAACACCACTATACACGTCACTAAAAATGACACAGGAAAGAGAACGCGAAATTGTTAATTCAATGGCTACGTACTTCCAACAAGGCAAAGTTCTTGGAGACATCTTGCTTGAACTTTCACAGCGAAAAGACATGAACGCTAAAGAGAAAGTGTATCTCGCGCTTATGATTGGTTCAATGATGTCTAAACCGAATCAAGATGGCGCAGAGTAAAACTAAAAAAGGAATATGTGTGTACTTGCACAAAGACCTGTGGAACGAGATAGACGAAAAGAGAGGTGAAAATAGTCGCAACACTTTCTTAAGTGAAGCAATACAGTTCTCAATGAAGTTTTACGTTCCAGAAGTTAAAGTAAAATTGACAGAACAAACGTCGAAATAATAGCGACGGATGACGTTACGACTAAAGCGCGGTTTCTGCGCTTTTTTTGTTTGTCTAACTTTTTGTTTTCAGACGTTAGGTTGTTAATTTCTTCGTTCAACACATCGGTCTTTTGTTCATAAGCACCGACCGTTTCTTGTAAGTTGTTTATCTTTCTTTCCTCGTTGTTCAATTGTTCCTTCAAGTTGTTAATCACGAGAGAATCAGCGGCAATAACGCTATCGCAGGAGTTCACCAAAGTGATAACATCAACAAGATTAATAGTATCTCGAACAATAACAATATCACGAGTTCTTTGATAGGTGGTTTTGGCTTTAGATTGAGCGCTTTCATAGTATGCAAGTTGTTCTTTTAGTTCAAGTGTTTCTTCGAGAAGCATCTGGTATTCACCTGCGTTGTAGTTTATGATGCTATCTTGCTTTTGTACGTTTTCTTGTACGTTCTTTTTATGCGTACAACCAAACCAATAATAACAAACAACCGTCCAAATAGCAGTTGTCCCAACGAGCAACAAAACAATTGCGAGTATATTCTTTCTCATAGTATTTGCCCTTCGTGTATTCTTAAATTCTTGACGCTGAATTGTCCATTCGTTCCTTTCTCAACGATCGCGAAGCCGTGATTGTACTTCGAGTAAGGGTTGTAGTCGGGAGATAATTCAGATAAGCACCCAACACCCCAACAAGTAATAAACTTACCGTTAGCGTCGCGCTCATTGTGTTCCGCTGTTTGGTGGTGGTGTCCGCACAAAGAAGAAACTTTTGTCTTCAAGAACAACCCACGCGCCACGTTTACTGAAGGTAAGAACTGCTTCCCGAACTCATGCCCGTGAAATATCGACAACTTACCGATGTTCAACTTACTCTTTCCGTCAATCCAAGTGATATTGTGTTTATCTAAATGACACAAAGAAGAAAAGTCGAAAGCGTCAATGTCGAATAGTTCGGGTGCTTTAATTCGCATATAACGCCAGTATCGTTCCTCGTGGTTGCCTTCTTTGTAATAGATGTGAGCTGAAGGAAATTGACCTCGTAACGTATCTACAAACTGACGCATCGCGTACAACTCATCTTTGAATTTTCTTTTGCGTGGATCTTTGACAAAGTCGCTAATCATATGACAGTCGAGAGCGTCGCCGTTTAGAATTACCGCGTCGCATCCTTGACGGATACCTTCGTTGATAGCAACGCTCAAAGCTTCGTTGTCTTGATATGGAATGTGAATGTCTGACAGGATTAAAAACTTTGTTCCCTTCAATTCAACGTGTTTGCGTTTCTTCGCGTACGACTTCGGAAGTGCGAATGGGTTCAATGGTCGTGGCTTCGCATCGTATAAAGATTTGTCAGCAGTATTTTTTCTGTCCATTTTTCCTTTCTGACCACGAATAATTCGAATGAATGTTCTCGCGTGTTCAACGTCTTTATATACTTCTGGATACTCGGCAAATAACTTTTTTGATAGTGTCAAAGACGGAGTGTCTTTGAACTTTGAACATACTTCTTCAGCTATTGTCCTCGCTGCTGTTTTCGGTGTTGCCATTCTTTTGTTTTGTAAATCGTTCAATTACTGTTCCGCCAAACAAACCGCCTGTCAAAAGTGCGAGTGTGTCGAACATCGCAATGGGACAAACGTAATATGTGAATGTTGCAATGTAACTCAAAACGATTAAGTTAATTGTAACAAATATAGCGACAATTCGTTTCGAACTTACTTTCGTTGAAGACGTAAGCATTTCCTTGAGCCACGCTTTCAACTTGTTCTTCATAAAAACTTCAATATGAACTGAACGATTAAGCCACCAACAACACCAGCAGCGGTTGCTATACCGCCCAAACGAGCGACCTGCAAACGTTGGTTATTTATGTACTTGTCGTGCTTCTGAACCTTGCTTACAAGACCTTCAATCTTCATTTCATCGTCGCCAATTAAGACGTGATAGATGCGGTCAATCTTCTTATTCAACTCTTGGAGTTCCTCGTGTATCAATGCTATTTCTTTTTCGGTGTTCATCACTTGAAGTAAAGTTGTATTTCTGCTTCGCGTCTATTTACTAATCCCTTCAACACAACACCGCCGCCTTTATTCCACATACGGAATGAATCAGCAATCGTTGGGTCTTGTGGGTTCACGTTTAATTTTCTTAATACTGACGACTTCTTGAAACCACCAACACCGATGTTGTACGCAAGTGAAACACACGCGCTGAATTGATTTTCGTTGAGCGTTTGCGTTATCAAGGCACGGACTGAAACGGCGAATTTGTCTACAACGTTTTTCGCTAACTGCTCCGCTCTCGCTTGAGTTATTACGTCGCCTTGCTTAACCTTCGTTCCGTCTTCGTAGAAAGTATTTCCGTAGCCAATTGTCCACACGTTTGCAGGACACAAATAAGCCTTCAATCGACAACCTTCAAAACGCTTCAATAGCGCATATCCATCTGCGTTAACTTTCATTTACAAGTCGTTTAATTTGTTTCTCTTTTTTCAAAAGGTAACGACGGAATTTCTCCTCGTACACTTTTTGCTTCACCATGTCTTTCTTTCTCCCTGCTTTAGCCATGTGTTTTTGTTTTAGTTATCTAATCCAACCAAGACCTTGACGACGATATGTGTACGAACGTCTGTCCCTTCCGTCGCTAATCTCAAAAGCGTTTGACGGATAGACATTTGTTTGCGACCATATCTGTTGTGTCTCGTTCGTCGTGTACTCTGGAAAGTCTGACTGATTAAAACATAAAAAGTCGACCATTCTTTGAGTGTAGAACATTGCTTTGCTACGCG
>Ga0209229_10000973_pt1 | contig 11810 bp, 10 predicted proteins | sample SanBayMetagenome_FD_187466 | JGI IMG/M metagenome (GOLD analysis project Ga0209229, IMG submission 187466) | Freshwater and sediment microbial communities from dead zone in Sandusky Bay, Ohio, USA (SPAdes) (version 2) | ecosystem: Environmental > Aquatic > Freshwater > Lentic > Sediment... | reverse complement strand
CTACAGGTGTAGCGACAAAGGATTTTTGGACTACACCGTCGAAGAGTACTTGGACGCATTGAGATGGTGTATCAAACATAAGTTGTTCCGAGCCGATGCAACGATACCCGAGGATGTTCCAGAGTGTCTCAAGAACCACAGTTTGGGGCCTGAACTAGTGCTTCAGCAAGCCCGAGAGTTTGGCGAGATGTATCGATATCGGGCTGGTTGCAAGCCTGATCCGGATGCGCAGCGGGACTCTTCGGATGACAAAGCATCCGAATCAGGCAGATCATCAGGCCCAGAGGGCACCCCGGCTCAATAGGGTATCCTGCGAAAGCTCTTCCCCGGCATTTCTCTCTCACGAGTTCTCCCGAGCAAACTCAAGGCTTGCTGAAGGCTTATCGAGCAAAGGCCTCAAGCGGGAGATAAACGGGAGGCAAGGGGAGGATAAGCTGCTGAGTCCCCGAGTTAAGGGGAAAATAAGCTGCCGAGCCGCTGAGATTTGTCCCGAGACGGACTAGTTGGTAGTTCAGTTAGGGTTCGAGAAGGGTTGTTGAGGGAGCGCTGATGGATTCCTTTTGAAGGGCCGGAGTGGCTCAGCGCATGCGGTGCGCGCCAAGGCAGGAGAAACGGCGCCTGAATTGGTTTCTAAACCTATCTTTTGGGTGGAATCACCGCTCGATTCCACCACCGACCGCCCAATGCATCGCGCTCGTTTCCCCAACTAACTCGGGGACAGTCCCCGAGTTTTTCACTGACATAACTAACTCGGGGACAGTCCCCGAGTTTTTCACTGACATGACTAGGGACAGTCCCCGAGTTTTTAATGCCAGGAATTGCACGTAGCGAGGATAGATCACTGGAGCCTTATGGCTTGCCCCAGGGGCGATGATAGCCGTCTTGTTCAAGAGCGGCGTTGCCTTCTTCAAGGGTTTTAGCACCGACGTTGGCTTCAGCGAAGCAGTGGCTTCGGGTTAGCTTGTGGTTGCTGGCGAACCGTTTTTCTTTCGACCAATTCGTGTTGCGAACTTGATGCCCGATCTCAGCGGTGCTGAGGTCAAGGTTTGCTTATGAGCGTCGCGTTGCCGATAAGAAACAGGATATTTCAAGGCGTTTTGATGTCGAGCAAATACGAACTGCCGATCGGATAGCGTCCAGAGGTTACCGCATCGGGGAGTACGAAATTCAATTGACCCTGGGTGGCACTCTTTTGATCATAGGTTGTGTGATCGATCGAGTAGTGCTGCATAGTGAGCGAATCTGCGTTGGCCAAGAAGTTGCGAAGATCGTTTGGGATTGGCAATGGCTGGGCGAAGTTTTTAGACCATTCAGGATGGCCTGGTTTTTGAGCGATCGCGTTGATCAGTGCCACACGGACAGCCAGCGTATAGTATCTGAGTGAATTTTCAAATTCCCTTTCATGAAGAGAACTCGGATATACGTATTGCATGGTTGAGTCCTTGTAATACTGATCGAACATCATCATTCGGACGCTTGGTAGCAGTTGCAAATTACCAATCTGTGCATCGTAGGACGGAAATAGACTTGCTCGATCCGGCGGATTGGAAGGTTTCCATTCGGTGGCTGGGGAATCTTTATAGAGACGATCCAGCCACCAGCTAGCTTCCTGGGGACTGATTAGATTCTCATCCAAGCCGTGATGCATCAAACAAACCAGCGGTTGGTATACATCACCACGGGCGCCCGCAAGTGCTTGTTTTGAGATTCGATAGACCGACTCTAGCGCTTTATCGAATCGGGCTTTGTCCTCGTATGCCAAGCAACTGGCCGCATCGAGGAAAACCAGTTCACCGAGTGTATTGATCTGCCTGAAGTCGGTTGCTGGGATAGGGGACGGGGCGGTTGATTTCGCGAGCGAATCATGGATCGAGTCCAGAAGTGGGCGATTTGCAAGAGTGAATTTCGCTAAGCTGACAGGGAGAATCGACCATACGACTTGCTGCCTGTTTTGAGGACTCATTGTCAACGTACTGGGATCGATTTCAGGCACTTCAAAGAAAAGATCGATTTGGTTCTTGAAGTAGGGATGTTGGATTTGGGGAAGGATTTCCTTCCATTGGGAACTAACCCATTGGGACTTATCCGGCGGGTCGGTCGGCTCCTTGGGTGGATTTACCCCTGCAGCGTCGGGCGAGGGCTGGAAAACTGCACTCGACGCCAACCGAAGTTCGGTGAGTTCATTTGCAATGATCCGTTCCCAAGCAATCCATTGCCAAACGAGGATAGCGATGGCTAGTAAAGCGATAGCAGAGGCGATGAGGATACCGATCATCCACGATGGAAATGGGATTTTGTTCGTTTTGCTCATTGGTCTTTTCCCTCAGGGCGGAGTTGTTTGGTGAGAAGCTCCCATTTCCCCCGCCAGGACTTTGCGGGCATATTGCTTGGGAGGCCCAATAGGATGGTCCCATCGATCAGATCGGTCGGTCCGGTATAGTCGTAACAACTCTTGGATCGGATGTTTTCCCGTTGGGAGACAGACTCTGCGCTGGCGGATTTCGACTCCAGCAGTTTCCAAAGATCCGATACGAACCGATCGCGGCTGTTGAGCATCTGGATCGATGACGGGATCGAGCCGGAGTAGGCTTGGACTTGGTTTTCCCCGTACGCGTTTGCATCAGTTCCAAAGATTTTAAACCCCTCTCGCCAGGCGTTGGCCAATGCGATTCTTCTCGATTCGTCGCGAGCACGATCATCGGTCAGCAGTTCAACCAGGGGCTCGTAGACGGCTTGGCCCATCGATTCTGAGGCGGACGGATCGAGGCAGTGGCTAAGGGCTACGATTTCGATCCTTTCAGCCAGATCGGAGTCTTTCAGAGCATGTGTCGCTCGGAGTTCTCGCACTAGCTTCGGGACACCTACTAGTATTTTGCGATAATTTGAAATCGCAGTTTGGGGTTGTCTGTCCGCAGGTTCGGTCGTGGATTGGCTATCGGCTCGGATTTCGCTGCGCAATCTAGCCAACTCTGCGAAGTACATTCGCAAGAGCGACTCTGGATCTCGGTAGGATTGCCAGAAGGCACTGCGGCTTGCTTGGTCGATGAGTTCCTGAGGATAGTACGCGCGAACTTGTTCATTGCGTTCGATCCGTGCTTGGATCTGGCCGATGTCGCCATCGACACCGGCAGAGAGTCCGCCCGATTCAAGACCGGTCTCGAAGCTCGGCCGGATGCGATTCGTTTGCGTGTGAGGATTGGCAATCGCGAGTTGATTCAGCGTTGCTCGCAATTCCGTGGATATCCTGGGCGTGTTCCAAATTTTCCACAAGCCCGGTACAAGCGGGATCGTCAGGGCAGCGAAGAGAAACCCGCTGTGTTGCAAGTAGTACTTCCAATCGATTCGCCGTTCCATCCAAGGCCGCATCATCCAAAGCGTCGAGATCGCTAAAATCCCGAACGTCGCAATGAGCAACCACCATGGCGACTCCATCCCTACGATTGCAAAGAGGCAGTAAGCGAACATGGCCAAGAGCGCCATTGGCGCACTGATTGCCGCAATTGTGGGGCTTTTGACAAACTGCGATACCCATTGGCCAACGCTATAGGATGCCAAGAGGATCGCTAGAAAGCCAAATGCATCGACCAAATCCAACGGTGTCCCAGAGACGCCAAAGTTGGTTAGGTAGCGGACCAAGCACAATCCAAGCATCAACGTGACAGGAATCCAGTGCCTTGTGCACCAATAGTCTCTTGGCGACACACCGCGATCGGCATAGAAGCGAACCCGCTGTTGGATTCCGTCGGAGTGGTAGGCCAAGATCCCCAACCAGCCCGAAAGGATCGCCATCGGGATGTACAGGAAACCCAGAAGAGTCTCCGAAAGGTTGCTGGATCTATTGAGCAAAGAACTGCGCGAATACAGGACCAACAGCACGATGCCAACGGACGCATAAGCGATCCACCAGATCCCGTTTTGCTTGACGATTTGCCAGAGCATCCCAGAGATCGGCGAGACTCTCGGCCAAAGCATCCAAGCCTCCGAGGATCGGCGTTCGGACGCCGAGGCATCTTGAACCAATGAGATGACTCCAGAGGTTCCGACAGGTGGCTCAAGCGCCGCAAGTTCCCGCTGACTGACTCGCCATCCATAGGCTAGGAAACCGACACAGCCGATCGCAAGACTCAACAAGTACAGCCCTGCATCGATGAATCGCTGGGTCTCTAGGCTATAATTCTTATTGGATAGATAGTTTGCCAAACCATAAGCCGGAAGCCAAAAAGCCAGGGCGGCCGGGACCAGCAGTGCAAGCGCGAGGAACTGCGATTGGAATCGCCAAGCAAATGCCAATCCGGCCAGACTCAGAAACAGGGACATCAAGAAATAGGTCACAAGTTGCCAACCGGCCATATCGGACTGACCCGGGTCGATCGAACCGATGGCCCTAGGGTCACCACCGACGGCAGATGCAAATGCGCACCAGGCCGTCAAGGCGATGAGCCAGACCAAGGCCAGGGTCCCCATCGCAACGACGAGCTTATTCCAAGCGATCTGCTTCGAAGAGATAGGCAATGATCGCATCCACTGCAAGGATCGAGATTCTTTTTCAATTCCGACCAACAAGACTCCTACGCCGGTCGCGTACATCATCGGCATCGATAGAAACAGGTACCAATAACTACGATTGAATGAAAATGACCTTTTACTTGTCAGGGCAGATAGGACCAGGATCATAAGCAAAAGTCCAAAGCCTCCGATCAAGACGGCCGTCATCAGCGGGACGACTTGCCGAAACTCTTTCCAAAGCAACGGAGGCACCCAGGCCGAACGCGTTGAAGTCGAATCGATCGATTGGCTACTCATGTGGCTACTCATGATCGGCTTGCCTCGATCGTGCTGGAGTTGCGAGCTTGGGCGGAATCTTCCGCCTGACCTGAAGTGCGTTTGTAAATGCTATCGCCACGTGTGCAAGCGACGAAAAGCTCTTCAAGACTCGCGGCTCGGGACTGAGCAGCCAAAACCCCAGAGCCTTCTTTCCAGTAGGCTGCCGCTGCTTGGCCATCCCCTCGAACGATCATCTGTTTTTGGCGGCCTTGGGATATCTCCGCCAGAATCGAACTTGGCTCGGGCAAATCAGCCAGAGCGATCAGAGGATCGCTCAGCGATACGGTTACCATGGCGATCGACTCCTTGAGGTCCGCCAGGGGGCCGACGAGCTGAACTTTTCCTTTGTGGAGAATCGCGATCGTGTCGGCAACACGTTCGATTTCCGAGATTTGATGGCTTGAAAGAAAAACGGTCCGCCCAGTGGCGGCCACACCGATCATGCTTTCGAGGAACTCACGGCGCACGATGGGGTCGAGGCCCGAGGTCGGTTCATCGAGAATCAACAGTTCAGGATCATGAGCCAGGGCCAGCGAAAGTGCTACTTTGGAGCGCTGCCCCTTGCTCAACTGCTTAATCTTGCGTCCCGCTGGAAGATCGTAGCGTTCGATCGAATCCTGATAGCGTTCTTTGAAACCTTCTGGGTAAAAGGAAGCTGCAAACCAACCGATCTCTCCGATGGTCATCCAGTCGTAAAGCGCAGGGGAGTCCGAGACGTAACCGATTCGCTTGCGCAGTTCTAAGGCTTGGGCGCTTTGCGTCGGATCGAGCCCGAGGATCGAGCAGGTTCCCGCAGAGGGTTTTTGGAAGCCGGTCATGATTCGAATCAGGGTGGTTTTACCGGCACCGTTTTCGCCGAGGAGGGCCATGACGGTCCCAGAGCAGACCGACATGTCGACCCCTCGGAGCGCATCGCAACCTGGATAGTGCATTTCGAGACCGAGGATCTTGATCGCATCGTTCATAGAGAATCTCCGATGGATGGTTTCTGCGTAGACAAGGGGTTTGGATAAGTGGACTCAAAACAGAAGTGCAAAGCACAAGACAAGCGAGGGATACCGGGGAGCATCAAGCCGAATCGACTTGGACTGCCTGCTCGGGTGCCGAACCGACGGTCGCTACGTTGCCGTCGAGTAGCCCAAGCTGCTCGAGCATCAATCGCCGTACTTCTTTGGTCGAAAAACCGCCATGAAGGGCCTCGCTGATGGCCGACCGTAATCGTTCCTCGAGGAGTGTCCGACGCGCTTGGCCGCAGGCCTCGACGGCCGCCGAACGGATCGTCAATCCGCGTCCGCGCAGAGATTCACAGATTCCGTCGGACTGAAGGACCTGAAAGGCTTTGGCGACCGTATTGGGGTTGATCGCCAGTTGGATGCTAAGGGTCCTGACGCTCGGTAGGAGCTGGCCGGGGATGAGCACCCCATCGGCCACGGCGAATTTGACCTGCCGAACAATCTGCTCGTAGATCGAGATGCCGTTGTTGGGGTCGATCGAAAAAAACATGGAGGTAAATCCGTTGCTGAAGTACGACACTAGTGTACCACCTAAGTATTACACAGGTGCAGTTAAGAGTCAAGAGCCGATCGAGGGTTTTTGGGATGAAGGGGTGGTTTTTTGGGGGGGGGAGGGATTGAAATACAGAGACATTGAAACACAGAGACACGAAGAGCACAGAGAAGAGAGAGGGCAGAGGAGGAAGGAGAGGGAAAAGAAGGAAGTAGAAGAAGGGGCCGAGAAGAGGGCAGACGGTTGGGCCGAGAGGGAAAGCCGGGGGTGGGCCAAGGGCTCTGTGGTCGTGCCTTTCAGAGCAGGTCGCGAGAGCACCTAGGCGGGCGGTGTTATTTGCGAGGAGACGACAAGAAGTCGGTCTAGAAAAAGAAAATCCTCCGACCGTTTGCGGCACGACACGGAGCCGCTGCGAGACTGACGCGAATCAAGCGTGCTACTGCACTCGCTGGTACGATTCGGGCCAACGCATAATTATGGTCCCTCAGCCGGAAAAACGATCGGAGGCAAGCGTGCGAGTTTTTCCAACTCGCACGACAAAACTATAGGGGATGGACCCTTGCGAGGAAAGCTTAAAAAACATGAAATCTCAGCTTTCTAGGCCGCTCCGCGATCGTTTTGCTGCCTTCGCATTTTCTTGCGTTCGGATTTGCTTAGATTCCGATAGTCGTTGTAGTCTTCGTCGGATCCCTCTTCTTCATATTCGTTGGGCACCGGCTGCGATTTGTTTGTGTCGTTAGAGGAGGGACTCGCGGCTGAGGCACCCGATGCAGAGGGATTGCTGGGCTTGGAAGCAGCAGGACTCGGCGTGGAGCCAGAGGTGGATTTGGTGTCTTGCGAAGCTCCTGCATCTTTCGGGGGTTTGAATCTCAATCCATCCATCCAACCAAAGAGCCTCTTGGTGAGCTTTGCGGATTTGGGTGGAAGCTCTTCGAGTACTTCGAACGACTCGACACGTTCAGGCTCTGCTACTTTGGCAGGAGCAGCGGTAAGGGGTTTCGCAGGAGGAGCGACTGTGGCTTTGGCTGGAACTGGTGTAGGGGCTTTGGTTGGAGCAGTCGACTTGGATGGAGTCGCTTGGGAATCGCTGTTGGTCGGTTGTTGTTTCCTACCTAGCGAGAACCAACTTTTCTTGACGGCTGTCTCTTCGGAGGCTTCTTGAGTTTGCTTTGCTTGCACCGGAGTGTCGTTGGTTGTGTTTGTGGTTGTATCGGTGCTTGTGTTTGTTTTGCGAGCCAAGGCACCCAACCAAGCGCGTTTCGGTTTCCCTGCCGATTTTGGATCGGCCGTTTCGTCGCTCGCTGTTGGAGTCGATTTCGCTTGCTTTGGCGGTGTTGGTGTGTCGGCGGATTTCCGGCGAGCAAACCAGCTCGGTTTCTTGGTCAAGCCTTCATCGGCCTGGACTTGTTCATCGATGCGAACCGGTTCAATGCCATCGAGTTGTTCGTTGCGTTCGGATCGATGAGGAAAGAGTCCGAAAAGCCGCATCGGTTTTTTGGGCGTTTGCTCGACTGGATCGATACTCTTTTTGGCGGCTTGGTCGTCCTGATCCTCTGCATCCTCTTGATCCTCGCTGCGATTGGGACGCCAAGGGAGCCAAGATTTCTTTTCGGCGGTGTCATCGTGGTTCGATGGAGCATCTTTCGAACTGTCAGAGCCGTCTTTTTCGATCGGTGGATCGGCCCAATCGAATTTCGATTTTGTCAGTACGGCGCGTTCGATGAATCGGCGTTGGGCTTGCAAGTAGCATTGCCTTAAGACCAGTCCGACCGACTGGAAGATCGCAAGGACCCCACCGAGCCACAGGCCACCGACGATCAGATCGATGGTTCCGGGGGCCCATTGGATTTTCAGCAGTCCCGTACCGAGCAACGCGGCAGTTCCCCATGCGAGCAGTCCGCCGAACCACAGGCTAAGCGCGGCTTTTGAAATCCGTATTTCGGTCGACAATCGCAACCCTACCAACGCGGCGACGGATGCATAGGCCGCAAGGATCAACGGCCAACCACCGTATCCGATCTCGCGTTTCGTCCATGGATCGATCGACTGGCCGAGCAGATACATCGCTGAGGTGGCCGTATCGAAGCATGAGAAAACCGATAGTCCGATCATCACGAACCATATTCGGTAGGTGGCTGAGAAATCATCGAGTCGGTGCTGTCGGATGCTGTAGACCAACCAGGAAGCAAATGCGGTCAGGAACCACAACTGGCAGGTCATCCAATTGGCGATACTGTGGGGACTTCGCAGGTCGAGCAATTGCAAAAAGGGGACTGGCGAGCGACCGACCGAGTTGGCATTCGAATGGAAAAAATAGTGGCACAGAAGCAGAGTGCACCAGATAGCCCAACCCGCAGCGATCAGGATTGCGAGAGCTCCCGAGCGCATGGGAATCCATTGAACGACGCGGAGTTGGCAAGTTTTGCGAACGTCTTGGCTGTAGTTGGGGGTCTGGATTCCTGAGAGGATCGCAGCGTGGTGGCTTGGGAGGTCCCGTCGGATTTTTCTTGCCGAGCGCGCCGTGTCGGCAGTCGGGGTGGCATAGTTAGCCGCCGACTCGCGGACAATCCGCCTCCGCCGATCCATCCTTTGGGTACGAGAGAAAACCATACGTTAGGAATCGCATTTCGGGGCACTGGCGTCAAGCCCGATCCCATTGATAGCAATCCAGCTCCAAGGGGAGAAATTCTCGGCTGTGCCCAAATCGGTGCCAGGCACCCGGTGCGGCTCCAGGCCGGATAGCTAGCAAACAGGGGGCCCAAATCGGTGCCAGGCACCCGGTGCGGCGCCAGGCCGGATAGCTAGCAAACAGGGAGCCCAAATCGGTGCCAGGCACCCGGTGCGGCGCTAAGCACCCGGTGCGGCGCCAGGCCGGATAGCTAGCAAACAGGGAGCCCAAATCGGTGCCAGGCACCCGGTACGGCGCTAAGCACCCGGTGCGGCGCCAGGAGGGATGCTAGCAAACAGGGGCCTAAATCGGTGCCAGGCACCCGGTGCGGCTCCAGGCCGGATAGCTAGCAAACAGGGGGCCCAAATCGGTGCCAGGCACCCGGTGCGGCTCCAGGCCGGATAGCTAGCAAACAGGGGGCCTAAATCGGTGCCAGGCACCCGGTACGGCGCTAAGCACCCGGTGCGGCGCCAGGAGGGATGCTAGCAAACAGGGGCCTAAATCGGTGCCAGGCACCCGGTACGGCGCCAGGCCGGATAGCTAGCAAACAGGGAGCCCAAATCAGTGCCAGGCACCCGGTGCGGCGCCAGGCCGGATAGCTAGCAAACAGGGGGCCTAAATCGGTGCTAAGCACCCGGTGCGGCGCCAGGTCCCCGACGAGCGGTTTCCCAGTGGGCGGCTAATGATCGATATCGCAACTGAGATTCTTCAATCCCTACAGGCTCGAAATGGCAAGCGTATCGGAATGGAGGAAGTCTCTGTGATCCATCCGTTGCCCTGGGATATTCGTACCAATGCCGCTGGGTACACGGTCATCGTCGACGCTACCGGAACGGAAGTTTTTCTCGCCTTTTGGGACGATCCGCTGACAAGTCGGGCAGTGGCGGAGTTTGTGGTTCGCTCGTTGTTGAGTTACTCCCGCCCGTGATTTTCCGTCTGCGTCAGAAGAATTTGAAAACTCGATTCAAATTGGTAGACATGCTCGCCATCGACTTTGATAATGGACGCTGATGAACGCTAATTGATTCAAATCGCGGTTGGCTGGTATGAGGCAGGCTAGCCAGCAAATCGAACGCTCTCTTCTCTCAACTTTCTATAATCTACTTTTAGCCGCAAAGCGGCGTGTCGAGTTCTCGAAAGCATTTTTCTAGAAGTCTTGCAGCGCCAGAGAGCTGCGAGGCATTGAAGTATCACTATTTCGGCAACGTCGCTTACCCAGCGGTTTCAAGAAGCGATTCCTAACTTTTCCCGAAGGTCCGAAATGAACACTTCGTTTGTTCCAACTTGCCTGGACTCACCGCTTGTTGGATCGTCCCAATAAAGATCTATTACAGGGCATTCCTCTATAACAAGCCGCACTTCGGCTGAAATCCCTTGCGGCTCCAAAGTACCGAGTATCCTTGAAGCAGTACAGCACAAGGACGCAATTCGCGAGCTTAAGTATGGTGCCGCTATTGCCGCAACTCGATTCGGATCGAGTTTCGCGCAGAGCTCTAGCAGGTAAACAGAATGGTATTCGTCTGCGTGCCGTAGCAATGAAGCGATCTCGTCATAGTCAACACCACTCAAAATCTCGGAACCCTGAGCAAGCATTCGTGAAGCGTACTCATCCAAAGGCGTTCCATTCATCGACTGGAACTTCGTAAGGTCGAAGACTTCGACGGTCATTTGAACAACCTGACTACTTTCCCAAGTGCATCGATCTCACAGAACCCGTAGAACTGCTCTACGCCTTTCCGGCCTGCAAGCTCCCACGCAACGTTATGCATCCTAGCGACATAAACTTGTCCATCTACGACCAATGCCGTGAATCTTCCCGCCGGAAGATGAGCCGACACTATCGCTTGCTTGCCAACGAATTGGCTTGCAGGCGTGAAGTGTCGATTGAGAATCGGGAGGTTCTGCCCCACCGGGCACGTATTATGCACCAGCACTCCCAGCTCGCCGACTTGGTAGACGTGCTCGCCGTGGACTTCGATATTGTAGACCGGCTGGGAGACTCGCGAAAGGGATACGCTCAGAACGACCGCAAGACCATCTAGTCCTTGCAAGGTTTCACCTTGGGCTAGCTCAGCAAGGGGCACCCATTCCTCGAGATCGGTGGGCAGTCGTCGTGAAGTAACTAAAGCTAAGCCGACTAGGCCACAGTAGCATGGGTCTGCGACCCGTGCATTTCGATTGCCGCGATTTCACGGACGGGTCACAGACCCATCTTACGGTGACAAACCGTGCGGTCACCACGGAGCCTTCGCCGTCGGCGATCGGCGGGCAGTCGTCGACGCAAGTGACTAAAGCTAACCCAGAGACTTCAAGCTCAGGAAGATTGAACGGTAGCATGCGCCCTGCGCAGACGCCGTTACGTAGAATCCACGAGCGTGGCCGAATGATCTCGGCGTCGACAATGCCGCCGTCGCTACGCTCGACGGTGATGGATAACTTGGCCCAAGTGGCTTGGTCGGGCTCAGGTTGCGGGTCGACTTCGGAGCGGTTGGGGTTCTTGGGCGGAACGCGCGCTCCGATCGGCACCGATTCGATGGGGACTTGAAGCTCCGTGCGCGTCGCTACCGATGCGTAACGCTAAGGCGCAAGCCATGGTGTTTCCTGGGACGGCTCGTCGAGCCAACTCGGATACGACCAGAGAGAATGCATTGAAGTGGATTGGCCAGGGAGACTTGATACTGTGACGACAGTGCCTTCGATGAAGCAGCCACTGTGATCCACTACCGAAACAGCCGGGATCTCTGCGGGAGATCCACTACCGAAACAGCCGGGATCTCTGCGGGAGATCCACTACCAATGCCGGGATCTCTGC
>Ga0209229_10000972_pt1 | contig 11812 bp, 8 predicted proteins | sample SanBayMetagenome_FD_187466 | JGI IMG/M metagenome (GOLD analysis project Ga0209229, IMG submission 187466) | Freshwater and sediment microbial communities from dead zone in Sandusky Bay, Ohio, USA (SPAdes) (version 2) | ecosystem: Environmental > Aquatic > Freshwater > Lentic > Sediment | place... | reverse complement strand
GCTTCCTCCGGATACGGCAGGCTTGATGATCATGGGTAGTCCGATTCGTTTGCCCAATCCTTTTAGCGTGCCCTTTTTCTCGGTGATCACGCGCCAGTTGGCTGTCGATACACCCTGCTTATCAAAAGCTTTTTTCATCGGGATCTTCGACGTGGTGATCCGATAAAAATGTTCATCCGATCCGGTATAGATCAGTCCCAAACGGTCCATTTCCTGTATCACAGAAACACCCGGCGCACCATTTACCTCATCTCCATCGCAGAGATTTAGTACCAACGGCTTTGTGTCGGATGAGGCGATGTTGCCCAGGACTTCCCGAAAATTTTGCAACGTAACGGGTTGCCAAGTCCAAGCCAACTTCAATTCTTCGAACACCCTCGTGTATTCCTGAATAGACTGGGTGAAGTCGTAATAGCAGGACAGATTGGGATCGTCGGATTCCAAATGCGGGGCTAGGACCCAAATATGATAAGTTTGGATAGTTTGGATAGTTTGGAAGTTTGGGGAGTTGAGTTTACGAGTTTCGTTTGTTGGTTCAGTTCATCAGTTTTTGTTGGATGTAGGGACTGAGTTTATAGTTAGTGAGTTGGGTGTTGGAGAGGTTGTGCGCGCCGGAGATGGTGCCGAGGCATAGGTTAGAGCCACAGCTACATTCAAACGGTTGGTCCATTTTCCATTCGGTGGAAGGATAGAAAAATCGAAGTTCTTCTCCGTTTACAATGGGCTTGATGGCCAACAGGGTCAAACTTTCCAAGTCGAGGAACACATTCGGGTCACAGCTGTGGTTCAGGTATTTCAGGTGATCGGGTTCAAATTCGAAATGTTCATTTTCGCCGATTTGCACGGTGAGATAGGTGGGCGTGGCTTGAATGGATCGAATCGAAAACTCGATGAGTCGTTCATTGCGCGCGAAGGATTGGGTCGCGAATAAACCCTGTTGCCCGCTGGTGGGATTCAACCGCACCTCGAAACAGGGATAGGTACAAACGATATTGTATTCGTCGGACAGACGCATGGGGTTAGTGCACGTAAGGTATATATAAAAACAAATCAATTCACTGATATGATCCGTTAGATTATCCAAACCAAATACACATTTAATGGAGGATATCCATCGGATGGGAATAATTTTGGCCCTTCGCTTCAATGTTCATCAAGCAAACCATACTATTATTCATCTCTTGCTTTTCATTTTTGAATGCGTCTGCCCAATGCGGTACGCCCATCACCAATCTTCCCTACCGGGAGGGATTTGAGTCGACCAACGGTTCATGGGTATCCGGTGGCAGTGGCAACAATTGGGCTTGGGGTACCCCCAATAAAGCGGTGATCCGTTCCGCGGGAGAAGCAAATAGATGTTGGGTGACCGGCGGATTGACGGGCACCGGCTATGCCGCTTCGGAAGCCTCTTGGTTGCGATCACCTTGTTTTGATCTCTCCGCAATCCAAAATCCCTACGTGGAATTCATGATCTTTTGGGACACCGAACAGCAGTTCGATGGTGCGTCGCTTCAGTATTCACTGGATCAGGGAGCGACTTGGATAACGGCCGGATCAGCCAGTGGACCAAAGAACTGCCTCAATGAGAACTGGTACAACCAGGGTACCGTCATGTATCTATCGAATTTGACAACGGTCCGCGATGGTTGGTCCGGTACCGCACAATCCACCTCCGGCAGTTGCCGCGGCGGCAATGGCAGCGGCGGATGGGTGCGGGCCAAACAAACGCTTCCCGTTTTGGCCGGTAAGCCTTCTGTACAATTCCGCTTCATTTTCGGCGCGGGAACGATCTGCAATAATTTTGATGGACTGGCCATCGATGATTTTTATGTTGGGGAAGCCCCGCCCAATCAGGCGGATTTTGACATCGTATGCGTGGCGGGTGATACGGTCGATTTCACCGATCGCTCTTTGCTTTGTCCGCTGCAATACAATTGGGATTTTGGTGATCCCGCCTCCGGCACGAATAATACCAGCACGATCAAAAACCCGCGACATGTTTTTTCTGCACCGGGTACGTACACGATTAAACTGACGACGGCCGGCCCCAATAACGCGCCTTCTACTCAAACAAAAAACATCACGATTCTTCGGGCCAATGCGGTTCAAAAAAAGCCGGCGGATTGTGTGACCGATCAAGGCGGACAGGCCGAGGTGTTTGTGCAAGGGTCGGGCGGACCATTCTTGTATAATTGGAATACGATTCCGGCGCAGGTGACATCCGTCGCTTCCGACCTGTCGAGTGGTATTTATCTGGTTCGTGTTTCGGCAAATGGGGCTTGTCCCGTTACCGACACGGTTCTCATCGTAGTCGACAACAACTGTGGTGCCATCCGTTTTCCGTCGGGCTTCACGCCCAATCGGGATGGAAAAAATGATGGATTCGGTGTGCTGGGCGGATTGGGGAGCATTCAAGAATACCGCTTGACGATCTACAATCGCTGGGGACAAGAAATATTTACCACCACCGATCCTTCAAAAAAATGGGATGGCTTAGTTAAGGGCATAACCGCCGATCCGGCGGTCTATGTGTGGATGGCGGAGATCACGTTACGCAATCAGCCGCTGCGAAGAGAAAAGGGAACATTCGTGTTGATTCGATAGAGGAATCGTATTTCAATTGTCTATTTTTGACGGATGTCCAACCGCCCTGTCATTTGCATCGGTGCTGCGCTCGTCGACGAGCTTTTTCATGCCACCGATGAATTGTTGCTAGCTACCACTACCGATGCCACCGTCACCAAAACGGCCGGAGGCGTCGCCCGAAACATTGCGCATCAATTGGCTTTGCTGGATGTGCCGGTCCAATTGATCACCGCCGTGGGCAGCGACAGTGACGGCGAGTGGATCAAACAGGTTTGTCGTGCTGCGGGGGTGGGACTGGATGCGATTATCACCAAAGACGGGCTGAACGGCAAATACACCGGTATCCTGAATCCGGATGGCTCTCTTTTTACCGCCTTCCTGACCAATGCCGCGAATCACCTCATCACTCCCGAACACCTCGAGGCCAATCACGATCTTTTATTGACCGCTTCTTATTTGTTGGCGGACGCCAACATCCGTGTCGATACTGGTGAATGGCTGGTTCGCTTCAGCAGAGAAACAGGCATTCCGTTTATACTCGAACCCGTTTCTGTTCCGCCTGCCCGAAAATTCAAAGGAGCTGATCTGAAGGGGTTGTATTTGATTACGCCCAACGAAGATGAATTGCCGGTGATTTGCTCAACAGAGTCCACCCTCATTCCGCATCAGATCGAGGAATTATTGAACCGAGGGGTACAACACATCTGGTTGCACAACGGTAAGAATGGCTCGTCGCTTTATACAAAAGACAAAGTAACCAACCTGCACGCGCCTTCAATTGAAGTGGTCGATTGTACGGGTGCGGGCGATGGATCTTTATCGGGATTCTTATTGGGAAAACATTTGGGTTGGTCCGACATCGATTGCATGCGACTGGCGCATAGTTTGTCGGCCGAGATCTTGCAAGTAAACGGTGCCATTGCCACTCACCTGAATCAGGAAACCTTATTGAGTCGCGTCGATCATTATTTTCCAACCGCATGAACGAGTATCTCCACATAAATCCGGAAGTTGAATCCGCGCTTCGATCGAACAAACCGGTCGTGGCTTTGGAGTCGACGATCATTTCGCATGGTATGCCCTTTCCGAAAAATGTGGAGACGGCCTTGCGCGTCGAACAGATCGTGCGCGACAATGGTGCGGTTCCGGCAACCATCGGCGTGATGAATGGAAAATGTGTGGTGGGCATGACGCGCGAAGAGATCGAAACGTTCGGACAAGCTTCGAACGTATGGAAGGTGAGCCTCCGCGATCTTCCATATGTGGTTTCTCAAAACTTACTGGGCGCTACCACGGTAGCGGCAACCATGCGCATTGCCTCGATGGCCGGCGTAAAAATATTTGTGACGGGTGGAATTGGCGGGGTGCATCGTGGCGCGGAGAACACGATGGATATTTCAGCTGACTTGACCGAGATGGCGCAAACAAACGTAGCGGTAATATCAGCTGGTGTGAAGTCTATTCTCGATATCGGATTGACGCTCGAATATTTAGAAACCTTGGGCATTCCGGTTGTTACGGTGGCTTCGGATGAATTCCCTAGTTTTTACTCGAGGGAGAGTGGACATACATCACCCCTTCGGTTGGACACGCCGCATACGATTGCGAAGATGTTGTCGGCCAAATGGTCGATGGGATTGAACGGGTCGGTGTTGATTGCGAATCCGCTTTCAGCCGAAGCCTCCATTGACCGAAACGAAATGGAAGATCACATTCAGCAGGCGCTAGATGCTGCCGCTACAAATGGTATCAAAGGCAAAGAGGTAACACCTTTCTTACTCAAGTATATTGCCGACCATACGAAAGGCGAAAGCCTTGAGGCGAACATTGCGTTGATCTGTTCCAATGCAGCCTTGGGGGCGAAGATTGCCGGGGCGCTTGTCGGTTGATCTATTTCAGCAGTGGTGATTTCGCGATCATGTAAGTAACGCCAGGCATAGCGATGGCCCGGTCCTTACTGAAATTAGAGAGTAGGTTGAATTGGGGATAGAGTAAGACCTTACCGGTTTTATCCAATACACCCCAAATGAATGTATCCTTATAGCCGATCAAGCCCCCCTCTCCCACATTCAGCTCATCGTATTTTGCCGGAACTACCTCTTGCCCGGTCTTATCGACTAACCCCCACTTCGATGTTTTTAAATCTTGCACGCGTCCGAATCCGTTGCTAAAAGTCAGTGCACTTCTGTAGTTTGGAGGTGTTACCCATTTTCCTTTTACATTGATATACCCATAGTTGCCAAACCGTTTGCGGGTTGGATATATTCCTTCCAAGCCGGTTGATAGAAAATCAATGCTGTCAATCTTTTCGCTTAACACTCCTTTTCGGCTCAAGAAGTAGAAAGTGGTGCCAAAATCTTTTTGGATGGCGGCATATTCACCTTGAAATCCGTAAGTCACAGAATAATCAACTGTCAAAAATTCTTTTAACGTGGTAGCATCAATGTAATACGTGCGCCAGCCGGGGATGCCAATGCCAAATGTTTTTCCAACAATGACGCCGCTGCCTTGATCACCCATCCATTTGTATGTTCTGGGCAAAGTCGCTTCTTTTCCGGTCTTGTCGATCAAACCGTATTGCCCATTTTTTTTGAACATGGCCCATCCGTCTACAAAAGAGCTGATGGTGTCGTAGGCAATTGGGATTACCAGTTTACCTTGTTGGTTGATGAATCCATATTTGCGCCAATAGGTACCTTGTACCATGGCCATTCCATCAGAAAAATCTTGCGAACCGGGACCATAAATCGGACCGCAGATCGTATCCCCGTTCAGGTCCATGTAGCCGATTAAATTATTGTCCTTGCTTTGATAGAGAATGCGTTCTTCCGAGATTTTGGAAAATGACTTTACAAAAGGAGTTTCCTTAATGGTCTTCCCGATTTTATCAATGATCTGAATATTACCCGCGGGTTTTTGGACGATCGCAAATCCATCTGGACCAAAATATTGCTGCGCTCCGTCTGTTCGCCCTCCTAGTTCCTTACCGGTAACATCAATATATACCCATTTTTTGTCAAGCTTCTGCACCCAGGCACCTCCGAACTTATCGAAACCATACGCATTCATGAAGGTTGCTTTGATCACCCACTTTCCTTTCGAGTCCATGTAACCCATAAGGCTGGTCGCCGTGTCGCCGACCTCGATCAAGTTGCTTCCGAAGGCATACCCCATTTTTTTGTGTATCAGAGGGGCCAGGATCTTTCCGGTTTTGTCTATGAGCCCTTGATGCAGCGCGCCGGCTTTTCTGTTTCCGACGATCGCTACCCCATTTGGCTGAAATCGTCCGACGTAGTCAAATTGCGCCGGGACTACCCAGGCGCCTTTGGTATTCAGGTATCCGTATTTGTCTCCTTTTTTAGCTGAAATCATTCCCTCCGAAGGGGAGTACATTTTCAGGGTATTGGTATCCGACTTGAATAAGAGCTTACCGGTTGCATCGAATAATTGGCACTCGTCAGCCTTATACAGCACCAGCATTTTTCCGGAATTGTCTACGAAACACGTTGAGTACTCTGGTTGCAGGATCCATTCGCCTTTTTTATTCATCATGCCAAACATGTTTCCCCCTTTGACTATTAGAAAACCGGGTAATTCTTGAATTGACTGAAACATGTTCGGTACGATCTGCTTGCCAGTGAAGTCTACAAACCCGTAGGCTGAACCGGCAAAGTTCTTAAACGTTACCAGACCGGTTGAGTAGTCGCCTTCTAATCGTGCATCGTCGTACTGAAAGGGTACGATTACATTGCCCTTGTTATCGATCAAGCCCGCTTTTCGGTTTTTGTACATGACCACTTTTCCACCCACGTATCGCGGGTAGTAGGCTTTTTGGGCGGATGATTGTTTATCGAATTGGGTTGAAAAGATCATCTTGCCGGTCCGATCGACGACACCCGTCTTTCCTTCCGACTCTACCAGAAACATGCCTTCTCCCATTGAGCTGGCGCTGCGGTAAGGAAGTACATTCATTGCCACAAATTCCGGGCTAGTGAATTGGGCGTTTGAAAGAATGGAAAGGGATAAGAGGATGGCCAAAAAATATTGACGCATAAAAAATGGTTTCAGTGTTCTTAAAGATAAAAATCTTCAAGAATTACACAGATTAATTATCCGTCAAGTGTTAAGGGTACTACAAATGATGAAACCGCTCCCAGCTGGCTTTTTCCAGCATTTCCCGGTCGTCGGGATGAGCGATGTCGATCAATGCTTTAGCCCGCTGGCTCAGGTTCTTGCCATACAGATTGGCTACGCCGAATTCCGTCACAACATAATGAATGTGCGCGCGGGTGGTGACCACACCGGCACCCGGTTTTAATGCCGGAACAATCCTTGAAACCCCCTTTGCGGTTCGGGAACCAATGGCGATGATGGGCTTTCCGCCCTCACTGAGGGAGGCGCCGCGGATGAAATCCATTTGTCCGCCCACCCCCGAATACTGATTGAATCCGATCGAGTCGGCGCAGACCTGTCCGGTGATGTCCACTTCAATCGCACTATTGATCGCCACCACGCGCGGGTTGCGACGAATGACGTGCGGATCGTTCACGTAGTCGATGTCGAGAAAGGCGAAAGCGGGATTATCGTCTACAAAATCGTAGAGTCGTTTGCTTCCCAGTGCAAATCCGCTGACCGATTTATTCGGATGGATCTTTTTATACCGATTGGTGATCACGTCGTTCAATACCAGATCGATGATGCCGTCGCTGCACATTTCGGTATGCACACCCAGGTCCTTGTGGTTGCCCAAACATTTAAGCACGGCATCCGGAATGGCACCGATGCCCATTTGCAGCGTGCTGCGGTCTTCGATGAGTTCGGCAATGTTTTTGCCGATCTGTATTTCTGCCTCACCGGCTTTTTCTCCGAAGCTTGCTTCGTGCAGCGGATCATTCGATTCCATCGTGGCCGCAAAACGCGAAATGTGAATCATGCCATCGCCATGCGTACGCGGTACATTCGGATTGATCACGGCAATGACTTTTTTGGCTGTGTTGACAGCCGAACGTGCTACGTCGACCGAAACACCCAATGAGCAATATCCGTGTTTATCGGGCGTAGAGACTTGAACGACGGCCACATCTAGCGGAAGAATGTTTTTCTTAAAGAGTTCGGGGATCTCGCTGAGAAATACGGGGATGTAGTCGGCCCGGCCTTCTTTCACGGCCTGACGCACAGAGGCGGAGACGAACATGGTATTCATTCGAAAACTGTCGGCATATTCAGGTTTGTCGATGAACATGTCTCCGTAAACACTGATGAACACCAGCTCCACATTTTTTAGGCGAGGGGCCTCTGCAGCCAAGGCGCGCATGAAGCTTGTCGGCGTTTGGGCACTGCCGTGGATGAAAACGCGGTCGTTTGACTGGATGAGAGCTAATGCAGACATGGGAAAAGTTTGGGAGTTTGGGCAGTTTGGAAAGTTTGGGTAGTTGGAGTTTTTAGTTTGTTAGATTGTGCAGCGCTTTTACGAACTGATCGAGTTCTTCGGTGGTAGTGTAAACATTAGGAGTGATGCGGCAGCCGTGTACGTTTGCGTAATCGATGGGAACAGTATACACTTTATGCTCTTCGTGTAGTCGTTTTGCCAAATCGCCTGGAGACATTCCTTTTATACCCACATTGGCGATGCCGCAGGAGCGGTCTGACTGAAGCGGTGTATTCAGAATGATGTTGGGATTGTTTTCAACGCGACTTGTCCAATAATCTTTCAAGAACCGGAGCCGTGCTTCTTTTTTATCGGCGCCGATCATGTTGTAGAAATCAATGGCGTCTGCGATGGCCAGATCAGTGGCACAGGGATGTGTGCCCGTGTGATTGAGTCGATACACATCTTCTTTTGGGGTGCGGTCGCCCATCAACGGCCAGAGTTTCGGGGCCTCGCCTTTTCTGACATAGAGAAATCCGGCACCGAGCGGAACACTCATCCATTTGTGCAGGGAGGTTCCGTAATAGTCACAGTTCAGTTCACTGATCTTGTATTGGATGTGTGCGAAGGCATGGGCGCCGTCGACCATCACTTTCACTCCACGTGCATGTGCCATGTCGCAGATCTTTCGGATGGGCAGGATCTGTCCGGTGATGTTGATCATGTGACAAACCATCAGCAGCTTGGTCTTGGTTGTGATGGCTTGTTCATAGAGGGATACGATCTCTTCATCTGATTTCGGATGATTGGGAATGGAAATCTTTTTAAGGACAACGCCGTACCGTTCAGCGACTTGATCGAACATATCTAGCATGGCGCCGTAGTCCTGAATGGCCATGACGGCCTCGTCACCGGGCTGCCAGGATTGTCCGGCGATGACGAGGTCGAGTGATTCAGTGGTGTTGCGTGTAACGATCAGTTCATCATCTCCGCATCCGGCGATGGCGGCGAGTTTAGCGGCCATTTTCTTTTTGTTGTTCCACTGTACCGTGCGCATGTAATAAGAGCCTTGATAGTTGATGTCACGGATGTGTTGAATGTATCGTTCGAGGGTGGGCTGTGGTATAAAGTTGTAGTAACCGTTTTCGAGGTTGATGTAATCGGGCTTAAGCAGATATTTTTCGCGGATGCTTTTCCAAAAATTTTCATCGGATGCCAGTGATGCAGCTGACCTGGTGGACACGGAGTTGAATTCATTAGCCAGTGCATCCCAGCCCAGGGTAAGCCCCAGCCCGGTAAGAGCGGAGTGGCGGAGAAAACTACGTTTGTTCATAGCCGCTTGATTTTTCTAAATGTTGTATATTGATTCAAGATAATTCAATTCTTGTACTTCTAAATCGAATCACATGATACGGCACTGGAAACTCTATTTGCTTCTGTTTCTTTTAGGTCTTGATGTTGGATTGTCTGCACAATCCTATCCTTTATTCAATCGATTTGAGGCGAAGGCGGGGAATTATACTCGAATCGAGCGTAAGTTTTATGGAACGGATAAGGCGTATGCAATCACCACAGACCCCATTGAACATAACGTGTACACGGTTAAGGAAAATGGATATATCCTTCAGCTTGATGAGATTTATCCGGATAAGAAGGAAATTCCACAAAACCCCTTGGCCAATCGAAGCCGAACGGAGTTTGCTTACCAATCAATTGAGGGCTATGAGTTGATCGAATCGTTTGAAAACAATCGTCCCGATGCCCCATACAGTCGTTCCGACTATGAATACACGATTAAACGCGTGAAAGATACTGTAATCATCAAGCAGCAACGAAAAGGAGAAACCAAGTCTCACACTATGTTTTACATGAACACCTCCGGTAAAATAGTTCGTGAAGTGATTTTTGATTATGACGACAGTCCGGCCATGCGCCATGAGTTTTCATTTGTATTGGACAAGCAAGGTCGTCCCGCCAAAAGAACACACCGAGCCAACGGCCGAGTGGTGAGCATCGATCACTACGTGTATAATGCGGAGGGGTTTCTATCAGAGAAGCGAAAAATCACGAGCCCCGGCAAGCTCGAAGGTTTTCTCTATAAGTATACCTATGTTCTGAATGCGGAAGGCAACTGGACCGAAGAGCGCTGCGTCTCGCACGTGCTGGACGGAAAAGGAAAAATAATCGACGGATACTCCAGTTATTATCTCACCACTCAAAACTATTTAAACTAACTAATAACTAGCTAACCAACCACCCAACTCTAAAACTAACTGCCCAACTATCCAAACTATCCAAACTGCCCAAACTGGCGACGGGCTTACGTACGAAAACACGAACTGACCACGAATCGCGATTCGGTTGACGATCCTCATTCATACACCACCCCCCGCCGCCCTATGTTTGTGAAACGTTGGTCGAAAGCAGATCGTTCAGCAAAAGAGTTTAGAGATACCGGTTTAAAGGACCGTAAACTAAATGACTAACTCCGCAGAAAAGCGGCTATGCTGGATAAGATGGTTTTCGGATCGAATAAACCGATACAGAATAACCGTTGTAAAAGACACTAACCTGTATCGATTGTACACAGGGCAGCCAAAAGCTGCCCTGTGTTTTATGCCAATGATCATCATCACTTCTTTCTGAATTCTCCTCCTTCTTTTGCCCCTGGTTCTGATGATACGTTTGTCTCAAACAAACTTCATCATGAAAACAATTACACTCAATCGACTTCGATCGTTTTTCAAATGGTCGTTGTTGGCTTGGTTGCTGGCGACGCTGTTCACGCAGCAGGCAAGTGCACAAGCCTGTCAGTTCCAACAGGGACAAAACGGTGGCGTAGGAGGCGCGGTGATCAGTCCGGTCGACTTTGCCCGAGGCAATGTCAATGCCTCCAAGGCCCATTACGTAGAAGGCAATTCGATTCCTTACCGAATTGAGTTCACGACGCTAGCGGCCAATACCCAGTACCGGGCGCTGATCTCGTTTGACGTAAAAAAGCAGACCAAGCACGCAATGGATTACATCACCGGATTTCAAAACCTGAAATACAGTCCCACCGATCCGGCCGAGCAGGTTTATCCGATTAAAGGCACCGGATTGGATGGTGTGGGTGGAATTGTGGTCAATACGTTTCCCATTCCAAACCCAACCTTCTCTACAGATGCGGCCTACAACACCACGGCCACCAACAGTTTTACACTATTAAAAACACCCGCCTATTTTAATCCGGAGGTTACCACTCCGGCTTCGCCGCTTTCGGCAGCGGTACGGGATAAGGGGAACATGGTCATTTGGAATGCGACCATCAACAGCATTCAGTATGTGAATACGATCAATACGGATCTGAGTGATGTACACGCCACCTTCGAGGTGATTTTTACAAAGGCGAATAATGCAAACCCCGTCGTGTTGGCCTGGGGCGGACACATCGCTTCCGCCCAAACCTGGGGGGAAGGGCTTTCTGCACACGACATACCCGGTTCTCCTTATCACATGTTTGTAGAAACCGTTGAGACGGCGGTTGGCAACAATACGATTTGTAACGGCAACATGGATTGTCAGCTTTCTTCCAATGCCGTTTCGGTCTTACCAACTTGTTCGATCAGTGGACCGGTCGTGGCTTGTCCCGAGACAAACCTTCTGGCCTATACGGCCACACTGGATGCTGCCACCTTTGGTGCGGTAAATTATACTTGGTTGCTCACCAATGGAACACCATCCGCTGGTGCCCAGTTGAGTGGAACCCTCACCGGAAGTACAACGGCCGCCAGCATGACGCGTAATGCGGTACCCATTGCAGCCGACTTCATCGCCGGGGGTAATTTCCGACTGCAATTGACCGTGGAGCGAGACGGA
>Ga0209229_10000970_pt1 | contig 11819 bp, 7 predicted proteins | sample SanBayMetagenome_FD_187466 | JGI IMG/M metagenome (GOLD analysis project Ga0209229, IMG submission 187466) | Freshwater and sediment microbial communities from dead zone in Sandusky Bay, Ohio, USA (SPAdes) (version 2) | ecosystem: Environmental > Aquatic > Freshwater > Lentic > Sediment | place... | reverse complement strand
CCCATGCAGAGCGGTGACCTGTTGCAGGGCGAGCACTGGAGCGCGGAATTTCATCTGGAGTTTCCACCGCCCCTCCTCAATGGCCAGCCCGTTTCCGAAGTTTCCTTGGACCGAATCCAGACACTCTGCATCGGTCGGCAGGACTCCGAGGAGCAACCGGACGCAAACCGCATCGAACTTGACCCGGATCTCACGCAAATCTCGCGCGAACACGTTGTAATCGAGTGCCGTGAGGGCCGGTTTGTGGCGCGCGACACGAGTCTTTCGGGGGCCATGCTCAACGGCCAGCGCTTCGACACGCGCACGCTCGTTGTGGGGGATCGACTGATCGTGGGCCCATACAGTTTCGAGTTCACCGGTTACTCCTTGCGCGCGGCACGTCCCCGCATCGGCGCCGAGATCCATGCCTCGGATGTGGGTGTCGATGCCGGAGGACGGACGATCCTTGACGGCGTCTCAGTGAGGATTCCGGCGTGCTCGTTCGTCGGAATCCTTGGGGGTAGCGGACAGGGAAAGTCCACCTTGATGACCGCCATCTGCGGCATCCGCCCGCCCACACGCGGGACGGTGAGCATCGACGGCGAAGCAGTCGGAGCGTCGTTTTCGGGGGGCCGCGCTGCGGTGGGCTACGTGCCGCAAGACGACATTGTGCATGTCGAACTCACCGTCGAGCAGGCCATTCGACACAGCGCCAAACTTCGTTTGGACGCGCGAATCCCGCCGACCGAAATCAGGGCCTTGGTTGACGGGATTATCGTGAAGCTGGGACTCGATGAACACCGGCACAAGCGGATCAATCGTCTGTCCGGTGGCCAGCGTAAGCGCGTGAGCATCGCCACGGAATTGCTGGCCAAGCCCTCTGCCCTTTTCCTCGATGAACCGTCCTCCGGGTTGGATCCCGCGACCGAATACCACTTGATGCGACTTTTGCGTCATTTGGCGGCCGCTGACTGCACGGTGGTTTGCACAACCCATGTTCTCGGACGCGCATATCTCTTCGACCGGCTTCTTTTCATCCACGGGGGTCGGCTTGTTTTTGACGGCACACCCGAGGAAGCCCGCGAATTCTTTCAGGTAGAATCACTCGACCTCGTTTACATAAAGCTCGACGGCAGCAAAGAGTCTCCAAGCGAACTGGAGGACCGCTTCCGGCAGTGGCGCGACGCGCGTGGAGCAGAGACTGATCCTGCACTTCGTTCCGTTGGTTCCACCGCGCCGACGAGGAACACGCGCGGATTCGCCGGCCACACGGGTGCTTTTCTCACCCAACTGGCGCGCTTGCGCGACATTACAGTCTCCGACCGCCTGGCACTTGTGTACCTTCTGGCCCAACCGGTGCTCATCGCTTTGCTCATCGGTTGGGTTGCCGAGGACTACGTGCTACGGCTCTTCCTTTGCCTTGTGGCCGTGCTGTGGTTTGGCTGCAGCAATGGGGCCCAGCAGATTGTCAAAGAGCGGCCTGTCTTCGCGCGCGAGAAAATATGCGGCGTCGGGGCAAATCCATATTTGCTCTCCAAATACGGTCTGCACGGACTGATCACCGCGGCCCAAGGTTTGTTGCTCTTCCTTGTCGCGCAGACCACCGCCCTCGTGGTGCACCCCCCTCCGCTTGGCGCCGCAACCATGATCTCGGAAATGAACCGCCTCGAGAGCGACCGAGCATCGGCCAAAGCCCGGGCGTCCCATCCGGGGGCCGACTTCGCCGCGGTGGAGGAAGGACAGCCAACGCCCGCACCTGCCTCGCCGACTGTGCAAGACGAAGTGGTGGAGGAGGCACGCATTTCCCTTTGGCAGGCCGGAGCCGCACGCTTGGCGTGGTTTTGCGGCGCGGGCGAGAACGTGACCGAAGCCAGCCGCGATGGCGGGGCAGGTTTCTGGCGGGCATGGACGGCCACCATCGGACTGAAACTGGCTGCGCTGGCAGGGACCGCGCTGGCTGGCGTCGCCATGGGACTGGCCATTTCGGGGCTGGTCCAGACGAGCACGCAAGCCGTGCTGTGGGTGCCACTTATCCTCATTCCGCAAATCTTGCTTGGCGGCGTGGTTCTGGTCAGGCCGGAGCTGTCGGCATCTGCGCGCGCATTGGCGTCTTTGACCCCCAGCTTTTCGGCGCAACGCATCCTCGATGTCTCCAACGTCTACGGCTTGACCGTGCCCCTGCTGAGCAATCGCACGAAGCTGCCGGTCTTCCTCACGCCGGGTGAGAAAGAGCGGATCGAGTGGACTTTGGCGGGGAAGAAATACTCGCAGGTCTACGACCGTGTCTCGCCGGTCAATCGCTCTTGGCAAAACCTTCTCGTCTATCCTGCAGCTACCGGCCAGCACCTCGCCGAATACGACGAAATACTGACCAAGGACAACTCGAGGCGGCGGTTCTCAGTCGACACCACCTCGGTGCGCAACGATGTGCGCTACGAAAAAGGCACGGTTTACGAGGACTTGCGCCCCGCAGCTCAAGCTGCCGCCGTATTGGGAGTTTGGATTCTCCTCGGATACGGTTTGACACTCTGGGCCGTGAGTCGCGCGGCGACCAAACCGAGCTAAGAGCCCGCTAGGGGCTGGAGTAGGATGTGGGCTTGGTCACAGCTTGAAAGCCGTCGCCCATATTCGTAGCGACGCTGGCGGGCGCTTTGCGGACAGGAGCGGACTGCGCAGTCGGCTTCGGCTTGGTTGCGCTCGTCGGCTTGGGCGTAACCAAAACATAGGTGTTGCGGGTGCAGGCTCCGAGCAGGAGGGACGCGCTGATGACGGCGACGGGGACGAGGATTTTTTTCATTCGGATGGTTTATGGTTGGGATGGACTTTTATAGCAGCAAGCGACTAAGGACCGGCGGGTCCGACCGCACCGGTCACAGGAACGGTGACGGCTGTTACGCCGTCTGACTCGATCACGATATTGCCGGCGAGCGAGTCGTTGGGTTGGGCGCCGGGGTCGAGTCGTACCATGATGGTCGTTTCGCCAAGGTCGCCGACACTGGGCTGGACCGACAAGGTGCGGCTGAAGTCCGCGCCGTCTTTGGAGACTTGAAACCCATCCGGAGCACTGAGACGCACAACACCTCGCAGAGCACTGCCTTTCAGTGTGAAGGTCTGGGGAGCCGAGGCCGTGCCGGAAACGGTGTTGAATTTCGCTGTTGGTGCACCGGCTACCGAGAGCGACGGAGTAGCGCGATTGGGATCCGGTGCGGGAGTAGTGGTAAAGCCGCGTGCAGGAGGCTGTGCCACCGCGGGCGGCAGCCCCGACTGAAGACTGGCCTTATCGGCACCGCGGCGTCCGACCAACACACACCATGAGGCGATGCCTTGCGCGCCGGCCATGTGCAAGTAGACGATCGCCGTGCCGTTGTAGCTGGAACGGAATTGCACGCCGGCGTTTTTCTGACCTCGACGGTCGTCGAGGACCAAGTTCCCCACTTCGTCGTAGACGTAGATGTCCACGTCGCGGGCCATTGCGTCGGTGCCGGCAAGAAAGACATAGTCCAGACCGCGGTTGACCGGGACAAAGAACTGGATGACGCCCCCCTGACCGACCAGACCAAAGTTATCGGTTGGCGAGATGACGAAGCTACGGTCGATGTATGTCTTGGCCATGCGGTAGGCCACATCCTCAGCCTCGGCCGGATCGGCGAACGCTGGACGGATCGCGAGGGCGGCTAAGGTGGCAACGAGAGCAACGGTTTTGCGTGCGCGGGGCATTTTGTTCATAGGAGGGAAGGAATTTGCAGGTGCGGGAAGAATGGGCTCACTTCGAGGTGATCGCCATTACAGCTGTGTCGCTGACAGACTTGAGTTGCTCGACTTTGTCTTTCTCGACGGGAGCGGTGAGAGGCACGTCGACAATCTTCGCCGCTTGTCCCACGGCCTGTCGGATCTGGCGCACTTTCTCCGACTCCTGCAAAGAAGCCGGCAGGGCCGCCAGCTGCTTGTCGAGTTCGGTGGCAAGAACGGGCTCGCGCAGGACGTTGGAAAGATCGGGCGAATAATTGGCGAGAATGAGGCTGGTGGCGTAGCGGGCGCCTTGCAGCCAGCCGGAGGCGATGACAAGCGTGCGATCGTTCTGGTTTTCGGGCGTGTTGAGTTTCTTCATGATGTCGGCCTGCAAGAAACCCAATTCAAGGTAAACCATGAGCCACTCACCGCGGTTGGCGAAGTCGCGCACTTGGCGGGCACGCTTCATGTCCTCGTCAGTGGCACCGAGATTCTTGCCCAAAGCTTCGAGCTGGTCGGCGCTTCGGTTCAGCTTCTCCACATCCTGGGCTTTGATAGCCACGATGCCGTCGGCGATTTTGACCCCGAGCGCCATGGCCGCGTCCGCCTGGTCGGGGAACTCATTGGCGTCGACGTCGACAGCGATGCTATCGGCAAGCGCGCTCCAGTCGATTTTCCCGGCGCCGACAGATTCCTCGATGGCGATCAGCTTGTCCGAGGGATTCGGCAGAGGCAGGGGCGCGACCTCGGCTTTGCTTTTATCGAAAGCGGGCTTTTCTTCGGGTTCCTGCGCGAGGACGACCGGCAGGGTGAGAGAGAGAACGGCAAAGAAGACGGGGGATTTTTTCATCGAATGGGGATTGGGAGGTGATTCTTGGGCGGTTGTTTAGGAATTGCCTCCGCAGTTGGCAACCTTAAAATCGCAAATTGACAGCCGCTGTGTTGTCCCCGATTCCCATGGTCCGAGCCGCCCTGCTTCTTGCCCTGCTTCTGCCCGCGCTTTCCGGTTGCGAGTCCGAAGACCCGAAAATCCGCAACGAGATGGCGGAACTGCGCGTGCGCATCGACGAATTGGAGAGGGATAACAGCCGACTCAGCTCGCAGCTCGAGGAGGCAAGGGACAAGGCGGCACGCATGGATTTCGTTGGACGCGAGACCCTGCGGCAGAACTTGGAGGAAGACATGCCAGAACTGCGCGCCACACTGGCCCGCGCCTTCCCCGGCCTGAAGGTTGACCCGGTCAGTCCGGGCACGATCTCCACTCCGCTGGATCAGGATGGGTTCCCTTACAATACAGAGTTGAGCTTCGGGTTGTCCGAGGGTCCGGGCCGACGCGTGACCACCTACACCATAAATATCAAAGCGGACCGCGAAGGAAAATGGCGACAACCCGATCTCGGTGCCATCGCCGCCCTACAAACTCTCCGGTCGACCGGCGGGGATGCGCCAGCACCGGCCGGGGCGCCGGCCGCGGAGGGCGCACGCATCATAGATTGGGGTCAACCGAGCACTGCGTCCGGTCCGCCTGCCCCTCCACCGGCATCCGCTGCGCCGCAGCCGCCGCCAGATGCGGAGCCGACGGTGCGTCCGAGTCAACCATCCGTCCAGGCGCCGTTCCCCGTGCAGGACACGCGCACCATCGAATTTGACTGAGCCTGTCCATTCGCCCCCCAAGACGTGGTCACCGCCGCGCAACGAAGCGGTCGCCATCCGTCTGCCGGAATTCCTCGCGCCGCTGATCGAACGCCTCGCCGAAAAAGTGCACGACCGCTGGGCCGCGCAGAGACTGCAGGAGGGTTGGATTTTCGGCCCGGAGCGAAATGATGTTCTCCGCACCACTCCGAACCTTGTCCCTTACTCCGACCTCCCGGAAATCGAAAAGAGTTACGATCGCACCACGGCCCTAACCACGCTGCGTGCACTCTACGAGGAGGGATACCGCGTCGCCGCACCAGCCGCGACCGGCGAAGCGGCGCAGGCGGAAGCGGGGGCTGTGGCGGAAACACTCGAACGCGCCGAGGGCTTGCGCCTCGAGGAGGCTGACCTGCTTTGGCGGGGACATGCACCCGAATTTTGGCGGCAGCATCCCGCTCTTCTTGCCACATTGGCGCAGCGAGCCTCGGACGCGGGGTGGCCACTCCTCGCTTATGACATGGTTTCCCGCACACTCGTGTCAGACGCGGAAACGGAAATCCCGTCCGGCCTCGCCTCGCGACTCCGCTATCTCGCTGCTTTGTCGCTGATGGAGGTCGGGGCGTTGGAGCGCGCCGGCGAGGAAATTGACCGAATCATCGACGCAGAGTCGCTCGGTGGGGATCTTCAGGGATTGCGCGGGCGCCTGGCCAAAATACGCGGACTACAATCGCTCGATCGCGAGGAGGCACGGCGTCGCTTCGGCGAAGCGCGCGGAATTTATCAAACGGCTTATGAAGCGGCGAAGGATCTGTTCACCAAGGAAGAGAGCCTCGCAGCCGCCGGCGCCGCGTATTACCTGGGGATCAACGCGGCCTCCATGGCGGCGTGGTCGGGCCAGACTGAGGAGGCGCGCGAATTGGCCGTGGGAGTTTTGGACATTTGCAACGCCGCAGCACAAACCTGCGGCGACAGCGCGACGGATCCCTGGCGGGAGGCAACCCGCGGGGAGGCCCATTTGCTTCGGGGTGAAGGTGCGGCGGCGCGTGAGGCTTATCGAGCAGCGGCAGATGCGTTGCGCGGCCAATGGCGCCCCCTGCAATCAATGCGGCGGCAAGCCCTCGAGACCGCACGCCGCACGGGATTTTCGGAGCAGGAGGTAGCCTCTTGGTTCAACCTTCCCGCGCTGCAAGCGGTCGGATTCGGGTCCAGCTTCGATGCGCCGGATGAAGCGATCGTCTTTTACTACCTGCGTACACCCGACCAACTCCCCGCTGCGGCCAAGCTGGCGGAGCGCAGCGCGGAGTTCCATCTCGGTTTGGAGGAGCCGGTAGCAACGTTCCGGGCGAAACTGGACCCGGGCGAAGTTGCCGTATTGGAGAAGATCATGGTGCGGGCTACGCGGGTACTCGGCCAGAAAGAGACGCAGATCGTGCGGGAAGAGATCAGCCCCTCGCTGGCCCGTGCATTCTTTTGCGGCTGCGCCCTGCTGCGAGCCCGAGAACTCGACACCGCCGTCGCCGACTTGCCTCGTTTGGAACCGGCGGATTTCCATTTCCAAACCGAGCCGGGAGTGCCTTTCCGTGCCGTGCTCTGTGCGGATGCCAAAGGCTACAGTCGCCTTGATGCGCCGCAGTTGCGGATTTTTGCACGGGAGTTTCTCGGTCGCGTGGGTTCCATGGTCGATCGCGTTCGCGCGCAAACGGTGACGGTGAAAACCGCAGGCGACGGATTGTTCGTTGTCTTCAAGGAGCTTCCGGACGCGATCCGATTCGGCCTTGAGTTACGTGACACCATGCGTACGACCGACTGGGGATTGTTCGGGCTGCCGGAAGATCTGGGCCTGCGCATCTCGCTCGATGCCGGACCCGTCCTAGAGTTTGATGATCCGGTAAGCGGTGCCCGCGATGTGGCCGGGAGCCTTGTCAACAGGGCGGCGAGAATAGAACCCATAACGCCTGTCAACCATGTCTACGCGAGTCGCACGGTTGCGGCGCTGGCCACCGCCATGGCTTTACCCGGTGTGCGTTTCGAGTATGCGGGCGAAACGCCCTTGCCCAAGGGCTTCGGCGCGTTCCAACTTTACCACCTTACGGGCACGTGACCCCTCCTGAGCGGCTGCTTGGAGCTTGACCGAGTGGGAAACTCCTTGGGTAATCGGCCAAGCATCCATGCAAGCAGCTCCATGAGCCACCGGGTATTTATCAGCTACTGTCACGAAGACAGTGAAGTCGCCCGCCAAGTCTGCTCCGGCCTCGAAGCGGAGGGCATCGGGTGCTGGATGGCTCCTCGCAACGTTCGACCGGGTGAAAACTGGGGACGCTCGATCATCAAGGCCCTTGGAAGTTCCAAGGCCATGGTCCTCATCTTCTCGAGGCACACCAACGAGTCGCGGCATGTGAACAACGAGATCGAGCGCGCCGTCTCGCACCGCGTGCCGATCATTCCCTTCCGCATCGAGAAGGTTCAACCCTCCGAGGACCTCGAACTCTTCATCAGCAGTTGCCACTGGCTGGATGCGGTGCAGCCGCCTCTCGAACAAAAGATCGAGGAGCTCGCCCTTGCTGTGCGCGCCGTCATCGGGCCGGAGGAAACCACGAGTGCTCCGGAGCCGGCGCCGCAGGCGTCCGCAGCGGACGCACCCCGGACAAGCGGCGAACTCGCATTTCACCATTACGTTGTCATGCACAAAGACGACGGCACTCCTTGGGAGATCGGGCGCGGTGCCATGGGAGTCACCTACAAAGCGATGGATTCGCGTCTGCGCCGCAAAGTGGCGCTCAAAGTGGTCAGCTCCGAGCGTCTTTCCTCAGGCAGTGCCCGGGAAAAATTCCTCCTCGAGGCCCAGGCGACCGCCGCCCTGCAGCACCCCAACATCGCGTCGATCTATTACTTCGGCGAGCAGAACGGCGCGTGCTTCTACGCGATGGAATATGTGGACGGCGCCACGCTGGACGATCTCGTGCAGCAAGACGGACCCCTCGAGACCGGTGAGGCACTGGCCATTGCATCACAGGCTGCCGCCGCACTCGGCGCAGCCCACGAGACAGGCATGGTCCATCGTGACATCAAGCCGAGCAACATCATGGTCGTCCGCAAAGCCGACGGCAGTCTCTCGGTGCGGGTGATCGACTTTGGCCTGGCCGCCGCCGCCGGGGGTGAGACGCAGGGCTTCGAGGGCACTCCTCTCTACGCCAGTCCCGAGCAACTCGATCAAGGTGCCGTGGATGCACGCTCCGACGTCTATTCGCTCGGGGCAGCACTCTACTTCGCCCTCGCCGGCCACCCGCCATACCAAGGCACCACCTCGCAGATCGCCTCCAGGCAAATCATGGAGCCGTTTCCCGTGGCGGGGCTCCACGGCAAGCCGCCGGAGGTCATCAACTTGGTGGCGCGCATGCTGGACGCCGATCCGGCCGGTCGGCCGAAGAACGGCGGGGAAGCGCGCTCGGAGATCGAAGGCGTGGCACGCGACTTGCACCGCGCCGGCGAGCAAACCTCCATGGAGTGGATGGCCACCTATTTCAAAGCGATCGAAAAGGTCGGTCCTATCGAAGGCGGCTCGATCTTCCGCGTGGCCACCGCTCCCGGCGCCGAGGAACTGGCCGTGCTATGCTTTGACACCTCAGCCCGCGGATTGGCTGTGGCAGACCGCGTGCGCGAAGTTGCTCCGGTCATTCAATCGCTCAGTGCACCCGCGGTGCGCCAAGTCCGAGCCATGGCGGAGGTTAAAGACGGTTTGGTGCTTGTGACCGAGTGGCTCTCCGGGACGCGCTTGCTTTCTGTTCTCCGCGTGCGCCGCGTCTTGGGCGCCCACGAAGCGGGGAATGTGCTGTCGCCCCTTGCCGACGCCCTTGATGAGGCCGCCGGACGCGGGTTGCCTCTCCCGCAGTTGACCCTGCGCGAAATCCTCCTCCAACCCGGGGAAAAGCCCGAGACCCCTCTCGACCAATGGCCCGGCATACGGCCGGTGCTGGATCTTCTGCCGGTGGGCGAAGCAACCGAGGCGGACGTCAACACCACCATCACGAGTTCCTCGGCACTTGCCCAAGTCACATCTTATGAGACGAGTGAAAGAAGTCCTGCCGCGCTGATCGGTTCCCTCGCCTACGAGCTCCTTGGCGGAATGTCATCACCCGGCCTTGGACCCTATGTGCCACTCGCCGAACTCTCGCAGGAAGCCAATGCGGTTCTGCGGGAAATCTTCCAGAATCCCCAGCCCAGCGGCAGTGCAAGCGCGCTGGTGGCCCAGCTCCTGCCGGTGAAAAAAATGTCAACGCCCCGTGGCGACGTTGCTGCCGCCGCACCCGCTGCCAAGCAGGGGAAGTTCCGGCGCCGCGCAGACATTGCGCCGCAGGCCTTCGCTCAGGCGGTCAGTGCACCCCCGGTTGCTGCACCCGCCCGTGCACCGCGACGGCGCCTGCTCATCGGAGCCGCTACGGCCGGCGTTCTAATGATGCTCGGAGGTCTTGCTTTCCTCTTCGCCTCGAGGCCGTCACCCACCGGGGAAAAAGGTGCTTCGCCGCGCACGATTGATCAACCCGCCACAGCCCAAGCCAAGAGCGAGCCCGTAGAGCCCCCGTCCACCGCATCAACCGACACAGCACTGGAGAAAGCCAAGGAACTGGAGAACGCCCAGGATTTTGTTGGTGCTCTAATCATTTACAAAGACATGCTCCGGACTTCTCCGGGCAACAAGGAGATCAGGGCACGTGCGGAAAACGCTATCGCACGGCTGGAGGAGAAGTCAGAGTCCCTCGCCAAGCATTCCGAGTTACGCCTTGCTTTGCAGGACTTGGCCGAAGCTGACTTGGCCCGCGCTGCGACGCTACTGGGCGATTTACTGGAGGATGAGGATCCATGGGAAAGCTTCCGCCTCTTTCGCAAAGCCGCAGAACTCGGTGATCGGCATGCCATGGTTTTGACCGGACTCGCGCTCGCCAGTGGAAAAGGAACCGACAAATCCGAAGGGGAAGCAGCCAAGTGGTTCAAGCAAGCTTCTGACCTCGGTCAACCGGAGGGCATGCGCTACTACGCGGAAGTGTTGCGTGACGGGCAAGGCGTGGAGCTGAACCAGCAAGAAGCCGCGCGTTTGTATTCGGCCGCCGCAACCTTGGGAGACGTCCCATCGAAAGCATTTCTCGGAGATCTTTACCGCAGGGGCATCGGAGTGCCGGCCGTGGACTACGAAGCTGCGTTCCGTTTGTTCACTGAGGCCATTGAAGCGGGGTATTTCCAAGCGCAAGGTGATCTTGCGGCCATGTATCTCCAGGGCCAAGGCACCGAGGCGAACCCGGAGAAAGCGATGTCCCTACTCAAAGGCGGAGCCGAGAAAGGCGATCCGCAGTGCATGTATCTCTACGGCCTGATAATTTATGATGGCGCATTTGCCCCCCCCGACGTCGAAACGGGCAAGGAGTGGCTACGCAAATCAGCCAATCTTGAACACCCACCCGCTATCCAGTGGCATATTGACAACAATATACCTTTTTAATTTGGACCTTTTCGGATCCAACTGATAATCACACCTGTAGTTATGAAGAACTCGAAATTGCTCCCCCTCGTCATTGCTGCATCCATCTTTACCACCAGTTGCGAGAATATGTCTCCCGGCGAGAACGCCGCGGTTTTCGGTGGTGCCGCTGCGGCAGTGACCGGAGGTGTTCTTGCCCTCGCCGGCGTCGATCCGCGCATTGTCATTCCCGTCGCTGCCGGCGCCGCTCTTCTGGCTGGCGGCATGGCTTTTGTGGTTTCGAAACAGCAAGCCACCGCTCGCCAACGCCAGATTGCCTTGCAAAACGCCCGCGCTGCCGAAGCGCGTCTGCTCGCCCAGCAGCGCGCCGCGTCCAAGCCAAGCACCACGAGTTCCACCGGCCGCACCGTGGCCAAGAAGGCGCCCGCCAAAAGCGTGCCCAGATACCTTGCCGTCGATACCGTGGCCCAATCACAGAGCCCGGCGCAGACCAAGCAGCAGATGGTCTATGACACCGAAACGAGGAAGCTTGTGGGTAATACCGTATACAATGTCAAACGGACACCCAGCCCGGGCAGCACGGTCAAATACGATACAATGACCGCGAAATACGTCGGACAGTAACCTGAAACCCGTAGACAATCTCCCGCTCCATCAGTCACCCACCAGTCAGCAGCCAATGCGAGTGACCCTCAGCATCTTTCTCGCCGCACTTTCTGCATTCCTGCTCACGGGTTGTCTCGCACCGGTCATGATGGCTCCAGCCATGCTGCCCGCGTTGATGCCCAGCTTGGGGCTCATGACCGCAACTACGGCTGGCTCCTCAGCCCTTCAGCAGGCATCGGGTGGCACCGGCAATTTGGCCTTGCCGTTCCCCACTCCCAAACCACCCGGCGTCCGACAGACAGCCTCCTCGCGCCAAACGCAAGTCGCCCTCTCGCGGGCCCGGGCAGCGGAGGCAACTCTGCGCAAATCCGCTCCTTCGAAAATGCCGGATTACTTGGCT
>Ga0209229_10000969_pt1 | contig 11823 bp, 3 predicted proteins | sample SanBayMetagenome_FD_187466 | JGI IMG/M metagenome (GOLD analysis project Ga0209229, IMG submission 187466) | Freshwater and sediment microbial communities from dead zone in Sandusky Bay, Ohio, USA (SPAdes) (version 2) | ecosystem: Environmental > Aquatic > Freshwater > Lentic > Sediment | place... | reverse complement strand
TGAGTTTCCGCCACAGGTCCGAAAGGTGAAATCTCATAGTCTGCTTCTGCTCTTGCTGACGTGCAGCGATGAGTTCGGAAAGCAACTGCAAAGTCTGGTGCTGAAACGCCTGATGCTCCTGATCACGATGGCGGGATAGCCGCTGACATTCATCCCGCAGAGTGTCACACGTCGCGCCGAGTGCTTGAATGGAGCGCTCGAGGACAGACCAGGCGTGTGATGCCTGCTGCAATGATTCCACGCCTGCTGGCGACGCGCTCGCGTGCGCATCGCACACCGCTTCGAGAATCCTGAGCTTTTCCTCAGCCACTCTTTTCTCCACCCGCATGGCTTCCATCGCAGCGGACGTTTCATGGGCGGCCAATTCCGCCGCCTCCCGCTCCGCAACAGCCCCCCTGTGCTGTTCGCGCTCAGCAGCCAAGGAAGCCGATGCGCTATCGTAAGCCGCCCTGGAAGCACTGAGTTCCTCGACAATCGCGGCCTTGCTTTCCTGGGCGGCGCTCAGCGCCACGGCCAGCCGATCACTCTCGGCACGCAGGCTGGCTATCGCGTCAAGCAGCGACTGCCGCTCTTGGCGGAGTGACGCCACGTCTGCCTGGGTGGTCGATGCATTGATTTCAGACCGCGTTGCCCGAGACCACTCTGCGACGGCAGGCACGGCAAGTTCTGAGATCGTCGGAGCAGCTGGAATAGCCGTTGGCTTGCAGCCGGCAAGTTGTCGAAGGCTTGCGTAGATGTCTCTCGCTTCGGGACAGATGGCCCATGTCACCTTGGCTCGCGAGGGATCGTCGGTCGCGTGGAACAAATCACTCCGAAAACCGTCCTCGGGCGCGTTGATGGCCACGTTGAATCGGTGTCTTACCTTCTCCACGGCCGCAGCCGGATTGTGGATGATTTGAGAGATCTCAAAAACGATGCAGTCCTGCGGATGACGTTGCACGAAATCGACGAGTCGTTTGTTGTAGTTCAGCCAGACATGCACTGCGAGGGCCGGGTTGAACGCAAAGACGTCGTCACCCCGGCGTAGCAGTGAGTCGACGACTTCCCACGGACGACGAAAGACGAAGACATATTTCGCTTTCGGCACAACCCGCCGCCACAGGCTGAGGAAGAGAACAGTTCGCGGCTCCTTCCAGCCCCATGGACATTCCAAACGCGATCGGTCATACGCCAACCGACGCGCTTCTTTCTGGAACGCTTCGGGCAGCCTGCCGATCGGCTGCGTTGTGAAACCCTCGCTGCCGAGACCCAGGGCGCGGAGCGCCCGCATGTGGAAGTCGAGAATTCCCAGATCCTCGAAGTGACTGATCTCGTTACCCGTGCCGGGTCCGAGCAACTGGTCTCCGAGATGCAGGCCGGCGCTTTGAAAGAGCGAGGCGGTATACGAAGTGCCCGAGCGGTGCATACCGCATACGATAAACGGGCCGTGAGATGACGCAGACGATGACGGCTGCATGGATGGCCCCTACAAAACTTACGACGCTCGGGATAACGGGGTCGTCATTGCCATATCGTGCATAAAGTCAACCACGTCAGCGAAGGACCGATCCCAGTTGCAATGGTTTGAGCGGATCGTCTCCCATCCGGCGCGGCGCACATGCATGAGCGAATCGTATTCTTCAACTGCGTAGATGAGTCGTTCGGCGATGGCCGGTGCGCTGGCCGGCGCAAGAAGGCAGTTTTTCCCATCTGCGAGCAGCCAGTGATTCGCACGATTGTCGTTCGACACGAAAAGGCCGCCGCACGCCATGAATTCGAAGGGCAAATATGATGGGTGTCGCGTCATCATCATGGCAAAACCGATGTGGCAAGACCGATACAGGTCTGCGGTTTCGTGGTACTTCAACACTCCCAAACTCTCAACCATGCCATCGAGATCGTAGCGACGCGGGTCCCAGGGTGCGCCGGCGCAGAGAATCTGGACGCGATCGCCGAGCCTCTCCTTAACCTGGCGAATCGCCGCCACGGCCAATTCGAAACCATTTCGCGGATGGCCAGGCCTCCCGTAAAAGAAAATGCGCCTTGGCCAGCCAGCATCGCGCAGAGGACTGCCATGGAACACGGTCGGGTCTACCTGAGGCGCAAAGTGAGTCGCCCTGCCGTTGTGCTCGCGTTCATAATCGAGCCGCAGGGTCCTCGTGTTCGCGATACCGTAGAAGCCAAAGTCGTACGTCAACTGTGCCTGCGCATAGGTTGAGCCGGCTGCATAAAAAAGCGGCTCCCAATCTTGAATGAAATAAAACTTCAGTGCTGTGTTGCGCACCGTCAGAAGCACGTACGCGGTCGTCCACAGAGTTGCTATGGAATAATCGGCCGCAGGGATGCCTGCCATGGCATCCTGGGAATCGAGCAGAATCACTTCTGAATCGGCCAGCGATGGAAAAGCCTGCACGATCTGGGCGTGGATCTTTCCCTGATCACAATGCCCGCAGATAAGAAATCGTTGCCGGACCCGCTGCGTCCGATGCAGATACTCGGCGAACCGCAGAATGGTCATGATGCCGCCATAGAATGCATTCTCGAAGGGCGGGATGTACCAATTGCACCACCCGGCCCCAGCCCCGCGCCCGAGTCGTTCCGGATACTGTTGCCTGGCTGCAAGATCAGCCATTGAACAGCCAATGATGCGCGAGAGCACCAAGGCATCATGCTCGTACGTCGATGCCCGGGAACTTCGACGGTGAAACGAAATCTGCGGCATCTTCATCCGGAACCGTTTTCGATGCTTTGGCTGGGCGGCGTTATTCGGTGTGGCTGAGTGCAACGACAAAGGCACGACCGAGGCGAATGCCGGATGAAAGTAGGGGTCGTCACGCAGACTATGATGAAATGGCGGCACGTCGGGGAGTGGCGTATCGTCGAGCGTGCCCCTTGCTTGCGGCACAACGACTCCCCGCTTGCCGTTGCGGTGTATGGAGCGACAGGCTGCTATGAAGGCATGCTGCCAATCCAGTCGCTCGTTGAATCCGCCAGCGGCAACCCACGCATCCGCGCTCATCGCCACGAGCCAGGGGCTCGTGGCTGTACAGTTTCGATACCAGAGCGGTCCGCCAAACCAGCCCCATTGGCGGAGTTGACTTCCACGAAACATCGGCGAGCCTTCACCGAACTGATCGACGACCAGGCCGGCTTCTGCGACGGCTCCATGCGCGTCGAGGACCAATGCGGTCGCGAAGCCGATGTCGTCGTGACCGCTCACCCAGCCGGCCAATTCGTGCAGACTGTCGCGGGAGAGTGTTTCGACGCGGCCCGCAACGAACACGAGCACCGTCGTGTCAGTGAGTCGGTGCGAGATGGATTCGTTGATCACGTGGACCTTGGTATCCCCCCGGCATGCGAGATACTGGACGTCGTCTGTCGACGGCAGCCCTTCGCGTTCCACGAGCACCGTGATCGCGTAGTCTCGGAAGGTGAGGGCCTCCTTGCGCACGCTCTCGATGAGGGACGCAAGCCGGGGCTCCGAAACCCCGACTCCGTCGATCACCACATGAGTTGAGACGGTGGCGGTCGATTCCCATCGCAGATGGAATCCCGAGTCTTCACACGGCTCGATCGTGGCAGGGAGCTTCAGACGTTCGACATGATCCTGTAGCGCCCTGAGCTGCCCCTGCGAAGCATAGGGCTTCGCGGCCAGGCCCGTGGAGGTGGATGCGGCATGGATGCGCCAATGGTAAAGGACGCCGGGAACACGAACGATCTGACGGGCTTGATGACACACACGGAGGAAGATGTCCCAGTCCTGGGCTCCATCCGTTTCAGGCCGAAAGCCCCCCGCGTGCTTCACCAGTCGCGTGCGCATCACGTTGAAGTGCGTCAGGTAATTGACGGAAAACAGGATTTCAGGACTCCATTGCGGCTTGAAGAGAGCGTTCTGGCGAAGGGAGGAATCCTCGTCGATGCTGTCCTTGTCGGAATAGAAGAAGTCGGCGTCGGGAGAGGCCGCCGCTGCGGCGGCCATGTCTGCGAGTGCGAAAGGCGCGAGCTCGTCGTCGTGGTCGAGCAGTGCCACAAACTCGCCGGTTGCCATGTCCAACGCAGCGTTGGAGTTGCCCGAGATACCGCGATTCTCGGGTAGCACGACCACGCGAAAACGCCCGTCGCGCGCAGCGTATTCCTCGAGCATGGTTCGATTCGGCCCGTCGTCGGGATCGGCGCACACAATGCATGCTTCCCAATCCGAAAATGCCTGCGCCCGAAGCGATTCGAGCATGCGGCGGAGGAAGACCGGCTTCACGCGAAATACGGGAATCAGCACGCTGATCAAAGGCGGACTGCCGCCGGCGTCGCTTGGGCCGGGCGCGTGACGGGGCTGTCGCTCAGTTTCTTGCGTGGCAATCCACCACGCATATTCGCCGGGGCTTGCCGACCACCCTCCCATGCGGCTTCGCTCAGGCAGGCCGTTGTGCAGCGGAGTGGACTGCCCGACAAGCCTGGCGGCACGTCGTCGTGCACGCCGTGCGCGGAGTCGATTCTGAAATCGGCGCACGGCCCTTCCGCAGCCTGGAATCCGTGAGCACCATGCGGCAACTGTGCGTCCGACTTTCATACAACAGCCATCCGTGGCAGGTCCTTGAACGCTTGGACGCAAATCGGCAATCCAAGCGGTTTATGAAACTGTGTAACCCGGGAAGGGAGCCCCTCACAAGCCCACTTTGCCCGCCTTGTGCCGCAAGCCGTTCACTGGTTTCGGGCAGCAAAAGAAAAACGCCCGCCGGTAATCGCCGGCGGGCGCTTTTCAATTGGGCCAAAGATCCAATGGGCGATGCGAAACTCAGGGCGCCGGAGGCGTGACCGTGAGCGTGCCGCCCGAGTTGTCGATCAGGTTGATGGTGTTCGACCAGGTGGTGTCGATCACGCTCGTACCCGTGCAGTCATCCGTCGCAAGCATGCCCACATCGGCCGAATTCGTGATCGAGTTGTCCTCGAACAAGAAGCTCTTTGCACCGGTGAGCCTGACGCCGAAGCCGACCGCCGTGCCAAAGCCGGTTTCATCGATCGAACTGTTCTTGAACGTCGTCCCGCTGAGGTCGCCCGTAGCATTGAGGCCGTACCACTGCACCTTGTTCATCCTGATGTCGGTCAGCGCGAGCCCCTGCGCCGCCTGCAGCAGAACACCGGTCACCGTGGTGGTGATCGAGAGATTCTGCACCGTCGATCCCGTGAGCAAGCCAGCGGCCACGACGCCGTCGCGGAAGTCCCCCATCATCGGATCACCGCCACCGACGATCCGGTTGTCCTCGCCGGAGACGGTGCCGCCAATCACCGCATTCGTCGCATCCACCAGCCGAATCGCGATGCGATTGTCTGTGAAGTCGTTGTCATAGACGCGGGTCTCCAACGTGTTGCCGGTGATGGACAGGCCCGCCCCCTCGTTGCCGTCGAACGTGTTGCCCTCGATCAGCAGGTTCTGGGCTCCGACAAGATTCATGCCATAGCCCGGGCCAGGGCTCGCCAGGGAGTTGCTGATCGTGCCGTCGACGAATGAACTGCCCGTCAGATCGCCCGTCGCATACACACCGTAGAACTCCGAATCGGTGACCGTCGTTCCGGCCATCGTCACCGACTGGGCCGTCAGCCACACGCCTGTGGACGTGTCGCTGATGCTCGTGCCGTTGATGGAGGTGCCCGACTGCGTGCCCTGCACCATGACACCCTCGCGGAACTTGCCGGTGAAGGCGTCGGCCTGGCCGACAATCGTGTTGCCCTCATCCTCGCCAAGGCCACCAATCACCGCGTTCGTCGCGTTCACCACCTGAATCCCGATCCGATTGTCGGTGAACAGGTTGCCCTGCACCGTCGTGCCGGTCGTGGTGCCGGTCACGTACAGGCCGGAGCCGGCATTCGAGTCGGCAGTGTTATCAAGCACGGAGAGCCCCTGGGCATCCACCAGGTTCATCGCGTGGCCGGGACCAGGAACTCCCTGCGTATCCTCGATCAGGTTGTCCACAAAGGAACTCCCTGTCAGCGTGCCGGTCGCCGTCAGGCCGTAGTACTCCGAACCAGTGATCGTCGAGCCAATCACCCCGAGTCCCGTGGCCGACTGGAGCCACACGCCCGTGGCCGTGTCACTGATCGTCGTGCCCGTGATGCTCGAACCCGTGCACGTACCCTGTGCGATGATGCCGTCGCGGAACTTGCCCGACAAAGCATCACTGTTTCCGATGATCGTGTTCCCCTCGTCTTCGCCTAGCCCGCCGAATACGGCATTGGTCGCGCCATCAATGAACATGCCGATCCGGTTGTCGGTGAACAGGTTGCCCTGAACCACAGTGCCCAACGTATTGCCCGTGGCATAGAGACCTGCATTGGCACTGCCCTGCACGTCGTTGCCGATGATGTCGACGTTGCGGGCGTTGTTGAGATAGATGCCGATGCCGGGCGCGTCGCCCGTGTTCGTGACGGTATTGTCGACGATCTCTGTGCCGGCGTTGTTGCCCGTCACGCTGATCCCGTACTTCGTGCTCGCGTCGATTGTGTTGCCGCCCACGAGCATCCCAGTGGCCTTCGACAAGGCGATCCCGATCACGTTGTCGCTGAACTCGTTGAACAGCACCTCTGTGCCCGTCATCGTGCCCGAGGCCGAGAGGCCCACAGGGCTGCCGCTGATGGAATTCGTGTCATTCAGCGCATCCTCGCCCTCGCCGCCGACGGTCAGGTTCTTCGCCGACTGCAGCGCGATGCCCACCTTCGTGTTGTTGAGGAACTGGTTGGCCTCCACGACCGTGCCGGTGAGATCGCCGGACGCCCGCAGGCCCTCGTTGTTGTTCTGCACGACGTTGCCGCCCGAGAAGTTCGTCCAATCGCCGACTCCGAAAGAGAGGCCCTGGGCGCTTGCGAGCGTGGCCCCCGTGAGGTTGCTCTCGATGAGGTTGCCTTGGATCACCGTGCCCAGACTGTCGCCCGTGGCCCGGATGCCCTCGCCGTTGTCGAAGATGTGGTTGCCGTATTGCACACCCTCCACGTTCGCGGAGCCGACCTGCAGCCCGAGCGCCGCCGTGACCATCACGCCTACGGGATTCTCGGAGATCGCGTTGTTGATCACTCGGCTGCCGGTCGTGGCTCCCTCGGCAGAGACGCCGGCGATCCCGTTCCGTCGGATCGTGTTGACCCCCTCGGCCGTCGGATGGCCGACAACGAAGCCGGTGGCATTCCTGATCTCGACACCGTACCTGCCGTTCGACGAGATCTCATTGCCGAGCACGACCACATCGGCGAGCCCAAACGCCAGCACGCCCGAATAGCGATTGAGGTTGATCACGTTGACGTCGCTCGGAAACTCGCCCCCCACCTCGATGCCCGACACCTTACTGAAGAAGATGCCGTACTCCTCATTGCCCTCGATTGTGTTGCCGGCGATGCGCGACCGGCCGAACTCGCCAGACGCATCCTCTCCGAAAAAGTCGCCATTGGTGAAATTGATGCCGCTGTCGCCATTCTCGCGAATGATGTTGCCGAGCACGTCGACGCGGAAGGAATCCTCTCCCTCGCTATCGCCCAAGACATACACGCCGTGATTTTGGTTGCCGAAGATCTCGTTGCCCTCGACCAGCACCGACGAGCGACCGATCCTCACGCCGTAGCCGATATTCCCTTCGATCACGCTGAAGCCGATGTACGCATCGGTCGAGTCGTACACTTCGATGCCGTCACTCACGCCGTCGACGATGTCGTTCGAATCAACCCGGACGTTCGCGCTTCCGGACACGAGGATGTTCGACCCGGCGTTCCTGCTGAAGCGGTTACCCTCGACCACGAGCCCTGCGGAGTCGACCACCGACAGGCCGTAGAAGCCGTTGCCTGACACGGAATTGCCCTGCAGGACGACGTTCGCGCTGGCATCACAGTCGATGCCAATGCCGAGGTTGCCGTCGATGAGATTGTCTTCGATGACGAGGCCGTTGACCGCACTCGAGGTCACTCCCGAGATCACGATGCCGATGCCGTTGCCTGCCGCGTCGCCGTACGAGCCGATCTGGTTGCCGGAAATGGTCGTTCCGACGTAGTGCGGTGCCGGGCCGGCTCCCAGGATCCGGATGCCCTGGTCGTTGCCGTAAATTGCGAAGTTCGAGAACGTGGAGTCCGTGGAGTTCCCCGCCAGGAAAATCCCCGCGCGGCTGCCTTCCTCCGCCGACAGAAACCGGCTGATCGTGCCGCCGCCCGTCAGCGAGACGTTGTTCACGCCCTCGTCGATCTGGATCCCGTGGTCGAACGCCACGCCCACGCCGTCCTCCCCGAGACCTTCGAGGTAGAAGGGGCTCGTGGACGTCACGCCGCCCGCCGACTCGATCCGCACGCCGTTGAGCAGATTCTCGGGCGCGGTGAGGAACGCCATCCGCTTAAAGTTCGGGTTTGAATTCACCTCACCGAACGCGCCGACGACGAGATAGCCGCCGTTGACGCCGACCGCCGTGTTATAGGCGTCGTAGCTGAACTCGGGCGGCACGAACGATGTGTCGAGCGAGCCGTCGGCATTCAGCCGCGCGACGTACCCGGGCGGGTTATCATTGACGCGGAAAAACTCACCGGTCACGAGAACCTTGCCGGTGTCGAGCAGATCGATGTCGAGAACAGCCGAACTGATCTCCGGCGGCACGAACGACGTGTCGAGCGAGCCGTCGGCGTTGAGCCGTGCGACCTTCGCCCGCGGCTGGCCGCCGACCTCGTTAAAGCGTCCGCCGATGAGCAACTTGCCGTCCTCCGCCATCGTGGCCGCGTACACCCCAAAATCGATGTACGCCGGCACGTACGTCTCGTCGAGCGAACCGTCTGGCAGAAGCCGCGCCACGGTCCTGAATCGGCCATCTTGGTTCACGTTTCGAAACTGCCCGACCACGATGTACGTGCCGTCACCGGGATCGACGATCGACTGCACCTCCTGCTCGAACGTGGGCGGTACGAACGAGGTGTCGAGCGTGCCGTCGGCGTTCAGCCGCGCCACGCGCGACCAGGGCTGATAGCCCGAGCCGGTGTCGACATACCGAAAGTTGCCACCGACGAGATACTGGCCGTTCTCGAGCGGCAGAATGCTGAAAATGCTGGAACTTGGGGAGCCACTGTTGGACTGGCTGAACACAGGCGGCCTGAACGACGTGTCGAGCGAGCCGTCGGCGTTGAGCCGGGCCACGTTCGACCACGTCTGCGACCCGGAGCCTGCGTCGATGTTCTGAAACCGGCCGCCGATCATGGTTTTGCCATCGGCCAGCGGCTTGACCACCCGCACCTGGTTGTCAATCGTGGGCGGCGTGAACGAAACATCGAGCGAGCCGTCGGCATTCAGCCGCGCCACCCGTGACCAGGGCACAGTGTCCAAGATCGTGAATTCGCCGCCGACCAGAAACTGGCCGTTGTCGAGCGGCGCGGCCGACCACACGTAGTCGCTGCCGGCGATCACCGGCGGCACCTTCGCTGTGTCGAGGGCTCCGGACACTTCCGCCGGACTCAGATTCTCACCCACCGTATCTTGAAACGACACGAGCCCCGTGCCCGCGTCGATCGAGAGCGTGCCGGCGAGGCCGCCCGGCGAGGTCGCATTGGCATACACATACGACTGGAACGTGACGTTGCCGGCGCCAGCGCCCGTGGAGATCTGCAGGTTTGCCCCCACGAGCCGCACGGCCCCCGCGAACAGCACGTTTTCGTTTGTCGTCGCGATCTCGAGGCTGGCGGTGATCTCGGTGAGCGGCGACGACAGGCTCACGCCCCCTCGGGCTGCAGGCACCGCGATCGTGTCGGCGATCGTGGTTGTGGCGATGCCGGCTGCGACGCTGAACCCGGCATTGATATCGCCCGCACCCGAACTCGACACCGTAAACGCCTTGCCCGTCCCCAGCACTTCCCCCGCCCCGACGACGAAGCGACTGAACTGTGTGGTTGAATATCCGGTGCCCGTGACCTCGTAGAAATCCGAACTCACGCGCACGATGGCGGCGGTGTCGTTCGGATCGCCGAGCGTGATCCGGAGGATGTCGTCTCCGCCGAGGTCCACCGTCACGGCCAGCATCGATCGCCGCTCGAGCGACTCGCCGCTGCCAAGCGAGACCCGTGCATCGCGACTCTTCCGCGCCATGCGCCGCGCAGATGTTGAACGACGGGCCGAGGAGAGACTGCTGAACCACTGCGAAAGATCGCGCCGCATGGCGGGGGCTCCAAAAGACGTTTGTGTCGGATCGGGCGGCGAGCAGTGTAGCGGGTGGTAGCGGGTGGAAAAAAGCCTCACCAGCCATGTACCTACTTGCAGGTATTGCCTAGCGCCGAGGAGGGATCAACTCGGGGGCGGCAAGCGGGACGCTTGCCCCACATGGGGACGGCCGCTACCGGGCCAGCGTTATCGCGGCCGCGGGCGTTTGCGAGCCGAGCGGCGTCCGGTCGGTGGCGGCGCCATCCACGCCGCCGGCGGGCCAGGTCTTGGGGTCGGCGTAGAGATCGTCGTCTTCATACAACGCTCGCAATCGAGAGAGCTCGGCCTGCATGTCGGCGAACAGCTTCGCGACCTCGGGGGACCGGGCGGCCGCGTCGCCGAAAATCAGGTTTCGCTGCTCGTGCGGATCGGCGACCAGATCGAAGAGTTCCCAGGCGTCCTTCTTCCAATAGTGGATCAGCTTGTGCCGCGCCGTGCGCACGCCATAGTGCTGCTGCGTGTGATGGGCGCCGGGAAAGTCGTAGTAACGGTAGTAGACGCTCGTCCGCCAGTCGGCCGGCGGCTCGCCGCGCAAGAGCGGCGCGAGGCTCCTCCCCTGCATCCACTCCGGCACCGGCACGCCGGCCAGATCGAGGAACGTGGGGGCGAGATCGATGTTGGCCACGAACTGCTCCGGTGCGATCCCCGGCTTGATGCCTGGGCCTCGCGCGAGCAGCGGCGTGCGCAGCCCCGGCTCATACATGAACCGCTTGTCGTAGAGGCCGAGGTCGCCCATGTACCAGCCGTTGTCGGTGGTGTAGATCACGATCGTGTTCGCGGCCAGGCCCGAGGCGTCGAGATGGTCGAGCACCCTGCCCACGCTGTCGTCGACGCCCTGCACGCAGGCCAGATAGTCCTGCATGAAACGGCGGTATTTCCAGCGGACGAGGTCGGGGCCCGTGAGCGCTTTGCCATCGACCTCCACCTCCATCGGCTTCTCCTGCAGCCACTTCCGCTTCTCCTGTGGCGAGAGGCCTGCCGGCGGCGTGCGCTTGAGGTCGCGATTCGTAAGGTCGCGGCAAATCGTCTGCTCGTTTTCCGGGAGGGCCGCGGGCCGCGTGGCGTAGTCGTCGAGCAGCGTCGCGGGCTCCGGGAAGACAGCGTCCTTGAATTTCTCCTTGTTAGCCTCGTCGGGCTCCCAGCCGCGGTGCGGCGCCTTGTGGTGGAGCATGAGGAAGAACGGTTTGTCGGCGGGCCGCGTCTTCAAAAACTCGATGCCGAGGTCGCCCGTGATCGCGGTGCAGTGCCCCTCGATCGTGAGCTTGCCGCCCGGCACGAGGAACGTCGGATTCCAGTAGTCACCCTGCCCCGGCAGCACGATCCAGCGGTCGAAGCCGGTGGGGTCGCTGCCGAGATGCCACTTGCCGATCATCCCGGTGTGATAGCTGGCCGCCTGCAGCCGCTTGGCCACGTGGTCGCGCGAGCCGTCGAACATGTTGAACACGGGCACGCCGTTCTTGTGCGAATACTGCCCGGTGAGCAGCGTGCGCATGGATTGGCTCCGTGAGACCGTCGCTCCGGCCAGTATACGGAGATAAAGAATGGATCAGGCGTCACGAAACATCCCCGCGGCTGACAGATCCGCAGCCAACTTTCCGATCAGCCCCGCTTCGGCGGCGAGCCCCGTCTACGCCGTCCGCACTGCA
>Ga0209229_10000967_pt1 | contig 11836 bp, 16 predicted proteins | sample SanBayMetagenome_FD_187466 | JGI IMG/M metagenome (GOLD analysis project Ga0209229, IMG submission 187466) | Freshwater and sediment microbial communities from dead zone in Sandusky Bay, Ohio, USA (SPAdes) (version 2) | ecosystem: Environmental > Aquatic > Freshwater > Lentic > Sediment... | reverse complement strand
TGTACAATCTCCAAAATATGAATCTTCCCCAGCAAATAGTGTATCCATCTTCAGTTTTCAGAAAAGCGTAATTCAAAAAATCATCACTTGCTAAAACTTCATCTGTTATGCTATCTGAAGGAAAAAATTCAGCGTGGATTACATGAAATATTCCTCCAGATGGTTTCTCAACAGTAATCATATATGGAAGAACTGATATTTTTTCTTTTACCGTATCTTTTACAAACATAGCAAGATCGCTTGACTCATGCTTGTAATTTACACCCCAGCTTCCACCATTATTAAGCCACCATATACCAGAAGGGTCATCTTCAAAAAAGTCTTGCATGAGTTGTTCATGATTGCCCTTTACTGCATGAAACCAAGGTTCATACAGGTATTCTAGACACTTCTCATTTTCTGGTCCCCTATCAATGAGGTCACCTGCGCAAATCAATCTATCTTTTTTCTTGTCAAATGAAATTGACGTTAAAAACTTTTCGGCAAATGCATAGCATCCGTGTATATCTCCGCAAACAAAATCTCGCCCGATTAGATTTGGAGTAAGTCTCTTAACGTATGACATCTTATAAAGTAGTTGGAGCGGGTAACCGGGTTCGAACCGGTGACATCTTCCTTGGCAAGGAAGTGCTCTACCAACTGAGCTACACCCGCATTTTTGGTGGAGGATGAGAGGATCGAACTCTCAACTCAGGCTTGCAAAGCCCGCGTGTTCCCATTAGCACTAATCCCCCATTATATAAAATCTATTTATGGAGCATTACCATAAACTATAATCAGTTATATCTAATTCTGCACCAGAAACATGAAGTACTTTTATTATAACACCCAAAGATGTAGGAGTAAACTGATATGTTAAATCTCCACCAATCGCACCATAGTATGGATACTCCATTCCATTTGCATTTTTAAGTAGCCATATTCCTAGATTAGGATCTTTTTTATGATGTTCTATAACTTTAGGATAGACAACTTCATGAAGCCATTCATCTATCTTTTTAAGATCTAAATCATGAATTGTAAAGTTCATGCAGTTTCTCTTTTCTCATTCTGTTCTTTTATTTTTTGGGCTTCCATTATTTTCAAATAGTCCTCATAAAATATAATCTTATATTCATCGCCTACCTGAACAAGTATTCTAGATTTTTCTGGTACTTTCTCATCTATTTTATTAAAATGATGAGCAAATACTGTAGTTGTATTGACAGTTGCTTTAAAAGATCTTCCAACTGAGACATTGCTTGAAATAATTTCTTTCCACAAAAATCTATCAGAGATTAGACTAATCTTTTTGTCTTTAAATCCTAGTGCCCGAATATATGAAAATGCCGGCTTTAAGAACATATAAGTATTGATGTCGTTGAACATTATGCCGTCAGATTCCTGATCAACGAACATGAACGTGTTATCAAGACGATATATATTTCTAGGACAAGTAATAATAGTGGCCTGGGTTCTGTTTGCTGCTTCAATCATCTCCTCAATATGGTCTTTTTCATACCATGATTCAGGATTAAGAAAACATATAGCGTCATATTCTTGAGCTGCTGCTATAGAGGCCGCTGCACATTTTGCGGCATCGGTCACATCTTCATTAGCTGACAGCTTTATATGTTGACAGTTCCACGTATCTATAACCGAATTTGGCGTAGAGCCAGTTACTATAAAATGGCGCACGTCTTTATGCGTTTGTTCAACGACGCTTCTATGACAGCGGAGTAGAAACGGAGTTGACTCGGTTGAATAAGATGTTATTATTGCTATTTTCACTTTTGCTCTTTACTTAGTTTATTTTTCAATTTGAGAGAATATTGTTCCAGATTACTGCTCAGTCTTTTTATTACTTCATCGGATTCTTTTTGCTTTTTAGCTACATCTAAAGCTGCATGCCCATATTTTATAGCTTCGTCAAGAAAACCAAGATAATTAGCACCAACTGCAGCATAATCGTATGGGCCATATCCCCATGCACTTGGCTCAGCTATGTATTTTTCTCCCTGCTTGCCATTCATCAATGATGTTATTGCGGCAAAATGCATAAGTCTAAAATCTTTCTGTGCGTGGGCAACGTTAGCCAATTCCCACCATGTTTCTCTTTCTAAAGGGGCTTCGGCGCAGGCTTTTAACGCCCACTTTTTTGCTGTATGCAATTTATTTAATCTCATATAACATCTAGCTATAAACCGCATAGATGCAGCTCTTTCTTCTTCCCATATAGCAGATTCAAGAGTTAAATGTCGCTCTAACTCCTTTATTGCTTCTTCATTTCTCTTATAAAGCATATACTCTCTTCCCAAATAATGACTATCCCTATCATTATTTGGGGATTCTTTTACAGCTATTTCTAATAGCGAAAGATATGAAGATCTGCTTTTTGATTTATCTGGATAATGATGAACTTCAAACCCGTATCCTTTTCGAACAACAGCTTCCACACCTATGCAGTTAATAACCTCATGGACAGGATGTTCCCATATATAATTTTTGCGTTGATGAATCTTGCTTATCCAAAAGCTCACGCTTGCAGAATTATCTGGATTGTGGCTCCATATGTAATTATATTGCAGCTGCGTTGTCTTCTGGGTAGAGTTTGGGGCCCATGATTCTTCTACCGCTTTTCTCCATCCTGGAGTTAATACTTCATCTAGGTCAATGCACACGCAAATGTCAACATCTTCAGGAACCATTTCAAGTGATAAATTTCGCGCGGCATCAAAACGCCAAGGATTTACTTCTTGTATTTTTACTATAGCACCTAGCGCTTTAAGTTTTTCTACAGTAGAATCTGTTGAACCTGTATCCAGTACGTAGACAGCATCTGCTTCTTTAACGCTGTCCATAAATCTGTCTACATGCTTTTCTTCATTCTTTGCGATAGCGTAAACTATTACTTTCATATGCGGTACTTGATATTAAGACGCAATATTTATGATTACTGAATTACCTGGGGTAATACTATTGCATCTCCATTTTTCTTACGACAAATAGCATCCATGAGCATGTTCTGTAATTCAATAAGCTCATCTTCTGTAAGTGCATCTTCTGGAATAAGTCCCAGTAGTACCTTCTCAAATTTTAATTGAAGTTCTCTCATACTACCGATACTACGTTATCTACTAAAAATGAACGCCAGCCCTGAGCTTTTACATCAAAAGCGCGAATACTCGTAGATTTTGTTTCTTCGCTGAGCGCAGTTGCTCCTTTTGGGTGTGACGATTGGGGAATGGAGCTCAGGTTAGTCGTGCAGTGCATTTCACGCATATCACCATCCTTCTTCTTAAAGGTAACAATAACTACCCTAGAATTAAGTTGTGCCCGCAAATCCTGGATATCCATATTCATCTCCTCACTTAATAAACACCGTGTTAACCTGCCGATTAACTCTTACAAAAGTTGTGCACTTACTAAGATGCTTTAGCTCTGCTGCCCCTACATATGTGCATGTAGATCTCAAACCTCCCAAAAGATCTAGGACAGTTGAATTGACTTCACCCTTGTAAGGGATCCGTACCGTTCTACCTTCGCTGCTTCTGTATTCTGCCACACCGCCATGGTGCTTATTCATAGCAGTGTCGCTGCTCATTCCATAGAATTCTACAAAGCGCTTAATATCGTGAACACGCTTAGATAAATCACTAGCAGACATGAATCTGTTCGTCTCATATACTTCTTCAATTACTACTCCGCCACCTTCATCATGCCCAGCCAGCATACCTCCAAGCATTACAAAATCAGCTCCAGCGCCAAAAGCCTTAGCCACATCCCCGGGGCAAGTGCAGCCACCGTCAGCAACAATGTGGCCACCCAATCCATGAGCAGCATCAGCGCATTCAATAATTGCAGATAGCTGAGGGTAACCAACACCTGTTTGGATACGAGTAGTACAAACACTACCAGGTCCAATGCCTACTTTAACAATATCTGCTCCACGCAATATCAACTCCTGTGTCATATCTGCAGTAACAACATTCCCAGCAATAATTGTGTGCTTAGGATACAATCGCCGAACTTCACTCACGAAGTCACCAAACCGCTCGCTATATCCATTAGCTACGTCAATACAAATAAATCTGATAGATGGATTTTCTTCTAGCACGGCGCACAGCCTATTCATATCTTTCTCTCCAGTGCCAGTGCTCACAGCAAAATTATCACTACTTATAGAATCATTAATGTTTTTAAATTCGACGCTACAATATGATTTGACGAGGCACGTAAACATCTGGTGTTTTTGAAGTGCCTTGGCCATATCAAAGGTTCCCACGCCATCCATATTTGATGCCATGACAGGTATACCTGCCCATTCATACCGGCTGTGCTTAAATGTAAATGAACGGGAAAGATCTACTTCGCGTCTACTAGAAAGAGTGCTTCTCTTAGGCATGATAAGCACATCACAAAAATCTAATTTTGTATCTTCTTGAATTCTCATGATATTTTTCTTTAATGTTTAAAGTATTGGGCAATAATCACCTAAAATTCATTAGGAAAGTATTGAGGTATCAATTATATCAAATTGGCTATTCTAAAAAACTAGAATTTATTAGATTGGATTTATGTAATAGTCTAATAACTTCTTCTACTGAAACTTCAATTAACCAGCTTGAATTATCTTGGATACCACTGCTGATAATAAGGCTTTTATTATCAGCGCTATAGCACATGCCAGCAACAAAATCAATAGGAAAAGCAGATATCTTAAATCTATCACTAACTGCGCTTATGACAAAGTTCCTGTCAAAATAAACAAATCTATGTAGATAATTTCTTATCTTTCCAGTGTATTCAACTTCATGTGTTATGCATAACCATCCGTTATTAAAAGGTATTACTTGAGATCCGCCTCTATGATTATAACACTCAAACTCTTGGCTTGCTACCAAAGTTTTGTGGTTCATCTGCATATCTAGTAAAGTCGTAGGTCCAACCGTATATATGAATTTGTATTCATCGCTATTTATGATGGGCATCCAGTTCTTCTGATGAAGGTCCGGCCTTATATGATTTTGAATCTTCCAATCAGCAAGATACAATTTTCCATCAGAATCTTCTACTACCTTAGCAGTGACTATCTCGCACATTCCTTCTTTGCTGGCTTCTCTTATGGTTGAGGATATGTGCAGCGCTCCATTAATTGTTGTGGCGCGACAGTCTTCAAATCCTAAAACTTCATGATACACTGGTGCTGGCCAATCATGGGGCTGATGAATTCTTTTTGATGAAATAATGTCAAAGTTAGATTCATCTATTTCAAGCAGCCAGTTTTCTGTCGTAATTGGCGCATTATTTGGTGTATGGTATATACCATTTATGATGGTATAATTAACAGTTCTTTGCACAACATACAGACCTTCATTGAATCTTACAACTGATGGATTCAACGCATTCCAATTATCCTTAAGCGGCATGCTTAGTTCTTTGCATCTTTTAACTTTTGCTATTTCATCCAATCTCTTTGTGTAAAACATCAAATTTTTTCTTGCTAAATCGACATTTTGATATGGTATCTTAGCTGATGTAGAAATAGCTTCTGCTGCTTCATGCCCTAATTTTTTAATACGTGTATCATTGCAGTAGAAAGCGCTTATGCTTAGTATCTCTGCCGCCTTTAAACAATCCGGAAGAATAATATTGTTATGTCTTAATTCTATTGATCTAGCAGCAAAAAGGGATGCAAGTTCATGCATCCCTTTAGAGTAAAAATGCTCTGCTATATCAGCAGCTGTCGAATAGCTAGGATTCTGATTATACTTTTCAAAGATAGACATATGAGATAATATAGTGTGCGAAATTTGGCTCCACCTCCTGGGTTCGAACCAGGGACCCACTGATTAACAGTCAGTTGCTCTACCGGCTGAGCTAAGGCGGAATTTCATAACTATTTATCAGTCATTTCTTTCATGTCGATCAGCTGCAGCATAAAGGTCTTTTGCTACTGATGGATGATGAATCCTAATTCTATCTGCGGCTCTGCGAAGGCGGTGTGCTTCTGCTTTTCTAGGATCAACTTTTGGAAAAAGCTTATTATAAGCTTTTGAAGCTAACTCAGAATAGAAGTGAAATGCCTCAGCAAGCCACGCTGCTCCGCGTGGTTCATTGTAATGCATTTTGTTTAGTCCTTCTTATTCACGAATGAATAAAGGGCCGTGGCGTGCTTCATGATATCATCAATTGAAAACTGATTTGGCATGTACTTTGACCATTCATCTGCTGTTGCTTTCCCAAGCTCTACAGATCTTTCAAATCCAGTCCTAGCAAATTCCAACTGAATGTTTCTCATTTGCTCTAGGTAGTCCTTTGACATGTGAAGAAGCTCTAAACGAACCTCATAAGGCGTTTTGTTTGCCATAGTATTTCTCCTTGTGTTGTGATGTGTGTGAAGATCCTGAGTGGATCTATTTGCAGCATTATCAGCATCATAATTATTTATGTTAGAATAGAACCCCCGCAAGACAGGGGTTCTATTCTATGGCTTACTTTGAAGCGGCCTTAGCAGGTGCAGCTGGCTTCTTTTCTTCCTTCTTAGCAGCAGCTGAAGCAGCCTTAGCAGGTGCAGCTGGCTTCTTTTCTTCCTTCTTGGCAGGTGCAGCTGAAGCAGCCTTAGCAGGTGCAGCTGGCTTAGTAGCTTCTGCGGCAAAAGAAGTTGTAGCAAAAGCAACAAGAGTTAGCGCGATAAGTGATTTCATATTATACCTCTTTATGTTAAAAATAAATCAGCATCGTCGCATCTTACATAGATCAGGTTATCATTGGTAACGGATCTAGTAGTTAAGCTATGACTAGCTAATGTTCGTGGATTTTAATAGCCATCCACTAAGGCTAAATTCTAGTGTGGCAGTGGGTGTGGGATTCGAACCCACGGCCCTACTTTACATAGAGCGACGGTTTAGCAAACCGTTGATTTAAGCCTCTCATCCAACCCACTATCAGTGGCGAGGGGGATAGGGTTTCCATTGTCTTGGCATGTAAACTCTATATCCTCTATCCCAATAAAAATAAAGTGCTACATGAGGATCCCAGTAGTACGCTCTATCATAGATAGAGTAGAGAGCTACTGGAGGAATATCAATTCGTACTTCAGATCTTGTAGACATGCCATATGGAACAATAGCACACCCACTTAGTAATGCAGTTATTACAATAATAATTTTTTTCATATTTAATCTAACGGTTAGAAAATGCTAGGAGACTGTCTCCTAGCATTTTCAAAGGGCCAACTTAGCATTGGGCTACCACCACTCAGTTATTTGCAGAACTGAGACTGTAAAGTAGTTGGTTTATTCCGCGTTGTCCCACCAACAGGTCTTTAATGATCGCGGCCTTCAGCTAGTCATTAAAACTCCGTACGTCAGACTAGCAATTGAGTACGAGAGTAAGATTTTTATATTCTTATTATACACTTTTTCAATTTGAAATATACCGTAGGGAAAGATGTCAACTGGCCTTTTATTCATCATTTCCCAATCTCCTGCTTCCGCGGAGATTTATTGTCTGGTAGCTCCACTTGGGCTCGAACCAAGGACCCCCGCGTTATCAACACGGTGCTCTAACCAGCTGAGCTATGGAGCTTTTATATTTATATTATGATTAATTGTATAATTGTTCAGTTCGTTAATCTATTCGTGTATAGTTTAGTACATTTCCCGCACCATATTGCGCTTCCCCTAGCATCTTTGCTTCTAGGTCATTACTTGCCCAAATGATTGTGTTTGCTGTTTGATATGGTGTGATTTTCACCCAAAGTTGATACTTATACATTTTAAAACTCCATCTTTAATTTTACTTCAGCGTAGCGGTATTCAAACCCACCTGATAAACCATAATCTTTTCCGGCAGAGATGACGAAAGATGTTGACTTTGAAAGTTTGGTATCAGTTTGAAGTTTCCACGCAACTACATCTTCTGAATTACCAGCAGAATTGATTTTAGCATTTTCAGCTGTCGCGGATAACCGTGTATCTCCAATACGATGGCGTACTGTTACACCAAATCCTCCGCGGTGATACTTATCTGGAGAAAAATAATTTGGTGAGAATGGTAGTGAATTACTATATCCTCGATACTTTGCAAAAACTACAACACCATCTGCAATTGATGCCCATACTCGCATGTGATATCCATTTTGGGTGTTGTTATCTGTATACCGAATACTCCTAGTACCTACAACAATTCCCATGCCATTATTTGAGAATTCTGTATTTGCCATTACACCATAGTACGGTGTCTTTACTGGAGAAGCATTTGAAATAATTGTATCTCCAAAAACTGTTACCTCGGCGATTACATCCTTGACGGGGCTGAAGCGAATAGAGGTGTCACCGACAAAGTATGACCTCCCTTCAAGTTCACCAACTCCTAAACTTCCAAAGACTGAGCCTCCACTGAAGTTGTAGTCGAGAAGTAGAGATGCTTCCTTTGAATCAACTTTTCCAAATGGAGTTGCATGCGTTGCATATGAGACTCCAACACCGAGTGGCGCTTTTAGAACTGATGCAGAATTTTTTCGAGTTATAACACCATCATCATTTACGTAAAGTGTTTTATATTCAATCGTTTCAGCGCTGGCCGCTGCCGCAAAGATGAGTGCAAGTAGTGCAATGGTCTTTTTCATTTTGTACCCCATGTCTTTTTACTCCCAACAATAAGTTCCTTCAGATATCCAAGCACACATGCTGGCTGAAGTATCATGCCATACAGCAGTGAGTAGAACATAAATCCAATTAGGTTCTTTCTCACCCGCAGCCCCTGCTTTCTAAACATCTCTGCTTGAACATCATACATGATATAGTTCACAATCATCGCAAGTGGCAGCACGAACAGCGTAAGTGGTCCAGCAATCCAGAAGATTCCAAACAGAGCCAGAATAATGCCTGGAATAAACACAAACGTGTATGTCAAGTCAAGTAGGAAGAACAGAGCGTTCCACCAGATAAACAAGGTGGTCATTCGCACCTTGAACAGAAGTTGCCAGTTTTCCTTGAATGCCTCTACAAGCCCTCGGCTCCACCTCTGCCTCTGCCGAATAAACTGCTTCCAAGTGTCAGGCGCATTTGTGAATATGCAGGCGTCTTCAGCAAAGCCAACTCGGTAACCCTTATTCAGCATTGACCACGTCAAAACAATATCCTCACCGACACATGCCGGCCACTGGCTAATCTCTCGAAGCACCCTCGTTTCATATAGGCTGAAGGCACCCTGCGCAACAAGCGTTCCTTGATACAGGCTTTGAATTCTCTTTACTGCTGCAATCCCGTGGAAGTAGTCCCATTCCTGCGTCTTTGTCACCAGATTTTTTCTTGAGTTTCGTACAAGAACAGCACCAGCAACTGCTGCAGTGTTTTGGGGGTCGCTGAGATAGCGCTCTACGATGTGCTTCAGCGCGTCCTTGAAGAGATAGCTATCTGCATCAATTGTGATGGTAAGCGCCGACTTTACTTTCGTAAGACCTAGGTTGAGAGCGCTGCTTTTTCCACGGTTCATGCTCTCATTGATAAAGTAGAGCCAGGGGTACTTATGCATAACTCCCATCACGCGCTCTGCTGTTCTGTCCTTGCTGCCATCATTTATCAAGATGGTCGTCATCTGTCCCGGATAATCTTGCCTATCGATGCTTTCGAGCGTGCTGAGAATATTGTCCTCTTCATTATATGCCGCAACCAGTATCGTAATTGCTGGGTATGCATCTACTTCAGGTCTGCGAGTAGGTCTCCTATCTAGAAGAAGACTGCTGACCATAAAAGCATTCATGAAGCCAGGAAGAATTGCAATCCCAAATATAGAGATAAGAGAGATAGGATAGGTGACAATCTGCGCAAATTCATCAATCCACTTCTCGGCAACAATGTACGAAAATATCATCCATACAGTAGCCGCGGAAAGTGAGATAATAAACTTTTCCCGTGTGGTAATATAGAAGTTTGTAAAGACAACGCAGAGAATAAAGAAGGTAAAGATTGCTGCAGTCACGGCAGAAGTAACCACCTCTGCCTTGAAGATATAGACGAGCAACACTGTGATGAACGCCAGTACTGCGCCAATCTTTATCTTATATTTTAAATTTTCGTTTTGGAACATCATTTTACAACATAATTGGTCTACACGTATTTGATATAAAATATCACGTGTGCTCAATTACTTTTATCGGTGTTTTAGAAAGAGCGCGTTCACAGATCTTGCATGGCTTAGCGAGTCCGTATTCATTAAATCTGTTGACACGGAATATAGAAATCCTATGAGCCTTTTTAATGTTATTGCATTTCAAGATAGCATCAATCTCCGCATGTAGAAAGATTTTGTGAACTTCACCCACAGCTTTTGCTAGCTTAGCTTGATATGGGTGGCTTTTTACGTACGAGTTCTTTCCAATGGAAAGAACATTCCCACGTTTATCATAAATAATGGCGGTCATGTTTTGAATCATGGTGTCATTTTACCATGTTTCTTATAATCAGAAAACTTGAAACTGGAGCTTACAATCCGCTATGATAGGTTGGCTATGTTAAAATAGAACCAATCATTTGCGTTTTAGCTACTACCATCTATACTCGATGGAATGGAGCTGATGGTGCTGGAGGTCGGACTCGAACCGACGTAGGTTTCCCGACGGCTTACAAAACCGTTGCAATTGCCGCTATGCGACTCCAGCATATAGATTATATATTGGATTTCCAATCTGGTACCCGAGACGGGAATCGAACCCGTATGCTCAAATGAGCGAGGGATTTTAAGTCCCTTGCGTCTACCAATTCCGCCACCCGGGCTAAAAAGATGGTGGGCCCAACTGGACTCGAACCAGTAACCTATCGATTATGAGTCGATTGCACTAACCAATTGTGCTATAGGCCCTAAATTTTTCAGCGTACTATGTATTATAACATGCTTTTCAATAAATCTTATCTTTTTTTACCAATTCTTGGATTCTGTTTCTTTCTCAAGAATCTTTTTATGCAACATAGTATGAATGCCAGGATTTACGCGGAGAACATTCGGCATCATTTCATGGCGGATGAAGTTGCGCATGTAACGAATATCATTATTACTCGCATCTTCAATCCATGGAACATTATTTCTCTTGCACCAGCTTAAGAGTTCACTCTTACGCGTGCACAGCAATGGTCTAATTACATTTCCTCTGCGAAGGGGGATGAGCTGAGGAGTACCATGGAGTGATCCCCAAACCCAAGTTTCTGCGCAATCATCAAGATGGTGAGCTGTAGCAACTGTGTCAAATTTTTTTAGGAATTCATATCTCTCATCCCGCCAATGCTCCTCTACACTAATTCCTTTGGGCCGTTCTTTTGAAAGCTGTCCAGTCTGAAATGGAATATCATTTAAAGCGCAATAAGAAGAGACAAAGTGGTGAGCTCGATCACTATTTTCAGTGCCATGATGAAAGAATGCTGCAGTTACATCATGATTTCTACGAGTGAAATCAAGAAGTGCCATGCTGTCAACTCCTCCACTTACAGCAACAGTGATCTTGCGTGGAATTTTTGTAACAAGTTTGATCATTGCTTTTTAAACCTCGCTGCTCTAGCATTAGCTTCACGATATGCATCTCGAGCCCTCTCAAGAGTTCGCTCGATTACCGCTTCTTCGGATCCAGTACGGTAAACCCGAGATGCTTTAAAAAGGCATCCAGAAGCTGCAGTTTTTGGGTTGGAAAAGGTCAAGAGAACTCGAATAGCATCTTCACCCTTGCCTCGTGAGTCTCCACCGTTGATGGGAAGACTAGTAAAAATCTTGACATACATCGTAGGATCCACGTGGTGTTGTCTCATGTAGACAAGCTCTCCACGTGCAGCCGGATCTACAGTGAATCCCTTACTTTCAAGGA
>Ga0209229_10000965_pt1 | contig 11850 bp, 22 predicted proteins | sample SanBayMetagenome_FD_187466 | JGI IMG/M metagenome (GOLD analysis project Ga0209229, IMG submission 187466) | Freshwater and sediment microbial communities from dead zone in Sandusky Bay, Ohio, USA (SPAdes) (version 2) | ecosystem: Environmental > Aquatic > Freshwater > Lentic > Sediment... | reverse complement strand
AGGTATCCCCTGAATCAGGTGGACCGGGCAACCCGGCTCCGATAGACTGTCCCGGCAGACGCTTGCAGAGACTACGGAGCAACATCCTGCAAGGATAATTCCAATGGCGAATACCACCTTCTCCGGTCCCGTCAAGGTCTCCGACACCTTCACCGTGGCCACAGTTCCGAGTGCGGCGCTCAGCACGGGCGGCATGATCTACGTGAGCAATGGCCGTAACGGCGCTCCGATCATTGCCTTCTCGAACGGCACAGCTTGGCTGCGCGTTGACACAGCGGGCGCTATCTCGTCCTCGTAATAGGCGGGGCTTCGGCCCCGTCCTTTAACTTAGGAGGCAGATATGGCTCTCTATCTCGGCGACGTGAAGGCCAATGTGGCTACATCCAGCAACACCGTTGTTGGCAGCCCCGCCCGCGTTCGTGGCATCTATTACACGGCAAATGCTTCTGCTGGCTCTATCGTCGTAAAGGACGGTGGCTCTGGCGGCACAACCGTTCTCACGATTGCGACCCCGGCGAGCGGTTACGGCAATGTTACGGTTCCCGGTGACGGGATCCTCTGCTCGTCCAACGTCTATGTTGCGATGACCAATCTTGCGTCCGTAACCGTCTTCTACGGCTAAGGAGTCGGCATGTCGGAAATCTCGTCAATCTCTCGCTTCGGCAGAACAGAACCGTTCAACCTTCAGGTTGCTCGCGGTCAGGTTGCGTGGCATCAGCCAATTGTTATCTTTGGCTACAACTCCGACATCGACACGTCTCCTGAGACTGTCTGGCCCTATGGTGGGCTTTTGGCGTTTCCGGACAATGCCCTTCAGATGAAGGTTAGCTCGTCGAACGCAAACGACACGGCTGCCGGGACTGGCGCTCGCACCGTTTATATATCTGGACTTGATGAGAACCACAACACCGTTACGGAAACCGTTACGCTTAACGGCCAGACCGCCGTTCTGACGACCAACTCGTATCTGCATATCAATGATGCTTATGTGGCTACAGCCGGTTCCCTGAACAGCGCTGCGGGCGACATCTACTTCGGCACTGGCGTTGTGACGGCAGGAGTCCCTGCGACTGTCTACGACATCATCGCCTACGACTACAACAAGCGCGTCACCGGAAGCTACACGGTCCCCGCTGGCTACACGGCATACCTTGAACAGGGTTTGTTCTCTACGGGGTCGTCAGTTGGCGGCACATCCGTGACTGGCCGTCTCATGACTCGCGGCACGAACGACATTCGCATTACTGCTGCCATTGTCACTCTCAACAACGGTGCCGCCGACTACTCATTCGAGTACCCGATTGTAGTCCCCGAAAAAACAACCATTGAGGCGCAGGCTTTCGCCTCGGCGAACAACAACGCCGCATCCTCGATGTTCATCCTTCTGCTGGTGAAGAACTCGAATGGCTAAATCTCCCGCTTGGACCCGGAAGGAAGGCAAGAACCCGAAAGGCGGTCTTAACGCCAAGGGTCGCGCATCCTACAATCGTGCAAACCCCGGGAAGCCGGGGCTCAAGCCGCCGCAGCCAGAAGGCGGGAAAAGGCGCGACTCATTTTGCGCAAGGATGAAAGGGATGCGTGCGAAGCTCACATCCGCAAAAACCGCTCGTGATCCGAACAGCCGGATCAACAAGTCACTCCGGGCTTGGAACTGCTAACATGGGCCGCACCAACGAAGCATTGTGGTCGAGGGCCAAGGCAGAAGCCAAGGCGAAGATGGGCGGCAAGCACTCAGCCAGAGCTATGCAGTTGGCTGGAAAGATCTACAAGCAGCGCGGCGGTGGATATACAGGCCCGAAGACTGCGGCACAGAAGTCCATGTCCAAGTGGACGAAGGAAGATTGGGGCACAAAGAGCGGCAAGCCATCTGGCAAGACCGGAGAGCGCTACCTCCCCAAGAAGGCCCGTGCCGCACTGACATCCGCTGAATATGCAGCGACAACCCGGGCGAAACGTGCCGGGACAAAATCCGGGAAGCAGTTCGTCCCTCAACCAAAGAGAATTGCCGCAAAGACGGCACGGTTCAGGTGACATAGATGGACACAAAGGTTGAAATTTCGGTTGCCCGTATGGAAGTGCAGGTTGAACGCCTTGAGAAAGATGTGGCCGAGGTGAAGGATGACGTGAAAGCCATCCGTGCTACCCTCGATAAGGCCACAGGCGGTTGGAAAGTGCTTATGATGGTTGGCGGGGCGTCGGCTGCGATTGCCGCGTTCATCACAAAGGTAATGTCCGCATGGCCGTTCGGTCGGTAATACTCGCTCTCGCAGCCCTTCTGGTTTTCAGCGCTCCTGCTCGCTCTCAGGAGTGTGTACCCGTTTCAGAGTTCGCGGACATCGTTCGTGAGACTGGCGCGATTGTCATGCTTGCGAAAGCGGAGGCTGCTCAGCGGGCGGCTCGCGTTGTAAACATCAACAGGGCTAATGCCGGTAAGAAGCCGATTGATGTCGGCAACTTCATGGTCATGCTTCTTCAGGACCCCGACGGCACGATCTCTGTCGGGGTTGCAATGTTTGACAAGCAGAACTGCGCCATTACGGAAACGGTTGTCATTCTCACGGCTGATCAATGGCTGGGCTTTGCGCAGGATGCGAAGCTCGTCAAGGAAGACTTCGCCGTACTTCAGGGTTCGTGATGGAGTTCAGCAAGACATCTCTTTCGAGGCTCAAGGGCGTACATCCGGATTTGGTGCGCGTTGTGAATCGTTGCGCGAAGGATTGGACGGACAAGCAGTTCACCTTCGGGATTACGTGCGGGGTCCGTACACTTGAGGAACAGAAGGTCCTTGTGAGCAAGGGTGCGTCCAAGACGCTCAAGAGCCGCCACATTCCTGCGGCCAACGGATACAGCCACGCGATTGACGTTGTGGCCTACATTGATGGTGCCGTCCGCTGGGATTGGCCCCTTTACGGAAAGATTGCCACAGCCATGAAGGCTGCGGCCAAGGCAGAAAAGGTTCCCGTTGAGTGGGGCGGGGACTGGACTACGTTTAAAGACGGCCCCCACTACCAACTGCCGTGGAAATCATACCTCGGCACAAAATAGGAAGTTCGCATGAACAAGGAAATGGTACTCGGTCTCGTTCGCCACCTGCTTACGTTCGGTGGTGGTTACGTCGCGGCCAAGGGCATTGTCGATCAGGCTGTTGTCAATGAGGCTATCGGCGCTGTGATCACGTTGATCGGTCTCGGCTGGTCGGTCGCTGACAAGAAGAAGAAAGCCTGATGTCGGAGGCGGTCGTACTGATCGCCTGCGTGTTGGGTTTGGCGATTGGCACATATTTCGTGGCGAAAAGCCCGGACTTCTGGTTCGGGCTGATCACGCATGTGGCTAAGGAAATGATGCCAATCATCGCCAAAAGAATGCCTCCGGATCAGGAGGCGGCTTGGCGTGACTGCGTAAAGCGCAACGGCAAGTGGAACCATCGTAAGAATCGGTGTGAATGATGGCTATGTCTCGCGGAAATATGGGCAAGCAGATTGCCCGCCCCGGCAAGGTGAAGAAGGTGATGCACGAATTCAAGGTCGGCACCCTCAAGTCTAGCTCGGGCCAGCGCGTGACAAATCCGAAGCAGGCGGTTGCTATCGCCTTGTCAGAGGCTCGGCGTGTGCGCCGTCCTCGGCGTCCCAAGAGGATGAAATGAGCAAGAAGAAAGTCACCGCCCCCACCACATACAACCCCGGATCCGGCCATCCAAAGGAATATCTTGCCTACCTCAATTGGCAGGAGATGCAGGCGCTTCAGCGTTTAAATGGTAACGGACCCCGCCGTGGTCCAAAGGGTATTCCCTCTTTCGCTGACGACAGCGCATCTTCTTTGGGAAATGAGCGCCCACCTGAAAGCCCGTACAGCGGGTATCAAGGTGGCGGTGACGGTGGATTTTCGGGAAACAACTATAGCGATGCCGGTAGCGAAAGTGGCGGCGGCGGCTATGGCGGTGGTGACTATGGCGGTGGTGGATCTAGCTATTCTGGGTCATCCACGGGTGCATATCAGTCGTCCAGAGATACGGCTGCATCACCCGAATCGCCGTCTCCGTCTCAGCAGCAGTCTCCCGATACAGCCGCACAGAACGCGGCAGAGGTTAACAACGCCAAAGAAGCTTCGCTTAGCTCGGCCCTCATGGATGACGCCAGAAGGGGCGGCATTTCTTCTATCAATGTTGGCCCGATGCAGACGCCTGTTGCAATTGGCGGCGGTCAGATACATGACGCTCTTTCCGAGGTTGCCAGCTATTCTTATCGTCCGGTTACACCGACGAGCCCCGGTGCGGGCGGCGGCTTTGGTTCACTTGATACTCGTCGTAGCAGCCTTCTTTCGCCCGTTGGTCCTTCTAGCGGAACAGAAGCATTTGGCAATGTTGGTCCGTCCCGTATATCTCCGCTTGGGTCGTATCCCGGATTTGGATCCAGTACAGATTTAAAATTGCCGACTTCATATCCTGATGCGCCTTCCGGGACTTTTGGCCCGATATCCCCCATCAAAACATATTATCCAGACGCGCCGCAGGGGTCTTTTGGGCCTCGCATATCTTCACCTACTTCACGCCGTCCTACTGATCCTGATCTCTCCCCATACACGCAGCCGAGCAATATGTGGATGTCAGAGCCCGGCGGGATAAGCGCCCTCGGGTTCAGCAGGATTGAACCGCTCAAGCAGGCCATCGGGGATGCTTACAAGGCAATTGGCAACTACTTTTCGCCGGAAACTCCGTCTGGCGGCGTTGCTGGCCTTGGTGGTATTCCTTCTCTTGAAATTGCAAACAAATCTCCGGATGTCAAGAACGACATCAGCATGAGCGTTATCGGAGGTCTTGGTATGCCTGCGACCACGGGGTCGGCACAATCACAAAAGATTAGCCCGTTCACTAATCCCGAACTTAGGAATATAGCATACGGAAGCCCAGACTTCGGAAAGATTGGGTTTGTTGCTGGTAAGTACGACAGCCCGATTGGGCCAACCGCAATCGGGGATAGAACAAATCCGTTTGCAAAATATGCAAGCGATTCGCTGCCGCCGGGCTACCGTGAAAAGTATCTTGGCACTGAAATTATGGTGGAGGATGTGCCGCCGGAGGCTCCGGCGGCCCCAGCGGGATCAATCGCTATACCGTCCCAAGAGGAAGATATCGTAAATCAGGTAAAGCCCGCCGTCCCGTATGGCCCAATTTACGTTGATCAAAAAATCCAAGAGGTCATGCGCCGCTACGACAAAATAAACGACAAAATCGTTGGCGGTGGTATTGGCTTGGCAAAGGGGGTCGTCGGAGCCTTTACAGGAGGTCTTGGTTCGCTGGCTCTTTCCGGTGTCGAAAAAGGTCTTGACTACTTCACGGGCAGAGATTTCAGTGAAACAATAACCGATCCGGCATCCTCTGCCAGACGCTCCCTTATGCAAGCAAGAACCGATGAGGAGAGGCAGCAGATTCTTTCCGACAACCCGCAGCTTGTGCCCTTCGCGCGGCAGGCTGGCGTTGACGTAACTGACGAGAACATGCAAGACTGGCAAAACCAGAGAATTGCTTCAGGGGTAATTCCAAAGGGTATGCCAATCCCGGGGTATGGTGGATCTGCGTATCAGGGTGGGGCTCCAATTCGTGAGCTTGGCGGCAAACAGAGCTACGAAACAGCATACAACCCCACGAGCCCATCTTATCCGTCGGGCGCGACACCGGCACCGGAAGAGTCAACCGGGAGGCCGTACCAGTATTACCTATGGGACCTTGGCGTCGGAATTCCATCTCCGGGGGACCCGGACTATAATGACTATCAGGAATATCTAGCTGGACGCGAGCCGTCCGCGAGGACCTGAGATGGCAAAAAAGAAAGACGCAATTGGGAATAGCCTCCCCCTCTTCACCAAAAAGAGCCGGGGGCGCAGCAAGCCGGTCCATAGGCGGGGTTCCAAAAAGCTTGGCCCGAAGGACCCCAACAGGGGCGACAGAGGCAAATATTAAGATAGCGGGGAACGTGAGCATTTGGGCAGGCGGCTCCTGTAATCGGCGGTATGCCTCTTGGAGCGGGGCTCACACTTAGGATCAAAGATGACAACAAGCGGAACGACAACTTGGAACCCCGACATCGGGGAATTGGTCGAGGAAGCCTACGAGAGGGCTGGCCTTGAACTGCGTTCTGGCTATGACCTGAAGACTGCTCGGCGCAGCCTGAACTTCCTCTTAGCGGAGTGGGCCAACAAGGGCCTGAACCTCTGGACTGTTCGTTCCGGCACCATTACTCTTGTAGCCGGTCAAAAGACCTACACGACTGCCGACGGGCTCCCGGCTGACGCCATTGACTACATTGAGCATGTGTGCCGGACGAGCAGCGCCGGAATTGACACCGATATTTCCCTGAACAGGATCTCGGTGTCCACATACGCGAACATCCCGACCAAGGACCAGACGGGGCGTCCCTACCAGATCTATGTGGCCCGTGCTACTGCGGCACCACGAATCACGCTCTGGCCGGTTCCGGACTCCAGCACCGTTTACACGCTCGCCTACTGGTATCTGAAGCGTATTGACGATGCGACGAACCCCGTAAGCCAGACGATTGAGATCCCGTTCCGGTTCTACAATGCTCTCGTCGCCGGGCTGGCGTATCACATTGCCTTGAAAAAGCCGGAAGCCTCCGATAGGGTTTCCATGCTGAAGGATCTCTACGACGAGGCGTTCCAGCTTGCCGCCGACGAGGACCGGGATCGCTCCAGCGACAGGTTCATCCCGTTTGTTGGATATGATTTCTGATGTCGTTCTACGCCTACATCCACTGTAAACCCGACGGAACGCCTTTCTATGTTGGCAAGGGCGACGAGACGCGGGTGTCGTTCAAGAAGCGTTACCACAACCGCCATCACATGAACATCCTGAACAAGTACGGCGATGACAAGATCCTCGTGGGAAAGATGGAGTGTTCGACGGAGGATATCGCCTTCGACCTTGAGCGGGGCCTGATAAAAAGGCTTCGTAAAATGGGCGTTGGCATTGTAAACTTAACTGAGGGAGGCGACGGCACCAAGGGTGCAGTTCGGTCCCCCGAAGCCCGGGCAAGGATGGCCGCTGCCAAAATTGGCAATCAGTGGAATGTTGGCCGGAAATATTCACTTGCGACCAAGATCAAGAAATCTAGGTCGCTTGGAGGGTCTGCTGTCGAGTGCGAAAAGGACGGAATTGTCCTGCGTTTCCCGACGATCTCTGAAGCTTGCAAGTCCCTTGGTCTCGACCTACCAAATGTCGTTAACCACATGAACAGGAAGGTCAGGCGCAGATCTCGCGGCATAAAGGGCTGGCAGATACGGAGGGTTTCTGAATGAGCGTTCCGTATGCCAAAGGAAAACTTTCCTATGGTTTTTGTGACACGTGCGGGCAGAGGTATGATCTCCACGAGCTAAAGCCTCAAGTCGTCGCCGGTCGCGTCACAAACATCAAGAACTGCCCCTATTGCCTCGACAAGGATCAGCCTCAGTATTTCGTCGGGCGTGTGCCGATCAACGATCCGCAAGCCCTCTACAATCCCCGGCCCGACACTGCACAGGTTGTCAGCCGCGAACTCTGGGGCTGGAACCCCGTAGGAAACCCCGCTGTTTACGGCACCGGACAGGTTGGCGTGATCGGCATCTATCTCAACGGGATACCAAGTCCCATTACCTACTCTGGAGAACTATAATGAAGAAGATGAAGCATGGCGGCAAGGCCCGCAAGTCTCACAAGCGCATGCAGGACGGCGGTATCGCAAGCTTTGGCGGTATGCCCGCAAGCCTTGACCAGCGTCCCGGCATGTATCGTCCTGTTGGTCGCCCGGGTAGCGGTGGTGCCACAGGCTATCAGGCTGGTGGCGGAATGACATCTGATATTGGTTCCGTTCCCATGGGTCGTGGTGGTGCCGAGGAGGCTCAGCCAGTGCGTCTCCCGGGTCGCGGTGGTGGAATGTCTGGTTTGCAGCAGCAAATCGTTGGCGTCATGGGCCGTCCTCTTGAGCGTCCGGGCATGAAGGGATCTCCCGCAGCCATTATGGGTCGTCCGGGGCGTGGTGGTGCAATGACATCTGACGCCGGTTTGGTTCCGATGGGTCGTGGTGGCGCAATGCCATCCGCTATCTCTCGGGGCATTGCTTCCGGCGCTCAGCCGATGGGTCTTAGTGGTTCTATTGGTGGTGCCACAGGCTATCAGGCTGGCGGCGGAATGACATCCGATGCCGACTCAGTTCCGATGGGGCGCGGCTTCCGCAAGGGTGGTGCTGTGAAGGGCAAGAAGATGGCTGCTGGCGGAATTGCTCACCGCCCGGGCAAGCCCAGCACTATTTCCAATCGCCCCGCTGGGAGCGGTAATAGCGGCGGCATGTATCGTCCTGTTGGTCGCCCGCCCAGCGCGGCAGGTCACCCTTCGACCGTTAAGCCTTCCTCTCCGGGTCGCCTGCGTGGTGGTGGTCTCGCCCGTAAGGGTGTCGGCATGGCCCTCGCCAAGGGTGGACTTGCGAAGCGTGCCGGTGGTTGCGCGAAGCGCGGTGTTGGTCGCGGAAAGGTGGTATAACATGGCCAAAAACAAGGCAACTAAAGGGCGTGCAACTGCTAAGCCAGCAGCCGGTCCCGCTCGTCCATCTGTTCCTGCCCGTCCAGTAGCTAGACCCATTCGTCCCGCCAACGCTGCTCGTCCAAAAACCGTTCCTGCTCGCCCAGATAGTGCTGCGCGTCCAGCCACTCCTGCTCGTCCAGTAGCCACTCCTGCTCGCTCAGCAGCTCCTGCTCGCCCAGCTAGCGCTGCCCGTCCAGCAGCAGCTCCTGCACGCCCGGCTAGCTCTGCCCGTCCGGCAGCTCCTGCTCGTGGTGCGGCTGTCGGTCGCCCCATCCTTGGGGGCGCAATGACGTCTGACGTAAATTCGGTTCCGATGGGTCGTGGCGGCGCTATGGGCCTTCCGGGTCTTGGCGTCGAAAACAAAGTGCTTATGGATCGTCCGGTTCGTGGTGGTGCCATGGATGTTATGCCGGATGGAATCGTCGGCGGTATGGGTCGTGGCGTAGCTATGAACGCTCGGCCAATAGATGCGCCTGTTCGTCGTTTGGCTATGAATGCCAAGCCACTGTCTTTACCGGGTCGCGGCAGTGGCTTGGGTGCCGGCAGGCAGAGCATCAGTGTCGGCGGTATGCCCCCCCCGCTTAGGGGCTCGGGCATGAAGAAATCCTTCATGGACAAGATGGATCGCTCGGGTCGTGGTGGGGCCTTGAATGCCCGTACAGTGAATCGTGGCGGTGGAATGACATCCGACGCCAATTCTGCTCCAATGGTTCGCAACTTCCGTCCGATAAAGGATGTTGATCTTGATCTTCCGATAATGAGGGCCGGTGGTGTTGTTCGTGGTAGCGGTCTTGCCCGTAAGGGTGTCGGAATGGCTCTCGCCATGCGCGGTGTTGGTCGCGGAAAGGTGGTATAACATGGCAAAAGACAAACCCACAAAAGAAGAGGCGGCGACAGGCGCAGCAGACATGATCTATGCGCTTAGTCAGGGCTTGGGCATGGGCACCCGTAGCCCCGGAAGGTTTGTTGATCTTCTCGGCGGCACGGGGCTTGCTGTTGCCGGTACAAATAGGGAGGGCCAGACAGGTGTCCTGATTGGCAACAAGTTTGTGCCGACAAGCCAGAATTACTACGAATCCCCGTACTCCCCCGGGGATTCATCGGATGATGAGGAAAAGCCTTCAGGCAAGCCGCTCAAAGATATTGACCTTCCGATAAAGGTTGGCAGCAGATTGAAGGCTTCTGGAATGAAGAATGGTGGCCTCCTCCGTGGCGCTGGCAAGGCGCAGCGCGGTCGCGGTCGCGGAAGGATGGTTTAAGAAAATGAAGTACACGTACAGGAAGAAGATGGCGGAAGGTGGCAAGGTCGGCTACACCGCCAAGGAGCGCAAGGGTCTCCGTCGCCTCATCGAGGAGATGGCCGATCCCTATGCCGGTGATGTGACGGGCGGTAGCTCTATCACCATCATCAAGAAGAGCAAGAAGAAGATGGCTGCTGGCGGCATTGTGAATGCTCCCGCCCGCTCTCATCGTGACATGCGGGCTGGTGCCGGTAGCGGTGTCGGTCGGCTTCAGAAGACCAAAATCCAGCGGGGTCGCTAAAATGCAGAAGCAGAACGCACGGCTCAAGGACCCGTCGGATGCCACCGTTGAAGGCGGCATGCGGCGTGGTGTAAACGTCGGGAACATGAAGATCCTGAAGAAGCCCATGAAGATGCGTGGCGGTGGTGCCGCGACGAAGGGTTTGAGGATCTCGGAGAAGCAGGGCTGATATGTCCTTCACGTATGCACAGCTTGTAGATGCGATCCACGGCTACCTTCAGGTAGACTCGAATGGTATCTCGACCACCGATATGGACACGATCATTCGGCAGGCCGAGCAGCGCATCTACTATGACGTGCAGATCCCGGTCCTCAAGAAGAATGTGACGGGGAATTTGACGACCAACAATCGCTATCTATCGACCCCGTCCGACTACCTTGCAACCTACTCCATTGCCGTGAACAACAACGGCACATACGAGTATTTGCTCCCGAAGGAGGTTGCGTTTCTCCGTGAAGCGTATCCCTCCACATCGACGACCGGGGTTCCCCGCTACTACGCGATCTTCGACAACGACACCTTCCTGATCGGGCCTCCACCGGATTCATCTTATGAAGTCGAGCTTCACTACTTCTACGAACCGGCCTCAATTGTTGACCAGCCCACCGGCACATGGCTCAGCGAAAACGCCGAAAATGCTCTCCTGTACGGCTGCCTCTTCGAGGCTTACACGTACCTCAAGGGCGAGCAGGATCTCATTGGCCTTTACGCCGGGAAGTACAAGGAGTCGCTACAGGCGCTCAAGGTCATTGGCGAAGGCCGTAACCGTTCCGACACGTACAGAAATTCTGAACCCCGCATTACGCCGAACTGATGAACAATGGATTTGGCTCCGTAGGAGCATTTGAGGTACGTACCACGCACGAGCGGGGTTTTACCGTTGAAGAGATTGCCGAAGACCTTCTGAACAAGCTCTTGTTCATTTCGTCGGAGGCCCACCCGGCAATACGAGATCAGGCGATGGCGTACAAGGACCGTATCCGTCCCGCGATCATCCACTACATGAAACAAGCTGTAAGGTCAGACCGTACAACTCTGGCGGCGCAGCTAGGCAAACAAGGCCATAACGACATGGCCGAAATCATCAGGAGGCTCTAGTGGCAATTTCCACGGCTATGTGTACATCGTTCAAGTCGCAGCTTATGTCTGCGCTGCACGACTTCGACAACCCGGGCGGCAACACCTTCAAGATCGCTCTCTATACCTCGTCCGCCACGCTTGGCGCTTCGACGACGGCGTATTCCACGTCAAACGAGATCACCGGCACAGGCTACAGTGCTGGCGGCAACACGCTAACATCGGTGTCTCCGACCACATCCGGCACGACTGCCTATGTTGACTTTGCCGACACGACTTGGTCTTCCTCCACGATCACCGCCAACGGTGCCCTGATCTACAACGCCAACTCCTCCAATGCGGCTGTTGTGACCTTGGCATTTGGCTCTGACAAGTCTTCGTCCAACGGCGACTTCGTGATCGTTTTCCCCACTGCCAACGCGACTGACGCCATCATCCGCATCGCCTAATAAGGTATCGCCATGGCCGACGCAATCGTCCCATTCCAAGGTTGGGGCTCGTTCGGCTGGGGCGAGGCCCCTTGGGGGTATTCCGGGATACTGGACACCGGAGCGACAGGCTCGCCCGGTAGCGTAACTGTATCTGGAAAGGCAAATGTAAGTGTAAACGGTGTCTCAGCGACCGGCAGTTCTGGTAGTGTCGGGGTAATCGCTAGTGCCTT
>Ga0209229_10000964_pt1 | contig 11864 bp, 7 predicted proteins | sample SanBayMetagenome_FD_187466 | JGI IMG/M metagenome (GOLD analysis project Ga0209229, IMG submission 187466) | Freshwater and sediment microbial communities from dead zone in Sandusky Bay, Ohio, USA (SPAdes) (version 2) | ecosystem: Environmental > Aquatic > Freshwater > Lentic > Sediment | place... | reverse complement strand
ATATTCGGATCCTGACAGCGGAAATGATACCTCAAGTGGCAGCTGAGAACCTGGCTGATTACATAGATGTTTTTTGTGAGCAAGGATTCTTTGACCCACAGGAGACGGAAACAATTTTACAAGTGGCCGCAGGGTACGGATTGAAACCCAAAATTCATGCAAATCAACTTTCCGTTTCGGGCGGAGTGGAAGTGGGTGTTCGAAATCAAGCGCGCAGTGTGGATCATTTGGAATGTATGGATGATGCTACCATTGCTTGTTTGGCTGCTGCTGAGACCATCGGGACCCTGCTACCCGGGTGTTCACTTTTTTTACGGGCGCCTTATCCACCGGCCCGAAAACTGGTAGAACAGGGTGCAGCGATCGCCTTAGCATCCGATTTCAATCCAGGTAGTTCGCCCTCTTACAATATGAACTTGGTTGTTTCACTCGCGTGCACACAAATGCGTCTGCTGCCAGAGGAGGCTTTCAATGCCGCAACGATCAACGGGGCATTTGCCATGGACCTGAATCGTTCGGTGGGTAGTATCGCTGTTGGAAAATCAGCCAATCTTATTTTCACCAAGCCCATTGACTCGCTTGCTTATCTTCCCTATTCATTCGGGGAGAATCCCATCCATCGGGTGATGGTCAACGGTGAATTTTATTATTGAATTTCAATACGAAGTATATGAAACGGATTATCGAATGTGTTCCGAATTTCAGCGAAGGACGTGATTCGGAAAAAATCGCCCAGATCACTGGTGTCATTGAATCAGTGGCCGGAGTCCGCTTATTGAATGTAGACCCCGGAAAGGGAACAAACAGAACGGTAGTCACCTTTGTCGGTGAACCAGAGGCTGTGATCGAAGCAGCCTTTCAAGCGATACGAAAGGCAGGTGAACTGATCGATATGTCGACCCATTCCGGAGAGCATCCACGTATGGGGGCGACTGATGTTTGTCCGTTGATCCCGATCAGTGGTATCAGCATGGAAGAGACGGCTGCTTGTGCGCAGCAGCTGGCGAAACGGGTGGGAGAGGAACTTAAGTTGCCGGTCTATTTGTATGAGGAGGCACAGCCGATCCCAGCGCGAAAAAATTTATCGATTATCCGTGCTGGTGAGTATGAAGGTTTTTTCAAGAAAATTCTTCAGCCCGAATGGAAACCTGATTTTGGTCCGGCGGTGATGGATGCCAAACGAGGCGCTACCGTGATCGGTGCGCGCGATTTTCTGATCGCCTACAATGTGAACCTCAATACCACTTCCACGCGTCGGGCCAATGCAGTGGCTTTCGATGTGCGGGAAGCCGGACGAGTGAAAAGAGAAAATGGTCAAGTGGTGAAGGATGCCCATGGCCAACCGGTTAACATTCCCGGATCGTTGAAATCAGTCAAGGCGATCGGTTGGTTCATTGAGGAATATGGTATTGCTCAGATCAGTATGAATCTGACAAATATTCGGGTGACTCCATTGCATATCGCTTTTGATGAAGTTTGTGAGCGGGCGAGGGACCGGGGATTGAGGGTGACAGGTAGTGAGCTGGTTGGCTTGGTGCCGTTACAAGCCTTGACCGAAGCCGGTAAATATTTTCTTCGTAAGCAAAACCGATCCGTGGGTGTGTCTGAGAAGACACTGATCGATATGGCCGTACGTTCAATGGGATTGGATGAGCTGACACCCTTCAAACCCGAGGAGCGTGTCATCGAATACCTGCTTCAGGATCCCGCTGAACAGAAACTGATCCGTCAGTCATTATCTCGTTTCTCCGAAGAAACCGCTAGCGAAAGTCCGGCGCCCGGCGGAGGATCCATTTCTGCATATGTCGGAACACTGGGTATATCACTGGCTACCATGGTTGCCAATCTTTCCGCACACAAGAAGGGATGGGATGAACGTTGGGAGGAGTTCAGTGATTGGGCAGAAAAGGGAGAGGGTTTACGTAAGCAATTGTTGTTACTGGTCGATGCTGATACCCGTGCCTTTGATTCGATCATGGCAGCATTTGGTTTGCCTAAATCAACGGACGCTGAAAAGAATTTGCGAACACAGGCGATACAAACTGCCACAAAGTTGGCGATGGAGGTGCCGCTTCAAGTGATGCGACTCTGCCTGCAATCCATGGATGTCATTGAAGCTATGGCTAACAATGGAAATCCGAACTCTGTTTCAGATGCCGGGGTGGGGGCACTCTGTGCCAGAGCAGCTGTGCTGGGAGCTTTCATGAATGTTCGGATAAACGCTGCGGGTTGTACGGATGCAGCATTTGTTCGGAGTGTCTTGGAGGAAGGATCTCAAATGGGAAAAGAGGCTGTGATAAATGAAGAGCGGATCCGAAAAGTAGTCGATCAGCAGATCGATAAACTTTGATGTGATCAGCCCTGCAGTTCCATCATTTTTTCAAAAACCTGTTCATACCGACTGTTGGCGGATTCCCATTGTTGGGAGGCTTGTTGATAAGCCTTTTCGGCTGACTGAAACTTTAGCTTATCAGAATAAATAGCCGGACTGGCCAGATCAGCTTCCAGCTGTTCTTTTTGCTTCTTCAATTCTGCTAATTGTATTTCTAGTTGCTGGAATTCTTTTTGAATCCGCTGAAGCTCTTTTTTCTTCTCTTTGTCTATCGGGGCCTGCTGTTGAACCGGTTCAGGTGCGGCGGCGGGCTTAGGGGTTGCAGGTTCTGCAACCGGTTTCGATTTTGATTTATTGTTGGCGGAATCCGGTTTCGCCATTCGCTGCTTCCATTGCACCCACTCTTCATATCCGCCCTTGAATTCCTTGATCTCGCCATCAACGATTTCCCAGATTTTATTGGCGGTCTTGGATACAAAATAGCGATCGTGACTCACCAGCAGGAGGGTGCCCTCGTATTTTTTTAGCGAATCGATCAACAGATCGCAACTATGCATGTCGAGGTGATTCGTCGGTTCGTCCAGCATTAAAAAATTCGCTTTGCTGACAATAACTTTCGCCAGTGCTACACGCGCTTTCTCACCTCCACTGAGTACACGGATGCGTTTATCTGTGTCATCTCCGCTGAATAGAAAACACCCTAACAAAACTCGTAACTCCAAATCCGTCATCTGGCTTCCGCAAGTTTGCATCTCTTCGAGAATGGTGTGTTGCAGATTCAAGGCTTCCAACTGATGTTGGGCGTAGAAACTATCCTCTACATTATGGCCCCAACGTCGCTCACCATCATGCGATTCGATACCGGCAATAATGCGTAGCAAGGTGGTCTTCCCTTTTCCGTTCGCTCCGATCAAGGCGATCTTATCACCCCGCTCGATCTCCGCCTTTGAGTTTTTTAAGATCGACAATTCTCCATAGGCCTTGCTTACATCATTCAATTCTACCAATACTTTACCGGGCACCTTATCCACCCGGAAGTTGATCCGGATATTCGGGCGCTCCAGATTCGCATCCTCAATGCGTTCCAGCTTATCCAATTTTTTTAGGATGCTTTGTGCCATGGCAGCTTTGGAGGCCTTGGCTCGGAAACGTTCGGCAATGCGTTCCTGTTGACGGATATAGTCCTGTTGATTTTCAAACGCTTTTTTCTGCAGATCGATCCGAATAGCTTTCTCTTTTACGTAAAAGTCATAGTTGCCGGAATAAATGTGAAGCTCTTGTTGGTAAAGCTCTACGATCTTGGTGACCATCCGATTCAAGAAATATTTATCGTGGCTGACGATCACAACAGCCCCGTCGTAAGAAGACAGGTATTTTTCCAGCCATTCGATGGAGGGCAGATCGAGGTGGTTGGTCGGTTCATCCAGCAGCAGCAGATCCGGTTTTTGCAAGATCATTTTAGCGAGTAGTACACGCATGCGCCATCCACCACTGAACTCAGCATATGGGCGATGCAGATCGGCAGGCAGAAATCCGAGCCCTTGCAGCACTTCTTCGGTTCGGTGATGGATCGTGTACCCGCCCAAGTTCTCCATCTCTTGTAACTTATCCGTGTAGGCGATAAGTGTATGCTCGTCGCCGGTTTGCTCCAGTTCTTTTCCGAGTTTTTCGATCTCCGCCTCTAGATCATGTATGTGTTGAAAGGCACCCAAGGCAACTCCCAGTATCGAGTCTGTAGTATCGAAGCTAAGCAGATCCTGATGCAGATACCCGATCGTAGTGCCACGGCTGCGTTCAACAGAGCCGGCACTTGGACTATACTCGCCCGTCAGCACTTTCAATAAGGTTGATTTACCGGTGCCATTGTAACCGATCAGTCCAATCCGTTCACCTGATTGTATGTGCCAGGTTGCCTCTGAAACGATTGTTCGGGCACCGAATTCGAACGTGAGATTTTGAAAGCCTGCTAGCATGGGAGCGCAAAATTAACACATTATCCATCTGTATCAGGCAGGATCTGGTCGGATCCTTCTAGTTTTGCAGCGTGTTTCGGATCTTTTTAATCTTCTTATGCTCATTTAACCTGACGCTTCAAGCACAGGAGAAATTCACATTCAACGGATATGTGCGCGACAGCCTGACTGGTGAGACCATCATTGGATCTACCGTTACGGTAGTCGGTTCCAATCGGAGCTTATTGACAAACAATTATGGCTTTTTCTCTGTTACGTTACCCGCCGGTGATTACGATGTTTTATTCTCCCATGTATCCTATGAAACGGTATCCCGTAGGTTGTCGCTTCGATCGGATCAGACTTTCACGATCTCCTTATTGCCCAAATCTGCAGCCCTTCAGGAGGTGGTCGTGTTCAACAAGCGAAAGGATGGGAATGTGAAGAATGCGCAAATGGGCAAGCTGGATCTATCGATGAATCAGATCCGTTCCATTCCAGCCTTTTTAGGGGAGGTGGATATTCTCAAGGCCATTCAACTCTTGCCCGGTGTTCAAAGCGCCGGTGAAGGGAATGCCGGTTTCTATGTACGGGGCGGCGGCCCGGATCAAAACCTGATCTTGTTGGATGATGCCACCGTGTATAATACCGGTCATCTGTTTGGATTCTTCTCCGTTTTCAATGGCGATGCCATTAAGAATGTATCACTGATCAAAGGGGGGATGCCTGCTCAATTTGGAGGGCGCCTGTCCTCTGTTTTGGATGTAGCGATGAAAGAGGGGAATATCAACAGCTTTCAAGGCGAAGGCGGCATCGGTCTGATCGCCAGCCGATTCTCTTTGCAGGGACCTCTTCAAAAAAATAAGTCATCCTTTATTGTTTCGGCCAGACGGACTTACATCGATGCCTTGGTGAAGCCTTTTATCAGTAAGAACAGCGGTTTTTATGGGTCGGGTTATTATTTCTATGACCTGAATGCAAAAATCAATTACCGATTCTCTGATAAGGATCGCTTGTTTTTGAGCGGGTATTTCGGTCGTGATGTTTTTAATTTCAACAACGCAAAGCGGTCTTTTTCTACGCGTGTTCCTTGGGGTAATGCGACAGGTACCTTGCGTTGGAACCATGTGTTCGGTCCGCGCGCGTTCGCCAATACGACTTTGGTATTCAACGACTATAAGTTCGACTTTACCGCCAAGCAGGAAAATTTCCAAGTCGGCTTATCCTCCGGCATACGGGATGTTGGGTGGAAGACGGACCTGGATTATTACCCAAATCCTCAGCACAAAGTCAAGTTTGGTATGGCGATCACCCACCACACCTTCGTTCCCAATGTGGTCAGTGGCCGACAAGACAGCATCGTGTTTCAGCCCAATAACGCAAAGGCAAAATATGCCCTTGAGTCGGCGCTCTATATACAGGATGATTGGGCGATCGGTGAGCGCTGGAAAATCAATTATGGTATTCGGCTGAGTCGGTTCATGCAGATCGGTCCGTTTACTCGCTACGTCAAAGATGTAAACGGGAATAAGGTCGACAGTACCGTTTATGGAAGAGGTCGCGCCATTCAGTCTTATGGGGGTTTCGAGCCGCGTGTAACTCTTCGGTACGGGTGGAACGACAACAGTTCCTTCAAAGCTGCTGTTACACGGAATTATCAATACATACATCTGGTCACGAATGCCGGCAGTACATTACCAACCGATCTTTGGGTGCCAAGTACCTATGCTGTTCGCCCGCAAGAAAGTTGGTTATTCGCCCTGGGCTATTTTAGAAACTTTGCAGATAATGCGCTCGAGACATCCTGGGAGGTTTACTACAAGGATATGCAAAACCAGATCGAATATAAAGAGGGATATACGCCTGGTTTATCGGATCCGGAAGAAGAGTTTGTATTTGGAAAAGGCTGGAGTTATGGTAGTGAGTGGTTGATCAATAAAGTGAAAGGAAGACTCACCGGCTGGGTCGGGTATACATTGTCGTGGACCAAGCGACAATTTCCTGATCTGAATGGTGGGGCTGTTTATTCGGCCCGCTACGACAGACGACATGATATTTCAGTAGTTGCGAATTGGGACCTGGATAAGCGCTGGAAGTTCGGAGCAGTTTTTGTATACGGTACGGGTAATGCGATCACCTTGCCCGAGCGTTTCTATTTTGTAAATGGGGTGCTGACACAGGAATTCAGTCGACTCAATCAATATCGAATGCAGGCTTATCATCGGGTGGATGTATCGGCTACCTACACGCCCAAGGTAAAGCCGGGGAGAAAAGGAGGCCAGTCTTGGGTCTTCAGTGTTTACAACCTATATAGCCGACAGAATCCCTATTTTCTTTATTTCGATCAGAGTGGTCAATTGTCTAACGGCGACCTGCAAGTGGAAGCCCGGCAGGTTTCGCTTTTTCCAATATTGCCCTCCGTAACCTGGAATTTCAAGTTTTAATTTTTCTTCGAAGCGCTGGGGTCATAAATGAAACGAACTAATGCATTTCGTTTTTCGTCAGCGGTGAGATAGAGTTGATGTCGGCTGTTGCTAGTGGTTACGATCATCAGTGCTGTGTTCGGTGGGATCTGTCCCAGGTTTTCACCTACCATCACCACATCTTGTAGTGGATGTTTCGAATCGATCTGTATGTTCAGTGTAATGGGTTGCGCCTTGAGCATTTGGCGCTCGATTACCGTTTTTTTGTTCACATAGACCGAGATGGTATCACCGTCGATCTGTCCATTGTCGTAAAGGGATAACTGAACCTGACCGCTGTCGAGTCGGATCTCTTGAACCAGTTGATCGATCTTCTTTTGCGGAGTGGTTACAGGTTTTGCTACTGGAAAACTCGGTTTTTCAAATCGGGTAAGTACAATGCTTCCAGGAGAGCAGGGGGTACGACCATCGATTGCGCGGCCGGAGGGAGTCGACCATCCCCCTCTCAATTGAACTTCTCGAACCTTATTCCCATTGCCCGTATGTAAGCGCAATTCATAATTTTTCAAACAGGGGACACAATCCTCCTGAATGCGAAAGGTTACAATACCGGTTTCCCGAATGAGAGCAGTTTGAGTGGCTGCGTCCCAGGTTCCGGCGATATCGTCGCTGATAAAATTTGAGCTATCGGAAAAGTGATAGGCTTTCCCCTTGATGACGGAGCCTTCCAGTGTCAATTGTAATTCGATCTGATAAACCGGAAAACAGCCGCCGGCACCCATCATCAACTTTCCACGCCAGTATCCGGAAATGTCTTGAGTGAGCCCAGTTGAAATTATTAAAGCTCCGAGTAACGTGAAAAGGAGATGACGCATCTGATAAAGGTAATGAATGCGCCTGCTACTGGTTCGAGCGGAATCGGAATCGAACGACCGCATTTTTTTGTTCAGTGGAAGTGATACGGACTTCGAATCGTTGTTGGCCAGACTCTACGATCATGAGTGAAGTGTTGGGCGGAATAGAACCTAAATTTTCCGCCACCATAGTCACTTCTTGTACATCTTCATCTTCGGGGATCTCAAATTGGAATTCGAGTGGAACAGCGGTGAGTCTTTTTTGAGAAAGGATCAGTCTGTTACCCACATAGACGGTGATGGTGTCTCCATCGATTTCGCCATTGTCATATAAACGTACACGAACGGAACGATCGGTTACGTTAAGCTCTCGGGTCAGGTCATTGATGCGTTTGGTAAGGACTTCCGGCAGGGGGTAATCTTTTTTAGGTTTTGACGGAGCAAATGGGGTAAGGGTGATAGGAGCGGGGTTGATTTTTTCAGGTGCAGGATTACCTGTATTTGGTTGGCTGGGCTGTTGTGTTTTTGCGAAGGAAGGGGTGGTTTTTGTTCGGTTAGGAGGGGCTTGGTTTTCGTAGATGGGCTTGTTGTTTTTTGCCTGATTTTTTAGGAATGGCTCCAGGTAGAAGTCGGATTCAGTCACGCGGCGTAGGAAGACTTTACCATCTCCGCAATCGCTCCCTTTACGGACGCCCGGTGCTGACTTTTCAAATTTGCTGGTATAGGTGCCCTCCAGGAACTCTTCCCGCCCCGAACGAGCCCAGACCAGGTCACAGTCCATGATGCAGGAGTAGGATCCGTCACTCATTTTTAATTCGATGGTCTGCGTTTCCTCCAGATGGAGTCGTTTGGCGCCTGACTCCGCATTGCCCTTCAGGGTAGCCTTTCCGTAAAAAGTGGTGTTGAGGTAGGAGTAAGAAACGCCTTGCACCAAGGGGCCGTTTTGTTCGATCTGTATTTCGAATTTGTATTGTTCAAACTGGTCGGTGATGAAATAGCCTCTCCAAATGCCGGTTAGTCCTTGTGCTAGCAAGGCCGTTGATAATAAAAGATGCGTCAGTAGAAGTATGGATCGCATGCGAAAACTAAACATGCCCCAAATCTAGCGCAAAGCAGGATTTTGGATCTTCTTTGTGAAGCAATCATTTGTTAAAAAAGCGATCGTGTCAAACAGGGTATCCGGCTCGGTGATTCACTCGGAATGCATTAGCTTTGTCGACTTACCTTTTATCCCAATTTCGAATGATTCAGATCTCTTTTCCGGATGGGGCTGTACGGTCCTATCTGCCCGGTAGTTCGGCCATGGACATTGCCAAGTCGATCTCCGAAGGGCTTGCTAAAAAAGTATTGGCGGCTAAAGTGGATGGTGTCGTCATTGACGCAACACGTCCAATTGAGGCCGATGCATCCCTACAGCTGCTGACCTGGCAGGATACCGACGGGAAATCTACTTTTTGGCATTCTTCGGCGCATCTGATGGCGGAGGCGGTAGAGGCATTGTTTCCCGGCGTTCAGTTCTGGGTAGGACCGGCTGTTGACAATGGTTTTTACTACGATATGGATCTCGGTGATCGCAAGATGACAGAGGAAGATCTGGTGGCCATCGAAAAGAAAATTCAGGAGCTGGCTAAGACCTCCTCCGCATACGTCCGGAAGGAAATCTCCAAAGAGGAGGCCGTTGCATATTTCACAGATAAAGGCGATCCCTACAAACTCGATCTGTTAACGAACCTGCAAGATGGTTCCATCACCTTTTACACACAGGGCGGATTCACGGACCTATGTCGCGGCCCACATATCCCGCATACCGGCCTGGTAAAGGCACTGAAGCTCACCAATATCGCCGGTGCCTATTGGAAGGGGGATGAGAAAAATAAAATGCTCACTCGTGTTTATGGTGTGAGTTTCCCCTCTCAAAAAGAATTGGATGAACACCTGTTGATGCTGGAGGAAGCGAAGAAGCGCGACCACCGAAAACTCGGAAAGGAGTTGGGTATTTATACCATGGACGATGATGTGGGTCCCGGTTTGCCACTTTGGCTCCCCAATGGAGGGATCGTGATCGAGGAGTTAGAGAGACTGGCGAAAGAAACGGAACAGGAGGCCGGTTACAAACGGGTTGTCACGCCCCACATTGCGAAAGAAAGCATGTATCTCACCAGCGGGCACCTGCCATATTATGCGGATAGTATGTTCCCGCCCATGGAAATGGACGGGGAGAAATACTATTTGCGTGCCATGAACTGTCCGCATCACCACAAAGTCTTTCATGCTGAGCCCAAGAGCTATAAGGATCTTCCCTACCGGTTGGCTGAATATGGAACCTGCTACCGCTATGAACAAAGCGGAGAATTATTCGGACTGATGCGGGTGCGTTGTCTGCACATGAACGATGCGCACATCTATTGTAACCGGGAGCAATTCTTCGATGAATTCAAGGCCGTGAACGAGATGTACCTGAAGTATTTTAAAATATTCGGGGTCGACAAATACGTGATGCGACTCAGCTTGCACGATCCGAAAAAATTAGGGCAGAAATACGTGGATGAACCTGCACTCTGGCAGGAAACAGAGGCAATGGTCCGTAAGGTGCTGCAAGATACCGGCACGCCCTTTGTAGAGGTACAGGATGAGGCGGCGTTCTATGGTCCGAAGATCGACGTACAGATCTGGAGTGCGATCGGAAGAGAATTCACATTGGCGACCAACCAAGTGGATTTCAACTCAGCCCTGAAATTCAAACTGACCTTCACCAATGCACAAAATCAAGCGGAATCACCACTGATCATTCACCGCGCGCCATTGGGTACGCATGAACGCTTCATTGGATTCTTGCTCGAACATTTTGCGGGTAAATTCCCCACGTGGTTGGCTCCGGTGCAGGTCAAGGTATTGCCCATCAGTGATAAGTTTTCGGAGTTTGCCGAATCGGTTCGGTCGATGTTGGCCAAAAGCGGTATTCGGGCGGAGGTTGACGGCAGAAACGAAAAGATCGGTAAAAAGATCCGTGATACGGAATTGATGAAGGTTCCCTACATGTTGGTGGTGGGGGAGAAGGAGATGCAGGAGGGCAAGGTTTCGGTTCGCCGCCAAGGTAAGGGTGATCTGGGTGCCCAGCCGATCGCCGACTTCAAGGAAGCGATCGCGGCCGAAATAGTCGAAAGAAGACTCGAATAATTGGTTAATTTCGTGTATTCCCGAAAACGGGGAATGATCATATAAAACAGACGAATGGCAGTACCAAATCGACCCGGAGGCGGGTTCAGTAGACCTCCCGGTGGCGGATCTCGCCCCGGAGGCGGATTTCGAGGAAGATTCTTACCGCGTAAGGAAGCGGAACATCGCATTAACCAATTTATACGCGCTCAACAGGTTCGACTGGTGGGTGAGAATGTTACCGTAGGGATTTATGCGGTGCAGGATGCGGTGCGCATGGCACAGGAACAAGGACTGGATCTGGTGGAGATATCCCCGAATGTTGATCCCCCTGTATGTAAGATCATCGATTACAATAAGTTTCTTTACGACAAGAAGAAGAAGGAAAAAGAAATGAAGGCCAAGAGCAAGGCCTCTGAGGTCAAGGAAATCCGTTTCACCCCGAATACGGACGACCATGACTTTGATTTCAAGGCCAAGCATGCCATTGAATTCTTGAAAGAAGGAAATAAAGTAAAAGCCTATGTCCAATTCAAAGGAAGGGCGATACAGTTTCAGGATCGCGGACAGCTTCTGCTGTTGAAATTTGCTGAGCGTCTTGCGGAGGCTGGTGTACTTGAAAATATGCCCAAGATGGAAGGACGACGCATGCTAGCCATGTTCGCCCCCAAAGGCAAAAAGAAATCCTAACGTCTAAAACTTTAAGTGCGCTCCTCAAAAGGGCGCACTTTCTCTTTTTTTACTCATAAAACACCATAATGAGAACACCTCGATTTTTTTCAGGCCTTCTTTTTGTAGGCGGTTTAGTTGGCGTTTCTATTGCGCAACGCCCGACGGCCCCAACCAGTGCGCCCACGGCTGTAGTGGCCGCCCCCAAGCCCGACACCACCCGAAAGCCAACCGGGCCGACCAATGGTCCTAAAGCTTACAAAGAAGTGATTACCGCCAAGGCGCAGACCCAAAAGGGAATGTTCTTGACTCACAAGGTGGAGGATAAATATTATTTCGAGATCCCCGATAGTTTGATCGGAAGAGAGATCCTGGTGGTAAACCGTATTTCCAAGGCGCCTGCGGATCTGCGTAGCGGTGGATTTTTTGGATATGCCGGTGATCAGATCGGTCAGAACGTGATCCGTTTTGAAAAAGG
>Ga0209229_10000962_pt1 | contig 11873 bp, 29 predicted proteins | sample SanBayMetagenome_FD_187466 | JGI IMG/M metagenome (GOLD analysis project Ga0209229, IMG submission 187466) | Freshwater and sediment microbial communities from dead zone in Sandusky Bay, Ohio, USA (SPAdes) (version 2) | ecosystem: Environmental > Aquatic > Freshwater > Lentic > Sediment... | reverse complement strand
CATCACCCTTGCGGGCAGCCTGAAAAGCCTCAGCGATATAGTTGGCAGCCAATCGAATATTAGCATTAGGATGATTTGCAACCGTAGCGTGAAACTTTGCTTTTTCGCGGGCAGTCTTGATCGGGCGGTAGGTCTTCATGGAACTCTTTCTCATTGTCATATACTATAGATAAGAACGGCAACCCACTTTTTCAAGGGCGGAATTCATGTTTTTTTGCATGGCAGGTATGCATCCAAAACATACCTGCTTTTTGCTAAGTGCTTGATTTTGTTGGGTTTTCATTCTGAGCTAAGTGCTTGATTTTATTGAGGATCTCTAGGAACGCGGAGGAGCAGGCTGGAGACGGGTCGCTCAGGCTGCGAGGGTACGTACCACCCGCTCCTGAGCTTGCTGGAGGAGAGCTTCCTTGTCAATCTGGACGACATCAACCCGCTGGCAGTTGCGAGCCCAAACCCAAACCACGTCCTGGTAGACCTCAGCAACCTTACCAGAACGTAAGGCCTTCTTTACCTTAACGTCAGAGGTGGCAATTGCCAGCTTCGGTTCAACGGAAGAGCGAAAGCCCATACCGTAAGTTGCATCCATCTTCACTACAACTTTCCCGATAGTACCTTTGCCGCTTTTGCCACGTACAACCTTTGCGATACAATTTTTCTCGATCCGCATTGCCGCATCTTCGGCTTTTTCCAGCAGATCCTTAAACTCCAGGTTGATCTTCCATTGCTTGTATTTCTCGCGGATTTTGTCGGTCGCGTCCACCATGATCTGGATGGGCTTCCAGTCGGGTCCATTCATATCGTATACATTGACAAGAATGGTCTTGGGAGACGCTGTGGCCTCATCCCAGACTGTGGCCCAGTCTGCGGAACCCCATACGTCGGACATGATCCGGTAGTTTCGGTCGTGCTCAACCTTAAGTGTTACACCTTCCCAATTTGACTGGGAATCGTAAAAACCCTTGTGTTGCTCGGTCCAAGCGATAGCCATGCGATAGTCTCCGTTTCTGATAGACTATAGATAAGATCGGCACCGGCGGATTTCAAGGGTAAACCCCTGCATATCTGCCATGCACCGACCTCATATATGTGAAACTACGTAAGTTAAGACTTTAATCTGTGATTATGAAAATCATCATATTCGTCTATGTCATCCGCATGTTCGCTATACATTTTGGTCCAATTGCGGATTGGCCGACGCTTCTTAAGCTCACGCTCGGCCTGTTCTTCATCATCATAGTCTCGCATCTTCTTTGTGTATTTCATGTCAATAAGCCTTTACTAAACGTAGTCCTCTCTTGTTGAATGTTTCCGTCCAGCACATGAAAGTGTCACCATGGGTTACCTTGCGATCCTTATGGAACTGGTAATGGTGCACAAGCTCATGTGCTAAGACTTCTACAAAAAATTTTTTGGAATTGTATCGCTTGTTCATGCACAGTTTTCCGTACATGTAATCTGGATCTTTTGTGTCGAGCCAGAATTCATAGTATGCGTGGGCGCCGCGTCTCCAACGAATGTCGATTTCGTGAAGGGGTGCAAGAGTGCCATCGAAGATTTCGCGGTTAATGATATTGAACCATTTAACACAGTCTTCGATGGTTGTATAGTATGCTGCATCATCATTCGATTGCATTATCTTCGCAAGTTTTGATCTTTGTCTCTTTCGTGACATATGAGTTCCTCGTTAAAGTCTCACATAACATATTTCGACCATAGATCATACTGTAAACTACTCGGGAAGTAAGCCTGGAAAAGCTTCCTTAACAATCTTCGCATCAAGACCCTTGATCTTAAGGTTCTTGAGAATCATATTGATAAGAATGATAGCTTCACGTGGTTCTAATGCTTCAAGCATCTGGATAAGAAGTTGCTCACGGCGTTGCATTGTCAAATTAGGAGACGCGCGTGGATGATCCTTTATCAGTAGATACATCCGATCCAATTCGTGATGAATGGACGAATAGCTCATACCTGGAGGCACATCTTCTGCCTTGTAATATGGTACCTTGTCAAACACAAAATGGATATTTGGATCGAAGGCATACATCAAAACGTTCGTTAGTGCAAAGTTCTTATTCTTTTGCAAGATTTCGATCTTCTCTTGCTTCGTCTTTGCGGATTCAAACTCGTCAAAGATTTCGTACATATTTTTGGCCATTAAAACTCACCTAAAATTTCGATCATGTTTCTTAGTCTCTTCTCAATAAAATAGTTCATTAGCTTTTGTTTGTTGCCAATCTTCACAGTGTCATACATTTCCATAATGTTATTGCGAAGATCAACGGGAATGTAGTCAAGGTCAACAAGCAACTGATTACGCTTATATCCACGCAGCATTACATCATTCTCACAGAACTCTTCTGGAGACTTAGAAATCCATTCAGTCACCTTCTTACTATTTAGAACTTTCTGTCTAGAGCCGGCTGCAAAAGTATTGTCTGGAGACAGGAAGTTAGGAATGCCATCACCACGATCACCGCGGATAATGTGTTCCTTAATATATTGGTGGGGATTATCAGACTGGATATATCTCTTGAGGATAGGACTGTATTGTGTCACGTTGGGATATTTTTGAAGCTGAACGAAATCCTTATCAGACGATAGAATCAGGACCTCTTCATTTGGAGCAAATCGAACAGTCAGAGTGCCAATGATATCATCGGCCTCAGCACCTTCAACCTCAATTACACGACCAGGATAATACTCTTTTAGCTCATCACGTATCTTGTTCAGACATTCAAAGATTGTATTCCAATCAAGATTGGACCTGTCACGTTCTTTCTTACGTCCAGCCTTATAGAATGGAAAAACATCTCTTCGCCAGTACTTCTTACTATCACAGCAAATGACAATCTGTCCATACTTTGCGCGAAACTGCTTTGCGTAGGAATGCAAAGACTTTAGTACCATGTGTCGAATGAGATCCTCATCAAGCTGCATTTTGGAATTAAATCCAAGTTGCTGCATGAGATTGGAAATTAGAACTTGGTTCAAATCAATCAGTATCATTTATCACCTTTAGCATACTATTATATAGTAGCTATTCGTTTGTGTCAACTACTTCTTCGGCATCTTCAATAATGATTTTCTTGATTTTTTCTTTCAAGTCATCAAAGCTTTCAGCCTTAACTACCGTTACGTTTGTATCTATAAACGAATGAAGAGGATGCTCAATGTTAAATGAGCGATATACAGTAGCCCTCAAGCCATCGGCAGCGAATGTGAAGTCTCGTTCAAAAGTATCGCCATCTGTATCAATACCATAATTTTCAAGTGCATCCATGATGTTGAGAATCAAATCTTCAACAATCGTTTCGGCATGTTTCTGAAGGCTTTTTTCTTTTGCCTTCTCTATCTCTTCAATGTTGGGTGCTACTTCTCGGACGATACGATTGGAAGGGAATTGGACGATAGTGGTCATTATTTGATGATCCTTACTAGAACTGTCTCATTATTTATGCGACCAGTTGCAGTCTTGGGCTTACATTTGATTTCGTCCATAAACTTTCTCAGAACAATCTTGCCACCCTCTTGCAACTTCTTAAGTTGTTCGGCAGGCTTACGCAGCGTCTTGATCTGAGAGGTCTTTTCATCAAAGCCTACAAGAGTGCTGCCTTTGACAGACAAACCAGCAGGACCCATAGCATTATAGACACCAAGGGTTCGATATTTAGTATTGAAGATCCAGAGTTGATTGCATCCGATGATCTGTTTCGGATCGACTGAGTCCAACTTGAGTGTTTCATCTTTTACCTTATACTTGAGTTTCGATACGAGAGCTGATGCAGGCTTCTCTTTCTTCTTACGAGGCTTGCGAGTTGCCTTAACAATAGTTGTGCGAGTTTCAGCAGCCGAAATGATAGACCTAACAAATTCCATGTAAGCTTTCAGCTTCGGCTTCTTCCAAGAAGAATAAGCCTCTCTAAGCTGATCGTTCTTGCCGTTAAGGGCATCAAAGATTTCAGCATAAAGAGGCTTATAATAATCCGCGATCTTCTGAGCGATCATCGGCTTAACATCTTGTGCAGAGAGCCAATCTACGGGCTTGAACATAGTACCATTGCGATAGAAATTGTCCAAGTGACCTTCGATATCAGCAATCAAATCATTAGCGCGATTAGTCACACGCTCCTGAACTGAAATTACTTGCTTGACTTCTTTTTCGATGCCGTCTTCTTCTTTGCTGATGCCTTCTCCGCTACTGGAACTGGAGTCGGTGCTGGCATTGGCTGCACCGGCGGCAAGGGCTTTGATTCGGGCAATGTTTCGATCTTGGAGGTCTTGTGGGAGGTTGCCGTCCAATAGTAATATACGACAATTCCAACCGCTAGTGCGGCAAAGATTAGAATTAATTCTGTTGACATTTTTGATAAGTTCCTTTTCTGTTTTATAAAACTCTTTCAGGTATTCAACGATCCAAACCTTAGCTTGGTCACCATCATAAAAATAATTGTACCAGTTGTAAGCTGAAATGATCTGAGCATTTGTAACTTCGCCACGAAGATCTGGTTCTTGACCAAGATACTTTTCGTCCGCAAACTTACCGCGAATCGTCTTCTGCTTCTTCTTTGCCATATTTTTCCTTCAGCCTTTCAAAGTCAATCTTGGTAAAATCGGAAATTACACAAATTCCATACTCAAGATATTCATAATTATAGCTGATCAATTCGGCATAGTCAAGGGCTTGTTCGAGATTGGTAAACATTCGGGCATTATGGAAATAATTCCACATCTCCTGTTCATCACCATTCCATGTATATGTATCATCATTAAAAGTTCCATATATCTCTTCGATGTTTTGATGATGCGCGACCCTGTATTCGGGACCTCGTGTGGAAAGAATGTAGATTCCGTTATCAGAAGACATTTTCATCCTCATCAAACTTTTCATTTTCCTTTACGCGCTTCTCTTGCATAGTTTCTTCTTTCCAATACTTTCGTGGATTCCCACACATATGACATGAACACTTTTGTCGTGTTTCTGCCATCTTCTTGTAATGTAACTCTCGATCTTCGTCAGTGCCGTTCCAAAACTTCTTTTTCAACCAGTGAAAAGACTTAACACGATCTAACATACGCTGATGATGGTGTCTTCTTTCGGCTCGACTCTTGCTCATGAGTTACTTCCTCTTGTTGCGTGACTTTCTCTTTGCACTACCAATCTTACGACGACCCTTGCGAGGCCTATTCTTGTGTGGGTGAGGCATAAACAATTCCTTCTCTGTCAAATGGATACATAATACCGATCTTCTTTATGGAATCAATCTTGAACGATCTCCAATCGCCCTTCTCAAGATCCCATATAGCAAGTAGATTAGAATTTTCCTCACGTTTAGTGCGAGGAATCAAACCTTCTTCTGTAGATGCAACAGGAATAAGGGCTGGAATTAAGGTACAGTTCATTGCTCGAATTGTACCATCAGTCTTCTCAAATGTAACAGTTGCAATAGTTTCTTGCAAAAGTTCGCGAATCTGGTTCTTGGTCATTAGTCGCACACCTGTACTGGCATCTTACGATAAACTCCTAAACTGGGGACGAATACAGGCATGATAACTGCCCGACAAGGTGGGTACTCATACTCATAGTATTGTTGAGGAGGTGCCGAACGCTCTACAAGACCGCCGAGAAGACCTCCAACGATTGGCGCCCAAACGTTTGGGTTCTCATACCAATCGCCGTTGTTGTTCTTGTACTTGTAATTATAGTTGTAATTATAATTGTAAGTTTGCTCTTGGTTGTGCTGCCAGTTTTCAAACTGGTTAACATTATTCTTGTTGCCCGCAATTGCAGGAGAAACAAACAATGCAACCATTGAGATTGTAAGCAGAAACTTCTTCACTTAATCTTTCTCCATTTAAAACCAAAACAAAGTTCTTGCATCTTGCGATGGAACCAATTGGGCTCATTACCCTCTGTAGGATTATAAACAGCACCATTTGGACCACCGATAAGAGTGCATTGCCAATCGGACTGTTTGGGCATCATGTATATAGTATATTTAGTATTCGAATCACTTACATACTTATTCAATTCGCCAAATCCTAACACCTCGTGATTCCGTACGACATGAGATTTCAATACCCTTCTCGCGGGCCTTTTCATACGGGACACAAATCTTCTTCGGAGTAAACCGCTTCTTGGTAAAAGGCACGAGGAACGAATCTCCTACCTTCATGTGATCCAAAGGATAGTATTGAGTATATCGGGTAGAGTCATCAATAAGGTCAATACGGTTGTTAGTCATAGGCACGTTCTTTTCAATCTTATACATGTTTTATTCCGTTGTTCCAATTATTCCATGATTTTCACAATACTCAAGGAAGTCTTCATAACCTCCAATACGCTTATTATACACGAAAATTTGCGGCACTGTCAAGGGTAAATGTTCACCAATAAGTTCCCGCAGTTCTTCGCGTGTAAATTCCACACCGAGCTTGAGTTCCGTATATGGAATTCCAATGTTGTTCATAAGTTCTTTCGCTTTAACACACCAAGAACAGTTGTCCTTAGTATAGATTCGAATGTCCATCATTCAATCTCCACAATTAAAGGTTTATAGTTCTGATACCAATCATTCTCATTCGGATAGCCACGAGGATTACAAACAACGCGAGTATTGCCAATCATATAATCACATTGCTTATGAGTATGACCATGAACGATCAGCTTTGGTGGCTTTACCATATCAAGAATCTTTGGTGACAATTCAGTAGCAAAGAAGTCATTGCCATCAGAATTCCTATACTCTTCATGAACCGACTGATATGACGGCAAGTGATGAATGACCCAGATATCAGCACCAGAATCAAACAAGTGATGCTTATGTACTGTATGGGCATTCATATACCGATCATAGTTCATACCGGCAACCTGTTGACAATCTGCCATATACTCTTTGAAGTCCCACCAGCGAACGGGAGAGATTTCAGTCCAAAGCGTGGCACCAGCAATCTTGATACCTTCAACTTCTATCGGATCAGGAAAATCTATATCGGCATTCCTAAAAGAGTGTCCGTAATAGTCGTGGTTGCCCTTAACTGAAAAGATTTTACCATTATACAGTGACTCAAAATAGTCTCGCATCAACGGATTCGGATGAGTGTCGCCTGCATTTAGATAAAATAGATCCGGTTCAGGCTCATAAAGCCACGGTTGAAACTCCATATGCAAATCTGAGATAATACCAAACTTCATTTATAATATCCTTTAGATAAATTCCAACGATATGCCCGTTCTACTGCGCGAAGAAATGGATGCTGGCGAATCCACATGCCAGTGTCTGGATCAAATTTTTCCCTAAAGAATTTGTCATGTCGTTTGCTGCCTGTCGCAATATCCGGATTGATCTTGCGTGATATGTCATCAAACTCAGCATCGGACATGATCGGATTATCATCAAACTCATATGCATATGCAGCCAAGGTCAAGCGGATACGATTGCGCCGCTCGACCTCAACTTCACTTCCCCAATCACTCATATCTTACGTCCAATTGTAGCAGGATCGGTGCCATCTGTCAAGTATTGAACAGCGCCCTTGTTGTATGCAGGAGCAACCCGCGTCTTCTTGCGCTCGATTTCCTTGATAGTCGCAACAGTTTCCTCACGGTCGCGCTTCCACTTATAGTCATCTACTGACCGCTTGAAGCCATTACCGACCGAATTAGAAAGAGGTGGCAGCTTCTTCACTTCACGTTCAGGAATATTTAGGGTGCGTTCCTTGCGCGGCTTGTCCTTGAGAATGGTTGAAAAAAAAGTCTTACGCTCCTCGCGGAGACGCAAGACCTTCTTAGATGGCTTTTTGCGACCTGAAGAGGTCTTGGTGTAGACGAGTGCCATTAGCCCCAATACCCACAATGATAAGACGCGGAAGAGATAACCCGCTCTATGATTTCCTTACGGAGAGCGTCAGCATGATCTCCTGCCCAATAAAAGTGATGGCCGCGCCGCAAAGCCGCTATAAGCAACTCAGCAGAATACTCTTCAGGATCAAACTGCTCTTCCAAACCGTAGCAGGAACAGTGAGAGCCAGACGCCCAGTAGAAGCGTTCACCAACGCGATAAATCACATCAGCCGAACCTTCGTACATTTCCTGATCATAAACCGCAAATATCACTTCATCCGGTTCAGGTATAGATTCCTCAAACTGACGGCAAACATCTTCCCAAGAAGAGAAGGAACCTTCGTAAACATCAACCATTTTATTTTTCCTTAGATAACCTTGACAGTAAGAGCGCCAGAAACCTTTGCTTCGAGCAGGAGCTTCGTCACTTCACCCTCGTTTAGAACATTGCCGACAAATGGCGTAATTCGATTTTCGAGTGACTGGACAATATAAGCACTACCTTTGGCCTTGAGGATAATCTTCTCGCGGAGCTTAGTCATCAATCATAATCCTTTATCATTTCAGCATAGGTACCAGGAACGAACATAACACCTTCGTTACTTCCGTAGAACAAAAAGTGTCTATAGTAAGGAGTATATATGGTAACCCATTCCATGTCAACAGCATTTGGCTGTAACTCCCAAAAATATGAAACCATCACTCAATCCAACCTTCCGAATACTCTTCCTTCTGTGTGCTGTAATACGAATGAAGACCCACTAGATAGGAATTGATATCTTCAATCGGTATCTCCATAATATCACGCTTCTCGGCCACGGTCAAGAGATATTCGCGCATCAACTGAGGAATTTCATTATAGGTAATATAGGGCTTACGCATACTTCACCTTGTGCTTTTCCTTACGAGTATATGCTTTGGGATTCTTCGTCACTCGTGGACGAAACTTAGGCGTCCACAAGGCCTTCGCCACATGATTACGCGACTTGCTCTTCATCTTCCTCTTCCAGTTCATAATGAGAAGCAAGGTCGTCCCAGTCAACCTGGCTCATTGCGGCATTCATAATGTCCGCAGCGAAACCAGTCTCGGGAAGCTGCCCCTGATCTTCAAGCATGGAAGTCACAAAGTCTTCCAGGGATTGAGCCGAGGTGTCTTCACGCTCGTTCTGCATATCGGTAAAGATATCGCCGAACCACATGTTGACGAGCCAAGTTTCATAGTTAGTCCAACCGTTATATTCGCGGCGTTCCATATTAGTTCTTCTCCATAAGGATCTTGACAATCTGTGCGATAGACTTGCCTGTGCGGCGCGCAATGTGCGCGACAGACAAGTTGGGATTCGAATCAAACAAATCACGGATTTCAGTGTTGGTCATCTTACATGCTCCAGTAAGTTTCGCTCGACGGCGAGCAGTAGTAAGGGACATTGATACGCTCAAAGAACGGCTTCCCGCTCATGAGGTTGGTACGCTCCACAATCGCTTCAATCTCATCATGGAAGTAGCTGCGGTCAGCCACGGCAATCTGTTCGGCCGTATACTTCCCAGACTTGATCAATCGCGTCATGTGAGACTTGGCAGCAGCCATGGTCGGGAAAATCGGATCGTCATACTTGGCCTTTTTCCCAGCGTAGCGGGTGGTGGCAGTCTCGAAAACTACGAAGCTCATGGTATCCTCATTCATTGTCATATACTATAGATAAGATCGGCAAGTCGGTTTTTCAAGGGCAGTTTACGCATATCTGCTATGCATCGGACGCATGGGTCCAATAAAGAAGCGATACAACTTGCGATAGAGGGAGTGGGTCAGCATCATATACTATAGATAAGAACGGCAAGTCGGTTTTTCAAGGGTTAAAAACGAATAGCAGGTATGCTTTTGGTGCATACCTGCTACATTAAACGACTTAAAGTAGTACGAAGACTACATTTTGACTTTTATGAATGCTTTCTCATGTCTAAGAATGTTCTCACAAAACTGTCATTAATTTCATAACCGTTCTTTTTCATCATTTGATACTCTTTTGAGTATTCTGTACGGAACATTCTGGTCAATCCAGTTTCTCCGGTATCTTTAAAACCATTCATAGCGCCTATTACTGCTCTTCCCCATGCAATCATGGTAGGACTCCTTCTCTCTAATGTTCTGAACACTAGTATATATGCGCCGCAACATTTCCACAAGATGTTTTATTGTCGCAGATAAATATCTGAAAAGGAGATTACTATGGAAGCTAATATTAGAAATGAACAGGTATCAATCGTTCTTCGTGGTGGAAGATTGACAATGACTAGTAATGGTGTTGAGGTATCGGTTTTGATCAGAGCGGAAGAACTTTGTGCTGCGATCTCAGGTAAGCCTGTTAAGGCTTCAATGAATGTTGATGTTAAGAAATAACTAGCTCTTAATGTGAGAGCGATGAACTTTTACCATAATCCATTCATTATAGTATTCATCTGGTTTTTCCAATACCTGATGTTCCATCTGATATTTGGCTTCCCAGTAAGAGGCTGTTCCGCGTGTCTTACAGAGTTTTAGGATTTCGCGTCGGAATCTATCTTGTCCCAGTTTCTCAACATCTCCAAGCAGGACGATGTTAGATCCAAAATACGATTTCCATCCGCTGTCTTTTTCAACTTTTTTTCTTCGCGTTTTGCCTTTGACTTTTTTTCTTTGGATCGACTTGAAGATTTTTTTGCCAATATATTTCTTTCCTGTTTCGAGATTGGTGATGATGTACACGAATGAGGCATAGCCTTCAATCTCATCATCACCAATCTCTTTTTCGTTGTAAAGCCACATACCGAAACTCCCTTTCGAGAGTATGTATGTTACCTCTTAGAGTAGTCAATCGGTTCAGTTGGTCCACACGGACCGTTAGCGCCAAGAGCATCTGTGTCAAGAGCAGTAGAACCTACAGCACCTACAGCACCATAAGATGTTACTTGATAGAATGTTGGACAATTAATGCTACTACAAGTATAATTCATAACACCACTAATTGTAATGCCACACTTTGGACACTTGTCTTTCATCAAGCTTAAAGGTACATAAGGTTGAGTATATGGAACGGGATTAAGATTTTGATGTCTCTTACCTTCTTCTAAACCGATTTTAAAACCTTCTTTAAAACCTTCTGTCCAATCTTCATTCATTATAAACTCCTGTATATCCAATACCATAGTGTTTTCTTCTAGCATATTTATCTGGACTATATGAAACGCCTGTGTATCCTATTCCACTATGATAGTATGCACCGTATTCATCTTCCATATACGGTTGAAATACCAATCTCCATAGTTTACTCATCATCACTTTCTAACTCCACTTCATCGCCATCAAAACACTCTTCACCGCAGAAAGAACAGAAGCGAGGTTGACCCTGCGTTTCTTCATAATCATAAAGCACCTTGTATGATGACTCACAGTAGTTACATTTTATTTTATCTACTTCTTTTGTCATTTTTCTATCCTTAAATTTCACAACCACCGGCTACACACGCTAATTCTTGTGAGCCGGTTGTTGCGTCTTGCTTCTCATATGTAGCTAACTTTGTCCAGTCAACTTCTTTAGGCATTTTAGCAGCAAGAGCTTCGTATTCTTCCTTGGTGCAATCTTGATAAGGTGCCTGCTTGTAGACATGGTCTGAGAATGGCAAGAATGATACGCCAGACATTTCATCAAAGTGATTGTAAACCCAAGCACCAACTTCTGGCCATTCTTCTTCCTTAACAGACACAGTAACAGATGGCTTATGTTCACACCAATGACGCTGATAAGTCAACCACATTTCAAGTTGTGAGATTGCACTAATCTCAGAACGGAACACAGCATGATCAGGAGACTTCTGCGGGAATGAGAAGACATAAGTGTGCTGAGGCTTCGTCACATCATCCTCACAAGGGAACCCCATGTCCTTCATCATTAGTGCTAGTGGGTCTTTCTTGTCTGCGCGAACAGTACGAATATAATAGGGACTGTGACGAGCATGAATACCACTAGCCGAATCGACCAACTGAGATACGGTG
>Ga0209229_10000960_pt1 | contig 11914 bp, 17 predicted proteins | sample SanBayMetagenome_FD_187466 | JGI IMG/M metagenome (GOLD analysis project Ga0209229, IMG submission 187466) | Freshwater and sediment microbial communities from dead zone in Sandusky Bay, Ohio, USA (SPAdes) (version 2) | ecosystem: Environmental > Aquatic > Freshwater > Lentic > Sediment... | reverse complement strand
CGAGACTATGAGCGAGACATTCCCAGCCCAAGGGCCGGTGCGTACGCAGATTATCGGTAAAGAGACCAACGAGAAGAAGGACGCCGCACAGCGCGTCCAAGAAGACATGAATTACCAGTTGACCGATGTGATGGTCGAGTATCGCCCTGAACATGAGCGCATGCTGTGGGGGTTGGGCCTCGCAGGTAACGCGTTCAAGAAGGTGTATTTCGACCCGTCACTCGGTCGTCAGGTATCTATGTATGTAGCTGCGGAAGACGTAGTTGTGCCTTATGGCGCGTCCAGCTTGGAAGTCGCTGAACGCGTCACCCACGTGATGCGGAAGACCCCGAACGAGCTTAAGAAGCTCCAAGCGTCGGGTTTCTACCGTGATGTAGACCTACCAGACCCCGTCAACTCGATGGATGAGGTAGAGCAGAAGATTTCAGAACAACTCGGCTTCCGTGCCGAGACCGATGACCGGTACAAGCTGCTGGAAATGCACGTCGATATCGTCATTGAGGACGATAAATACCGCGACGACGAGGAGAACGAGCTTGGCATCGCCCTTCCATACGTCGTTACCGTAGATAAAGAGACCGAGACGGTCCTATCCATTCGCCGTAACTGGAACCCAGATGACAAGAAAAAGCTTAAGCGCAACCACTTCGTACATTATTCGTACGTTCCGGGCTTTGGCTTCTACGCTTTTGGCCTTATTCACCTTATTGGTGCTTTTGCTAAGTCTGGTACCAGCCTTATTCGTCAGCTTGTTGATGCTGGTACTTTATCTAATCTACCGGGTGGATTTAAAACTAAGGGCTTGCGCGTCAAGGGTGACGACACCCCGATAAGCCCTGCGGAATGGCGCGATGTGGACGTAGCGTCGGGTACGATGCGCGATAACATCATGCCGCTGCCCTACAAGGAGCCGTCTGGCGTCTTGTATCAGTTGCTGGGGACCATCGTAGACGAAGGTCGTCGCTTCGCGGGTATGGCGGACATGAAGGTGTCTGACATGTCTGCACAGGCTCCTGTGGGCACCACGCTGGCTATTCTCGAGCGTACGTTGAAGATGATGAGTGCCGTGCAGGCACGCGTCCACTATGCGATGAAGCGGGAGTTCCAGCTTCTTAAGGGCATCATCCGCGACTACACGCCGGATACATACAGCTTTGAGCCAGAAGAAGGCGGTCGTCGGGCTAAGAAGTCTGACTACGACAACGTCGATGTCATCCCTGTATCTGACCCCAACGCTGCGACAATGGCGCAGAAGATTGTGCAGTATCAGGCTGTCATCCAGTTGGCTCAAGGTGCGCCGCAGATTTATGACCTGCCGTACCTACACCGCCAGATGCTTGAGGTGTTGGGTATCAAGAACGCCGAGAAGCTCGTACCACTCAAGGATGGTGACGACATGAAGCCGCGTGACCCTGTGTCTGAGAATATGGACGTCATCAACGGCAAGCCGGTCAAAGCGTTCATTTACCAAGACCATGAAGCACATATTGCAGTGCACACAAGCGCTCTGCAAGACCCCAAGATTATGCAGCTTATGGGCCAGAACCCTAACGCGCAGTCGATGCAAGCTGCTATGCAGGCACACATCGCGGAACACCTTGCGTTCGAGTATCGCAAGCAAGTCGAGATGCAGGCTGGCGTACCGCTGCCTCCGCCAAATGCTGAGATGGACGAAGGCACCGAGGTGGCAATCTCCCGCTTGGCGGCTGCGGCAGCACAACAACTACTTCAGAAGAACCAAGCCGAAGCTCAACAGCAGCAGAACCAACAGATGGCACAAGACCCCATCGTCCAGATGCAGCAGCAAGAGCTTCAGATTAAGCAGCAGGAGCTTCAGCTCAAGGCGCAAAAGATGGCGATTGACGCCGCTGATAAGAACGACCGCCTTGAACTCGAGCAGATGCGCATCGAGTCTCAGGAAGAGATAGCTGGCCTACAGGTCGGCGCAAAACTTGCCGCTTCCAAGAGCGACTTGGAGGCTAAGCAGGAAGAAGCAGGGCTACGTATGGGCATCGAAATTGCCCGCGAAGCCTTCCAACGTGAACAACCCGTTCCCAACCAAGCAATGCCTAAGGAGAATGAATGACACATGAGTTACTGATGTACCTGTCAAAAAAGGTACAAGATGAGATTGACGTGCTGAGCGGCGACCTCGCCCGTGGTACCGCAAAGGACCATGGGGAATATAAATATTACTGCGGAATTATCCGTGGGCTTATGGTTACAAACGGTTTCATTGCCGAAGCCGCACAAAGAATGGAACAAGACGATGACTGATATTGTTGGGGTCACCACCCCCTCGTTAGTGGGCCTAAATGGCAAACCCATTGTGGCAAAGGACAAAGAACCGGAAGTCCCGGTAGAAGACCGTGCAAAGCAGCTTCCAGACCCATCTGGCTATCGCATCCTGTGCGCTATCCCAGAAGCCGAAGAGAAGACCGCTGGCGGTCTCTTCAAGGCCGACTCGACCAAGCAGTTCGAAGAACTCACTACCCCAGTGCTTATGGTGCTGAAGATGGGTCCAGATTGCTACAAGGACGAGAACCGCTTCCCGTCTGGCCCATGGTGCAAGGAAGGTGACTTCATCCTTACTCGCCCGCATGCAGGTAGCCGTGTGAAAATTCATGGCCGTGAGTTCCGCATCATCAACGACGACAGCGTAGAAGGCATCGTTGAAGACCCCCGGGGCATTTCCCGCGCTTAACGGACGTAACCCGTACAAAGGAGAAGTAAAATGAGTATGCAGAATGATGACTTCGAGGATTTTTCCTACGAAGTCGAAGACGAAACCCCCGTTTCTGAGGCTGATAAGCCCGAAATTGAAATCGAAGATGATACTCCCGAGGCAGACCGTGGGCGTGAGCCTATGCCCAAGGAGCTTGTCGAAGAGTTGGAAGCTGATGAGCTTGAAGACTATTCCGACAAGGTAAAGACCCGTCTGAAGCAGATGAAGAAGGTCTGGCACGACGAGCGTCGTGAAAAAGAACGCGAGATGCGCGAGAAGACGGAAGCTCTTTCCGTTGCCCAACGCATCCTCGAAGAAAACCGTAGGTTAAAAAACACAATAGCGCAGGGCGAACAGTCCCTTATGGGTAGCTATAAGCAGGCTACGGAGATGGAAGCTGCAGTAGCTAAACGTGAGTTTAAAGAAGCTTACGAGTCAGGCGATGCAGACCGTCTAGCAGACGCTCAAGAAAAGCTTGCAGAGGTTAACTACCGCATGCAGCAAATAAATAGTTATCGTCCTACTTTACAAGAGGAATATAACGAGGTAGAAGTACCGCAACAGCAGGTGCAAGTTCCGCAACCTGACCAGAAAACTATGGCGTGGCAAGAGCGCAATACGTGGTATGGTACAGACCCGGAAATGACCGCAGCTGCTCTTGGGCTTCATCAGAGGCTCATAAATGAACGTGGCCCGCAGTTTGCAGGCACCGACGAATATTGGGGCGTTGTAGACAAAACTATGCGCCGTCGCTTCTCCGATTACTTCGGAGATGAAATGGATAATGGCGACACCAGACCTAATGCACGCGAACAGAAAGCGTCATCAGTCGTCGCTCCAGCTTCACGTACACGGTCCCCCAAAAAGATTGTGTTAAAACAGTCCCAACTGGCAATCGCAAAGCGTCTAGGCTTAACGCCTGAACAATATGCCCGTGAACTTATGAAGATGGAGAGATAAAATGACTAATGTAGCTGATAACAAGGTAGGCGCAGATCGCGCTCCCCGTGAAACCCGTGCAGAAGCTGAGCGTCCTAAAGTATGGCAACCGGCATCGACCTTGCCAGAACCGGACAAACAGCCGGGTTATGCGTACCGTTGGGTGCGTGTAGCCACGAATGGTGAAAAGGACCCCCGCAATATCTCGTCCAAACTACGGGAAGGCTGGGAGCCAGTGGCCATTGAGGAACAACCCAAGTTCCAAATGTTGGTGGACCCAGACAGCCGTTTCAAAAACAACATCGAAGTCGCAGGACTGTTGTTGTGCAAGGCACCGGAAGAACTGATGCGTCAGCGTAAGGAATACTTCGCTAACAAAAACCAGTCTCAGATGGACTCCGTGGACAATAACTTCATGCGTGAAAACGACGCTCGTATGCCACTCTTTAGGGAAAAACGGTCTACGACGTCATTTGGCAAAGGCAAATAGCTAAAGGAGCTATAATATGGCATACCCTTCTGTTACCAGCCCTTACGGGCTAATCCCAATCAATCTGATTGGCGGACAGGTTTTTGCTGGTGCTACTCGTCAACTCCCAATCGCAACCAACTCTTCGACTGCCATCTTCTATGGTGACGTCGTTAAGTTGCTCGCAGGCGGTACTGTTGGCAAGGACACTGGTACGGACTCGGCCACCCCTGTTGGTGTTTTCCTCGGTTGCACCTATACGGACCCAACCTTTGGCCTGACATTCCGTCAGTACTACCCCGGCACCACAAACATCAGTGACATCACAGCATACATTCAGGAAGACCCTGATGCGCTGTTTAAGGTCGCTGTATGCGCTGGTACCAACTCGAACACCGTCAGCTATGTAACACAGGCTGCTGTTGGTTCGAACCTCAAGCTGGCAAACGGCGCAAACAACGTTGGTTCAACTTCGAACGGTAACTCTAAGGTCGGTGTAGACTCGACCGAAGGTACTACTTCGACGTGGCCAATCCGCGTTGTGGACGTTGTTCCTGAGACTGCTTTGGCAGGTAACCCCGGTTCTTACACCGAAGTTATCGTCAAGTGGAACCAAGGCACCCACAGCTACCTCAACCCAACCGGTCTGGCATAAGGAGACTGAACAATGGCAATTTCACGCGCACAACTTCTTAAAGAACTGTTGCCCGGACTGAACGCTTTGTTCGGCCTCGAGTACGCACGTTACGGCGAAGAGCACAAAGAAATCTACGAAACGGAAACTTCCGAGCGTTCGTTCGAAGAAGAAACAAAGCTTTCCGGTTTCTCGGCTGCTCCAGTCAAGAACGAAGGTTCGGCTATCGCGTACGACAACGCACAGGAAGTCTTCACTGCTCGCTACAACCACGAAACGATTGCCCTCGGGTTCTCGCTCACGGAAGAAGCGATTGAAGATAACTTGTACGACTCGCTGTCGTCGCGTTACACGAAGGCATTGGCTCGCGCCATGGCCTACACCAAGCAAACTAAGGCTGCTGCAGTCTTGAACAACGGCTTCGACACCGACTACACTGGCGGCGACGGTCAACCATTGTTCTCGGCTTCGCACCCATTGGTTTCTGGTGGCACGAACTCGAACATCCCAAGCACTCCTGCTGACTTGAACGAAACGTCGCTTGAAGCGGCTGTAATTCAGATTGCAGCGTGGACGGATGAACGTGGCCTGCTCATCGCGGCTAAACCGCGTAAGCTTGTCGTACCGCCAAGCCTGATGTTCGTCGCAACTCGCTTGCTCGAAACCGAACTTCGCGTTTCGACTGCAGACAACGACATCAACGCACTGAAGTCGAACGGCTCTATCCCAGAAGGTTACGCCGTAAACCACTTCTTGACCGACACTGACGCGTGGTTCTTGACCACCGACGTGCCAAACGGTCTGAAGCACTTTGTTCGTACGCCAATGGCGACGGGCATGGACGGTGACTTCGACACCGGTAACGTACGTTACAAGGCTCGTGAGCGTTATTCGTTCGGCTGGTCAGACCCTCTGGGTATGTACGGTTCCGAAGGCGCTGCCTAATAGTTTTCCGAGAGCATAGCTCAAGGGAACGGGGGGAAGGGAGGAGAGAAATCTCTTCCCTTCTTTTTTGTTTGTGTTATATATACGTCACTAGGGATATTATTCGTACCGACCGGCCCAGCGGACTTAGTAGAGACGGTACGGACGAGTGCTACTACACAGGAGATAAGTCATGGCTAATACTACATTTAACGGCCCAGTTCGTTCTGAGAACGGCTTCCAAACGATTTCAATCAACGCCACAACCGGCGCTGTAACCGTAACCGGCACCATCGGTGCAGCAATCACAGCAACTAGCACTATTACTGCTCTTAGCGGTTCGGGCCTCACGGCTGGCGGCGCTGCTGCCTTTATCGGTACCAACGTCGCTGCTGGCATGGGCGTATACATGGGTTCAGGCGCTCCGACGATTGCGGCTGCTAAGGGTTCGCTCTACCTGCGCAGCGATGGTTCAGGCACTGGTGACCGTGCGTACATCAATACGAACGGCTCGACCACTTGGACTGCGCTCACAACCGCTGCTTAATCGGTAACCTCTAAGAAGGAGAAATCCGATGGCAATGCAAACAGACGTCAAATCCACCAAGCCACTTACAGCTACCGGTGTGTTCAAGACTCAGTCCGATGCTAACATGGCGTTCCGTACGCGTATCAAGGGTATCTATTACACCAATGGTGCGACCGCTGGTTCGGTGGTTATAACGGACGGGCAGGGTGGCAACACGTTGCTGACGTTGAACACGCCTGCTGCTGCAAATGCAGACGCGGTGTATGTCCTAATCCCTGACCAAGGCATACTTGCAGAGAACGGTTTGTATGGTACAGTGACCAACACTGCCTCCATTACCATTTTCTACGGGTGATATATGCAACAGGAACAAAGCTACGACTTAGCTGGTAAGAGCGTCTTCATCGCTCTTCCAGCATACGACTTCAAGGTGTCCTTGAAGCTAGCTGTTTCTCTTGCTCGTTTTGCTCAGCAGGCTGCGGCACACGGAATTGAACTTCACATCGGCAGCATATGCGGGTGTTCGGTTGTTTCTCGTGCACGCAACCTGTTGGCGCAAGACCTGCTTGAGTCAAAGTGCGACTACCTAATGTTCATCGACTCGGATATTAACTTCGAGCCACAAGATGTGTTCCGCCTTATGGCGTGGGGCACCGACCCCAAGAAGGGTATTGTAGCTGCCGTGCCCCGTACGCGCAGCGAAACCAAAACTTACATTGCTACTCTCGACCACGACGAGAACAACCAACTCACCATGAACCAGATGGGTCTGGTTCGTGCGAAGCGTGTAGCTACAGCATTCATGCTGGTACGCCGCGAAGTGTTTGAGCAAATGTCAGAAGCCCACCCAGAGTGGAGCTACTACGACACGCGGTCCGACCGCATGCTAAACGCCATGTTTGACTTCCTCGTCACCGACGAAGGTTATATCGGAGAGGACTTCCTCTTCTGCGACCGTGCGCGGGAACTGGGCTTTGAAGTGTGGGTAGACCCCACAATCACACTGGGCCACATGGGCGTACAGGAATATGTCGGTAACTACGGTGATGACATCCTTTACCCGATGATCGTCCCCACACAGAAGGAAGCAGCATAATGGATACCATGAAGAAACTTGGGAAAAGTGGTATGTTTGGCCTCGCCGGACTCGCGGCGACCAATAAGGGTGCGGTTAATAAAATTGCCCGTAACGGCGGTTTGGGCATTATGGGTATGTTGGCTGCTAAAAAGAAGAAGCCAACGCAATCCGGTCGCCCGATGATGGAAGATATCATGACAGCTGAGCAAGTCCCCGCAAATAGGGCTGCTCCTATTATGGCTGGAGATGTTGACGCCATGATGGGCCGTATCTCTCAGCGCGATATGCCTGCCATGAAAAAAGGCGGCAAGGTCAAGAAGATGGCCAAGGGCGGTTCCGCTTCGCGTCGTGCTGATGGCTGCGCTACTAAGGGCAAAACCAAGGGAAGGTTTGTGTAATGTCAGATAAACCAAAACATACTTACAAAGCACCCGTACCTCCACAGGCGGGATATCGCCGTGGCTTTGAGCCGCGTCCCGGTGAGAGTGACTCCCAGCGTTTGAAGCGTGAGTTGGAAGAGCTTAAACGTCGTGCCAAGGGTAAGGCTAGTGGCGCTAATTACGACCACTACAATAACGCTGCTGGCGGCGCTATCGACAAGCCAAAGCCAAAGCCAAAGCCCATGCCACTACCAACACGCCCAAGTCACGTACCACCAAGGTTAATAGACACGAAGCCACTTAAGCCAGTCATTAAGAAGTTTGCTAAGGGCGGCTCAACTGCCTCCAAGCGTGCTGATGGCTGCGCTACTAAGGGCAAGACGAAAGGGAAGATGGTCTAATGGCTAAGACACCCGCATGGCAACGCAAAGAAGGCAAAGCGAAGTCTGGCGGGCTGAACGCCAAAGGTCGTGCGTCTTACAACAAAGCCAACCCGGGTAAGCCCGGGTTGAAGGCTCCACAGCCCGAAGGCGGTCCGCGTAAGAAATCATTCTGCGCTCGGATGTCTGGGATGAAGAAGAAGCTTACAAGCAAGAAGACTGCGAATGACCCTAATAGCCGCATCAACAAGTCACTCCGGGCTTGGAAATGCTAACATGGAGATGATGCTTTGGAACATCGTACTAAGTGTCGTGGTGGCGGTTATGGGTTTCTTCCTTAAAGGGAAGATCGACGAGTTGGACCGCATTGGCATCCTGCTTAACAAAACACGCGAAGAAGTGGCACGCGACCATGTCACTCGCGCTGAGATGAACACTTTGGTCGATAGGTTAGGGGACCGGTTTGACCGGGCCTTCGAACGCCTTGAAGCCAAAGTTGATGAAATGAGAAAGGTATAGTCATGGCACGTAAAATGAAAAAGTTCTCTGCCGGTGGTGCACAAGGTCGTTACGACCGTCGCATGGCGGACATTGAAAAAGACTACGCAAAAGCTATGACCCGTAAGACGGGTAAGGCCGCTGAAGTAGCTGAAGCAAAGCGCCAACAGCGTATCGCTGACGCCAAGGACGACCTTGCTAAGCGCACAGGCGCTGACCGCACTGCTACACGTGCCGCTGAAAAGCTTGCAGAAAGCAACCTGACAAAGACCCGCAAGTACGGCGCTCCACAGGCGGTGAGCAAGCTCGAACCGATTGCTTCCGAGAAAATCACAGAGACCTTATCTTTACCTAAGTCGGGCCTCGCTACTTCGACTAAGAAGGCACCAGCTAAAGTAGCTGCGAAGTCTCCCGCGAAACCGGACATTAACAACCCATCCATGTCTAGCACTCGGGCACGGCTGGAAGCAGGGCGCGCCGATTTCCGTAAGCAGCAGCAAAACCGTCGTAGAATAGCAGCAGCAGCTGAAAAAGAGCCTGTTACTAAGTTCGACAAGGCAGCTTTTAGCGACCTAAAAACCGGAAAAAATAGCTATGGAGCTGCTAACCTCGGAAAGTCACGCGCACCTGCCGCTTCATCGGCGTTGATGGCACCAAAGGGTTCTACGTCACGTAGCGGCTCTTTAGGCGACATATTCAAAACATCTGATGCCTTTAAAAAGTCGCAGGAAGCTAAATACGGCAAACGTACACCACTTATTAGTGGTACGGATACAGATTCTCTTATTACGTATGGCGATGCGGCTGCTAAAAAGAACGCTGCTAACAAAGCTAAAGGTGGTAAAATTATGAAGAAACCAGCAAAAGCTAAGGCCAAGCCATTCGCAGCGACTAAGTTCGGTGCTGCAATGGTCAAGAAGTCGGCTGATACCAAGGGTCGTGCAATGGTCAAGAAGGCCGGTGGCGGCAAGTGCTATGCCAAAGGCGGCTCCATCGACGGTATCGCTATTAAAGGCAAGACCAAAGCTAAGCGCGTCACTATGAAAAAAGGCGGTAAGTGCTAATGCGAGCTTGTCGGGGTATGGGGGCCATAAACCCTTCTAAAATGCCGGGGGCGAAGACAATTCGTCGGAAGGATAACCCCGACGAGGTGACTATGTATGCCAAAGGCGGAAAGCTCGACATTTCGAAGGCCATTAAGAAGCCGGGTGCACTGCGCTCGGCTCTTGGTGCCAAGAAGGGTAAGCCAATTCCAGCCGCTAAACTTGCCAAAGCCGCTAAGGCTCCGGGTAAACTAGGCCAGCGTGCGCGGTTCGCACAACTGCTAAAAGGCTTCAAGAAAGGTAAGTAAATGACCAGTCTACCTCAAGGCTTTATGCCACAACAGTCCCAGCAACCACGGCAACCACAGCAACCACAGGGCGGCTTCGGTGGTGGATTCCAACCGACACGGCAGCGCTTTAACCAAATGCCTCAGCAACAGCAGGGCTTCGGTGGTTTTGGCGGCGGCTTCGGTGGATTTAACGGCGGTGGCTTCGGTATGCCCCCGCAACAGCAGGGCTTCGGTGGCTTCGGTGGCTTCGGTGGCTATGGTATGCCTCAACAACAGGGCTTCGGTGGCTTTGGTGGCTATGGTATGCCTCAGCAACAGCAAGGCTTCGGTGGCTTCGGTGGCTATGGTATGCCCCAGCAACAGCAGGGCTTTGGCGGCTTCGGTGGCTTCGGTGGCTTTAACCCCGGTGTAAACGGCTTTCCGGGTCCCCAGCAAATGCAACCTATGGTTCAACCTACTGCTCCACAGCAGCAAAATAGTCCTGCTAGGCAGTCCTTTGAGCAGTTCATTGCGTCAGGTGGTCCAAGGGGAGGTGGCGCAGGTTTCTTCAACGCGCTACAAGGGGGGCAGGGTTCTCCACAAGAAGAGCAGGCAGCAAATATGATGCAGCAGTACCGGCAGCAGCAGCAGGGTTTTATTCCCGACCTCTCAAAAATGTCGATGTACAAACAGCTAGGGAGTATGCCGGAGCCTACTTCACAGGCGGAAAATATGCAGCAACAGCAGCAACGGCAAGCCCTTATACAGCAAATGGGCGGTGAGCAGACACTTGACCAGTATAGAAATTACGTCCGTATGCAACAGCAACAGCAGCAGCAGCCTATGGTCCAACCTACTCCCCCACAGCAAGTAGAACGGATTACACCCCAGCGTCTGATTTCCGGTGGTCCCGTCAGTGACCAAATGCAGCCTATGGTTCAGCCTCCTGCTCCACAGCAAGCAGAACAGGCTATACCCCAGCTTTCACCTGCGCGTCAGCACATAAAGGCGATGCAGCAGCGACAGCAGCAGCAGCGAATGGGTCAGATATCAGGCAACCCATATTCGCAACAGCTAGGCCAAGAAGACCGGCGTATGGAAGCCATGCGTAAGTTGCAGCAAATGAACCTCGGCGGGTAAATGGCTCGGTCGGACGAACCTAAGTGGAAGCGTATCGTTGCCAGCGTAAAGGCTGGCACGAAGGGTGGAAACGCGGGTCAATGGTCCGCACGTAAAGCCCAGCTTGCTACGCAACGGTATAAGAAATCCGGTGGCGGCTACAGCGGCCCGAAGACGGAAGCTCAGAAATCTCTATCCAAATGGACTAAGGAAGACTGGGGCACCAAGTCGGGCAAGCCGTCTACCCAAGGGCCGAAAGCCACCGGTGAGCGCTACTTACCTAAGAAAGCACGTGAGGCTTTGAGTTCGAAGGAATACTCTGCTACAAGCAAAGCGAAACGCGCAGGCACTAAAGCGGGCAAGCAGTTCGTTAAGCAGCCGAAGGCGATAGCGAAGAAGGCAGCTAAATACCGATGACCACTTCTGGCACCAGCACATTTAACCTCGACCTCAACGAACTAGTCGAAGAGGCTTTTGAGCGTTGTGGGGCTGAGCTTCGCACGGGCTATGACTTGCGTACGGCGCGGCGCAGTCTCAATCTGCTCACTATTGAGTGGGCTAACCGTGGTATTAACCTGTGGACCATCGAGCAGGGTTCGATACCTATGGTGCAGGGGCAGATTGTTTACGAGTTACCCGTCGATACTATAGACCTACTCGAACATGTCGTGCGCACCCAGACCGGTGAGCAGCAGACCGACATTACAATTAACCGTATCAGCGTTGATACGTACTCGACAATCCCTAACAAGAACGCTCAAGGGCGTCCTATCCAAGTGTGGATTAACCGTCAGTCAGGTGCGACCTATCCGGCAGGTGGACGGCCTGCGGGCACTAACTCGACTACGGGTGTCGATCATCCGTCGATTAACGTCTGGCCAGCTCCAGACCAGAGCAATTATTATACTTTTGTCTACTGGCGCTTGC
>Ga0209229_10000959_pt1 | contig 11917 bp, 7 predicted proteins | sample SanBayMetagenome_FD_187466 | JGI IMG/M metagenome (GOLD analysis project Ga0209229, IMG submission 187466) | Freshwater and sediment microbial communities from dead zone in Sandusky Bay, Ohio, USA (SPAdes) (version 2) | ecosystem: Environmental > Aquatic > Freshwater > Lentic > Sediment | place... | reverse complement strand
TATTCACAGGCCAGTCTTTTGTAAACACCCATGTCATGAATGTTACAGCTGTTGTTGTACCGATCATACCAAAAAGGAATCCCGCAGTATGAATACTCGTGTCCCTCAATCCCATCGCCTTATCCAGTCCGTGAACGGGAAATGGCGTATAGATGTCGTGGAATTTATATCCAGCTTTCCTGACTTTGGCTACAGCCGGAAATAAAACCTTCTCATCCTCAAAACAGCCAACAACAAATTTTTTCAAAGCCATTTTATCTTATTTACAGGTTGATTGATTAATGATGTACCACTTTTACTGAACCCTCTTCATGATGATCATGCATTTCATGTGCAAACTCATCAACATTTTTGTTTTCAAGAGTTGACATGTCGTCCTTATAACTTTCGCCGGTTGTTTTCAACACATACTTAATCTCTGCAATAGCAATGACCGGGAAGTATTTGGAGAAAAGGAAGAAACAAGTGAAGAAGAGACCAAATGTTCCGAGATAGAAACCGACTTCCCAAATGGTAGGTCTGTAGTAAATAGACCAGGAAGAAGGAAGATAGTCGCGGTACAATGATGATACGATGATCACAAAACGCTCAAACCACATACCGATATTCACCACAATACTCATGATGAAGGTGAACAATACATTCCTCCTGAGTTTCCTTGACCAGAACAACTGCGGAGAAATTACGTTACAGGTCATCATCAACCAGTAGCTCCAGCCATACGGACCAGCAATCCTGTATTTGAAGAAGATATCCTGCTCAAAAGGAACCTGAGAATACCAGGCCATGAAAAGCTCAGTAAGATAAGCGCAACCTACTATTGAACCTGTAAGTACGATTACCTTGTTCATAGCCTCAATGTGACCGAGGGTGATGTAATCCTGGAGGTTCATGACCTTTCTCAAGATCAACATCAGCGTCTGTACCATCGCGAAACCGGAGAATATCGCTCCTGCTACGAAATAAGGAGGGAAGATCGTTGTGTGCCAACCTGGAACTACTGAAGTGGCGAAGTCAAAAGATACGATGGTATGAACCGACAATACAAGCGGTGTTGACAAACCTGCGAGAACCAGAGAAAGACTCTCATGGCGCTGCCAGTGTTTTGTACTTCCAGACCATCCGAAAGAAGCTATACCATAGAGATGTTTACGCAATTTAGTCTTTGCCCTGTCTCTCACTGTTGCCAAATCAGGCAAAAGTCCGGAATACCAGAAAAGCAATGAAACAGTGAAGTAGGTTGAAATCGCAAATACGTCCCACAACAACGGTGAGTTGAAGTTAGGCCATAATGGTCCGCGTGTATTTGGATAAGGCAAAGTGAAGAAAGCCATCCAAACCCTTCCCATGTGGAAAATCGGGAACTGACCGGCACACATTACCGCAAAAATGGTCATGGCCTCAGCTGCGCGGTTTACACCTGTTCTCCAGCCCTGACGGAACAGGAGGAGGATCGCAGAAATCAAAGTACCGGCGTGACCGATACCTACCCACCATACGAAGTTGGTGATATCCCAACCCCAGCCTATCGTCCGGTTTACATTCCACTGCCCGATACCGTAAACCACCTCACGGTAAACAGAATAAACTCCGAAAAGGAGCAAGGCAACCGATACATAAAAACCAATATACCACAAACGGGTAGGCTTGGCTTCGATGGTGTGCACGATGTCTTGGGTAACCTGACCATAGGTCTTGTCACCATTCACCAATGGTTCTCTTAATTGTGATTCGTACTTTGTTACACTCATGTGTTGGTCGTTTATGCGATTTCCCTTCAATCTATACTATCAATGTGCAGCTTCAGTTTTTGGCTCACCTGCATGCTCACCGGCTGGTGCAGCTGCATGATGTGCTTCCTCCGCTACGCCTACATGCCTGTCGGTATTCCTGATTTTAGCCAGGTAGTTTACCCCGGGCAGCACGTGTATCTGTTCCAGTGAGTAGAAGACCCTGTTGGTTTGTTCTTCTGTGCGGATTTTTGTAACCGGACTGTTTTTGTCATTTACATTACCAAAAACAATGGCGCTGGTTGGACAGGCCTGTTGGCAGGCAGTCTTGATATCCCATTTGCCATCTGCTCCTGTTTCGAGCGGTCGGTTTTCTTTCTTGGCTTTCAGCTTGCCTTCCTGCAGACGCTGCACGCAGAAAGAACATTTCTCAATCACACCGCGAGACCTTACAGTTACATCCGGATTAAGTACCATCCTGGTCAGGTCCTCATTCATCATCATCACTGAATCATCCAGAATAGCTTTCTGATTATCGGCAAAGCTGTCTGCTCCCATGTAATCAGACCAGTTGAATCTCCTTACTTTATACGGACAGTTGTTTGCACAGTAACGTGTACCGATACACCTGTTATAAGTCATCTGATTCAAACCTTCACTGCTGTGGTTGGTGGCGTTAACCGGACAAACATTCTCACACGGAGCATTGTCACAATGCTGACAAAGCATTGGCATAAATACTACGTTGAGATCGTCCAGGTTATCATTACCTGAATCATCACGGTATGTAGCAAAATAACGGTCAATTCTTAACCAGTGCATCTCATGTGCACGAAGTACCTCTGATTTACCTACTACGGCAACATTGTTCTCTGAAGTACAAGCAACAGTACAAGCTCCACATCCAATACAGGAATTCAGATCTATACTCATACCCCACTTGGCTCCAGGATAAGGATGGCTGGGATACAATGTTCCCTCTGCTGCATAGTCGCCAGTAACGGGAGCATAATCTTCCACAAGCTTGTGGCGCTCATCTGCAAGAATAGTGGGGTTCTTTTGGAAAGTTGACAACGCATATTCACGAACCACTTCGTCGCGGCCCTCATACTGGTTATGCGTTTGTGTATAAGCCAATTTGAATGTAGTAGCTGTCTTCTCAACAGCAACCGAACCCGCAGCATAACTGAAAGTTGAACCATTGAAAGAAACAAGCGGGAAAACATTCTGTCCCACATTGGCTGATGCACGTCCTGATTTCTCAGACCTGCCATAACCAAGGGCTACTGCTATCACATCCTTGTGCATACCCGGAATCACGAGTACAGGCAGACTCATTTCAGTCTGTCCAACTTTTATCTTAATCACAGGCTTGGTAACCTCTACTTCATAATTATCATCAACTACAATACCCAGTTCTTTAGCTGTTGCAAAAGAAATGATAGCGTAATTGTCCCATGTAGCTTTAGTAATCGGATCAGGCATTTCCTGCAACCAGGGGTTGTTGGCTTCCTTACCTGAACCAATGGCCACTTTAGGATATAAAACAAGCTGCTTGCCTGCGGGTGATTTGACACCAGCAAGTGCGGTAGCCGCAGCTGATACACTTGTACCATTGAAAGAACCTGCACTGGCAGAAGCTGCTGTTTCAACAACACCATCCTGAAGTGCCTTGTCCCAGGCCGACTGTGAACCAAACCTGTTCAGCCAATATGCTTTGAAATATGCACCATAAGCCTGCTGATCTCCACTCCACTTCAACAGGGAAGTTTGGAAAGCTCTTGTCTTGAAAAGTGGTGCAATAGTAGGTTGTATAAAACTCAGGTAACCAGTTTTGATTTCTGCATCACCCCAGCTCTCGAGGAAATGATGGTCAGGAATCTGGAACTTACACAAAACAGATGTCTCATCTTCCCTGTCATTGAAGGAAACTGATACACCCACTTTAGCAAGACCTGATTCAAATTTCTTACTCTCGCAATAGTCATAAACAGGATTGACACCCTGTATCAACAAGGCACCTACTTTACCCTCATTCATTTCCTGAACAAGCTGCACCATCGCCGCATCATCACCCTGACGGGTATTCAGCGTCGCACTCCAGTCTATCGTATTGCCATAAGCACCCAACAGGTTGTTGATGGCATTGACAATGATTTGAACCTGTGTGTCATTGCTGCCGCTAACTACCAGAGAAGCTGAGCCGGAAGCCTTCAATGCTGCTGCAGCCTGACTGATACCTTTTTTTAAACGCTCATCACCCAAAGCCGGAGCAGAAACTGCACCTCCAAGGGCTGCATAAAGCGCAAGAGCAACCGCACCTGACTCAGATGGCAGATGAACATAACGGTCATCTGCATTGGCTCCAGTCATACTCAGCATACTCTCGAATTGAATATGCTTGCTCATGTCGGGATTCTTCTGATCTATTTTACGTCCTGCTGCATATTGTCTGGCATATTCAACCGGACTCAGCCAGGTACCGAGAAAATCAGCACCCAGACTCACTATCGTTTTTGCTTTGCTGAAATCATAGGAAGGAACTGCACGGTTTCCGAAAGTTGCAGCATTCGCATTCAGCAAACCACTTACTGAAAGGGCATCATACTGAACATGTTTTGAACCCGGAAACTTGGAAAGGAACTGCGCAATAACCTGCCTGGTGGTTACAGAACTGATACTACCTGTAAGCAATACCACTGAACCAGAAGCCTTGGCCATTCCTTCAGCCACAAGTTTATCAAAAGCATCAAAAGTGCTTACCTCTTTACCTGCAGCCAGCGGATAACGCAAACGTGCTGTATCATATAGACCAAGTACAGAAGCCTGCACCCTGGCTGATGTTCCGCCCTTTGTAATGGCAGACAACTCATTGCCTTCTATTTTGATAGGCCTGCCATCTCTCACTTTGGCAACAACAGGAACCGCATCACCATCCATAACATAAGTTGTGGCATAGTAATTAGGCACACCCGGTATGATAGAATCAGGCTTGTTAAGGTAAGGAATGCTCTTTTTTACTGGCATCTCACAGCTGGCAGCTGCCGCAGCTGCAGCAGTGCTGAATCCCAGGTATTTGAGGAAATCCCGGCGGGGTGCAGTTGCACCCATGAGGTCCTGATTATCTGTTGAGAGGTCCTCGCCAAACTCATCCTGAACCCTTTCCTGGTAATTTTCACTGCTCTTCAATTCACCAAAACTCTGCCAGTATTTTTTTTGCTTCATAACAGTTGTTGTGCTTAATGAGAGATGTTTCTGTGTGTAATATTAATAATGGCATTTTTGACATTCAGTTCCTCCAATCTTCTCAACAGTAACACTGTCGAGCTTATTGTTCTTCATGTCTTCATGGAACTTCTCATAAATGCTGTAGAATTTATTGTCGGTAAACTGCACCTTGGTCTCCCTGTGGCAATTCACGCACCAGCCCATGCTAAGGTCTGAAAACTGGTAAACCTCATCCATCTTTTGTATTTCACCATGACAGGTCTGACACTGCTGCTTACCGGCATTTACGTGCTGGGCATGGTTGAAATAAACATGATCAGGCAGGTTGTGAATCCTGATCCACTCAATAGGCTTGCCTTCACCTGAATACTGCTTGGTGTCAGGATTCCATCCGGCAAATTTGTACAATTTCTGAATTTCTGCTGTTCCATCAACCTCAGTTCCATCTTCACGGTAGATCTTCGGACCTTTTGCATATTCATTGATACCCATATGGCAGTTCATACACACATTCACGGAAGGGATGTTGGCATGCTTGCTCTCTTGTGCACCGCCATGGCAATACAAACAGCTGATCTGATTTACACCTGCATGTACTGTGTGGGAATAATAGATTGGTTGCTCAGGTTGATAATTCTTGGAACGGCCCAGTCCCTGCGCACCCTGGAAAGTCAGGTAACCACCACCCAGGAAAAGAAGGATGGCAAAAATGGCTATGTATGCCTTGTTCCGGTAAAATGGAATAGGTTCAGCGGAAGATGTACCTTCTGTTTCATCAGACATCTTGCGCAGATTGCTGTTAACCTGCAAAAGAATCAACGCAATAACAGCTAAGATCAAAGTGAGGATACCATACAATAAACTTGCATCGTCATCCTCAGCCTTGTCTGCACCACCTGCTGCAGCTGTTGAGGCACCTTCTTCCTTTTTGGCACCTCCGGCGTTGATGTAACCCAGAATGGCATCGATATCAGCATCCTTCAACTCAGGAAATGCTGTCATCTGTACCTTATTGTATTCGTTATATACCTCTACTGCTCTGGGATAACCCTTCTTGATTACTGCTGCACTGTTGCGTACCCAGTCATACAGCATCGCCTTGTCGTCCCAGCGGTCTTCAACTCCCTTCAGAGCCGGACCGACCAGTTTCTTGTCTATCGCGTGACAGGAAGCACATTTGTTATTGAACAAAGCCTTGCCATCCTGCGCCTGAAGCGAAAATGACAAACACAGTGTTACCAGTAAAACAAGTGCTGAAATGTACTTTTGAAAAACAGTTCTTTTCTGATTCATACCCTCAGTGGATTGTGGTTGAAATGGACAATGTCCAGTTAATCGAGCGCAAATTTAAGTCAGGATTTCAACAATATATCAACATCGCTATATTTTTTTTAATGCCCCTCAATATTGCAATTCAAGCATTTATAAAGTGTTCAGTTGTACTGTGTCATAAATTGGTAATGCTTACACACAATGCAAAGAATTAGGATTCAGCTTTGGTGGTTGAAACCATATTTTTCCTTCTCTTTGCATCATGTTTAACAAACTGCAGCAAAAGTGGAAGGTCTCTTCTTCCCAGCTTTTCTTCATACTCTGCACTTTTGCCGTCACAGGAACCACTACTGCATTCATTTCCCGCAGCATAACCTCATGGGTTGGCTTCAATGAGCAAACCTTCTGGGCCTGGAAATTAATGCTTCGGATGAGCATCCTGATCTTTGGTTATCAGGTGATCATACTGATTGTGGCTTTTTTATTCGGACAATTCCCTTTTTTCTGGAACTATGAAAAAAAAATCCTCAGGAGACTGGGTATTCTGCCGGTCAAACAGGTGCGGATAGCCATTTTTGCATCAGGAAAAGGCAGCAATGCCGGGAAAATAATCGAATACTTCGATAAACACCTTACCGTAAATGTGTCCCTTATAGTTTGCAATAAACCTGGTGCAGGTGTGCTGGATATTGCCGAACAATCAGGGATTAAAAGCCTGCTCATTGATAAAGAAACGTTCAAAAAGGCTGGTGAATTTTCACAAATACTTAAGGATCAGGGTATTACGCATATTGTATTGGCTGGATTTCTCTGGAAGATACCAGCTGGCCTAATAGCAGCCTACCAGGATAAAATCCTGAACATCCACCCGGCCCTGCTCCCGAAATTCGGCGGAAAGGGTATGTTTGGAGAACATGTACATGCAGCTGTTCTGGCAGCAGGAGATAAACAAAGTGGTATTACCATCCACCTGGTGGATGAACAATACGATCACGGCAAAACCATTTTCCAGACCGCAATTGATATCCATCCGGATGAAACACCGGACTCCCTGGCCGCCAGAATCCATGTGCTTGAGCATGAACACTTCCCGTCTGTCATCGAATCCTGGGTTAGCTGATAAATTGTATACCGAAACTACCGTTTGAAAAGAAAAATCCTACATATCACCCTATTTCTACTTCTGGCAAGCTCGGGCAAGGCAGTCTGTCAGGTGTGGCTGACAGGTAAGGTATACGACTCCACCAGAATGGTTTCCATCCCTTTTGTGAAGGTCACCAGCAAAAAAGGACTCATAACATACACTGATTCCATTGGCAGGTACGGATTATCAATCGATAAACTGGATTCCATCTGCTTCACTTATAAAGGTAAATCAACGAGCTTCTTCCCGGTGAGTACCATCCGCTACCCGGCAGGTTTCGATATCGCATTACAGGTAACGGTGCAAGACCGCTACCAGACACTCAAGGAGGTAGTAGTCATCGCTAAATCATACCGGCAAGATTCTGCCGAAAACAGGGAACGGTATAACAAGATCTTCAACTTTGAAAACGGTGGCGTGCAACTGACCTCTTCCGGAAACATCGATCCCAACAGCCTGATCGGTCTCTTCAAATTCAGGAAGAACAAAACCATGCGGAGCTTCAGAAACAGGCTGATAGAAGAAGAACAGCAAAAGTTCATCAACAGTCGCTTCACAAAAGGCCTTGTTAGACAAATCACCGCCCTTCCTGAAAAAGATATCGAACGATTTATGCTCCTCTGGCGTCCGCCTTATGAACTGGTTGCCTTCTCGGAAGAATACCAATTCCACCAATACATACTCGACGCTTCAAAATACTTCAGATCGGGTATAATGCCAAAGAATTTCCTTTTTGATTAACTTCAGTTCATATTAACATCATATGAAAAAGTTGTTTTCCCTGTTAATGGGTACTTCCCTGTACCTCTCCCTTTTCGCACAGCCCGCTGCCAGCAATTCGGCGAACCTCACGAACCGGATGCAGATTATCGATAAAAACATGCAGGAATGGGTGGATAAGAACCGGATGGCAGGTGGCGCAGGACTCATCATACAGGATGGAAATGTGCTCTACCACAAAGCGTTCGGCTATGCCAGCAAGGAAAAAAAAGTGCCGATGCGCACAGACCATATCTTCCGCATCGCCTCACAAACCAAAGCAATCACAAGCGTGGCAGTGATGATACTCTATGAAGAGGGCAAATTCATGCTGGATGAACCGGTGTCAAAATTCATCCCGGCATTTGCCAATCCGAAAGTGCTGGCAAACTTCAACGAAAAGGATTCTTCCTTCACTACCACACCGGCCAAAAGGGAAATAACCATTCGTGACCTGCTCACGCACACTTCGGGTATCGGTTACGCTCAGATCGGCTCCAAAGAAGCCAATGCCATCTATGCCAAAAATGGTGTGGTGGGCGGTATCGGTGTGAAAGGCATTAACCTGGCAGAAAATATCAACAGACTGGCTCCCCTGCCTTTGTTCCATAACCCGGGTGAAAAATTCACCTATGGTCTCAACACCGATGTACTGGGATACCTGGTGGAAGTGGTTTCAGGCATGTCTCTCGACGAATTCTTCCGGAAAAAAATCTTCCAGCCACTGGGTATGAATGATACCTATTTCTACCTGCCTGCTTCCAAACACAACCGCCTGGTAAGCCTCTATTCCAATGTGAATGGTCAACTCAAAGAGGCCGATCCGGAGGTGAACATCAACGGTACTTTTTACCGCGACTTCCCCATCATGAACCTCCAGATGTTCAGTGGAGGTGGCGGACTATCTTCCACCATCATGGATTATGGTATTTTCCTGCAAATGATGCTGAACGGGGGTGAATACAAAGGTGTAAGAATTCTCAGTAAGAGCGCTGTAAGACTGATGACTCAAAATCAGATCGGTGATATCAGCAATGGATCCAATAAGTTCGGACTGGGCTTTGGTATAACCACCGAAAGGGGGAGCGCCAGGTCTCCAGCTAATCAAGGGACATTCGACTGGGGAGGGATGTTCGCAACAACTTACTGGGTTGACCCCAAGGAAAGGGTTGTGGGTCTATTCTTCCAGAACGCTTATCCCACAGAACACGGCGACATCGCTGAACGATTTAAAATTCTCACCTACCAGCTCATCAACTGATATCCCATGCAAAATAAATGGCTACTTTGCGCTTTACTCCTGTCTATCTCCGCTGGTGCCGATGCACAATCTTACCTGAAACTGCACAAAAAAGCTGTGCTGATCGATACGCACAACGATTTCATCAGTACGGGTATTGAAAAAGGGAAAAGCTTTGATCAAGACCTCAAAGGCATCACCCATTCCGACCTGAACCGAATGAAACAAGGTGGCATCGATGTACAGGTTTTCTCCATCTTCTGTGATGAAAATTATGGGATGGGTACTGCTTATGCCTTCGCCAACAGAGAAATTGACACACTCTACAACACAATAGCCCGAAACCCAGGAAAAATGATGCTGGTACGCACACCAGCGGAACTGAAAAGCGCAGTAAAATCAGGGAAACTGGGTTCGATGATTGGTGTGGAAGGTGGTCACATGATAGAAGACAACCTGGATTACCTCAACAAACTCTACGAAAGAGGAACTCGCTATATGACGCTGACCTGGAACAACAGCACCTCCTGGGCGAGTTCTGCAGCAGATGAAAGGGCGGGGAAAGATCTGGGGCATCCATACGGACTGAACGCCCTGGGCGAAAAGATTGTGCAGCGGATGAATGAACTGGGCATGATTGTTGACATCTCTCATGTAGGGGAAAAAACATTCTATGATGCCTTGCGCATCACCACCAAACCGGTCATCGCCTCACACAGCTGTACCTATGCGCTTTGTCCGGTACCCAGAAACCTGACAGACGACCAGATCAGGCTCATTGGAAAGAATGGCGGTGTCATACACCTCAACTTTTATTCCGGATTTGTTGACAGCAGCTTCCGGGAAAAAAATAATGCTTTCATCCGGAAACACCAGGCTGAAAAAGAAGAACTGCTGAAACAGAATCCAAGCGACTTCTACGCCAACCTGAAACTCCATGAGAAATACAAAGCTGAAATCGACAATGTCAGACCCTCGCTTACACTGCTGATTGACCACTTAGACCATATTGTGAAGCTGATTGGCACAGACCATGTGGGCATCGGATCGGATTTCGATGGCATCAACTCTTCACCCCGGGAACTGAACGATGTAACCGATATGCCACTGATCACAGAAGAACTGCTGAAAAGGGGATACTCCAAAAAGGATATCCGTAAAATCCTCGGCGGCAATTTTATCCGTGTCTTCAAAGCCAACCAAACCGACAAATAAGCCATGAAAAAAATATTGTTATTCCTCCTGCTACCCATCCTTGCAACAGCCCAATCCAAAACAGATATCACCCGCTGGCAGGAAACAGCCAAAAGGGTGCAGATCATCCGCGACAAATGGGGTATACCTCACATTTATGGCAAAACGGATGCAGATTGTGTATTCGGACTGCTCTATGCCCAGTGTGAAGATGACTTCCAACGGGTGGAGATGAATTACATCACCATGCTGGGTAGAACCAGCGAAGTGACGGGGGAGAAAGACATTTATGAAGACCTTTTGGTTAAAATGGTGATTGATTCCGCCGAATCGGTGAAAGATTATGAAAGGAGTCCGGATTGGATGAAAAAACTCCTCAACGCCTTCGCAGACGGCATCAACTATTACCTGTATAAAAATCCGCAGGTGAAGCCTGCCCTACTGAAACAGTTTAAACCCTGGTATCCGCTGACTTATACCGATGGCAGTATCTCTGCTATACAGACCAGCGACCTGACAGGCAACGACATCAAAAAATTCTATGCCGGCATCTCCACAGACCTGGCCAAACTGAGCAGAAAAGATCCTGATTTCCTCAGCGGTTCGAACGGTTTCGCCATCGCTCCGGGGAAAAGTATATCTGGTAACGCCATGCTCTACATCAACCCACACGTGACCTTCTACTTCAGGCCGGAAGTGCATATGGTGAGCGAAGAAGGGCTGAACACCTATGGTGCAGTAACCTGGGGACAGTTTTTTGTATACCAGGGTTTCAATGAACACTGTGGATGGATGCACACCTCCAGTGCCGCTGATGTGGCTGACCTCTACGAAGAAACTATTGTAAAAAATAACCAGGGTATTTTCTACCAGCACGACAATAAACAGAAACCTGTCAAAACACAAAAGACCACCATTCAGTACAAATCAGCAAATGGTCAGATTGCCAGTAAAGATTTTACCATCTACAGCACCCATCATGGTCCGGTTATGGCCCTGCAAGACGACAAGTGGATTACGATGCAGTCGAACAACAGGTCTTTGGAAGGACTGATCCAATCCTGGAGCCGGACCAAAGCCAAAACCTTTACCGAATTCAAACAGATCATGGACCTGCGTTCCAATATCTCCAATAACACCGTGTATGCAGATGACCAAGGTAATATTGCCTACTGGCACGGCAACTTCATGCCCAAGAGAAACCCCAACCTCGACTGGAACGGCATACAGGATGGCACCAGTGTGGTAGCCGACTGGCAGGGCTTACATACAGTAGAAGAAACCGTTCACCTTTACAATCCTCCGGGAGGCTGGTTGCAGAACTGCAATGCCACTCCGTTTACCGTGGCT
>Ga0209229_10000958_pt1 | contig 11921 bp, 14 predicted proteins | sample SanBayMetagenome_FD_187466 | JGI IMG/M metagenome (GOLD analysis project Ga0209229, IMG submission 187466) | Freshwater and sediment microbial communities from dead zone in Sandusky Bay, Ohio, USA (SPAdes) (version 2) | ecosystem: Environmental > Aquatic > Freshwater > Lentic > Sediment... | reverse complement strand
CATGCCACTGACCACCACATCGTTGTAACGCTCAGTCGCAGCCGGTGCGCTGTACACCACGCTACCGTTCTTGTTCATCACTCGGATGCTGTAGTCGCTGTTGACGTACAGTCGTGCAGGCGTGCCGCTGTTGGATGGATAGCCAGCCAGTGTACGAATAGGCTGGCCTGCCGGGATGGTCAGTGCCGCGTCCCAAAAGACGTTTATGGGGTTGACCTGCGGATCAAGGTTGGCCTGGCCGATCCAGACGTAGCCATCCTCAAGGGGCTGGCCATCGATGTCCGTGAAGATCGGATAGGTGGGTTGAATGGAAAGAGCGCTCATTGTTGGTTCTCCTGGTCAAATTGTCCTGCACCTTGCATGGATTGCACAAGCCACCTCTCGCGCCAGCTCATCTCGCGCGGCATTTTCGCGGCATCGGCAAAGCGCCGGAATGCTGCAGACATGGCCACAGCTTTCACCGTGGCCGCGTTTGGGGTAGTTCTGGTCGCGCCTTCGACGGCCAGGCGTTGAAATTCTGGCGAGGCAATCAGCTCGTCTGCTGCCTTGGCCACCTGGGGCTTGACGCCCTTGCTCAAGGCCGCCGTCAGGCCAGACGCAATACCAGCGCCAGGCAGACCCATCGCCGTGGTGCCAGCCTCAATGGGCAGGCCAATGGCTGCACGCTTGGCCACGCCAAAGACGTTGCCAATCAGCGTGTCAGCGCCCTGCAGCTCCTGCTGGACGGCCTGGATGCGGCCGGTGGTAATGCGCTCGCGGGTGGCTTTGCGCACGTTGTCGGCCACTCGGTAGAGGTCCGACAGTGACTTCCTGGCCGGCTGCGGTAGGTTGTTCATCAGCGCAGCATAGGCCTGCTTGTTCTGCAGCAGACCCTCGTACCAGTTGGCGTAGGTGTTGAAGTTCAGCGCGCCGTTTTGCGTGGCCTTGCCGAAAGCCGTGTTCAGAGCCGAAGCCGCCACCATCTGACGCATGTCCTGCGGGATGGCCTTCAGAATGTTGACCAGCTTGTCGGCATCTCCCTTGGTCAGTGCTTGCGTGGCCGTCGACAGCTTGGTGACCAGGCTCTGATCAAGCTGCTTGCCAAACAGCGAGACCATGTCGTCTTCAAAGCCCTTGCGCATGGCCACCAGGCTCTTGGCCAGCCGGTACTGCTCGCCGCGGCCGACCGTCTCAGCCAGGCTGAACTGGTCATCGTCGATCAGTGCGTACAGGCGCTTGGCCAGCCCAGTGTCGGCATCTGCGAATGGTCCCTGCTGGCGCGCAGCCGCGCCAATGTCGCGCCGCACGTCATCGATCAACGCATAGGTCGGGTAACGCATGCCGACCACATTGCCGGCCTCGTCCTTGATCTCGCGCGGGGTCAGCTTGCGCCGCACCGACTTCTCCAGACTGGAGAGGTTCTGGGGGCCGTCCAGGTCCAGCGCACGCTGCTCGACGAACGTCAGCACGTTGTCAGCAGGGCCACGGGTCTGGGCCGGCACGTTGGCGCGCAGGTCATCGTAGACCTTGTTGGCTCGCGTCTCCAGATTGGTGACCGTCTGATCCAGATTCGTGCGCACCGCCTGATTCATCCGGCTGAGGTCGGTCATGCCGCCGATGCGGGTGATCAGGTCATCTGCCTGCTTGCCGACCTGCTCCAGGCCAGCAATCTCGGCCGCCCTGGCCTGACTGCCAGGCACCGACTTGACGGCCTGCGCCAGCTCACGATAGGCCTGGTTTGAGGTCAGATGGTCAGGCTGCAGGTATCCCTCGATCTTGAGCCTGCGCGCAGCCTCCAGCACCTTGGGATCGGGTGCGGCCTGCTCGGCCAGCACTGTGGTGGATCGACCTGCGCCAAAGCCGCCGCCAGTGGCCTGGCGGGTTGTCGCTGCCAGCTCCTCGGCCGTCATCATGACTGGAGCTGCAGCAGGGGCTGCAGCAGCCGCTGGGGTTGCCGGAGCCATTGCCGTTCCCATTGGAGCGCCTGGAGCTGCTGCTGCAGGCGTCACAGGGGCCGCCGCAGCCCCACCAGGGGCCACAGGAGCCGCGCCAGGCGCTGCTGCAGGGGCAGGTGGCACCTCACCACCTCGGATGGCTCTGACGGCCTGCGGAATGCGTGTGACGGCCTGGCCAGCACCACCGAGTGCGCCAGCCAGCGCCACCTCGCCAGTGTCGAAGCGGCCGCCAGTGGCAGCCTGGGTTGCCTCGATGCCAGCCTGGGTTGCGCCACCGGCTACGACAGCACCAGGAATGGTGGTCGCACGGCCGGCAGGCGTAAAGGCCGCCACCGCGCCAGCAGCTCGCGGAATGTCGCTGACCTGAAAGCCAGGCTTGATGGCATACATCTGACCGTCGATAGACGACTGCAGCACGAAGTTGCCCTTCTCGTCCTGCGTCACCTTGACGCCGGGGAAGTTGGCCTGAATGACCTGAACCGTCTCGGCCGGGTTGGTCATCATCGTGCCCAGGGCCGACTTGAAGCTGGCCATGCTGAAGGTATTCAGCTCAGGCATGCTGGCCCAGTCAGGCAGCGCCTGAGTGGTTGGAGTGGCGCGCTCGGTGCCGGTGACGGCCTCGCGGATGCCACCCAGAACACCCATCGGTTCGGTCTTCTGGAGCTGAAAGCCGGCAGGCACCCTGGCCATGCCATTGGCCACATCGCGCTCCAGTTCCATCATCTCGTCGCGGGTCATGCGGCCGGTGCTGTAGGCCTGCAGGACCGGAGCCGGCAGCTCAGGAATGGTGGCTCGCGCGCCCTGTGGCTGGGCCTGGCCGCGCAGCGTAGCGCCGCGTGGCAGCATGATGTTGCCGCCCTTGACATCAGCCTCGAAATCAGCAGCCTCTTCAGGCGTCATCTGTCCGGTGCTGTAGGCCTGGTAGACCCTCGCAATCGCATCCTGCGGCACAGCACCCATGCTGCTGGCACCCAGAGCACGTTGAAACGTGCTGACCGTGCCGCCCTCCGCAATGGTTGGTGCTGGAGCAGCCGGTGCAGTCAGCTCGCGCACGCCTTGTGAGACGCGCTGCATATAGGACTTGGTGCGTGGTCCCCAGTTCTTGGGATCAGTGCCGCCGTGGTACTCGGCCGCCGCCAGCACGATGTTGCCCTGGTTTCGGTCCAGCGACTCCTTGAGCAGCCGGCCAGCAGCCTCGGCCGCGTTCTCTGGACTGAGGTAGGCATCGATGCCGTACTTGTCCAGCACCGCCTTGCGGGTTGCAGGGATGATCTGGAAAGGCGTGCGAGCACCGGCCTCTGACACCTGGTCAGCATTGGAGCGCTCACCGCGGGTGAGCACAGAGACCAGCAGGCCGCTGGGCAGTCCGAGCTTTTGCTCGGTGTTGGCCGCCAGGTCAGACCAAAACGGGTCTTTGTAGCTGGTTGGGATGTCTCTTGTGGCCATGTCTTATCTCTTGAACGTGCTGCGATCTTCGCTGGCGCGCATGATGATGGCCTCGATCTGTTGTCTCGTCAGGCCAAGCGCAAGCAACTCACCAGACAACTCGCGCACACCGGCCTCCAGAGCTTCTTTTAAGCCTGAGCTGGATTGAACGATGCGATCATTCAAAAGCCGCTTGACCACCGTCTCCAGCTGTTGCGTCTTGGCCGCCACGTCAGCCGGTGCTGCTGCGGCTGGCGCAGGAGCTGCAGCCGGTACTGGCTGCGCGAATGCGCCTTGATCTGGCATTGGCACCGAAGACGCGCCAGCCGGTACACCAGCAGGAGCTGCAGGCATTGGTGCTGCAGGAGTCGCGGGGGCTGGTGCAGCAGGCACAGACATCGTCGGAGCCGGAGCAGGTGCTGCTGGTGCCGAAGCACCAGGCACAGCACCAGTCTGCGGATTGGCCCAGCGCATGTAGCCGCGTCCGGCCACTGCACGACCAGCTTGTGCTGCCGCCAGGTCTTCAGCGCGTTGATCCATGAACTGGCGCGCAAAATCTACATAGGTGGTGCCACGAGGCACTTGGACCCCACCGATCTCAATGTCGCGGGTGGCACGGCCAAGCGAGCCGACTGAGTTTACCCATTCCGACTTGGCGCTCTCGGCCACAGCCTCATACTGTGACATCTTGGCCATGCCGCGCAAGAATGATGCGACAGTCTTGGCATCTGCGTTCTCAGCCGGAAAGCCCTTGAGCGCCAGCTCGATGTCGCGGTCAGTGGCCGGACCAGGAGGTAGCGACTTGATGGCTTGAGTGTTGCGCAGCCTGACGTATTCCTGACGGGTTTGCGTCCATGCGTCCTGGTTGCCGGTTGCGTTCCTGAACCACGAATTGATGCCGCTGAATGTGCCATAGCCGCCGCCCTGCTGCTCCAGGCGAGATGCCAGGTCCAGCATGCGACCTGCGGCCTGCTCTGATCCGACTGCAGCCACCGCCGAGTCGTTGACGATCTTGGTGGCGCTCGGATCAAGCTGGCCGCCTTTCTGGTTCAGCTCGAAGAGCTTCAGTTCTACGTCAGACTGCAGCTTGTCTCGGTCCAGCTTCAGACGGTTTTGGTCCAGCACCAGCCGGCCAGCTCGGTCTGCGATCTGGCTGTCCAGGTTGCGGATGTTGGCTGCGGTCTGCGTGTTCTCCAGCGCCAGGCGGGTCGGGGTATTGGCCGTGACCAGCTCTTCTTTGGTGGCACCTGCCTCAGTGGTACGAATCTCGGCCGGTGCCTTCAGCGCCTGGATGGACGAGGTCAGCACCTTGTCGCCGCCAGGCACGCCGGCCAGCATGATGCCGATGGTCTTCTGTGCGCTCTGTGGGCTAACCTCGGCCATCTGTGCCCAGGTCTCGTAGGCCTTGGCTTGCTGCTCACGTCCGGCATTGCGTTCAGCAGTGGCGCGCTCTTTCAAGAGCTGGATGCCGATCTGTGGCTGGTTCGAGCTGAAGGCCGACATGACCTGACCACCGAAGCGCAGCTCGTTTTCTTGGCGATCTTTGGACAGCGTCTCCCAGTTGGCGCGCATGCTATCAGCCTCTGCTTTGGGCAGCAGCATGGCCACGTTGGTGAAATCGCGCGCAGTTGGGTTTGGGTTCTGAATCAGAGCCTGGACCTGCGTCTGCAGTGCTTGTCTGCGCTGCAGGTCGGCCTCCTGGGCCTGGCGCTGTGCAGAGATGTCAGCGATGGTGGCACCGATCTTGAAGCCGGACAGTGCCGCTTCAAAAGGGCTTTGGACATTCAGTTGGTAGTTGATTGGCTGGACCATGTCAGGCTCCCTTATACCTTGCCGTAGTCGACGGTGAGGTAGCCACCGGACTCGCCCACAGCGTCAGGATAGACGCCCAGCACTTCTTGCGCCATTAGGCCGACCTGTCGGCCGCCACCCCAGACGTACTCGAACTCGTAGACGCCCAGGCCGTCCGGCCTGGTGCCCACGCGGGTGATGTTCTTTTTCAGTCGAATGTCGCTGAAGATGTTGCCGAAGCCTGGCGTGCCGACTTTGGCACCGTACTGCATGCCCAGGAACTGAGCAGGCAGGTTGAGCACGTTGGCAAAGGCCTGACCCTGCGCCAACTCTGCGCCAGCTCGTGCAGCGCCCTGTTGGCCCATCAGGTTGGCAATGTCAGCACCAGTGCGCAGTCCAGCCGTGGCCGTACCTGCAGCCGATGCCTGACCAAGCTGTGCAATGTTCTGTTGGGTGGTCTGGCCAAGTGCTGTCAGGCCGCCGAGACGGCCATACTGCTTCTCGATCTCGGCCTGCAGCATTTGCGGCCGGAACTGAGCCAGGGCCGCCTGGATGTTGCCGCCACGCAGGCCGCCAGTGGCCGAAGCACGCTGCAGCAGCGCCTCTTCACCAGCGCGCACCTGCGCCTGGTAGCCTGCACCACCCTCGATTCCTGCAATGGCCGCCTGCTGGGCCTCTGGGCCGCGCAGCCCGAGCAGTGCCTGCTGCTGCTCCAGCGCAGGAGCGCCGGCAGCAGCGTAAGGTTGCAGGCCAGTGATGGCACCTGTGCCAGCCGTGACGTAGGGCTTGAGAATCTCTTGGATAGCATCGAACTGTCGACGCTGCTCTGCAATGCCAGCTTCACTGGCTGCGACTTGTGCGCCAGCAGCCTCACTGGCTGCATTGCTTTGCATGATGCCGCCGACGACTTGCGTGCCGCCGACGACCAATGCGGTTACTGGATCAGGCATGGCTGAACTCCTTCATGTAGTCTTCGAGTGTTTCACCGTACAGCGCCATGACCAGGTGAGCATTGTCTGTGGCGTACTTGATGCCGTGGCACAGCGCCATCACCATCATCACTACATCGTAGTAGCCAGCGCGCCAGACGTAGGAGCGTGCGTCAGCATTGCCAGCGCGCTCGGCCTGGTCAGAGCCTTGCCACTTCAGGATCATGGTCGCCACAACAGGCGCAAGGGAAAGAGAATTGGCAGCCCAGAAGCTGTTCTGGTTCATGCCGACCAGTGTGTTCCAGATGACTGCGTTGAGGTCTTCGCGCTCGACAGGATCGCCATCAGCCACGTCATCAAAGACCTGGATGGCACCCCAGAGCATCAGCAGCCACTCAGTGGCTGGCGCAGGAAGCGCCAGAGCCCTTTGCAGGTTCTCTTTGAGCCACTCAGAACTTCCCATGCGCGCAACCCTCCAATGGTTGGATGAGCTGCTGGTGGCCCGATAGACTCAGCGCCCTCATTTTCCCACAATCTGCCATTTGGTCAATCTTCCTCGAACTCGCGCTCTTCCCAGGCCTGGCAGGAGCGCAGGTCGTGGCAGATGAAGTCGAACTTGTTGCAGTAGCCGCGGAAGCCTGCGCCCACGTCCCACTGGTTCCAGGGAATCTTGTCCATCTTCACCTGAGTCATGACCGAGTTGTCGTAATACTCGCAGTTGGAGCAGCGCCTGCGCCTAGCCTCTGCCTCGTCGCACTGCATGGCCTTGGCCAGCGCAATCCAGTAGGGCTTGTTGGCACCGCGCTCGTTGCTGGGCTTTTCAGGGCCGAGCATCCAGTCGTCGATCACCACCTGGGTGTTCTTCTTGTTCTCGGCCGCCGTGATGAATGGCTCCTCGTAGGGGATACCACCAAAGCCGGCCAGCATCATCTTGGGCATTTTTGCGTCTTCCATCTTCAACTCCTTCAGGTGATCTCGCGGCCGGAAATGCGCAGTGTCAGCGAGGTGGCGTTGCTGGCTATGGTGCTGATGAAGGCACCAGGGTCCAGCTCTTGGCCGACCAGTTCAGGGCACAGGTAGGTTTCGCCAGGCACGACAGTGCGGTCGTCGATGATCAGGTTGCTGTTGCCAGCGCTGCCACCTACTTGCACCAGGTTCACGCTGAACGTGCGGTTCACCGTGTCGGTGTTGGTGACTGTTGCCTTGTCAATCAGCGCCTTGGCAGCCGTGGCCGTGTACTGCGTGGTCTGCACGGTCTCCATCTGCTTGGGAGGCACAAGGGTTTTTACGATGACGGTCATTGGATACCTCCGATGTTGTTTGCGACAGTGAGAATGATCGACGGAATGCCTGGATGTGGTGCTACAGGACCAGAGGCCAGAAGCTGCACGCCAAGATTGCTCACGCTGAACATGACCTCGACGTAGTCTCCTGCCTTCAAGTTGAAAAACAAATTCAGCGCCACAAACACTTCAGCATTGTTGCCCTGAATTCGCACTTGGCTGGCTGAATTGGTGACATCAGCTCCATTGAGTCTGAACCACACATAAAACTCTTCAGCCGTTGCGACTGTAGAGTCGAGCTGGACGGAAATCTGGAAGTTGTAGATGCCTTCGGTGTCGACGTAAATGCGCGATGTTGGCGTGCCAAGGTAGACGCCATGACTCAGGTCTGTGGTGTTGAATGTGATGGCCTTGGCCGTGTTGATGACCGTTGCAGTCTGCGTGGTGGTGTCGTAGAACGAACCATACCGGCTGCGCTTGAACTCGCGCTTCGGTGGCAGCATCTGCAGCCCTTCAACAGCCTCAGCCAGCCTGGACAGCAGTGCCATCGCCTGGTTGGCTTTGTTCTCTGCTGACGCAATGCTGACTGCTGTTTCCTGTGCCAGCATGGCGATTTGGTCCAGCGCTTGTGTGGCCTTGATGTCACTGACCGAGCAGCAGACAGCCACTTCCTGCGCCAGTGCAGCGATCTGACCGAGTGCCTGCACAGCCTTTGTATCGGCATTGCCGGCCAAAATGGTGGCCACCTCCACCTGATCAGGGGCCACTGAAGCAGCCACCGCAAACAGGTTCTCGAACTGCTTGATCTGCTCGAAGTCCTTCAGAAACGTAGCGAGCTGATCTCGGGTCAGTCCGAGTGGCGGGATGCGTGGATTGGTGGCCATCAGTAGAGCAGCCCTTCAATCTGCGCCTCAAGCCGTGCGAAGGCCAGATGCGCATCGCTGTCACCGCGGAAGCGCTGGATGCGCCAGTTGCGCATGCTGCCCTGCTGGAACCAGGCCAGGCGCTTTTTGGTGTTGCCGATGGTGCCTGCACGCAGTGGCCGGTCCTGGCTCCAGGATTGGCCGTCCAGGCTGTAACTGGTGGTGATGACCGGGTCGACGCCCAGAGCCACGCGGCCGGTCAAACTGACCAGCTCCAGCTCGTGGAACAGCGCACCGTTGCCTTCGTTGTAGGCAATCAGGGTGCCGAACTCCCAGCGCACCTTCTGACCCCAGTGCGTGCCGATGGTGTCGACCAAGTAGCCGATGTTGCTTGACTGCGGATCACCGACCAGCCACTTGTCATAGGCCCACACCAGGTTGCGCGCACGGTATTGGCTGAAGCCGACGACCGTGGTCGTCAGCGTGAACCAGACCAGCTCGCCAAGCTCCTGAGATGCTGCTCCATCGTAGACCAGTGTGCGGTCTGGCAAGTGGATGTAGAGGTGCTGATGCGACTTGTCGTTGCGCGCCTCCAGCTTCACCGTGGCGAGTTGCGCCTCGGTGTACTGCAGCAGGATTTCATCGATCTCTTGCGTGCTCACCTTGGTGGCTGTGGCGTTTGCACCCATGTAGATGCCTGGAGCCTCGTTTCGGCCGCTTCCCAGAAATGCCACCTGCTCCATGAAAACACAACAGCCGAACGTGCCGATAACGCCCTTCTGAATCTGCGCACCGTCGATGCGTTGAAACGGGAAGAACTCGCCGCCCACATTGTCGAACACCTCGATGGTGTTGCGGTTTAGCGCGTAGACCTCGTTGCGCAGCTTGACCAGGGCCACTACCGGATCAGGGTCTACCTCAGAGCTGCCGTACTTCAGCGGATTGACCTGAGTCGGGTCTGACAGCTCAGTCACCACCAAGTTTGCACCGTCAGTGGTCATGAAGTAGCCATCCACCCAGCAGAAATCCAGCACCAGCCCAAGATCAGGATCAGTCACCTGCGTGAGGACGCCATTCCAGTAGTACAGACGGCCACCAGACGCAATGGCCAGCCGGTCGAAGCTGTAGTCCATTGTCACCAGCGTGTTGATGGGACCACCCACATCGCCTAGCACGGTCACAGCGCCATTGCTGGCCACTGTCACGAGCTTGGTGCCCATGACTCGGTAGCAGGTGCCGTTCCAGTTGATGCCGCCGCGGTCGACGCCAGGGCCGCTGCCGTTGGCCACGATGCCGTCACCTGGCCGCAGGAAGCCGGAGCTGATGCCGCTGTTCTTGGGCACCGGCACCATGTTGACCGGGTAGGACGTGCGGAAGTCCGGGCCGTTGTCGGTGTAGATGCCGTTCAGGATTGGAATCTGCATGGCCTCACCACTTCACCTTGTCTGCCCAGTAGGCAGCGCTCATCTTTCCCTTGGCGATGTTGCCGGCATGCCTGGCCTTGAACGACTCGCGCCTGGCCTTGTCTGCCTTGGACTCGCCTTCCCTTTTGGGGCTGCCAGAGACGCCCTGCTGGCCGAACCTGATCGTTTTGACCTGGTCGCCAGACTTGGCCACCACGACATGCGACTTGGTCGGGTGCCCAGGCGTGCGCTTGGGCTTGTTGAAGCCCTCGACGCCTGCGCGCTCCAGCCGTGGGTCTTTCTTGGCCGACATGATCAGGCAATCCGATACCAGGAGTTGGTGGCCTGCACGAAACGCATGCGGAAAAAGTCCTCGGCTGCCAGCGTGGTCGGGTCGCCATAGGCCGCTGCTGCTCCGTTGAGCGCCAGCGTGAAAGCCGTAATCTGCTGCGTGGTGGTGATCAGTACTTCGGTGCCGTCAGGCGTCTGAGTGTTCAGAGGCAGCGTCACCGTGCCGGTGGCCAGCGTGCCGGCCGGCTGGATCAGCATCCACTGCTGCTGCGACACAGGTGTCGGCACGGCCAGGTTGAAGCCGGTGCCAGGCGTGTAGACGTTGGTGGCCAGCGTGGGGCTGGCAAAGGTCTGCTGGAAGTAGGCCAGCAGCGCACTGATCGGCAGACGCCTGGCATCGCCGTTGTTCGGGCTGTAGATTGGAACCTGGTCACCAGGCGATACCTGGGCCAGCAGAGGGAGTTGGTAGATTTGCGGCATGGTGTGTTCCTCAGTTGTACTCGATGGGGCCGTCCGGGCCTGCAGTGACCGGATCGACCGGCTGACTCAAGAACGGGTTGTCGTACACGCGCCAGGGCTTGTTGCCGGCACCGGATGGCATCGTGTTCGGGAATTGCTGCTCCAGCGGGGCAGTGGCGCGCTGCAGCAGCGTGTCGTAGCCCTGTTTGGCCGTGGCCTTGGTCTCGTTCATGACCTGCTTGCCGTAGCTCGGAGCCAGCCGGATGCCCAGGTTGCAGATGATGGTCTCATAGGCCGAGTCCGGCACGTTGGTCTGCTCATCGATGCTGCCATCCTGGGGGCTGGACGGGATGGGGTAGCCGAGCCGGATGCCCTTGCCGTTCCAGTCGGCCATCATGGCGTCCAGTCGACGCCTGGCCGACTCAAGCTGCTCCGGCTGCAGGTCGAAGACGTAGGACGCAAGGCCGATCTCCTCGAAGGCTGCATAGACGAACTGGCGCTTGCTGTATCCCATGTCACTCTCCTGATGTCTGCTGCGACAGCGCCGTCTCGATCAGGCTGGCCAGCTTCTTGTCGGACGTGCGCTTGTTGAATGGTATCGCCAGCTCGGTGGCTTTGGCCTCCAGCTCTGCACGAGTCGGAGGTGCGTTGTCATCGACAACAGGTTCAGCAAGCGCAGGTGCTGGGGCTGGCGCAGGCTTTTGCTTTTTGGCAGCCTTGACCATCGATGCGCGCCGTTCAACAGGCGGTTTCTGCTTCACAGGCGTGCGCCTGGGGTTCTTGGACTTGCGCCCCATCAGATGGCGCGCTGCCAGCGGTCCTGCTGCCTCAATGGCCGCCTCCAGCGTCATGTGCCAGCCGGCTGCCAGCTTGGCATCCAGTTGCGCCTGGCCATGCATCGGCATGGCGTCATAGGAATAGCGTGCGCGCTGGATCGAGCCAGGCGCGCGATAGACGAGGCAGGGGAATGTGGTCATTTCTTGGCCTTCGGTTTCTTGGCGGTCTTGGCCGCGGCCTTGAATGCGGCCTCAGTGGGAGCGCCTTTTGTGCCAGGCTTGCGCATGCGCTCAGGCGTCTTGCCTGCAGCTTTCTGGCGCTCGATGCGCTCGCGCTTGGCGTGAATGTTGGCGTAGAGTCCGGCCTTCACTTCTTGGCCTTCTTCGGTGCTTTGCTGGGCTTGCCTGCAGCCTTAGCAGCCATGCGCGCAGTGGACAGCGCCACAGCGACAGCCTGCTTTTGCGGCATGCCCTTCTTCATCTCCTTGGAGATGTTCTTGCTGATGGACTTCTGCGAATAACCCTTGGTCAATGGCATGGTGATCTCCTTGGCAATGGGGGGACCGAAGTCCCCCCACTCTTGCCGTCAGCTTACTGGTTGAACAACAAGATGCCGGACATCTCGGGCTGCTTGTTCACCACACCGAACAGCGTGTCCAGACGATACTTGATCGTCATGCTGTCGATGTCGTAGAACTTCTGCATCACCACTTCGATGTTGTTGTCGGTGGTAGCGCGCATCACTGCGGTACCAGCGTCAGACGGAA
>Ga0209229_10000957_pt1 | contig 11922 bp, 6 predicted proteins | sample SanBayMetagenome_FD_187466 | JGI IMG/M metagenome (GOLD analysis project Ga0209229, IMG submission 187466) | Freshwater and sediment microbial communities from dead zone in Sandusky Bay, Ohio, USA (SPAdes) (version 2) | ecosystem: Environmental > Aquatic > Freshwater > Lentic > Sediment | place... | reverse complement strand
GAGCCCATTTTGCATTTACTATTTGAATTATGTTCAAAAGTGTGGTGATCTCTTGGCCGAGAAAAAAATTCAAGAAGGCAGGTGGGTACACAGTCGACGGAAGCGGAAGTCTTTTCAGTTCAATCCCCAAGCTTAATTTTTATTCCAGTGACGGTGACATATCATAAATATATTTACCTTTATTTACCGCCAAAGTTCAAATTTATTATTTGACCCACCAGACGAGTATACTGATGATGTATGCGTTCAGTTGAGATGACCAGCTTATTTCGAATAGGCGGCGAAATGTCAATTAAGGGAAATTATTGAAGAAATAACCCTTTCCCATCAGCATAAATTATTACAAACATAAATTTCCGCTGGTAAGCAGCTCGAATTCTTCAATATATTGCTTTCATAATTTCATCATTGTTGAGATGCCTTCGATTGCAAAAATATAGTATGGCTCCATCTATTTTGCATTTTTTTGTTACTCTGAATTAAACAAAAAAAATGTTTTCTGTCAAGAAGCATCTCTTTATGGTTGCAATTACCATTGTCACTTCATCTAGCTATTACCTCCTTATTTGCTCTTTAGCAAACCCCCCGAACATGTCTCAAATATGCATCATATTTACGTTATACTTTTGAGATACGGTACGGTACATCGAAAACCGTATGGAATTACCTTTTGATTTGATAATTAGTCTAGACATTTTGCATCTTGTCAAGAAAAGTCCAAGAAAATTCCCCATTTCAAAGGTTATAATGACCGCTGAAGTATTAGGAAATTATTTTGCCGGCTGACATTAACAATTCGGATGATTTTGACTCTGCCTCTTATATCCATTTTTAATGTCATCATCATCATTTATTCCGTCCATGGCCTTTCGGCCGCATTTTGTTCACACAACCTCCAATTAACCCAGTCCCAGTAAATTCGGTTCTAACGTACAAATCAGGTTTCACTTATTTTAACGAACATATATATCGGTACAAAAAACTTCGTGCGGAATCAACAGGAAATAAACATTCAACATATACTGCACGGTCGGGAATAATAAAAACAAAAATCCAATAAAACAAATAAAAAACAAATAAAAAATCTGGTCTAGCTCTACCGTAAAATTTGGACTAGCTCTTTCGCTAATAAAAGATACAAAAATCTGGTCTAGCTCTACCGTAAAATCTGGACTAGCTCTTTCGCTAATTGGTCCCATGCGCTCCTCCGCACTTCAAAAAAGGTCGTAACAAAATCGTATGCTATCGGGACTAGGTCTTCGTTATTCAAACATTTTGCAAACGCGTATTTGTCAAAAGAAAGGCAGTTAGTTAACATCGCATTCTGAACCAATTCAACCTTCTCTAAGGCTTCTTGCCTAGCTATGGACAGGGCTGAACATACAAACGCGTGAACATTCGAATCTCTAATTAATGTATCGGTTGAACAGCAGGGACAAAATTTCGAGACGAACGAGTATCTGGCAAATGTATTACTATATCTCCAATGATTACAAACGAACAGCATCGTCAACCTGGATTCCTCACAAATCAATCTTATTGGTTGCCAAAATGGAGCATCCCGAGTTATGTCACAACACGTTTCAAAAAAGAATTCACTTTCTGTCCTAGGAAAATTACAATTACAAGTGTCTTGACAGATACGGAAGCTGCTTGGTGATTCACACAATGGTATCGCTTTTCTTAACACTCTCAAAAAATCTTCCCATGTATCAAAGGACGAATCTGGTAGTCTTTTTTCCAACCAGGATATTAATTCCGACAGGAAGTTCCTAGTCCTCCACGCGTCCTCCCGTCGGTACTCACGCAACCTCTCCTGCTCCCACAAATCCCGAATGGAGGCCAAGGCGATAGAGTGAGTACTTCGGAACAAAACCTGGCAAAGATAGCGAACCAAATCAATCATCACTATGCATTCAAAACATGGGGAATTCGTCAAACGCAAAACCATTTTTTGGGGGACACTACATGGTAATCGAACCGATTTTCTAAAACTTCTAACGTACATCGTGGACAATTCTAATATCTTGGGATGGGGAATTTGAATAAAAATACCGTACGTAAGAGTTGAGACAACGCAAGATCTCAAAATGTCACAAAACAGCTTCACATCTGATAATCCTAATTTTAAACACGAAGCCACCATACTGGACATAGACAACTTCGCCGCCGTTAATCTACTTTCAGGATGACCTTTTCTACAGCTGCCTGACATAAAAATTATACCTAGGTACCGTGCCCGCTTGCAGACCTTGACTGTTTCATTCCCCACCTGAATTTGGTCACGGGTCGAAGAAGACGGAAAAGTCAAAAATTCGGTTTTCTTGGGATTTATCGAAAGGGAATTCGTTCGGCAATAACTTTCAAATTCATGCACAAGTGCTTGTAAACTACTTTTATCTTTCGCCACCAGTACCACGTCGTCTGCAAACTGTAGGCACCTGATTTCACCACCACCTACTATTGGAAAGGAGCCTGAGACCCTGGACATGCATTCTGGCAGATCACTCACGAACAGTAAAAATAGTATGGGAGACAAGCAAGAGCCTTCTTTTAGTCCTCTGTTCACCGTGAATTTTTCACTATTTTCCCCGTCGTAAATAATGGTAAAGTTATCGTCCGAATACAGATTCGCAAGACATTTCATAACCATATCCGACAGACCCATATTTTGCAGTTTTTCAAGCAGTAAACAACGGTCTATTGAAGGGAAAGCTTTGCATAAGTCCATTAATGCGACGTAAAGTTTTTCGCCGTTTCCAAGGTTTCGAATCATGCATTCCAAGGATACTGCGTGTTCTAGGACAGAATAGGATTTTCGGAAGGCAGTTTGGCAAAACAAATTCAAATTTTCTTCCGCCCAGATCGTTATTCGTCGTGCTAGTATAGATTCAAATAGTTTCAACAGTTCGTTCGTTAAGGATATACCACGCCAACAATTTGGGTCAGTTTTCATGCCTTTGTTCTTAAACAGCAACATAATTTCACCTTCACTCCAAGTTTCAGGCAGCTTCTCGCCTGCCAAAAATTTTCTAAAATTGAATTGAAGCCAGGACTGTACTTCAGACAATTGAAAAGCTGATTTCCAGAACGACACATCTAAATTGTCCGGACCACCACGTTTGCCATACGGTCTATCATTAAGACGTGCATCAATTTCAACAGATTGTAACGGACAGTCGAGAACATGCGAAGTTACACCCCTTGGTCTAAAAACAAATTTTCTGGCTTGGGGAAAATACAAAAGCGATGAAAAATGATCCAACCAGGTTTTTATTGGAATAGCACATTCGGAAACTCGTGAGACCTTGCCTTTAATCATACGCCACATTTGTCTCGCGTCATTATGTCTATTTTCCAACACCTTCGCAAATTTTGACCTAAAATACTTATCTTTGTTGGATTTCCAGTCCCGTATTGCACGGTACCAGCTCATGCGCTTTTCCCAGTACACCAGGTGCGAGGTTTTCAGGCCATCCCGTTGAAACGTCTTGAGAGCTGAACGTGCCTCTCTTCGAAGGATTTTGGCTTTAGAGTATTCCTGGGAAGACCTCTCATCATGTCGATCTTCAAGTATGACAACCTCGGTGTTCACGAAATGGGATGAAAAAGCAATGAAATCATCTATGTCTGCTTCAGTACTGTAAATTTCGAAAAACGTTTTGATCGATTCCACATCCATAGAAACTACTACTTTTTTGGTCTTTGGCAAACGTGAAATCAATTCCTCAGTTCTCAAATCTTGGTTCAAAATCGCCACTACTGGTAAATGGACCGAATCAATTTCATGAACGACGTTACAATCAAGTATCAAATGTTGGGACCTAGTCCCAGAAATCACAAAGTCTATTGTTGATCTTTTATCTAGGAAAACGTACGTAAAGCCAACTGTATCACCGTTCATACCGTTCAGAATTCTAAAATTGCAGTCCGATAAAAAAGACCAGAATTCCTCGGCCCCCGGGGATATTGTCGTATCCAGTGACGCAACAGGAATCAGGGAGGCAGCGTGAGTACCGACAACTGTAGGGTTCGTGGACGATCCTATTCTGATATTAAAGTCACCTGCAAGAATGACATCATAATTTTCAGATTCAAGAGTATCTATCTGGTCTCTAAGCAGTTGGAAAAAACACGTCAGACTCAATTTATCATTAGAAGGCCTTCGATAAACGTTTCCAATCGCCAATTTCAAGTTTTGAAATGATACTGAAATCCAAAGAACGTCATCATTCAACAAATCGATTTCTGACAATTTACAGTTTAGTCCTTCCTTTATTCCAGTAATCAATCCACCTGAAGGGCGGCCTCTACCCGGATTCAATTTCTTTGCAAACCTTTGGAACAATTTAAAACCACAGATCGATACTTTTTTCATTAACATCGTTTCTTGAATGCAAAATATCACGGATTTTTTGAGGATTCCCATGGCTGATGAATCACGGAGCAGCGTGCCGAATCCAGAGACATTCCACGAAGTGAAAAACTTTCCTGTAATAGAGAGAACAAAATCGGCTAGCTCAACATCGTTAACAAACAACAATAACCACACTCAGCCAGTTCTTTCTTTCCATTCAATCCAATTTAAATAATTTAATTCAATTTCAAATTTTAAACAGTATCTTAATCAGAAAGCTCCATCAAAAATTCAACATCTCTCTTTATCGAATCCACATTATATCGTGTTCGTGACATTTATCTTACGTAAACCAGCGTATTAAAAACCGTTCATTCTAAAATCGTGAAATCTAATTTAAATTCAATCTCTTTTTTTCTTTAATTCAAAACGAGCCAAGTTGTAACATCACTGATCGCTTGTATCATGGTTTAATTTAAAAATTCATGGAAAATTGGAGCCAATGAATATCATAACAGTCAATAGTCAATCCAGCGTATTAAAACCGTTCATTCTAGAATCACAAAATTTAATTTAAATTCAATCCTTTAATTCAAAACGAGCCAGAGGAAATTTGGGCCAGTGAATATCATAATAGTCAATAGTCAATATCATAATAACAATATTCCATATTCCAGCCAATTTTTACTTTACATGTTCAAAACACCTATTAGATAACGAGACTTAATTCCAAAAAAATTTAACTCGTACAATTACTTACATCAACTTAACGTAAGATCAACAAACCAACACGTTACACAGGAATATCGCGAGAAAGATTTTCATGACACGAAGCGTGACCCGGTTCGAAACTGCGTATTGGGGAGAAAAACAAAAGAAACGAAACAGTACCTCGGCATATTGTAGATCTTTTCAAACTTTCGTGGATTTCATTTTTAAATAAAGTTACTCTCTCAACACTCAAAGAGCATGGCACTAATACATTTCGTCATAATCAAATTTCGAGAAAAGAAAGAACATTTCAATACTGCAGAATGGATGGGACTGATTCTGAGCAAAAAACGGATTTCGAAAATCGAGAGTTCAGCGTGCAGACATACTTTGCGGGATCGCTCGAATAGCGAACAATTTCTTCCACAGGAATGATAAAACAACCGCAAAAAACAAAAGGCTCGACGAAATCATACACACTCAAAGGAAAGCTTCCGAAGTACGGTTTTCCGTACTTTACCAAGAAACCAAATTCCGGATAGAACTCAGAAACAAAATCCAATGTCCTGTACATGCGAAATTGCGCCGATTTCAAGAGAGTAGTTCTATTGTAACGTACTTTGACGGAACTCACGGAAAAATCAAAATTGTACGCTACTTTCATGACTTTTTTCGCGCCAGTTTCGTCATCAAATCGAACCAAAATCGTACGGCAAAAAGCAGAATCAGGGTTAATTCTACCAACAAAAGACGCATGAACAACAGCCATATTGGATTTTAATGTATAATCTAATGGATAACATTGCGCTCTTCGTCTTATTTCATGAAATCAATAGACCAATATGTGTCTATAGTTTCGCTTCTGCCTCATGATAAACATCACCACTAAATGTTGTTTCCTGTCAATCCAGGATTCAGGTTGTTATGATCAAGCATGCAGAGAGGGTGAGATAGTTGTATAATTATTTATAATTACAATCTAAACAGTGGCACTGTGGAAGAGCAGCATACGCACCAAGTGGTTGCTTTTAACTAAAATTTACCTAAGAGAATTTAAACTATAACACAAATATTCTTCAAGAGATTTACAATTTTCTTATCCAACCTGAAGACGTTTTCCAACCTAAAAGATACAAAGCTTAGCGACATAAGACCTTTTACTCATGTGTTTGTATTTTTGTTGTACTGAGACGCTCTCCTGGGGGTACAGCTTGCTTTTATACCCCGGATCGTGGTCGTACGCGCAATCGTTTCTTCTTGGTGTTGCGTCATGCTTATTTTCTTCTTTGGGTACCGGTACACTTGCTCCGTTTCCCCCACTTGACAACAGGGGTTGTTTTTCCCGGCGTATCTCACGTGCGTCTTCCCCCTTTATCGTATAGCTTCCGACATAACTCCCCCTTTGAAATTGAGTTGTAAATCCGCGCTTTAATTTCAGTCATTAAGTTTGGAAGCAACTTAATTGGTTGAAAATGAGAACAACCTGGGTAGAGTAATTTGGTGGGAAACTGTTTGAGCTTGAGTTGAAAAAGATCAAGCAGGGGTAGACACATGTTCTGGCCATAAAATTAAATGAGAGCACGCTTTGAAAGCGTTTGAAACGAAACAATTTGAAGCGAGATGAGGGTGAGTACTGCGCCGGCTGCAAAGGTCGTAAATCGGTGGATGACAACCCAGAGAAGACTCTTCGGCTCCGTTTCCTGGTATCCTGGATGGGAAATTTTCTGCTTTCGTCGGTGTCGTATGATGTTTTGCCCAGCGGGACGCCAAATTGTCGAGTCTGAACTCGAGATGTTCGAAGAAGTTGTCGGTGAGTATAAAGTCTAAATGACATTTGGACGCATTTGTTTGGTAGATTTTTAACTCGAATTGCCTTGTTTTCAAGGTACCTGGGAAAGATTTTTTCAACATTGAAGTGTCAAAGGATGTTTCAGTATGCTGGGTGGAGTTAGAAAAACAAGCTGCTTTGATGTTAAGTGTCGTGCGGAACGAAAGACATTCTGTGAGGGGATCAAAATGTTACAAAGAAAAGAAATCTGAAAAACATGCTTCAGATAGGGAAATTCATGAAACGGATCTATTTCAATGCCATTTTGACCATTTTAATGGCATGCCTGGCCATGTCACTACGGTACCCTTAGTTCAATAGGAAATTGAATGACCTTTAATTTGCTTTTTTACTCGATGAAAAAGCTCCAGCGGTTCAGGAGATATCGCATTTTGAAAATATCCTGGGTTTTCCAGACCCAACTGCATACTCCACCCCTTCGTGGGAATTTCGTAAGAATCGCTATGATTTGCTCGACGCGCTTCACTTGCGACACCATTACAAGCGCAAAAATGGTTGAAATTCGATGAAATTTCACATATGTCATCCTGAATAGTATGCCTAGTGCCTGACGCTCCCACTTTTTCCAGTTTCAATTCCTTTTTCAAGTTATACCTTGAGAATCGACCTTCATACGGAATTAAAAGACATAAGTTTCAAATGCATGTCCGTTTATTTGAATGTTAAGGATGAGGTGGCCCAAAACAAACTTCACCATAAAATTCCAAATTTACTTGGGTTTATTTTCCAATTTCTTGATCTAGAATATGTGAAATACATACTGCGTGAGAAGAGGATATTTGGTGTAGGGTTGAAATTTCCAAAAACCCGAAATGTCCAATATTTCAAAATTGTTTCCTGGAGACCCAGTAATAGGCCGTATGCAAGGGTGGCCGAATTTTTTTATTTTGATACCAAAAAATTTGTCTTGAAAAGTTATGGGGAAATCCCGGAGGGCAAAGTCTGAAACGTCTTGGTTCAGGAGAAATCGAGCGTCCGAGCCCCAAACATGACCCACCAAATCACTTTGAAAAGATAGGGGAATTGTATGTCCGCGGCGCCAGAACCTCACAGGAAGAGTTTTGCGGCCGCGGACGTGGAAGTTCCCTATCAAATCAACGTGATTTGGTGGGTCATGTTCAGGGCTCGGACGCTCAATTTCTCCTGAACCAAGGCGTTTTAGAGTTTGCCCTTCGGAATTTCCCGATAACTTTTCAAGACAAATTTTTTGGTATCAAAAAAAAAAAATTCTGTCACACTTGCATACGGCCTATTCTGGGGATTTTTCTTGTATTTTTCATGACATCTCTCTGCCGAGACCTTCCGATTGAGACCCTGGGAGGATGAGCAACCTCATTCTTTCAGGGTGTTTTGCTGACGACGGACCAATTTTCTGTACTTGTGTTGAGTCCAAAAAACTCAAGAACGTTTTCGTATCAGCTTATTTAACTTCAGCCCTGAATTATCCTCACTGTTCCAGTTTGCTGTGACCAACATTTGATCAAAAGGTGATTAAAGAATTCTATGATAAGAATCATTAAATCATATTGATCAATTTTCATTTTTCCATCATTGTCCATTTCTTCTTTAAAACACACTGTTTCGATTGTTGACAAATTTTCAATCCAAAACAAAGAAAATGTTTTCAAACAGTTACTTGTCAATAACTCATTCATTTTATAGAATTCACCTGTCAGGGATTTATCCAATTTACAGGGAAATTCCTAAATTGATTTCATGATTATTAACCAATGTTTATAACTGTTATTTTTTCTTACAGAATGGCTTACCAACAAGCCCTGGCCGCCAAACTGGCCTGATCATATGATTCAAGTTCTTCGTCTGTACAGTAACTTCACAGGAGTGCCGTGGGACTTTAATCAAAGGATGAACGTACTCTAACGCTGTATAAACTTTTTAGTACGTGCAATCATAGTTTTTCATTTGGCGCAACGTACGTATTGTATACCTATTATCAAAGTGGGTTCTTCATTTATTTGGACGATTGTATCTTTAAACCTCAAAATCACAATCACAGAGCGCGCCATAGATTCGCTTTTTTGAATCAAACTATCCATATGAAAGGCCCGCCTGCTGCGTGAGATTGCTAAAAATGACCTCACAATCAGGAGTTTGAGGTTTTTAGATGAGGCCATTTATATTTCAATAACGTGAACGCCCAATAATCTCACTGTCCAGTCAAAATTTGAATTCCAGGGAGTCGCAGTGACAATCTGAGAAAAAATTAATTCACATCAGGGATTCCTGACGAAGGACAGTGTCACAAACCCATAAATGATAGTGAAGACACTGCTTGAGGAGTCGGATTAAATTTTTCATACGAAATGAACAACTTTTGTTGACACGAAAATTATTTTCAACTTACACCGTCATTATGCTATCATGGTTGAAGCAAATAATTGTTTTCTGATTTGGGCATTATTTTTGAGCCCATATTCGGAATTTTTAGCACAGCAGTAGTTAGTTTTTCGTTATTGTTCGCCCTTTTGAGAAATATTTATTGGCTGTCATATAAACCCCCCAAATTGTGGCTGAAATTCACCGGAAATGTTCCATCAATAAAAAAAGTTTCCCTGACAGCCCTGCAACCTTATTGGGATTTAGTTTATTTGCACCCCGGGTCCTGGGAAAATGTTCATGCCCGAACCCTCAATGGTTTCCAAATTTGGCAATAAACTATCTTCATGAACTGAATTTTTCATTGCCAAAGAGAAATTTCTTTCGGATCAATTAGGCGGCAAGCTTAGACAATCTTGTTGGACTTGCCATAACCCAAAAATCTCCCGACAGCGTACGTGTGGGTCGTAAAGTTGAACATCATCGTCGAAAAAAGTCGTAAAGAAAATAGTCACAGTAATCTAAGTGCATCATAACCGTAAAAAGTTTTCATTCCATTGCAATCGTGGGTTCATTCCATTGGTGTTCTCAGCAGTTCTGAGAAAGTCAAAACTTCTAGTTTCTGAGGAGGCAGTAAACTAATTCGGACCAGCAACTCTCCTTCAACATCCAGGCATGATTTTCGCAGACAAATTTAATTATTTTATGGATCGATATTGCAAGCATTCTTTTGTGAATTGCTTTAATGACCCCACTGGGTATGCAGTTTGTGATGTATAGATTCGAATTTAACTCTCTGCAAGGACTTGGGTGAACTGAGAATTTTGCTGAGTGAAAATTATTCTATTTATCTTTTCAATATATATCATCCGCTGCAAACATATTGTTCATATCTTCACAAACATATCTTACAAAAACATATCTTAACAAAAAAATTTCAAAATTTGAAAAAACTGGGAATTGAAAAAATCCTATAATAATTTATTGATATTGTCCATGACTTCCAAATTTTGAAATAGCCTGCTTCTAAATATCGATTAGTAAAATAAACACATTTTTGAATGTTCAAAAGTGTGAAATTTTCAAAAGTATAAAATTTTCAAAATTTTGACATTTTGGATCTTATTAAGAAAATCCCGAGAAAATTCCCCATTTCAAAGGTAATAATGACCGCTGAAGTATTAGGAAATTATTTTGCCGGCTGACATTAACAATTCGGATGATTTTGATTCTGCTTCTTATATCCATTTTAATGTCTAATCTAATGGGTAACATTGAACTCTTCGTCTTATTTCATGAAATCAATAGACCAATATGTGTCTATAGTTTCGCTTCTGCCTCATGATAAACATGATCAATAAATAATGTTCCCTGTCAATCCAGGTTTCAGGTGATAGTTCAAAAACAAAATTGCTGTATATCACCAATTCAATCATCTTGAGAAGGCGATCATTTTGCAAAGTTGGATGTGCAGCCTACAAACCGAGATTTGATGTCCCCCACACGACAGATATTCAAAACAATGTGTGATGTCATCAAATGGTTATCTTATTTTATAGTTTAATGGATAACTTAATTATAACTACTAATTATAATTATTAATTGTTAATTGAAAATCTACTCAATAATCTCTGATTTTTTCAAACGTATACAATGTACCCGCAAATGTTTTATTTCCTTGCCATCAAACGACTTGACCTGACGCAATCGGACGAAATAAGGAATATACTGTAAAGGCGAATATCCAACAAAGCAGAAGAGTGATTGCCCTAATTTGCAAAAACATCCCTCCCAGTGTCTCCGGCGACGTTTTGTTTCCCAATTAAGGGTACTCTGAAAACATTGGAACAAATGTTCCTCATAGACTCTCTTCGCTCTCTTCTGATGGGTTGAAGATTATTTAATGACCATGTTTGTGTACTTGTTGCCGAACCGAGAGAAGAGTGCAACCGACTGTGGGACTACCAGTCCAGGGTTCAAGTTCCAACCCGAACCAAAATAATGAGCTTGAATTTTTGCAAATGCTGGTGATTTGAACGCCGCTGGCAACAAAGGACGAACGAATCCAGCTGTTGCCATCTGGTTCAAGAACACCAAAGGGTTCGAACCTATGTTATTGTCTCAGCACAATATGTGGCCAGAAGTTAGTTGGCCTCATCAGTTCGTTTCGTTTTGCAAGAATTAGTTTCATTGAAGGAGAGAGAAATGTAAGGAAGTGTATTATTCATTTCAATTCTCACCGAAATCACATATGGTCATTATCTGAATTTTAAAGTAAAGTTATTATTTACTGAGAAGAAGCAGGTGTCCATTGGATTCAAACCGCTGCCGCGTGCCCTATTCTAAGCTCGAGGTGAACTCCTGTACACAATATCACGTCCTTTCCAACATAGATGTTATGGGCACATTTTTTGGTCAGTTAGTACGAAGATATGACCTACATTTGCATAGTTGATACTTCATTGTCTTATGAGCATGGGGTAAGGCATAAATGAATGTGTTATAAAATATGCTGTTTGGGTCAATGGAGTAAATTCTGTAGTCTGGGAATTTTTTAATTTTAGTACCAAAAAATTCGTCTTGAAAAGTTAGTGGGAAATCCAGGAGGGCAAAGTCCGATGTGCCTTGGTTAAGGAGAAATCGAGCGTCCGAGCCCTGTCCAAGGCCC
>Ga0209229_10000955_pt1 | contig 11923 bp, 10 predicted proteins | sample SanBayMetagenome_FD_187466 | JGI IMG/M metagenome (GOLD analysis project Ga0209229, IMG submission 187466) | Freshwater and sediment microbial communities from dead zone in Sandusky Bay, Ohio, USA (SPAdes) (version 2) | ecosystem: Environmental > Aquatic > Freshwater > Lentic > Sediment... | reverse complement strand
ATGGGTTTGGACTAGGGCGAGTTGGCTTTTGCGCGATGCAATGCGGACGGTACGAGTCGGGGCAGATACAGACATACTAAAGCAATAATACAAGCTAATAAAGTCACTTGATCTAGCCTACCGCAAGGAGGGACGTCAAGGTTGTTAAGGTCTGTGACAGGAGGGGGTATCAGTTTTATTATTTTATATTATTGTCAAGTGACATTACACTACAAGCCGTGTTACACAAGGCGGACATTGGGTATCAGGTATCTTGTAAACTCCCAATAACTCAGGATTTGATTAATTGCGTAATTTTTATCAGATTATATTGTTTGTCAAGTTAACTTGTCACCTAATATTTTTCAGGTTATATCTTCCACATCTCGTAAATGTCAAACCAACTTGACACTTGACACTTGACAGAGTTAAACGCCCTAAACCAAGGCTATTCAAGCAACTTCAAAAGATAATTACGCGAGAACAAAATCGCATAGAAAAAACACTAGCGAAAATTAAAAACTTAAGCTATAGTGAACAACGATGACAAAAAAACAGCCAACATCCTATATTTCGTGCGGATTCTAGGATGTTGTTGGATAGTTATCAAAAAACAGAACAGATAATAACGTATCTTAATTTTAGGCAAATGTCAAGCGGTTTGCTTGTTCATTCCCAAATTCTATTTTTGAATTGTTACAGGGATGAAAAAGCAAATCGCAACATTCGGCTAACTCCAACCTGTTTAAAGGTTTTAGCCTGTAGCCTGAAATTAATTTCAACGTTCATGATTCATATTGCCAAAAAAAATTAATCCAACAAAGTTGGAGAGGAGATTCTATGTCTCAATTTTCTCACAATCTTGCAATCGGTAAACAAGGAGAATGGCAAATGATTAGATTTTTTATTTGCTTAGGTTTTACCCAAGTTGAATTAGAAGATGTCTATCAGTATCAACTCGAAAGACAAGGTTATCCGTTGATTGTTGATGTTTCTATGCGTCCCGATTATCAGGAACAAGAAATTGATATACTATTATATAATCATCCTGATAAATGTCCGATTTCAGTTGAGGTAAAAAAACAGCCTTCAGCACTAAAATACGGGAATTTATTTTTTCAAATTACAAACCATCGAGGTGATCCAGGTTGGGGTGATAAATCGAATGCTCATTATTTTGCATTTATTGTTCCTGATTCAGAAATCCTATTAGTCAAACGTTCAAAACTGTCAGCATTAACACGAAAACATCAATTTCAATTGAAAACAATGAATAATAGAGAGGAAGGATTATTGATTCCTGTTTCTGAAGTTCGGAATATTTGCGATCCCGATAAAATCATTCCTATTCCTAAATTAGCCTAATAAATTTCCCCTTGTCATGCTGAACGAAGCGCAGCGTAGTGAAGCATCTCATAGAGTTTCTGGTATCAGCAAATAACCCTTGAGATCCTTCGCTTCACTTCGTTACGCTCAGGATGACATTGAGGCTAGGGTGTGTTAAGTTAAAAGGTAACATACCCTATTTTTTGAGTTTACCGGAAAATTATGTCTATATCATTAAAAGAAAATATCCAAGCCATTATTCATCGAGGCGAACAACAGGATTATGTTGCTGAATGCCTTGATATTAATGTAGTCACACAGGGAGAAACCTTAGATGATGTGGTTTATAATTTACAAGAGGCTGTTGCTTTACATTTAGAAGATGAAAATTTAACCGAATTTGGACTCATTGATCATCCTGCAATCTTGATTAAATTTGAGTTGAAGTTTGATTGTGTACCTTTTTTGAAATAAAAAATATGAAATGGGAAATTTGGTATTATGGAGAACATAAGAACACAAAGTAAACCCTTAGAATATTACTTAAATTTACCTTATCCAATTACACTATATCCTGAACCCCAAGGGGGTTATGTTGCTGAAATAAAAGATTTGCCAGGGTGTATAACCCAAGGTGAAACCCTAGAAGAATTTATGGCAAATTTGCAAGATGCGAAACACCTCTGGTTAGAAACTGCTTATGAATTTGGTGATGAAATTCCAAACCTATAAATAAGAATAAGGATTAATTGTTGTTGGGCTTTAGCCCAAGGATTTATGGGCTAAAGCCCAACAACGGAGTTTTTAAATTAATGTAAAAAAGGCTATAAAAAAGTTATAATAAAACTAATAATTAATAACCCTAAAACAACGATCCAAATAATATTCTGTTGTAGCCAAATTCTGAACGCGACAAACAGAGTTTGCTGAGATTTAATCGGATCAGAAATTAACGGTTCAGAACGATTTTGATAGAGGGTACATTCCTGGGCTAAAGGACGTTGGGGAAAGTTGCAAGTATCATCCTCATGATAGAGACAGGTTTCACAGAGATATTCCTTCCCAGTCGAACGATAGAGGGGAATACCAGGGTGTCCAAAGGCTTTGAGTTGAGCTTGACAATGGGGACAACTTAACGCCTGAGAATCAATCAGTTGGTAACAATGGGGACAATGGGACATTTTGAAAATTTAAACCCGGAAAAATCGAATCGGCGAATTGGGGAAAAATACCACAAAATAGAAAATGTGAGTCAGTTTAAACATAAAGCCTAGCTTTATATTTGCACTTTAGCAGCCTAATCAGGTTAGAAACAATGGATAATCAAAATAATTTACTCCGACAACTGTTGATGATTGGGATCGGGACAACTTCCTTAGTAGCGGAAAAATTGCAGGAAGCCACCGATCAGTGGGTCAAAGACGGGACGATGAATACAGACCAAGCCAAAAAGTTTGTCGATGACATGATGCAGGGTCTCAAACTCGATCAAACCAGTTTAGAAGACCTGATGCAGCGCCAATTCCGCAATTTAATGCAGGATGTGGGGGTTCCTCGTCAGTCGGAACTTGATGAGTTACGCGGACGCCTCGACCGCTTAGAACGTCAGATGAGAGACTTGGAAAATCGTCTTTGGCGTTAAAAAGTCCCCAAATAATGTCAAACTTGAATCTTGGGTTTTCCCTGAAACAACAATCCTAAAGGTACATGATTAGATGCAGGAGGATGAATTTTGCGAGAAATTCTAATTAGCTTAGGAGTAATTATTGTTTGTACGGTTGTGTTAGTTGTAGCTCAAATTACAACATCAATAGAACAGGTACAAGCAGCTAATCAAAATACTCCGATTTCAGTGCAACAGACGGTAGCAACTTCTAGTAGTCCTTTGTTCGCACCCGATGTTGTTGCCAATGCTCAAACTCTTATTGCTCAAAATATGACAAATTCAGAAGAAAAGGTAATTACAACTGACTCCGGTTTACAGTATGTGGATTTGGAAGTGGGAGACGGTTCATCTCCTACGAAGGGTCAAACAGTCACGGTTCACTATACGGGAACTTTAACAGATGGTAAAAAGTTTGATAGTTCTCGCGATCGCGAACAACCTTTTCAATTCAAAATTGGTGTTAGTCAAGTGATTAAAGGTTGGGATGAAGGCGTTATGAGCATGAAAGTGGGCGGACGTCGCAAGTTAATTATTCCACCGGAATTGGGGTATGGTTCTCGCGGTGCGGGCGGTGTAATTCCTCCGAATGCAACATTAATTTTTGATGTGGAACTATTGGGCGTGAAGTGAGCCTTTTAGCATCAGAAGTTACCTTATAAACCGGATTTCTAAACACTATCTCTGGACTCCAAACCCAGGTTTTTGTAAAGAAACCCGGTTTTTGATTTATTTTCCTGAATTTAAGCCGATTACACCGATGATAATCAATGCAATTGATATGAATTTAATCGGAGTAATTGACTCCCGAAAAAAACTGACTCCAATAATAGCAATTAGAGTTGTTCCTGCACCAGACCAGACCGAGTAAGCAAGGCTGACTTCAATTTTTTTGAGGACTATGGTTAAACAAGTAAAACTAAGTCCATAGAAAATAAATATTCCCATAGAAGGCCAGATTCGGGTGAAGCCTTGGGATAACTTCATACAGGTTGTCCCCATCACTTCAAACACAATTCCTAATATGAGGTAAATCCCACTGATTGATTCCATCTTAATTTGTCAACGATACTCAAACCATTATCCCTCAAATCGGAAAAATAGGGTTTCAGCAATGTTGTATTGATGGGTAGACAAACCCTAAGTTAAGAATTACAGTTGTTAGAGGTAAAAATCTCTTAATTCCTGTTTAGAGGTAGGGAATCGGGGTTGAATTAGCTAGATCGAGGATTTGCTAAATTTCTAAATTTGGTAAATTGAGGGTCAAATAATAGTTTAATGGTTCCTGTGGGGCCGTTACGATGTTTAGCCATAATAATTTCGGTAATTCCTCGGTCTGGGGTATCAGGATTATAATAATCATCTCGATAGATCATCATCACTAAATCCGCATCTTGTTCGATGGAATTGTGAACAATAATATTATTTGCTACAAAATTATGCAAGCCAGGAACTGTTAAGTCAAATACTTCTTCTTCTCCATCGGGTATAATTGAAACTATTTCATCCCAGTTAATATCACTATTTTCTATTGTAAAACTGGGTAAGGCAATAGGACAGCCTCCATGTAACTCATCTAGTCTTTTCCAACCCTCAATTGTCAGGAATTTATGATTAGCTGTTGCTCTAATTTTTCTCCCTAGTCGAGTTGTTAAGGTAAATACAGGTTTTATACCTGTAGAAAAGGCATTACTCACAATTGCTATTTCTAGCTTCATTGTTTTTTCATTTAATGCCAAAACTGGAAAACCAGATTTACCGATTAATTCTTTAATGGGTACTTGTAATCCAGTATCTGCTAATGTGATTAAGCTATCACCTGTTAAACAACCAGATTCTCTTAAATCCGATAACATTGGCCGTTTATTAGTACGAGATTCAACGCTACGACTTAACTGGGATAGGGCAATTACAGGTACACTTAATTCTCTGGCTAATCCTTTTAATGACCGGGTAATTCTTGATAATTCTTGCACTCGATTATCACTAGCACCTTCCATTAATTGTAAATAATCTATTAAAATTAACCCTAATACCCCCCCATTTTCGGCTTGCAATCTTCGAGCTTTAGAACGCATTTCGGTGACGGTAATATTCGGGGTATCATCAATAAAAATAGGTAATTCTGCTAAGGAACTAATTGCCATGGTTAAAGGTTCCCATTCCGATTGACTAATTCTACCTGAACGAATGCGGTTACTTTCAATTTTTGCTTCACTTGATAATAGTCTTTGGACTAATTGCCCCTTCGACATTTCTAAACTAAAAACCGCAATGGGAAGTTTTTGCCCCTTAGCAATATTATGTCCTAAACCGACCGCAAAACTGGTATTATGAACACAGATATCATTTGCAACAAAATTATGGGTTTCAGGAATGGTTAAGTCATAAACCTGTTTTTCCCCCATAAATTCAATTGAGACAATTTCATCCCAATAAATCTCACTGGTTGCTAACTGTTGTAAGGGTAAATTATCTAAAGTAGTGGCTAAACTCCAAAGTCTTTCCCGTGATAATTGCCGTTTACCAACATGAATATTACTATAGCCTGGAATCCCTGCCCTTTTTGCTAAACTTTGCCAAGATTCATCTCCTTTAACCGTTGCGATTTCTTGCCAAATTTTTACGGGAATCAAGTCTCGATTGGTTTGATAGCGTTTATTCATTAACGCATTTTCTATTTTTAAAAGTGCTTTTTCTTTACTAAAAATCCCAATTTCTGAGATAAAGGTTTTAATGGATAAAGCATCAGTAATATCCAGTTGCCAAGCTGTTCGTCCGGTTTCTTTATATTTAATAGAACGCTTTTTCAAAGTTGCAATAACACCAAATCGTAATAATAAGTGTTGAACTTGTCGGGCTAATTCTTCACTAACACTGCCATAACCCAGTTGACATTGACCACTGGCTAATATTGTTGCCCAGCCATCCGTTGCAAACAGACGATTTAGAAATAAAGCAATTTGCGATCGCTCTAATCTAAAAATAATTTCAGGAATAGTTTTTTGATGATAATTTTTACCCCAAAGTCCAATTGTTTCCAACCAAATTACTAACCCCTCAATAACCCTCCCCTTAGTAAGGAGAGGATAAATTTCGGGTTTATTTTCAATCAATTGTTGAATAGACTCAACAAAATCCTGTTTAATTCTATAATTATCTCTCTTAGCCCCCCATTGACAAGGGGGGGGTGGGGGGGTCGATTTAGGGGAATCCTTGAATGATATTCTATTAATATTCGTCAACCCTCCATCTCCTAGTAAATAACCTAAAATTTTAACTTGATATTCAGGTAATTTTTCCGATCCAAAGCTATTAAATTGACGAGGAACAGCAATTTTATCTCCGGGTTTAATTTCTCCTAAAGGTCGCCATCCTTGAATAGTTAAAAAGGGATGGGTGATGGTAGATTCTACAAAACGCCCTAGTTTTGTGGTGACTCTAAATACGGGTTTAATTCCATCATCAATAAAGTTAGAAGGTTCAGTAATTTTGAATTTCCAATTATTTTCTAACGTTAAAATTTGAGCTTTTTGACGATTATAAATATCTTCAATTGTGACAACACTCCCATCCGATAAAACAATTTTACTATCAAAACTTAAACATTTTCCCATGGACGGTCTACCCGCAATAATAATTAAATCCGACCGTTGAAAACCTCCTGTCATCGCATCTAAATCATAAAATCCGCAGGGAATACCGGGTAAGGCAATTCCCTCATTACGGTCTTCAATTTCTTGGAAAGTATCAATTAAAGTTTCACCAATAGAAACTAAATCCTGTTGCGGTCTAACTTGAGAAATATTAAAGATTTGTTGTTCAGATTTATCGAGAATGGTTTCTAAATCTTGACTGGTATCATAGGCTAATTCAACAATATTATGTCCCCCAGTAATCATACTGCGACGGATTTTTTTATCTAAAACTAATAAACCATATTGATCAATATTAACCGCCGAAACCGTGCGATCTACCAGTTGAGTTAATTTTAATTGTCCTCCCACTTGTTCGAGTAGATTTTGATCCGCTAACCAAGTTGTAACGGTCATTAAATCCGTGGGTTTTCCTTGGGAATGAAGGGTTAAAGCTGCCCGATAAATGATTTGATGGGATTTGAGGGCAAAGGATTCTGGTTGTAATAATTCTGCTACCCGACTAATGGCTTCTGGATCGAGAAGAATACCCCCTAAAATGGCTTCCTCTGCTTCTATGTTTTGAGGGGGAAGGCGATCGCTAATACTAGAAAATTGAGGTTCATTCATCGGATGAGTTAATTGATCAGCAGATTAGACCATTTTATGTTAAACTCTATTATAGAATGGTTATTAGAACTCTTGCAAAATAATTTTATGGTATTATGATAAGTTTTGCTCAATAGTCCTGAGTATGTTTCAACAAGTTAATTTTTAATCTTAATCTTTCAAAAAACGGGTTGATAAATTGCAGCCTGAGTTATCCTCCGTTGAGGATAATTAAAAAATTTATTTCTCAGGATCAAATTGTTTCAACCCGAACAGAAATAACGGCAATTAACGGATATACTCTTTCAAAATACTATTGCGGTTAGGATGACGTAACTTTCTTAACGCTTTCGCCTCTATTTGACGAATTCGTTCCCGGGTGACATTAAAAATCTGACCAATTTCTTCTAATGTCTTCATCCGACCATCATCTAACCCATAACGCAGACGCAATACATCTCGTTCTCTGGGACTGAGGGTATCTAATACATTTTCTAAATCTTCTCGTAATAGATTCTTAGATACTTGATCTTCAGGAGTTTCGCCATCGGATTCAATAAAATCTCCTAAACGAGAATCTTCCTCTTTCCCAATCGGTGTTTCTAAAGAAATCGGAAGTTGAGCCGATTTAGCAATAAACCTTAACTTCTCGATGGTCATTTCCATGCGAGTTGCGATTTCTTCTTCCGTGGGTTTGCGACCCATTTCTTGAGACAATAACTTGGTAGTTTTTTTAATTCGAGAAATGGTTTCATACAGGTGAACTGGTAGTCGAATAGTCCGAGATTGATCGGCGATCGCTCTAGTAATTGCCTGACGAATCCACCAGGTCGCATAAGTGGAAAATTTGTAACCTTTTTCGTGATCAAATTTCTCGGCGGCGCGAATTAATCCTAAACTGCCTTCTTGAATCAAGTCTTGAAAAGAAAGACCCCGATTCATATATTTTTTGGCAATAGAAACCACCAGTCGTAAATTAGACTGTACCATCTTATCTTTTGCCCGACGGCCAATATAAAGACGGCGGCGGAATTCTGGCAACTTCATTTCAACGGCGGTTGCCCATTCTTGCTCATTGGGTTCGCGGTCGTAATGTTCCATCAATTTTTCCCGAATTCGCTCTAGTTCGAGTAAGTCGGCAATTTTACGAGCGAGTTCAATTTCTTCATCTGCGCGTAATAAACGAATCCGACCAATTTCTTGCAGATAGAGACGAATCGAATCTTCTGTAAAGTGTTTTTTCTTTGTCTGAGTTCGACGGCGAGATTTAGCTCCTTTTGCAGCTTTGTTCTCGTCATCTTCCTCCCCGATCACTTCCTCTGAAATTTCTTCTTCTTCAATTAGATCTTCTGCATCTGGCTCATCCTTTGATGAATCCTTGTCCCTGTCCCTGGCTTTATTGTCATTTTTAGGGATATCAACTTGTTTCTCCAGTGGAAGGGTTGCGAGTCCGTTGTTACTTTGGGTCATGCCGCGTTCCTCATGCTCCTCAATTAGTAAAAATTAATTACAGAATAAAGATGTCTATTCATAGACTCCTGAACCAGTGAAACACCGAATCCAGGTTTAAATATTTACCCAGCGAGTTACTGAGTGAGTCATCGTAACCCACCTCAGTCCTAGCATAGTGAAGGTAAATGTTCAAAGGTGATCATTGGATGACGCCAAGACCTTTTCGATTGTAGCCTTTTTAACAAAAATTGCACGGTTTTGTCAAAAAAGAAATCTGATCATCGTTCATTCACCGACGGAGAATTGATCAAGTAGGGAGGGTGAGTACAACTATCTAACCCTTAGGATTGTTCTTTCTTGTAAGTTAACTCAAATCTCTCCGTTTGGGACTCAATCAAACGTTAAATCACGTTAAGTTTTTGACGTCTTTAGGTTGAATCATTATTCAATAGGGGGGAAATAAGTTCTATACAACGTTTATACCTTCAGACATAGACAAATTGATCACGCCTAGCATCCGGTTTTACGATTTGCTGGATTTACTTTTTGCTTCTAAAGTTTCCAAACGACTTCTCAGGTCTTGATTTTCCTTTTTGATTTTGTCGAGTTCCTCCCGCAGTTTTTTCAATGCGGGTTCTGAACCGATTTTTCCCTGAACAGTCTGAATCGCTTCCTCTGCTCGACGGCGAACTCGTCCGTCTAGGGTTTGGTCTGTTAAGGACTGAAGTACATCCATGGCTTTCGGGGTTTCCATCTGTTCCAGGGAGGCAACAACAGCCACTTGCGTCAGGAAAAAGGCTTCATTAGATAGTTCTTCTAACCGTTGTACAATCCGTTCGGTATTTGTCGAGGTTTGACCAGTGGAAATACTGCCCAAAGCCCGAATCGAAGTTAACCGTAATGCCTGGGGAATACCGGGGGCTGTATACTTTAAAATCAAGTTTAAGGCGTCTTCTGAGGTTTTGATTTTACTCAGTCCTGAAATTGCCCCGGAACGCACCACTTCATTCCAGCCTTCTCTTTCTTTAAGGACGGATTTTAACAGTTTAACGGTTTGTTCAACTAAATGTTTATCCTCCAGATGGGTAGCGGCAATTTCTCCTAATGCTGTTGCTGTTGAAGATTCAACTAAATAACTAGGATCTCCTTTTTCTAAAAGGGGTTTTAAGACTTGATAACTTTCTGTGGTTTTCAGTTTGGCTAAACTATTAATTACCGCCCGTCTGACCCGGGCATCCTGATCATTTAATCCTTCAACTAATCCTGGGAAAACTTGATCTAATTTTACCCGCACTAATTGTTTGGCAACTTCTACCCGTACCCCCCAAAAACCATCATTTTTTAGAGCATTAGATAGGGCTTTAACGGCTTCTAATCCGCCTTTTTTAGCTAAAGATTTAGCGGCATAAATTCGAGAAATCGGATCGGGATCATATTGTAATTGAGCTTTTAATTCAGCCACCGCATAATCCAAATTTACGGTTTTAAGGATATTATTATTCACATCAAAACTAATAAAATCAGGTTTTTCTTCTAAGGGGAAATAGAAGGTTTGTTCTTTTTCATGAACCTGCACCGTAAAGGTTTTGAGTTTTACTTCCGTTTCTGGGGATTTTTTATCGGGTTTATAGCCAAAACCAATCGGAATTTTTAAATCAAAGAGGTTTGTCTCGCTGAGTTTATCGCTATCTTTAGCTTGATTTTGTTTAATCGTAATTTTGGCTAATTTATTATGATTATCCCAACTATAGGAAACTTTATAATCAGGATGTCCGCCTCGGAATACATATTGATCAAACAGGGGAAGTAAATTAGCTCCGGTTGATTTTTCTAGGGCTCTTAATAAATCAATGGTTTCTACGGTTTTATGGGCATTATCCTGAACAAAAGTTTGAATTGCTTTTTGGAATAGTTCGTCTCCTAATTCGGTTCTAATTAGATGATAAACACAAGCACCTTTTTCATATAAATGGCGATCATAAAGTTCAATTGCTTCCCGATAAATATGGGTGACAATTGGGCGACGATAGCGAGAACTATCCTCAGAAAAATAGTTTCTGGCTTGATTTAAACGATAATAAGCCGCGTCGTCTTTGCCATATTCCTGTTCCGTCCATAATACCTCAGTATAGGTCGCCATGCCTTCTTTAATCCAGGCGTGTGACCAATGTTTAATTACTACTAAATCCCCGAACCATTGATGGGCTAATTCATGGGCAACTAAACTTTCTGTGTTACGATTATCTAGGGTAGCTCGTTCATCTAATAAACAGCGATCGGTTAATAAGGTAGTTGAGGTATTTTCCATCCCGCCAAAAATGAAATCATCTACACAAACTTGAGCATATTTAGGATAGGGATAGACATAGCCAAAATATTTAGAGAAAAACTCAATCATTTGCGGAGTTTTTCCCATGCTCCTTAGAGCATCTTCTTGGCGGTTTTTCTCAACATAATATAGAACAGGAATTCCATTCCATTCGTCTTTAATTTCGGCAAAATCTCCCACCGCTAAGGTCATTAAATAAGTGGGATGAACTTGTTTCTGTGACCAATGATAAATTTTAGTTTTGCCTTTGGTTTCAGTATTAATTAATTCGCCATTGGAAATAGCTAAATATTGTTTAGGAACTTGTACCCGAATTTCTGAAGTCGCTAATTGTCCGGGGTAGTCAAAGCAAGGAAACCAAAAGCGAGAATCTTCATCTTCTCCCTGTGTCCAAACTTGAATCGGTTTATCGGGATAATCTTTATTTGGACTAATAAAATAAAGTCCGCGTTGGGGATTGGTAACGGAATAATTAATGACAATTTTAATTAATTGATTGACCGTTGTAGGTTGCTGTAGATAAATCTGTAATTGTTCGCCATCATAATCAAATTCTTGATTGATGTCCTCAATTTTTACCTTTTTTATTTCTAAGTTGATCGCATCTAAAGTTAAGGTTTCTATGCCACTTTTAACCGGATTCAAATTTAGGGTACAAGTTCCTTTAAAACTTTGATTAGGAATATCGAGAACTAAGTCCAGAAAAATATGTTCTACCTGACCCGGACGGTCAGGGTTATAATGGGGACGAGCGCCTGGTAACTCAAAGGATTTGTGAGTATTGGTTTCTGGATCAAAGTAAAAATTCAGCATCGAATACAATCAAGCTCAAGAATAAGGGATAACAAAACGCGCTATGCGTATGGGTCTATTATATAGCTATAGCAATATTTAGGATTGCTATATAGCAGGGAACAGCCCCCCCAAACC
>Ga0209229_10000953_pt1 | contig 11942 bp, 15 predicted proteins | sample SanBayMetagenome_FD_187466 | JGI IMG/M metagenome (GOLD analysis project Ga0209229, IMG submission 187466) | Freshwater and sediment microbial communities from dead zone in Sandusky Bay, Ohio, USA (SPAdes) (version 2) | ecosystem: Environmental > Aquatic > Freshwater > Lentic > Sediment... | reverse complement strand
CCGTGGCTACGTCGAGCTCCCCTTCATCGGGCAGTCCCGCCGCTTCATGGGTGGCGACGCTTACGACGTATCCGAAATCGTGAACATGCCCATCCAGTGCACGGCAGGCAACGTCCTGCTCCGCATCCAGCACCACCTGCACCACACCCTCCCATCCATCAACGCAGCAGCGCCCGACATCCTCATGTTCCTCAACGTGTACGACGCCATCTACTTCGATTGCCGTAGCGACACCGCTGTTGACCGGCTCGACACCCTGTTCCGTGACGCCTTCACCTACGTGACAACCCAGGGATATTGGGATAGACTGTGCGCCGAGTTGGGTCGATCCGTACCGATCCGCTACGAACGCACCATCTACACCTGAACCATGCAATCCAATCACCGCAAGGTCGTCGCCCTTCTCAACCGTGGAGTCAACGCAGCAGAGGTAGCCGACGAGGTCGGTCTCTCCCGCAAGCGGGTCTTCGACCTGGCCCGCCGCCACGGTGTACCCACCAACCCGATCGTCACGCCGGGCGGCCGCATCGAGAAGCAGATCGTCCGTGCCTCCCGTGTCCTGACCATCCCCGAGATCGCCTCCGCATTCCGCATCGCCGAGTGCCGGATCAAGGAGATCCTGTCCCGGGTGGACCGGGAGACCAAGGCTGTCGTCGGTTGAAGCGCAGCTGGACCATCATCCAGGACGACCGGGAGAAGACGCCCCTCATCTTCCCCGCCAACATCGTCATGCTCGACGATGCCCATGTCCCCTGCGATCGCCGGTCCTGCACCGTTTCACTTACGGTCATCAAGAAGCGCTTACCAACCGGCGACTACGCCCTAGAAGGCTTCGAGTCCAAGGTCCTGATCGAGCGGAAGAAGCACCTGCCCGAGCTCTTCGCGAACCTGCTCACCCCCACTGGTCGAGAGCGGTTCGTCAAGGCCTGTGACCGGCTGCGATCCGAGTGCGCCCATCCGATACTCATTCTTGAAGGGACGATCGGCCACCTGGTTAGGACGGCCAGAAGCCAGCTCGACGTGGACCCGTGGCTGGTGGTCGACGCCCTTCACCGCATCTGTCTAGAACGTCACATCCAGATTCTCTATCTTCCCGCAGCTACCCCCGAACAACGGCGATCAGTGGGGGAAGAAGTCGCAAGACTCCTGATCAACGGAGCCATCACCCATGCCGAACGAACCACTCCAGACGTACCGTGCGGTTGACCCCGTCGGATTCCACTTCGGGTCCATTGCGACCACCGCCTCCCAGCCCTTCGTCCTCAACCACTTCACCTCCACCAGTTACTCCACCGCCGGCGCCACCAACCAGCAGATGACCTTCAGCGGCTCGGCCCTCAATGCGGATCGGTTCGTGCCGTGGATTGCCCGGAACTTCGACAACTCCACCACGACGGGCGCGTACTACCCGGTCGCTGTGCCCAACGCCTACGACCGCATCCTCATCTTCCCGATGTACCGTCTTGTCCGGTCTGCGTCAGTGCCCGATCTTGTCTTCGGCACCGCCGCTACCTACGTGCCGCCGTTCATCCTGCCGATGGGCCTGACTCCGCAGACCCGAGGGTTCACGGACGTCAACAAGCTGAACCCCAAGTTGTACCGGTTCCCCGACGATGTGCCGACAGACTCGGCTTACGAGCGGGTCTCCGGGTCCTACAACATCCGAACCCAAGGCCTGTGGATTCCGCTGACTCCGTACGCCACGAACGGGCTCACGAACAACGGCACCATGGGTGTGGCCGGTAACGCCGATGCCCGTAGCTTCGGCCGCAACCCAGTTGTCGGAACAGGCACGGCCTACCACCTGCCAGCTGACCTCTCGATCTCGAAAGCCACCACTTCAGGCCTTGCTCTCGGCAACGCGCAGGTTGCGTCCGGCAGCGCCGACACCATGATCGGCATGGGTCTCGAGTTCCAGACACACGGTTGCCAGGAGATCGTCTGTTCGCTCGGCTCTCTCCCGACCGGCATCACCATCACGGACACCGCCGGCGGAGGTGTGGTCCGGCGCGTCGAGCTCTTCCTGATGGGCATGTTCCTGGGGTGAACCATGCGTCGACGCTCACGTGCTCAGCCCATGGCGTGGACCACGATCCGGAGCAAGCCTCCGAAGATCGTGCCGTCCCTCCCCGTCGGCGACTTCACCCCCGACCCATTCACGTTCTACGACACTCTCGATTACGAAGACGGGGCGCCGTTCAGGAGCAACACCTCTGTTCCCCGCATTGAGGGGATCGACAATCCCATCGATGTTCGACTGGTCCTGACCTCCGGTGCTGGAGGAACGGTCTACTACCGAACGACTTCCTCCCGCCTCAATCCTAATGACATTCAGTACTCCCCCGGCGCTTGGACGGTGTTGAACTTCACGCTGAACCAGAGCGCCACCATCACGGTCAACCCGAACTTCAATCTCGGCTTCGCCGTCGATGTCATTGCCGCCGGGGTGACCAACACCTACCAGCTTCGGAACCTGTCGGACGCCAACACCCTGTTGACCACGTTCACGGCCACCCGGGTTGCCGTCTCCTTCGACTACGGAACGTTCGCGAATCCCACGGGAACCAACCGTGACTACAACTTCAACTACAACGAAGACTTCGGGGTGGTCAGCGGTGGTACTCAAAACATCGTTGAAGACTAAACACCAAACCGGGTAAGGACACATCATGCCCCTACAGATTCGACGCGGAAACGCTGCTGACCTCTCGTCCGTCACTCCCGCCCAAGGTGAACCGCTGTTTGCGCTCGACACCAAGCGGCTGTTCTTCGGTGATGGTTCGACCGCTGGTGGTCTCGCGCACACCCATGCCATCGCTGATGTCGCCAACCTTCAGACTTCCCTTGATACCAAGGCTGCCTCGGTTCACACCCATGCAGCCGGGGACATCACATCGGGTGTGCTCGGGGCAGCGCGACTCGGCACTGGCACTGCGGACAACACCACCTTCCTGCGCGGCGATGGAACATGGGCCGTCCCGGCTGGCGGAGGTGGTGGCGGTTCCGATGGCACGGTCCCGCTGATCACCCAGTCGTACACCTCGACTGAAGGCTTCGGCCTCGGCGGATGGTCCACCTTCACGCGAGGCAGTGGCTTTGTCCGCAACCCCACCATCGCAAACAGGACTTTCGGTACATCTCAGACCCGAAGCGGATTCATCGAGCTGGGCGTTCAACAGACCAACGTCTCGCCTCGATCACTGGCAATGCTCGGTGGCCACGGCAGCACGATTGGGTACTCCAGCGTGTACAGCACCGCGCTTACCTCCAAGCTGACCGCTGTGGTGCGGTTGCCTTCTATTCCGACAAGCGGTGAGAACTTCCAAGCGGGAATCGGGTTCAACAGCAAGCAGGATCTGCTTTACTCGGATGTGGGTGAGATCTGGATCAACGAGTTGGACTACGGAGTCTACTTCTACTGCTCTCCGGGCAGTGCTTTCTGGAACATCTCGTTCCGTGGTTGGGGAACAGGGGCCGCACAAGATGGTGCAAACTCCTTTGACGTAGCCACGGATGTTTCTGTGACCGCTGCATGGACCAAGTTCGAGATCGAGACCTCGACCGTGTCAGGTGCAATCCAGTATGTCTGCAAGATCAACGGCGTGACCAAGCTGACCATGACCTCTGCGTTGCTTGCTCAAAGTCCATACCTTGTGGACATGACCATCCAGTTGATGCTCAGTCCTATGGTCGCGATCCAGAGCCAGTCAAATACTAACTCGTATCGCTACCTCCTTGTTGACCACCTCAGCCTCCTCTCCACGGTGACCCGATGATCTACAGATTCGCCTACATCTCCAACGGTAAAGTCACTGCGGTGGTCGAACGCGAAGCCGAGCAGCCCGACACCGGGCGCCGCTTCCAGCTTCAGCCCGACGAGGAGTGCTTCATCGGGGATACCTACGCTCCCGGTGAGACTCCCCGGTTCAAGCCGCCCGTGGCTCCGCTTTCGTGGACCGCGTACCAGTTCCTGCTGCGGTTCACCGAGGCCGAGCTTGCGGCGATCCGCACTGCCTCCGTCACGGACCCGATCACTTGGCGGTTCCTCACGCTGGCCACCGCTGCACAGGAGGTCAACTCCGACGATCCCACCACCATCGGCGGCATGGACTACCTCGTGGCGCAGAACCTGCTCACCCCCGAGCGCAAGGCGGAGATCCTGGGATGACCGAAGACTCGAAGAGGAACTCGCAGTTGGTAGCGAGCTGGGCCCAGTTCGTTGCCATCTGCATCGGCATCGGCACCATCCTCATGAACATGGGACGCAAGGATCAGCAGCTGGCGACCACGACAGAACAGGTGAAGGAACTATCCTCCATCGTTTCGGACTTGGCCAAGGCCCAGATTGGGCTTACCATGAAGGACCAACAGACCGACGACCGGCTGCGTGAGCTGGCCAACCGGCTGGAAAACCTGGAGAGGAGCATCAAATGACTGGATCCTGGAAGACCACCGCAGCTGGAATCGGCGCCGTCCTCATCGCTGTGGGCAGTGCCCTCAACGCCACCTTCGACGCCGACCCCGCCACCGTCGCTGACTGGGGTGCGGTCGTAGCAGCGGTGATCGCCGGCGTCGGCTTGCTGTTCGCCCGTGACAACAACGTGTCGAGCGAGGCAGCGGGGGCCAAGTGACGCAGGGCTACGACGACTGGTACTCGGAGGCTGCACCATGCTCGAGCGAATCGTCGCGCAGATCACGGTCGCGCTCATCGGCTGGCTCGACCGTCGTATGGAGCGTGGCACCGTGGCGATCGATGCTGACGCTGATCGGGATACTCTTCGCCGTGCTGGTTCTCGCATTCGCGATTGGATGCGGAAGCAGCCGGACGGTGTTCGTCCCGGAGGACAGCCCGATGCGGATCGGCCCGGGCAGCACGATGAGGGTGTACCACCGGGTCAACGGTGAGTGGACCCTCTCCAACAACCGGATCACTGTGCCCGAGGGTTGGTATCTCGTGCCCCCATCCTACGTCCAGGAGTAGGAGGATGGGGTGGAGATCAACCGGAGCAGGGACGCACGGAACCACATGGGCTTCCTCACGATGTGGGCCTACGATGCCCATCGGAAGAAGCGGTTCCCCCTCTGGGACAAGCACGAGATCCTGAGTGAAGCCTACATCCAGACCGACCGGCTGCTGGCCACGGTCTACGACCCCGCCAAATCCACGGTGGTCACCTTCCTCAAGTCGTTCCTCTGGGGCGCCGTCCACTACAGCTATTGGACCTCGAACGGATTCCGGTTTACTCCGGCGGGACCCCGCTTGAAAATCCCCGTGACAACTGATACACTTTGTGAAGAGATCTCGGTCGAGGTTCGGATGTTCCATCTGGAGATCCCCGAACTGACCGAGGAGGAATGGACCATCATACGTCTACGCCATGACGGGTACACCATGACCCGCATTGCATCGGTCCTCGGATTGAAGTCCCCGCAATCCGTGTACAACCGACTCGTCAAGATCAGGGACAAGTTTACAGGACAGGAACAAGATGCCACCAGAGACGACACCGCTCCCCCTCCCGACTGACCGCGCCAAGAGCGCCCGCCAGTACCTCGAGTCCGAGGGCCTCGTGCCCCGGGTTCCCTCGATCCGCTCATCCGACTACAGCTCCGCCCTCTCCGATCCCTTCGGCTACTACATCCGCCGCCGGCTCGGCCTGATCCCCGCACTCTCCTACTCGGAGGCCCTGTCCCGGGGATCCTACTTCCACACCCTCTTCGCCCTGTACGACCGCGACGACTGCAACCAGATCTTCAAGCGCCAGTGCGCCGCCCGTCTCACCGAGATCAACAACATCTGCAAGGAGCTTCGCATCTCGGAGACCGCCCGCGCCGACGCCGTGCAGAACGAGCAGGTCGACCAGGCCTACGCATCCGCCTGGTACAACGCCTTCAAGAATCTGCCCTGCATCAACAACCAGAGCGCACTGGATCTCCTCTCCGACAACTTCGTCAAGCTCGGCGCCGAGGTCCGGCTCACGTGGATCGACGAGCGGTTCCCGAAGACCCGCCAGGTTGCGCAGTTCGACCTGCTCCTCCTCAACCGCAAGACCAACAAGCTGTGGATCGTGGATGCGAAGACGACCGCGTCACCCCCACTGATCCGATTGTCGACGGTCAAGGAGGAGTTCCAGACGATGCACTACCTCCATGCCCTCGAGTGGTTCTTTGCCCGGGGCCTGCTTCACAAGCAGTACGACCTGGCACCGGACGTGCAGCTGGGTGGCATGATGCATATGGCCATCCTCAAGCCGTCGATCCAGTTCGGGCAGGCCGACCGGGACTTCCACTGGGAGTCGGACGGCAAGCGCAGCGGCATCGCCGGCCGCATCATGGTGTCACCCGTCAACCTGCGGGACCAGGGTGACTACGTGATCAAGTGGACCCGCAACCAGCCCAGCCCCGAGCCGTGCTGCGGCACACTCGAGGAGTGCCTGCACGTTCTGCACGAGGTCACCGGCAAGAAGCCCGAGAAGATCTACCGTGGTGAGCCGGCCCTCAGCAACTACATCGAGAGGTGCATGCGTTGGTACAAGGGCGAACTTGAATACCTTGACAAGGCCCCGGATTTCGTGAACGACCCTCCGGTGAACTTTTCCTACACTCATGCGTCGGTGATGCTTGACAAGGATTGGCGCATCGACTACCTTTCCCGTGTTGCCATGATCTACAACTTGGCAACCCAAGAGGCGAACCCATGCAACTTCCTGAAGAACATCGACGCGATCCGGATGGGATCGAAGCTGGCGAACTACAGCCCGTTCTACCTGACCGAACCGAAGGACTGGCCGGCGCTGGTTCAGACGCAGCAGTTCCTCGTCGCTCATCGGGACGCGGGCGAACTGCCAAGCGAACCGGAGCCGCACGAGTTCGACGGGATGATCGAGAGCCTCGAACCCGAACACCTCACGTGATGTTCGAGGACGAGTACGTCCGCCTCGTGATCAAGCCGAAGATCGACTTGGTCCTCGAGGATGGCGTCGAGTCCATCGGCGACCTCACCGCCAAGTTCAACAAGGTGTTCGAGTGCAAGGTGTCGAAGGCCCGCATCACCGAGTGGCTCAAGGCCATCGGGTACCGGGTGACCCGCACCGTGCAGATCGACCGGCCCAACGTGAAGCGCCCGCCTGCACCCGCGCCCGCGCCTGCGCCCGCGCATCGCAGCGAGTACGACACGTTCGAGACCGCGCACCGCCAGCAGTCATTCAACTTCCCGGCACCGACGTCTGTCTTTAGCAACGTCCGCATGCCGGGCTTCGAGGAGTAAGCCATGTCAGTCACGACAGCAGCAGGAAAGCTACCGCAGCAGCGGTACTCGGGCCTTGGGTTTCAAGGCATCAAGATGGTTCATCCGCCGGAGCGGCTCTTCGGTCTGATCTGCGGCCTGCCCGGAGAGGGCAAGTCCCAGTTCATCCAGAGCCACCCGGACGCATGGGTCTGCAACATGGACTGCACGTCCACCCTTGGGGATCCCCAGGCATGCGTGTGGCCCGGCATCAACCCGCAGGGGCAGGCCATCGACGTCAACGGCAAGCCCCTTGTCATGACGTGGGAGGCAGTGCAGGCCAAGGTGGATCTGCTCTGCGATCTGGCCAAGAACGACCAGCCCCGCCCCGCCACCGTGTTCTTCGATTCGCTCGGCACGTGGATCCCCTTGCTCAAGGACTGGATCACCCGGTCGAACGACAAGAAGGACTGGCGCGAGATGGACGGCCGGCGTTCGTGGGACCAGCTCTACGACATGGTGATCGACACGTGCCTCACCTTGCGCCGGTACGGTTACGGCGTGTACATTGTGTGTCACGTGGTCAACGCCAAGATCCCCCTGGGCGACGACCGCTTCGTGTTCAAGCCTGAGCTCACGATCACCGACGGCTTCTACAAGCGGCTCTATCCGCTGTTCGAGATGGTCGCTGCCGTGTCCTCGGAGTGGGTCACCGAGCAGCGTGAGATCCAGCAGCCCCCCATCGTCAAGGATGGCAAGACCGTTCAGCTCAAGCCCAAGATCGTGACCGAGAAGCGCAAGCGTCACCTGTTCTCCGTCGACTCCGAGACTCTCTCGGGGATCACGAAGCACCGGGTCAAGATGGACGCGGAGTTCGAGTTGCCCGAGTCGTTCGGGTGGGCTGAGTTCGTTCGCAAGTACAACACCAATGCTGGGGCGTAACCCCAGTCAACCCTTTCAGGAGTGTCAGAGTCATGGCAAACAGCAAGATCAGCGCAATGTTCGCAGCCCAGAAGCAGGCCTTCGGTGACGCCAATCCGGACACCGGCGTCGGTGGTCTCGGCGAGTGGCCCACGGAGGGTGAGCACGACTGCTACATCCTCGGCTTCGAGATCAACGAGAAGGCGACCTACCGGTTCACGACCGACCAGGGTCAGCAGGTCGAGCTCTCGGCCACCGAGTTCCGCTTCCGCTACCAGCTCCTGAACGACCAGGTCAACCCGGACAACCCGCTCGTCTGGGGCGGCGCCCCCTTCACCTTCCCGGACAACGCCGGCGCCGTCACCGCAGAGGGTCGTCGCACCGGTCTGCAGATCGAGCGCAACCGCTTCTGCGGCCATCTCAGCACCATCCTTGGAACCAAGGTGGGAACGGCTGATGGTCTCGACGTGGCCGACGCGATCGAGAAGGTCTCCAACCTCCTCGGCTCGGACAAGCAGGTCGTGGGCACCGTCCGGTGCCAGTACCGCAAGGGCAAGGGCAACTCGGCGACCAAGGTCTACAAGACCGAGTTCATCCAGAAGCTCCTGTCCGCCTAACAAGCACCCCCACTGATCGAGGGGGTGGGGCCCACAAGCTCCACCCCCTCCTCACAGTCCTCCTCACGTAGTGGCCGGGGGTGCATCAGGCGCCCCCCATATCCGGCAAGTGTGACTGTCTCCACTTGAAAGCGCTCTGATGGATCGTCAGCACGAGCCCCCGGCCAACTACGAGGAGCACACAACTCACGCCCGATTGACCGATCAGGTGTCGACACCCCGTCTCTGGAGTCTTCCAGTGCCGCTGAGGGTGAGACACTCGGGGTTCAAGGAGATGGGGATCGTCGCACCCGTTACCCCCACCACCCACCCCGGGTGTTTCACCCTCCCGTTACTGGGAACACCCCACCTGCTGACCTACCCAGGTGGACGCCACTGGCTGGTTACGACACTGACCTTGCCGAACGGATCCATCCCCGACGATCCGTTTGCCAATGAGCCACCCCACACTCGCGTGGATGGGGTGCTCTGCAAGGCACACATGACCTTCTCCTCTGCGGGGAAGGGCTACATGATCAACGTCGATATCACCAGGGCCACCCTGAAGGGCATGGCCGCCAGGGTCCTGGATCGTGAGCCCGACTCCAGGATCCTGGTGCGCCTGCTCCCCCGCTTCTGCCAGGGCGCCGTCCGGTGGTACCGCCACCTGGGCTGCCTTCAGTTCTGGGCCGCCATCTAGAACGACCCGAAGCTCTCGAAGGGCTTCCCCGTCTCCTGTGCCATCACAGCCTGCTGCTCTGCCGTCAGGGGCAGCGTCCCGATCTGGCGGGCCTGCATCCTCTGGCGGGCCGTGTCTGCCCCCATGATGGCCTCTGCCGTGACGCCCAGCTCCGGCGCCCTGCTGGCCGCCAGCTGCTGGAACTGTCCGCGCAGCTCCGGTGGAATCCGCTCGAGGATGCGCTCCGTCCGGGGCACCAGCCGGTTCTTCATGGCCTCGTCCAGCTGGTCCTTGCTGATCGTCAGCTCCATGCCGAACCGCCGCTTGAACTCCTGCTTGATCCCCTGCATCTTCGGGATCTCATTCGCCAGCAGCGCCGCAATGGCCCGCCGCCGGTAGTCCACGATCTGGTCCCGGTTCTTCAAGAGGAACGCATCGAAGTCCGCCGTCTGCTTGAACGTGCCGAAGTCCACACCCAGCGCCTTCGCGAAGATCTGCCCCGGGCTCTGGTAATCCACCAGCGTTCCGTCCGCCTTGTACACCGGGATCCTGCCGTCCTCTGTCCGGGTCTTCGGGTCGATGTACGTCTTCTGCAGCGAACCCGGCAGCCCGAACAGCGGGCCCTCCATCAGGTTCGGCATCATCCCCATCACCCGTGCCGCCGCGATCCCACCCGGCACCAACCTCGGCAGGTTGTTCTGGATCAGGTCCCGCTGCCCCGGATCCAACACGCCCCGGATCAGGTTCATCGGGATGTCCACCACCGGCGGGATCGGCAGATACTCATTCCCGTCCTGGAAGAACCGATCCCCACCCACCGCCTGCGTCAAGCTGGCCCCGAACAATCCCGGGCTCAGGTCCACGCCGAACGTGTTCTTGCCTAGCTCGTAGAAGACCGCGCTGATCCCCATGCCCCGCATGAAGTCCTGCCCGATCCCCTTGAACACGCCGCGCCCACCGAGCCTCGGGCTGTCGTACGCCAGCGTCGTGACCGACCGCAGCGGGAAGCTGAGGAACTGGCGGAACAGCGGGTTGTTCGCCAACCGGCCGAACGGTCCCGCCCCCTGGAACGCCAGCGGCGTGTTCAGCGTGTTGCCGCCGAACTGCGTTGCGCTCACCATCTCGTCCACGTCCCCGATCATCCGGTAGTAGCCGGCCGACCCCGGCTTCACATCGATCCTCGCCCCCTGATAGATGTTCTCGACCGCGTGGGCCGCCACGTTGCGGTTCATCCACTCGGCCTTCTCAAACATCTTCATCGGGTAATCGAAGAAGTAGCTCTCCCGTCTTCCCACCCTACCCAGCTTGTCACTCTGGAACGAGATCGTGTCGAGAGTCGAGAACGTATCGCGCCCGATCTGCACCAGGTTCTCGCCCTCCATGTTGGAGAACTTGAAGTGCTTCCGGATCAGGCCCTGCTGCTCCTCCTCGCTCAGCGCCCGTACCCCGTACTTCCCCACGCGCTCCGTCACGTACGAACCCATCTCCTTGAACGCGGACCCGTACGCCTTCATCACGTTCCCGAGCCCGCCGTACACACTCGCATACAGGAGCGGCTGCATCAGGTTCATCGTCACGCTGCTCAGGTTCAGGCCCAGGTGCGTCACGTAGAAGTACTTGGCCAGCTGCCCGCTCATGCCCTTGGCCTCGCCGAAGGTGAGCTTCGCGTTCGCCATCTCGTCGAGCCGGTCGTACATGCCCTGGCCCCACTTGCCAGCGCCCTTCATCGCCGTACCAACCGGTGAATCCAGCACCGCCCTCAAGCCCTGCTTCCCCTTGATCAGCGCCATGTGCGTGGCCACATGCTCGACCTTCTGCACCCCCACTGCTCCGCGAAGCATGACCTCAAGGGCCTCCTTCGCCGCATCGTCCTCCAGCAGGTAGTGCTGCCGGTGGAACAACTCGGCCAGCGACTGGCCCCCCTTCATCATCGAGGTCCGCTTGAACGACTCGTCCAGCTGCTTGACCTTCTCCGGGTTCGCCAACCGCATCGAGTCCTGCACCGCCTGCTGCAGCCTCGGCATCTCCTCGGTGGTCCGCACGAACATCGAGTGTGTCACACCAGTGTCCCGGAAGTGCCGGGCCAGGGAATCCTGCGCGTTGATCTTGTAGACCCGCGCCGTCTCGCCCTTCGCGATCAACGTCTGGACCTTGCGCTCCGCACCCTTCAGCACCTTGAGCCCGTCTTCGGTCGCACCGTACTTGCCGAACACGCGCTTCAGATCATCCGGATCAAACTGCCCGGCCGAACTGATCCTGTTCAAACTCGAACCCGTGGCCACGAGCGCCCGACTCCTGCGCTGCTCCATCAGCCGGGCCACGTCGCTCGTGCCCTTCATGTCGATCAGGTTCCTGGGCAGGTACGTCGACGCCTCCTGGCCCTGGATCATCTCCCGCAGCGCCTTGAGCACATCGTCCTTCGGCACCCGGCCCGACGCGATCTGCGCCGACAACTCCGGGCCCATCAGCGTCGCCGCCATCTCCACGCCCGTCCCGCTCAACGCACCCTTCCCGCTCAACC
>Ga0209229_10000952_pt1 | contig 11947 bp, 12 predicted proteins | sample SanBayMetagenome_FD_187466 | JGI IMG/M metagenome (GOLD analysis project Ga0209229, IMG submission 187466) | Freshwater and sediment microbial communities from dead zone in Sandusky Bay, Ohio, USA (SPAdes) (version 2) | ecosystem: Environmental > Aquatic > Freshwater > Lentic > Sediment... | reverse complement strand
AGTTCATCTTTGGTCTGGGTCTGTTGCCACGTGAAGTATTCCTGGCTGTCTGGGCAGGTGTCTGCTTCTTGATCGTACTCTACGTGCTGGGCTCGTTTAAGATGAAGCTTGATTCGCCCCTTGAGAGTGTGAGTGGTATCCGCGCATTGTTTGCGGTGATCTTCGCGACGCTTGGCTTCTGGTTTGTTGGAGGTATGCTCGGCAAGCCGCTGGCCTCCGATCTCGAGGCGCTCTTGCCGCCAGAGAACTACCACGAGCTTCTCCTCGAGATGAACACGGGCGTCGCGGCCCCTCCTGCGTCATCCGGTGCCACAACGGCAGGGAAGGGTGACGTAGTTGCGCAGGCTGGCACGAGCGTGCATGATGGTCTAACGTGGTATTCAAATCTTGACGAAGCGAAGCGTGTAGCTGCGCGTGAGAACAAGCCAATCTTCATCGACTTCACGGGCTTCTCGTGTGTGAATTGTCGCAAGATGGAAAAGGCAGTGTTCCCGCAACCGATGGTGGTTGATGCATTCAAGAAGTTCGTTCTCGTGCAGCTGTATACCGATCGCAAGTCGGAGCCATACATCTCAAACCAGAACTTGCTCAAGACCTACGGCACAGTGGCAAATCCGTTGTACGTGATTCTGCGCGCTGATGGCAGTTATGTAGCGCAATCGGGTTATCAGCTTGCGTTTACGTCGAACCCGCAAACGTTTGTCGAGTTCCTCTCGAAGGCGCTGTAACAATGCGTGTTGTGCCTCTCACACCGGAGCGATGGCAAGACTTCGTCGACTTGGTGTGCGAACTAGCAGACTACGAGCATCTCGACCGTCCATCGGCCGAAGCACAGGCGCGTTTGCGTGAAGATGCGTTCGGCGAGCGCCCCAGATTCTGGGCGTTTCTTGCGCTCGGTGATGGCGACGAAGCGTGCGGATATGCTATTTGTTTAGAGACGTATTCGTCGTTTCTAGCAAAGCCAACGATGTATCTCGAAGACATCTTTGTTCGTGAAGATGCGCGCAAGAACGGTGCCGGATCGGCACTGTTCGATACCGTGGTCGAACTTGGCCGCACGCGTGACTGTGGTCGGGTCGATTGGCAAGTGCTCGATTGGAACACACTTGCACGCGACTTCTATCGCAGGCGTGGTGCTGATGAAATGAAGGAATGGTTGCTCTACCGCATCACGCTGTAGGATCAATCACAAGATTGTCGATCAAGCGTGTTGAGCCCAATCGCGCGGCCACTAACAACACAATGTGTTGCTCATCAGCGAACACAGTCGAAGTCAGCAAGGTTGCCGCATCCACTGCGGTAGCGTATTCAACCTGTAATCGTTGGACTGTTGCAAGCTCGTCGAGCATGAGCTGCTCTAGCACTGTAGCCGAGCGTTCGCCGTCGGCATAGGCCATGCGTGCACGCGATAACGCGCGGAATATCACAGGTGCGTCAGCACGATCTTCCTGCGATAGATACACGTTGCGAGAACTCCGAGCGAGTCCGTCGACTTCGCGTTGCGTTGAAAGCACCGTAATGGTCACTCGATTGACTGCCTCAAGTGGCGACGTCGCGACAAGTCGCTTCACCACGAGTGTCTGTTGATAGTCTTTTTGTCCGAAGTACGCTTCGTCTGGCAGCATCGCCTCGAACAGACGCGACACAACGGTAGCAACTCCGTCAAAGTGCGTCGGACGCTGTGCACCCTCGAGCATCTCTGTGACGCCATCAATGTGGATCGTGCTACGGGCACCAGACGGATACATCTCTTCAACCGAAGGGAAGAAGATTGCTGTGCCACCAGCGCCACTGACAATCGCAAGGTCGCGATCGAAGTCCCTTGGATACCGCTCGAAGTCTTCAGAAGGGCCAAACTGTGTTGGATTGACGAAGATCGACACTACCACAACCTTGTGATGCGCTGCTGCTTCGCGGATCAGTGATGCATGTCCGTCGTGCAGGTATCCCATGGTAGGGACGCATCCAACGGTTGCACCAGATCGGCGTGCATCTGCGAGGTAGGAATGAAGGTCGGCGATCGTGGTGAACACGGCGACGTCACGATTGGGTGTTGTCATGCGACGAAGATACATGTTCCGCCTCATCTGTTGTCTGTTTGCCATACTCGTAAGTGTCGTTCGTGTCCATGCGCAGACGACGCTTCAATCGGACGAGCATGCCGATGTGGTAGACTACTCGTCAATCGACTCGCTGTGGCGCGAGAGTATCGATCGTGGACGCCTACGCACAGCTGCTGTCGGGTCGGATGTGTACCGCAGGTTTCGTGATCAGTGTGCCAATGCAACACCGATGGCGTATCTGCCGAATGCGCGACTCGCCTTCTGGACGAATGTCTACGTTGTGTGTCTCATGGAGGCAATGCATCTGCGTGTTGGATATCGATCCACAACGCATGATTCGCTGTGGCTGCGACGTGATACGTTTGTAATCGCCCGGGAACGTGTAACGCTTGATGATATGCTCCGCCGGGTTGAAGCATGCAGCGTGCTTGTCCATGCTCGAGAGTGTCTGCCAACGGGGAGCTCTCACGGCGCACCCCTTCCACCTACACTAGCGACCACGCGTCGTGTCCGCGTATGGTATCGCGACATGCTTCGGCGGATCGTTCGTAGCGAGCGGAATCTGCTGTTTGATCCCTGGTCGAGCACCCTCCAAGTGTCAGCGTGGTTGCGACCGCTCTGGATTCGACTGGGAGAGCGAGATGGGACGTTCGTCGATTATGTGATGCCGCAGCTCACGGAATCCACCGCAGCTCAGATTGCACTGTGTGCTCCGCGGCTTCGTATCGTGTTCTCTGATAGGATTGAAACGTGGCGTAAGGCGCGTCCTCGCTAAATTCCCTGTATGACGCACTGCATTCTATCTCGACATACATCGATCCTCTGCATCATTGCCACGTGGTTTGTGATTGCGACGGGTTGCGCAACTGCACCAGAACTCCTGGAGGACACATGGGAGATCGCTACTGTTGGCAATCAGCGCATTGATACAACGACGTCGCTCCCGAAGAGACCCATGTTTCGGTTCTTCGAAGAGAGCAAGGTCCAGGGGTTTACTGGATGCAATATGTTCTTCGGAACATTTACTCAACGAGAAGACACCGTGCAGTTTAGTCCGCTGATGACCTCGAAAATGGCGTGTACTGATCGCGAGAATGTGATTCTTGAGGAGCGTGTGTTGAATGCATTCCGAAACACGTTCCGCGCCCGTCGATCTGGTCAGACACTCGAGTTTCTTGATAATCGGGACACTGTGTTGATGACCTGTGTTGGCATCCCCAATGAGGAGCAACCAATGCCAGCGCAAGAGCTGCCTCGCTGATTGCTGTAGCACATTATGAGCACGCCGCAATCAGCCACGATACTTCCGTTGCAGTACATCAAGGGTGTTGGACCACGTCGTGCGGAAACGCTCGCACGCGAGGGGATTGTAACTCCTGAGGATGTGGTCTGGCGAATTCCCAGAGGGTATGTCGACCGTACTGCAGCGCAGAGTATTGCGGCGTTGATGCAGGCAACTCGTGCGTCGAATCTCTGGTCAGGGGAAGCTGAAGCGCAGCATCGCGCAGTGAGTGCCGAAGTATCGCTGATAGCCACCATTGCCGACGTGCGACAGCGAACGGTAGGTAAGGGGAAGACGATGCTGACGGTCGTTGTCCAAGATGGATCAGGTGTGGAAGCGCAGCTCGTGTTCTGGAATCAGATCGCCTATTACACGAAGCGGTGTCGTGTTGGTGCGGTATTTGTGATCAGCGGTGTACCTGAGTATGATGCCCGCTGGAATCAACTCACATTGCACCATCCCGAACTTGAAGAGCTCGACGAAGAGGATGCCGAGCGCTATCAAACCGGCACGACGCTACCGAAGTATACGATCACGCAAGGCATGCGAAACAGTGGGATCACGATGCGGTTGTTCCGCACCATTGTTGAGCATTGTCTCGATATCGTACTGCCGACAATGCACGAGGTATTGCCCGAGGCTATCTGTCGCAGTGCATCGCTCATGAATCGCACCCAGGCGATACGCGAGCTTCATCAACCAACATCGCTAGAGCATATCCAGCGCGCGCGATTCCGCATGAAGTACGAAGAGCTCTTCATGTTTGAGTTGCAGTTGGCAGTTCGACGACGTACGCAGAAGGCGCCAGCCAACGGACTCAAGTTTGCTGCAAAAAGTCGGCGTGCGAGAATGCTGGTTGAGTCACTACCGTTTGAACTCACTGTCGCCCAGCGGCGAGTGATCCATGAGATTGTCGAGGATATGACCTCGGGACAGCCAATGAACCGGCTCCTGCAAGGTGATGTGGGGTCGGGCAAAACGATTGTTGCGCTGCTTTGCATGCTCAATGCAATCGATAACGGCTACCAGGCTGTACTCATGGCACCAACGGAAATTCTTGCCGAGCAGCATTTCCACGGCATACAGCGTCTGATACGTGATCTCGATGTGTGCGTTGTTAACCTGATCGGTGCGCAAACAAAGTCTGCACGTCGGGACGTCCTCGCCCAGATCGCTTCAGGTGAGGCGAACATCATTGTTGGAACGCATGCCGTCTTCGAATCTGAGGTTGCCTACAACAAGCTTGGCTTGATTGTGATTGACGAACAGCATCGATTCGGCGTTGCGCAGCGACAGAAGTTGCAGCAGCAAGGTCGCGCCTCGCATGACGATGCACCCCGAACCCCGCACGTGCTCGTGATGAGTGCAACGCCGATCCCCCGAACGCTCTCAATGACGCTGTATGGCGACCTTGATGTGTCGGTGATCGATCAATTGCCGTCAAACCGGAAGCCGATTCGCACAACCGTGGTAGCCGATTCATCGATTGCTTCGGTGTTTGACATGATACGACGTGAGATCGCGTCCGGACGTCAAGCATACATCGTGTATCCGCTGGTTGAGAAGAGCGAGAAGGTACAAGCCAAGAGCGCGATCGAACATGCGGAATCGCTTCAGCACGATGTGTTCCCCGACTTGCGGATCGGAATCGTGCATGGTCAAATGTCATGGGATGAAAAGGAGCGCGTGATGCAGTTGTTCCTGCAGCGCGAATACGACATTCTCGTGGCAACCACTGTGATCGAAGTTGGCATTGATGTACCAAATGCAACCATCATGGTGATTGAAAACGCCGAACGATTCGGTCTGTCTCAACTCCACCAGTTGCGCGGTCGCGTTGGCCGCGGTGGTGACCAATCGTATTGTTACCTCGTTACGAAGGATCACATGCGGCATGCGATCAATCGTTCGTCGAATGCTCAAGAGAGAGCGGCATCCGTTGTGCGGCTTCGCACGATGGAAGAGACTACTGACGGGTTCGCTATTGCCGAGGTCGATCTCAAGCTGCGAGGTCCGGGAGATGTTCTCGGGGTGCGGCAGAGTGGACTCCCCGAATTCCGTTTTGTCGATCTCGTGCAGGATACACCGGTGATCGTGCGTGCACGGAATGACGCGTTCGCGCTGCTCGACCACGACCCACAGCTGCGGAAACCAGAGCATGCTGCCACCCGTGAGGAGCTGATTCGTGTTACGGAGCACAAGAGCTTCCTCGGTGTCGCGTAAATTGCGCCATGGCAAGTGCACCGATCTTCACAACTACCATTGCAGATGATCCGTTGACGTCGCAATTCAACGTCAGCGAGATCTTTCACTCGATTCAGGGTGAGGGGACTCGTGCTGGCTTGCCCTGCACATTTGTGCGACTTCAAGGTTGCACGCTACGGTGTAGCTGGTGTGATACGCCGTATGCCCTCGAACACCGCACGTCTGAGCGCATCATGACGGGTCAGCAGATCCTTGATGCCGTGCGCGCGATCGGTTGCTCGTTTGTTGAGTTTACGGGTGGTGAGCCCCTTGAACAGCAGGCGGTTGTTCCGCTTATGCGCTTGCTCTGTGACGAGGGCTACCTTGTTGCTGTAGAAACGGGTGGACACTGCGATATCTCTGTGTTGGACGAGCGCGTGATCGCGATCGTCGACATTAAATGTCCTGGTTCGAAGATGGATCGTCTCAACGATCTTGAAAACCTGGTGCGGTTGCGACGGCACGATGAAGTGAAGTTCGTCCTCGCATCACGCCATGATTACGAGTTTGCGCGAGATCTCATCCGAGAGCATCTCCTTGATACGAGATGTGCAAGTGTGTTGATGTCGTGTGTGCCAGACCGGCTGCCAATGGCTGAGTGTGTTGCATGGATTCTTGAAGACGCACTTCCAGTGCGGTTTCAAGTGCAGATGCATAAGATTGTCTGGTCACCGGAAACGAGGGGCGTATGATGGTCCGTCGCGCAGCTGTGCTTGGAACACTCGCGTTGTTGGTTGCGCAGCAGCCAAGTGCGGCGCAAGACTTCGACGTTGCGCCGCTTCGACAGTGCAACTCGCCGAAGGCAGAGTATGCGCCCACGTACGATGTGGTGACGTCATCGATCATCTTTACGTCGGAGCAGTCTGGCGTTGCTGCATTGTATCGCGCGCGTCTCGATGAATCAACAGGAATTGATCGTGTCGTAGGCACATTTAACAATCCGCGGCATCAGCGTGGTTGTGTGAGTCTGGACTCGAGTGGCAATGGCGTAGGCGTTGTGTATGCCGCGTACGACGATCAGATGTACGCCGGACTTACAACGGTCACGCGTCAAGGTGCCGATGTCAATCTCGGACGAGCCATTGCGACGCTGAATGGTCCGATGTACGTTTCTCAGCCAGCGCTCTCGCCTGACGGCTCGCGGTTAGCCTTTGTGAGTACGCGCGACGGCGGCAGGGGTGGACTCGACCTGTGGGTGTGTGAGCGTCGCGATGATCTCACGTGGTCAGAGCCAGTAAACTTCGGACGCAACGTCAATTCAGATGCTGATGAGATTACGCCGTTCTTCGCATCGTCCGACACGTTGTTCTTCGCGTCGAATGGTTTCGGTGGCAGAGGTGGCTTTGATGTTATGATGTCAGTGCTGCGCGATGGCGTTTGGCACGAACCAATTCCGGTTGACGTAGTAAACTCCGAGTATGATGACAGCGATTGCATCGTGCTCCGCAACGGCTCCATGATCTTTGCAAGTACAAGGCCCGGGGGGCAGGGCGGACTGGATCTTTGGATCGCGCAACTTCGAACTGGACAGTAAATGAAAAAGGCCCGCTATTGCGGGCCTTTTTGTTGTGTCGTCGTGTGTGTTGTTGCTTACTTCACGCTGTAGCGGATCAGTGTTGACTCTGTACCGTCGATCGGAAGTGGTGGGATACCCATGATTGAAACAACCTTTGCTGGTTGTGACATCTTTACCCAGCCGAGATTGTTTGCAAACCAGTACGTGCGAACGAGCTGGATTGGAACTGGCACAGCTGAAGGTCCGAACATGAGATACAATGTGATGTTCATTGTGATCTCGACCTTCGACGTTGTTACTGTTGTACCATTGATTGTGACCGACTCTGTACCGAGCTTCTTGCCTGTGAAGTTGAGGCCAGCTGAACCCGTGTACGATCCTGAAGGACCAGCGTCGATTGTGAATTGTGGGATCGAATCACGGAGCGCAGTCCATGATGACGCGTTTTCGTCAAACAGGTTTACCCACTTGTTGCCGAGGTCGACTGGTGCGCCGAGCACGTCGAACTGCAGCGGAAGAAGTGTCGAAACAACCGTGCCTTGCTGTGCGTCGTACATCGTGTCGATTGGCAAGCCGCCTACAAACACGATCGACTCAACAGCTGAGCGGCCTTCAACAGTCTTTGTGCCAGTTACTGCAACGCTGTCTGGGAGGATGTCAACGGTATCAACAGCGCCAGCTTCGTCTGTGTCGAACGCCTTGTTGCTATGGATGAAGTAGGATCCCGCCGTTGCTACGACGTACTTTCCAGGTTCAGTTGGGGTGGTCGACTCGCTCGAGCAGCTCGAGAGTCCGAGACCGAGTCCGAGAGCGGCGACAGCTACGATCGCAAAGCGCTTCATGGGAGTGTTCTCCTGCGGATGATCCGCGATTAAGTTGTGAAGAGCGGAGGGCGAGGGACTCGAACCCCCACAACCTTTCGGTCGGCTGTTTTCAAGACAGCTGCAATACCATTATGCGAGCCCTCCGTGGGCGTTGGACGACAAATCTACGGAAGAGATTTGATCTACAAAGCACTCATTCCCGAACAATGTCCAGATCGTCATAATGCGCGCGGCGTCGATATCGTTCCAGGTCGAGCTGTAAAAAGTCTGCAACCGTTGTTGCAAAGAGCTGCTGCTTGATGGATCCGGACAGGTCGGGCATCTCTTCGATGAACTTTCCGTGTTCAAGATCGCCAAGCGGGAACGGGTAATCTGTGCCGTAGGCGATCTTCTCTGCACCCATCAATGCGATCAGATATCGCAGTGCATCCGCGTTATGCGTAATTGAATCGACCCAGAACTTCGACACATACGTCGATGGGTCAGCTACGTTATTCACGTTGCAGAGGTCAGGTCGCGCATGATATCCGTGGGAGACGCGACCAACTGTGAACGGGAACGAGCCACCTGCATGAGAGAACATCACGCGGAGTGATGGGAAGGCGTCGAACACGCCGCCGAACACCATTGACGTAATTGATAGCGTCGTTTCAGCCGGCATGCCTACAAGCCACTGCTGGAAGTAGCGCGATGTGCGATCGGCACCCATCATCTCCCAAGGATGCACGAAGATTGCAGCGCCCATTTTTTGCGCTGCTTCCCAGAATGGCCACAGCGAGCGATCGTCGAGATTCATGCCGTTGATGTTGGTTCCAATTTCTACACCGGGCATGCCGAGCTCATTAATGCAGCGATCCATCTCGCGGATCGCTCGATCCACGTCCTGCATTGGTAACGTACCGAGTCCGATAAACCGCTGTGGGTGATCGGCAACAACCCCAGCCAAATGATCATTCAAGAACCGACACCAGTCTTCCGTGTGTTCCGGCTTGGCCCAGTAGGAGAACAGGACGGGAACCGTGCACAGTACCATAACATCAACGTTGTGCGCATCCATATCGCGAAGAATCGCGTTTGGATTCCAGCAGTTCTCGTCGATATCGCGGAAGAACAGACCATCATCGCGCATCATCCGCGCCTTGCCCGGCGTGTAATGGTCGAGCTCGATAAACCCTCCATACCCGTATCGGTCCTTCAGAGACGGCCACCGTTCTGGAAGGATATGGGCGTGACAATCAATCTTGATCATGCAGAAACCTTTACTGGGGCCTGCATCACTGTTCCGCATTTCGAGCACGTACAATGTTCTGCATTGCCGTAGAAACGCTCGAAGATTGGGGGGAGCTGACTGACGATGTTGGTAAGGGGCAAGAACTCTTCGTAGAGCTTATTGCCGCACGATTCACAGAACCACATAAATGCGTCGAGTTCATCCGGGACGTGTCGCTTGCGCTCGATCACCAGTCCGACCGTGTTTGCTGGACGCTGAGGGGAGTGTGGTGTGCGAGGGGGCAGGAGGAAGATCTCACCCTCCTTGATATGGATGTCGCGAGGCTGGCCATCATCGATGATCTTTACGGTGATGTCACCCTCGATCTGATAGAAAAACTCCTCGCCCTCGTTATAGTGGTAATCCTTGCGATTGTTCGGTCCACCCACCACCATAATGATGAACTCCGTGTTCTCGTACACCTGTGCATTTCCCACGGGAGGCTTGAGAAGGTGACGGTGCTCGTCGATCCAGGCATGGAGATTGAAGGCGCTTTGGATAGGCATGCGAAGCTCACTCAGACAATTGGGGTGGTAGATTCGTAGTCACAAAAGTACACACGAACCCTAGGAAGCATTACGCATGGATCTCTCACTGATTGGACGACGCGCACTTGTATGCGGCGGATCGCAAGGAATCGGCAAGGCGATTGCACAGGAACTCGCAGCCAACGGCGCATCCATTACTGTCCTGGCTCGCACACAGACTGCGCTCGACGCCGTCGTCGGCCTCCTTCCAACCAATGCTGGCCAGACCCACAGTTCCATCGCTGTTGACATGAGCGATGAAGTAGCACTTATCACCGCTGTGCAAAACGCTGTGGAAAGTGGTGGCGCTTTCCACATTCTTGTGAATAACACAGCAGGACCAGCAGGTAGTCCACTTGTGGAAAGTCCTGTGGAAAGCCTACGTAATGCCTTTGAACAACACATTCTTACAGCTCATCAGCTGACCAAGATTCTGGTTCCCGGAATGACGGCCTGTGGATACGGTCGCATTGTCAACATCGTATCCACATCTGTGAAGATCCCTATCGACGGACTTGGCGTGAGCAACACAATCCGGGGCGCTATGGCCAGCTGGTCGAAGACCATGGCCAACGAGCTCGCCCCACGAGGGATCACTGTCAACAACGTTCTGCCCGGTGCCACAGAGACCGACCGACTGCAGGCAATCATCGAGCGCAGCGCCCGAATCAAAGGCCAATCGGAAGATCAGGTCCGTGCCCACATGGTGGCAGAAATTCCCGTTGGACGCTTCGCGCAACCCGCTGAAATCGCCAATGCAGTAGGGTTCCTCGCCTCACCTTCTGCCTCGTACATCACAGGCACAAGCATCATTGTCGATGGCGGTCGGACCCGTTCGTTGACCTAAGAGCTCCAACCTTTCCACTTCATGTGGATAACCTGTCAACAAACCCATGCATTTTCCATGGGTTAGGTATTGCTATTTGCTATCCCATCAACTACTTTTGTGGAGGTCGTAACTCCTTATCCAATCAAGGGTATCGAGAGTTTCCGAGGGACAAAACACCCGGTAAAACGGCCAAAGCATAGGGAAGTTAACCACATGTGTGAATAACCTTGCGAGGTTATCCACATCCGGAGCAAGAACGTGGCGCGTAAGAATCGGGAAGCATCGGTGCAGCGAGGCGGCCGTAGGTCGTCTGGGCTTGTCATCGCCATGCTGGCGCTCGTTTTCCTTGGCTTCATGTCGACGCAGTGGTACGACCGCCAGCACATCGATACCGTAGAGATTGAGGGCGCATCGGGATTAAGCAAGGCCTCTGTGCTCAGCGTTGTTGACACGCTCACATCCAAATCACATCGCTCCATCGTACTCGCAGACGTCCGACTCGCGCTTGAGTCGCTCCCGTACGTTCGCAGCGCGTCGGTGTATTTCAGCGGTGTTCGCGAGCTTACAGTTGAAATCGATGAACGTATTCCGGTGGCGCACGTTGTGCACGCCGATGGTTCGTTGCGGTACGTCGACGCGGCTGGTTCGGTGCTGCCGCAGGTTACGCAGCGTACGTCGCACAACGTTCCAGTCTTGCAGTCGACCGATGGCACGAGTTTGTCAGCGTCGGATGTGCAACGCGTAGTATCGCTTCTCGTGACTGGATCGCGAATGCTTGATCCGGTTCTTTACCAGTCGATCTCTGAAGTTCGATTTGATCGTCGTCGTGGAACAGTAGAGATTGTTACCGACGATACACGTTGGCGTCTTGGCGAGATGGATGCAGACCGCGCACGCGGTGCATTTGCCGACATGAACGTCTTCTGGAACGAGACGTCGCAGCGAATCAACATGGCAACGATCTCAGAAGTCGATCTGCGTTGGAAGAACCAGATCGTTTTGCGCTATCATCAGGTTGAACGCGTTGGCACGGAAGGAGCAGCAGTATGAGTACTCCTGAAATCCACGTAGGCCTTGACATCGGCACCACGAAGGTGTGTGCTGTTGTGACGTCGTTTGATCCAACGAAGAACAGAGTTGAAGTTCTCGGCACAGGCACTGCAGAATGTGATGGACTCAAGCGTGGTGTTGTGACCAACATCACGAAGACTGCTGATGCTATTCGTTCTGCGATTGAGCGAGCGGAACAGCAAAGTGGATATGAGATTCGTCGAGTTGTGATTGGTGTAAGCGGCGAGCACATCGCCACATTCACAACGCGCGGCATTGTCACGACACGTACATCCGAGATTTCGGCAGAGGACGTTCGTCGTTTGCACGAGGAACTACGTC
>Ga0209229_10000949_pt1 | contig 11973 bp, 13 predicted proteins | sample SanBayMetagenome_FD_187466 | JGI IMG/M metagenome (GOLD analysis project Ga0209229, IMG submission 187466) | Freshwater and sediment microbial communities from dead zone in Sandusky Bay, Ohio, USA (SPAdes) (version 2) | ecosystem: Environmental > Aquatic > Freshwater > Lentic > Sediment... | reverse complement strand
TCCAAACAACACTGTTGATGGACTCAGCGATGCCATCAACTCAGACGGTATCACTGGAGTGTATTCCGCAGTGATTGGCGGCAAACTACAAATTTATGCTGACAGCACGGCCACCAACGATGGCAGCACCGCAGGTGAAGGTATTGTGTCAATTGAAAACGGCATTGGAAATCCATTGGCTGCCTTGGGTATCACTTCTGGCGAATACCTGGCTCCAGATTATCTGGCTCAATACAGCTATAATGCTCCACGTTGGGGCTCTACACAGACCAGCCCACGTCCTACTGGATCGGTCTGGCAGAAGATCAACAATGTGAATTTGGGAACCAATCTCGTGGTGAAAAGATTCAACAGCACACTTGGTACCTTTGTTCAACAAGCCTGCCCGGTTTACTTCAATGATGCCTATGCAAATTATGGACTAGACCCCAGCGGTGGCGGCGGCAACATTCCAGCTGGCGCAACCTATGCCGAGGTAGATGTTTTGGCCAACAGTACCAGCAGTTTTACTATCTTTGAAAAATTTGCTTCGGGTCCTACCATAATTACTGGAAGCGACAGTACACCTGGTCCGTTTGTAGCAGGCAACACATTTACCATTGCGTATTCTCAAACTGGAGTGCAACCAACCTCTACTGTGACTTTTTCCACACCAGTTACTGCAACTCTTCCTGGAACCACAGCAGCTGATTTTGTCTCTGCAGTGAGTGCCGCGGTTGGTTTAAATTCTCCTGTCGTTGCTACAATTGCCAGCGATGGTAGTATCGTGATCCAGCACGTCCAGGGTGGTAGCATACAATTGATCAATACCTTTGGTACTCCGATTACCACAGCCGGTTTTACTACCGCAGTTCGTGGAGTAAAAACCAACTATGTCAATGGTGCTGCTAGTGGAGTGGTATTGAGTAATTGGGTTGGAACTCCAACATTTACCTATTCTGCCAGTGCTACTGGACCAGATCAAGATCCAGCCAACGGACGCTTATGGTATTACAGCGCAGCCACCACAGGAAGTGCCGATATCATGATCCAAGATGATGGTATCTGGCAGGGTTATCAAAACGTTACCAATGATGTACGCGGATACGACCTTAGCAATACCAACGCCACTGGACCAATTTTTAGTACCACGGCTCCATTGACACAGACTGATCAAAGTCAAAGTCCGTTGGTCTATGGTGACCTTTGGATCAACACCGGCGATTTAGAAAATTACCCAGTGATCAGTCGTTGGAGCAATGTGGATGGAGTAGATCAATGGCTGTTGATTGACAACACTGATCAAACCACACAAAGCGGAATTTTGTTTACAGATGCACGCTGGGCACCCAATGGCACAACCAACCCTATCAGTGATCCTATTCCAACTATAGTGAGCTTGTTGACCAGTAACTATCTGGACCTTGATGCTCCGGATCCTAGCCTGTATCCACAAGGAACTCTGTTGTGGAACACACGTCGCAGTGGATTCAATGTAAAGGCATTCCAGGTTGATTATTTCAATGCCACAGATTTTCCTGATGATACATTGCCTGCACAGACCAATGCTTGGGTTTCACAAAATCCAGTCAAGTCCGACGGTAGCCCATACATGGGCCGCCAGGCACAACGTATACAAATTGTTCAAGCTCTCAAAGCCGGTATTGATACCAGTACCACTGCAAGAGAAGAGCAATTGGTCTATAACTTGATCAGTTGCCCACAGTATCCAGAATTGTTGCCCAACATGGTAGCACTCAACAACGAACGCAACAACACAGCATTTGTTGTGGCAGACACACCGTTGCGCCTGAGCCCTGAAGATATTTTGACCTGGGCCAGCAACAACAATGGACTGGGACTCAGCACAGGTGACGGATTCTTGACACGTGATGTTTATGCTGGCGTATTTTATCCAAGTTGCCAGACCACTGATACCACTGGTTCCCTAGTGGTACAACCACCCAGCCATATGATGATTAGAACAATCATCCGCAACGATGAAGTAGCGTTTCCATGGTTGGCACCAGCAGGAACACGTCGTGGAGTGATAGACAATGCCATACAAATTGGTTACATCAATGCTGGCACTGGTGAATTTGAAAGCCTAGGAGTTCGTCAAGGACTACGTGATACCTTGTATGAAAACAGTATCAATCCTATCACTTTCATACCTGGTGTAGGTATTACCAACTTTGGTAACAAGACCACTACCACATTGACCAGTGCCTTGGATCGCATCAACGTGGCACGTTTGATAGCATTTATACGTGGTCGTTTGGAAGTCATTGGCAAACAGTTCTTGTTTGAACCCAATGATCAAATCACCCGCAATGAAATTAAAAATGCTATTGATAGCTTGATGATTGATTTGGTGGCCAAGCGTGGTATCTATGACTACCTGGTGATTTGTGATCTTACCAACAACACACCAGCACGTATCGATCGCAACGAACTATATGTGGATATTGCTATTGAACCAGTCAAGGCTGTAGAATTTATCTACATACCGGTTCGTATCAAGAACACAGGAGAAATTGCTGCAGGTGCAGCGGTCTAATAGGAAATAATCAGGGCATCAAACACCCTGATTTTTCAGACTCAAGCTACCATAAATAACAGTACACAGGAGATAACAAATGGCCGTTTCATCGCTCAGTAGAATGACAGTGCCTTTGGCAAGTGACCAAAGTAGCCCAGTCCAGGGTTTGTTGATGCCCAAACTCAAGTATCGCTTTAGAGTGATATTTGAAAATTTTGGCGTTAGTACCCCCCGCACAGAATTGACCAAACAAGTCATGGACTTCACACGTCCAACTGTGAGTTTTGAACCCATTGATGTTCCAATCTACAACAGTACCATCAAGCTGGCTGGCAAATACAGCTGGGGCGATCTTACTTGCCAAGTTCGTGACGATGCAGGCGGACAAGTCAGCAGGTTGGTCGGCGAACAACTACAGAAGCAGTTGGATTTCATGGAACAAAGCAGTGCTGCTGCTGGTATTGATTACAAGTTCCTTACACGTTTTGAAGTGCTAGATGGTGGCAACGGTGCCAACGAACCCATAGCATTGGAAACTTGGGAAATCTACGGTTGTTATCTCAGCGAAGTCAACTACAACAACATGGACTATGCTGAAAGTGCAGTGGCCACGATCAGCATGACCATACGTTTTGATAATGCAGTTCAAACTCCGACTGGAAGTGGAGTTGGCGCGGTCATTGGAAGAACCGTTGGCGATGTAGCCACAGGCTAAAGCTCATGAGCTTTGGCCAGGATTTTTTACAAGGGTTTTTTACACCCGACGGGCTGAAAGATTATGCCCATGCGGCCAAGACATTTCGTACCAATGGCTACGAACTTAGCCCCAGAACCAAGTTTCTCTTTCATGTTTTCTTCAATATCAACACTGGACAGATTCCGGCCTTGCAAAATGTGTTCGGCAATGGCGATGTGGCCAGTGTGGGACTCATGGTCAAGACAGCACAGTTACCGACCTATACAGTCAGCATTGACACAATGAATCAGTACAATCGTAAACGTCTGGTACAAAGTAAAATACAATACAACCCAGTGCAAATAGTATTCAATGACGATCAAGGAGACTTGATTCGCAACATGTGGTACAACTATTTCAGTTATTACTACAAGGATCCCAGCCAAAAATATCAAGGCAATCCCACCACCAATGGAACCATTGGTGCCTTGCAGACCTTGCAAAATGGGTTTGGCTACAACACTCGTGATACCTACAGCGGAGACCGTCAGGTCAACGATTGGGGCTACATCGGAGAAAGCTACAACGATGGCACTAAAAATATTGGCGCCGGTAAAGATGGAGGCAAGCCACCTTTCTTCAGAGACATAACCATATATGGACTCAGCCAGAAAAAATATGCAAGCTATACCTTGATCAATCCCTTGATCAAAGATTGGCAACATGACACCTATGATTACAGTCAAGGCAATGGCATCATGACCAATACCATGACCATAGAGTATGAAACAGTCAAGTACGGCCAAGGTGCAGTGGGCGGCGCAACTCCCAGCAATACTGTGGTTGGATTTGCAGATCCAGCACACTACGATACTGTGAAAAGTGCCCTGGCTCGACCCGGAGCCACTGCCACCGTGTTTGGGCAAGGAGGTCTCATTGACGCCATCGAAGGCACATTTGATGACTTGGCCTTGTTGGCCGACGGCAAGGGCGGAGTACAGAATGTACTGGGAGCCATACAACAAGCTGGCACTGCCTATCAAACTTTCAAAGGTAAAAATCTCAGAAGCATTGTGGACCAAGAAGCCAGACAGGCTTCCAAAGACATCTTGCGAGCTCAATTGCCCGGGGCTGTGCGTGTGGCGGTGAACACAGCCAATGGTATGTTGTTTCCTAAACCACCTGTGAGATAACCATGGGCTCAGTCAATAGTTACAATCCACGAGTTGATCAGACTGTACAAATTTTTGATCGTTTCTACGAATATGAAGCCACAGTATCGTCCGTGGAATATGATGCGGTGTACAGTTATTTCCGCAGTGTGTTTGGCACAGCCGATGCCGCTGGTAATTTTACAGTGACCTTGTTTCGCATTGCAGAACAAAGTGACATTTCAGTGATGGATTTGCTACAACAGTTTGAAGGAATGGGAGTTCCAGAACTTACCTTGACTTTGAGTTATTATCTCAACGGACTAAGAAGCAGCAGTACTCTGCTGGGACTGAATGCACCGTTGACACCAAATTTCTACGTGGCTAGAAACGTGCGAGCATGAGCAAGTTTGCACAAGGACCCTATACCATCAAAAATGCCTCCAAGTATGTGGGCAAAGGCACGCCCAGATATAGGTCAGGATGGGAACATGCATTCATGCGATTTCTTGACAACAACGAACACGTGGTCAACTGGGCCAGCGAAAGCATCACAATACCTTACCGCAATCCTGTGACTGGCAAACAGAGCATGTATGTGCCTGACTTTCTGATCACCTACAGAAACAAAAACAATCAGATCATAGCCGAGCTGGTGGAAATCAAACCCAAAAAACAAAGCGTGATCGAAAGCAAAATGAGCGCCAGAGAAGGTGCTGTGGTAGCGGTGAACTACGCCAAATGGGCGGCTGCGCAAAAGTGGTGTCAAAGACAAGGATTAACATTCAGGGTAATTACTGAAGACGATTTGTGGGGTCAAGGAAATAAGAAAAAACGATAAATAAAAATGCCAATCGCGATGCGGAAACATCCATCGGCTCTATAACTAGTAGGAGTTACAGCACATGTATTTACAAAACAAATATACCAATTGGTATAACAGTATTATTCAATTAGCAAATTCTAGAGAATTATCGTCTGATGTATATACAGAAAAACATCATATTATTCCACGATCATTGGGTGGTAATAATAGTAAATCAAACATTGTTAGTTTAACTGCCCGCGAACATTTTATTTGCCATTTGTTACTTACAAAAATGACAACTGACAATGCAATGTATAAAATGAAATTTGCACTATCAATGTTAATGAATGTTAAAAACATTGGCAAAGGACGGTATGTGCCATCGGCAAGATTTTATGAGTATGCCAAGCATGGCCGAAAACAATCAATGCAAGCATTATGGACAGCTGAAAAAAGAAAAAAGCACTCTCAAAAAATTAAATTGTATTTTGAAAATATAGAAAAAACTTCTAAAAAAGAATTAGATCGTCGAGATAAAATTAGAAAAAGTCAAAAATCTAAAATTTGGTCCAATAATGCAATACAATCTAGGTTACATAATTGTTTGAAAAATGCAAAATCTCGCAAAGGTAGTACATGGACCATTGAGCATAGACTCTCAAGACACAGGACATATATAGAAAACAATTTAGATATTGCTTTAAAAATTATTTCTCTACATGATTCTGGATTAAACAATTTGCAGATTTCTAAACAACTAAACATTACCTGGGATAAAGTCAAGTATTCTTTACAACATCGCAAAGACTTTGAAGCATACCAAAAATACCCACTAAATATACCATGACACGACGCTTAGAAGAGTTGTTTGATCTGCCGCCCACTTCTGAAGAAGTTGACCAAGCCATACCTGCCTTGCCCGAAACACGCTTGAGCTTGGCCGAGCTGGATTCAACCATTGACAAAATAGATGCGGCCCTGCCGGCTGTGCGTGATCTAGACGCCAGCGATCGAGAAATGGATGATCTAGCAGACATGGCCAAAAGTAGCTACAACGATCTCATGGATCTGGGCATGCAGGTAGATTCAAGGTTTGCCAGCGAAATTTTTGGTGTGGCCAGCAACATGCTGGGTCATGCCATAACAGCCAAAACAGCCAAACTCAACAAAAAGCTCAAAATGATTGATCTCCAGTTGAAAAAAGCACGCATGGATCAGGATCGCAACAAGGATGAACCCATGGACACAGCACACGGCGAAGTGCTTAATCATCTCAGTCGCAATGAACTGTTGGAAAAGTTAATTGGCAACAGAGACCAAAACAATAACAAAGCATAAATATCATATAGGGATACAAATATGAAAAATTTTAAAGATTATCTAGCAGAAAGCGAAAGAACCTACAGTTATCGCATCAAAGTTGTGGGCGATATTGCTCCTGACTTTACAAAAATGCTTGAAGAAAAACTCAAGCAATTTGATCCTGTGAAAATTTCAGCTGTCAAAAAAACTCCTATCCAACTCAAGCCAGCAGACTTTCCAGCACATGCCAACGAAAGCGTGAGCAGCATGGATGTGGAATTCCGCTATCCAGCCATTGAGCCACAGGTACAACAGATTGCACAATTGTTGGGTCTTGATCCAAATCGCATTCGTTTGTTGACCACGGCCTATGAAGACAGCATGGCAGAAGAAAAAGTCAAAGTTGAAGAGCAAAACAAAGACCTGCTCACAGACACAGACTATCCTGCTCCTGACGCAGAACAAAAAGCACTCAGCAAAGATTATTCTGCAAATCCATATCAACATGCAGTATTAAAAAACACATATCGCAGTGACTTCACAGTGGCCGGAGGCAAGACACCGCCAGCAGAAACCACAAACGATTTGCCCATGGGTGACAAGAGTCCCATGACCAAGGTCAAGAGACCACCACGCCCGGCTACCGGCGCCAACCCAAGAGGATAACAGCATGACATTTTTTTACGACCTAAACAAGAAACTGGCAGACTTGGCCAAGAAGCAGACACTGTCTGAAAGCGCACAGCCTGCTGTGGCCGAAGGCAGTACCGGTGACTATTCAGCCAAGAAGGCTGCTGCGGGCAAGGACATTGGCAAACCAGGCAAGGCCTTTGCCAAGATCGCCAAGAGTGCAGGTGATCGTTATGGAAGCAAGGCTGCCGGCGAACGTGTGGCTGGTGCTGTGTTGAACAAGTTGCGTGCCAAGAATGAATCAGCAGGTATTGATCCTAATCGTAATCCACAGACTCAAGATTACAGCCAAGGCGGCGATGTTATGGACTATCTCAATGACAAATTGAAAGATTTTGATGCCCAACAATCCAAGACCGACGAAAGTGCATTCCAAGCGGCCATTGGCAAAAAGAAATACGGCGAAAAGGGTATGAAGGCTTTGCAGAAAGCTGGCCGTGACGGCGCCAGCGCCAAGACCATGAGCAACATTCGCAACCGATATGACAAGTATGACGAAAGTCAAGGCATGACCGACGAAGGCAATGCATTTGCCAAGGCCGTGATTGATGCCAAGAAAGATGGCGTTCAACCTGGTGAAAAAATCCGTGTGGGTGGCAAAGAGTATCCAGTCAAGGAAGAAGGCAGCATGCCCATGACAGCCAAGCAAAAGAGTTTTGCCAAGCTGGCACCACCTGCTGACAAGATCACATTTGCTGACAAGATTGCTGGAGCCAAAAAAGAAGTCGACGAAATGCTGGGTGATGTGGCCGCAGAAGCCATCAAGAAAGCTGTCAAAAAATCAGACAAGACTGGATTCAATCCCGAAGTAGCCAAAAGCATGTTTGCAAACAAAGACGAACATCCACGTTACGATGTCAAAGACACAGGCTACAGCAAGCGTTATACTAGAAAAGCCGAGCCAGAATCTGAAAAAGATGATGCAGAAATCAGTGATGCACCCAAGAAAAAAGGTCGTCCAAAAGGTCCTGAGAAAGGTCCTGAGCGTACTACCAAAGGTGCCTGGAAGCACAAAGGCGAACGCAAAAAGAAAACCGAAGAAGATCTAGACTCCGATGGTGTAATGATGGCCACGCCCAGCAACATGAGTTCAGAAGATGTTTCCATTGCTGACCGTGGGGAGTATGATCAAGAAGGCGACATGGCCAAGGATCAGTTGCATACCCTGACCAAGGCTGCCAACGAACTCAGTGCTATCCTAGACGACGAGCAAAACTTGCCAGAGTGGGTACAAAGCAAGATCACCAAGGCCTTGGACTATATCAAATCTGCCAACGACTACATGGATCAAGAAGAACACGACGATGAAAAAGCCATTGCTGAAAAGGCCGTAAGCAAAAAACAACGTCGTGCAGCTGGCATAGCACATGCCGCACAAAAGGGTGAGATTCCCAAAAAAGAACTGCGCGGCGCTTCAAAAGAAATGTCCAAGATGCCCAGCGGTGAACTCAAAAAGTTTGCCAAGACCAAAGAAAAAGGTCTGCCAGAAAAGGCCAAAGACAAGAAAGAAGAATCAGTAGAAGAAACTAGTGAAGCACCCAAAGAGAAAAAAAGCTCAGGTGGATTCCAGTTTGGCAAGGGTGTATATGAAAGCATGGACAAAAAGCTCACACAGGCACTCAACGAAGGCATGAATGTCAGTATAAACATGAACTCGGGCGCCGACGGCAATCCTACCAAGAGTATCACAGTCAGTGCCGAAGGTGAAGATGCCGAAGCTCTGGCACAGTTGTTAAAAATGGCCGGACTTGGCGGCAACGCCGAAACATGCCCAACTTGCGGCAAAAGCGACTGTGGTTGCCAGTCAATTGATGAAAACTCACCAGACTGGCCTACCAACACAGAAACTTCAGACGATGCTTTGCAATACTCAGGTGGTCTGAACAAACCAAAATCAACTGGCCAAACCACAGTTCCTGTAGTTGCCAGCCAATTGCGTAGACAAGTTTCAATGGAAGAAGGTGTTACTTTAGAGCGCAGTCTGTTCAAACTTTATCAAAACTACAAAGCCCAATGAAAACATTACGAGATTACATGGTCGAAACAGAACAGTGGTTGGCAACACCAGTTGCTGGTGATGACTTTGCGATCGAGCTGGACGATGGTACCCTGATTGAAACCTACATCATGGCCACCGAAGGCAGTGCTGTGTTGTTGGATGCCACACCAGAAATATATGCGGCACTGAGTCAGTGGACACGACTGTGTGAAGATGATGACACATCCACAGGCGAACTGGCTGTGTTGAGCGAAGGCCAAATGAAAGAAATCATGTGGCGCGATGCTGAACGCATGAGCCTTGAACAGTTTGTTGATCATTGGGGCGACGAAGATTGGATCAGAGAGTTTTGGACCGCAATCAACGGACCAGTGGATGAAGCCAAGTATCAAGGACGTGAAGTGCCTCTAGGAAAGCCCATGGCCGGCGATGTTAAGAAAAGCAAAGTGTATGTGCGTGATCCTGCTACTGGCAATGTAAAAAAAGTAAACTTTGGTGATCCCAACATGAAAATCAAAAAATCAAACCCAGGCCGCCGCAAGAGCTTTAGAGCCAGACACAATTGCGACAATCCAGGCCCAAGAACCAAAGCAAGATATTGGTCTTGCCGTGCTTGGTAAACAAGGAAAACAAAAATGCCACAAGCAAATGTAATCAGCACAGCAGCCAATGTAACTTGGTACACCGACAAGGCAGAGATCACAGCCCTGGGTGCAGGTGTAACTTATCAAGTGTATGCAGTAGGTTTGGACACGCCGTATGGCAATGGGACCACGTATACTTCTACTCCAGTGGGCAACATCTGGAGCAACGCTGTTAGCGTGGGTGCCAATACCACTGTGCAAATCTACGTTGGTGCAGGCAACAAGCTCACAGTCACAGGCACATTCACAGCCGCAGAATTAGGCACAGCCAGTTCAGCCACAGACAGCGTAACAGGTAGCTGATCGTGCGAGCTCGGGAGTTTGTGGCCGAGGCCAAAGTTGGTCCAATTGGCAAACGCAGAAGTGCAGCCACACGTGGTTTACACAAATTCAGAGACGAGACATTTGCCGACAGGTTCTACGAACTCAATAGAGTGATGATGGCTGTGGCCAGCACAGATGGAACCTTTGTGCCAGATCTGGATGGAGAATCATGGTCAGGTCGACACGATATAGCAGCTCCCTATACCAAACAAGAATCTGACATGTTGAAACAAGCCTTCAAGGCCACTGGTTCCTGGCATCAAGATCTCAATGGTGGTGACATGGAATCACAAGAAGTACCATCCACTAACAAACAAAGTCCTGTGATAGCGTTTAAAGGATATCCCAGATGAGAGCTCGAGAGTTCATCGCAGAACAACGCGAGCTACCGCCTGAAATAGCCGATCCTTTACGCTACACTTATGTGTTGCCTGGACTCAGCGCCAGCGATCCTTACAATAACTACAGATTTGGTGTGGCCATGGCCCGTGCTAGAAGTGACCTAGGACAAGATGCAACACAAGCAGAAAAATTTATGCCAGCCTGGGAAACAGAAACAGCCTTTGGTGAACACGGTGTTGTCAGCGGGTTTGATTCCAATGTGGATCCTGTGATTGACATGGCCTTGACTATGACCAAAACACCCGGTGGCAAAAAGCTGATCAGTTCGGCTGAAAGCCGCGAACCAGCAGGTACAGAAACTACAAGCCCAATACAAGCATTCAAAGGATATCCTAGATAATGGCCAATCCGCCACCACCATATGATGATTTGACCGGCATCAGTCGAACTGTGATGAAGGACAATGCACAGGAAACAGTCACAAACTATAATGGCAATGCAAGACCTGCGGAAATGACGGTAAACATCAACACCAATGAAATCTACATAGGCAATGCCACTGGTGCTCTTACCAAAGTGCTACAGGTCACAGGAGCCAACACATTCCTAGGCAACATACGCACTGTAAACAGCACCGCAGGACTCTATCAACTGTATTTTGACCCTGCCACAGGTGAAATTGTATACTACCAGCCCTAGCTAAATAGTATATTATGGCCTATCCTGAACCAACCGAAGTCAGCCCGTGGTACTTACGTAACATTACGCAGGCCCTTGAGCTTAACGAAGCCACGGGCCAGGTGTTTGTTCGTACCAATGCAGTGCTGGTTGGCAATGTCAGCGTGGGCAATGTCAGCATTGGTGATCTAGGCAACATAGACATCAGTGGCAACACCATGCCAGTCACAGTTGAATCTGGCAACGTCACAGTGTTCCAAGGCACAGATCCTTGGAAGATCACAGGCAACGTCAATGTGGCAATCACATCGGGCAATGTAGGCATCACAGGCAACATAGCAGGTATCACTGCACTACCACCTATCACAGGCACAGTCAATGCCAACATCACTGGTGGAAATGTCAATGTGGCAATAACATCGGGCAATGTAGGACTCACAGGTAACCTGGCTGGCATCACCGGAAATGTGACCATAGTAGACGGCGGTGGCAGCATCACTGTGGATGGCAATGTAGGCATCACCGGCACAGTCAATGCCAACATCACTGGTGGCAATGTGTCAACCACCATAGGTGGCACCAATCTTGATGCGTTTGGTCGCTTGCGGATCAGCGAGCCCTACACCCTGTTTGACAGCCAGAACATGTATATAGACGGTGGTCAATTCAGCAACGTGACCGCCAACAGTGGCTCCGTAACTTATGTGGCCAACGAAAGCTCGTTCAACCTATCAGTGACTGCGGCCAATGGCAGCAGTGTTATAAGTCAGGCCAGATTCACACAGGCCTATCAACCCGGCAAGAGCCTGTTGTCCATGAATTCGTTTTGTTTTGCAGA
>Ga0209229_10000947_pt1 | contig 11981 bp, 13 predicted proteins | sample SanBayMetagenome_FD_187466 | JGI IMG/M metagenome (GOLD analysis project Ga0209229, IMG submission 187466) | Freshwater and sediment microbial communities from dead zone in Sandusky Bay, Ohio, USA (SPAdes) (version 2) | ecosystem: Environmental > Aquatic > Freshwater > Lentic > Sediment... | reverse complement strand
GAAAAGCAAAAAAATAGCGTCGGCCGTCGTAAAGAAGCGGTCACCCGTGTATTCGTCACGAAAGGTGGCGGACAGATCCTGGTCAACGACAAGGATTACAAAGTGTATTTCCCACTGGTCTATTTGCAGAACCAGGTAGAGCGTCCGTTGAAAACAGTGGACATGCTCGACAAACTGGATGTGAAGATCAACGCCACGGGTGGTGGTGTGAAAGGACAGGCTGAAGCAGCCATGCTGGGTATCGCCCGTATTCTGGTTGACATGAATCCTGAACTGCGTCCCGCACTGAAGGCGGCCGGATTGCTCAAGCGTGATCCCCGTTCTGTGGAGCGTAAGAAATTCGGTCATAAGAAAGCTCGTCGTAGCTACCAGTTCTCTAAGCGTTAATCGAAATCATCCATTAAAAAAGATCATTCAACTCATATGGAAAATAACACCTCGTTACAGCAGCAGTTACTGGATGCCGGCGTGCATTTCGGTCACCTGAAAAAGAAGTGGAACCCCAAGATGTTACCCTACATCTTCGCCGAGAAAAAAGGCATCCACATCATCGACCTCAATAAGACCGTCGATTGTTTGCAGGAAACAGCTGCTGCCCTGAAGCAGATCGCCCGCAGCGGACGTAAGATCCTGTTTGTCGGCACCAAGAAGCAAGCCAAAGACATCGTGCAGGAATGTGCACAGCGCGTAGGCATGCCGTTTGTCACCGAGCGTTGGCTGGGTGGTATGCTCACTAACTTCCTCACTATCCGCAAGAGTGTGAAGAAGATGCAGAGCATTGAAAAAATGCTGGGTGACGGATCCTTCGACAGCATCACGAAGAAAGAGCGTCTGACACTCAGCCGCGATAAGGATAAGATGGAGAAAGTATTGGGTGGTATCGCACAGCTGGGTCGTGTACCTGCTGCGTTGTTCCTCGTAGACATCGGACATGAGCACATCGCTTTGGCGGAAGCCAAGCGTTTGGGTATCCAGACTTTCGGATTGGTTGATACCAACTGTGATCCGAATAAGGTGGATTTCCCGATCCCTGCGAACGATGATGCCACTAAGTCCATCACGATCCTCGTGAACTACATCACCGCCGCCATTGCGGAAGGTCTGGCGGAGCGTCAGGCTGCCAAGGAAGATGATGTAGAAGAGATGACCGATGATGAGAAAGAGCGTAAAGCCGCTAAACTCCTTGCCGAAGCAGAAGCTGAGGGAGGAAGAGGTGGCGGACGCCGTGGTGGTCCGGGTGGTGGTGGTGGTGGCGCACGTCGCCGTACGCCTACCCGTCGCTAATCGGATCGGCTTGTGAATGTGAACGTTCCGTTTCGGCGGAACCATGTTGAATCATTAATCAATCGAATCATGTCAACCGTAACAATCAGTGCACAGGATATAAATAAACTTCGTCAGGCTACCGGCGCCGGTATGATGGATTGCCGCAAGGCCCTGACCGAAACAAACGGCGATTTTGAGGCCGCTATCGACTGGCTGCGCAAGCAAGGACAAAAAGTAGCTGCTAAACGCAGTGATCGCGAAGCAAAAGAAGGTGTAGTGATCGCTCAAACAACCGCCGATAACAAGACTGGTATCGTGGTTTGCGTCAGCTGTGAAACCGACTTCGTTTCAAAGAATACCGATTTCGTTGCCTTTGGTAAAAGCATCGCTGATGCTGCCGTGGCAAACAATGTTCAGAGTCTCGATGAGCTGATGAACGTGAAGATCGGCGACTTGACCGTAGCCGCGTTGGTCGACGAAAAACTTGCTACCATCGGGGAGAAGATCGGTGTAACCAAATTTGAGCGCATCGACGCTCCGTTCGTTTCCTCTTACATCCACGGTGCGTACCGCATCGGGGTATTGGTAGGCATGGACAAAGAAGCACCTGAAGCCGGTAGGGACGTAGCGATGCAGATCGCCGCCCTGAACCCCGTAGCCGTGGATGCCGATTCTGTTCCGGCCGATGTGATCGCCCGCGAAAAAGATATCATCGTGGAGCTGATGAATCAGGATCCTAAGATGGCCGGTAAGCCAGCTGAGATGATCTCTAAGATCGCAGAGGGTAAGATGGGTGCATTCTTCAAAGAACAAACCCTCACGGCACAGGCCTTCGTGAAGGACGGCAGCAAGTCGGTTGCCGATTACCTGAAAGAAGCTGGTAACGTGACCGTTACATCGTTCAAACGTGTAGCACTCGGTTAATGTAAAAAACATCAAATACAAAGGGATCCAATATCGGGTCCCTTTTTTTTGAGTTCTATATCTTTACTTAGAAATCAACTGCATATGCTTCCCAAATTCAAGCGTGTACTGCTCAAACTCTCCGGCGAATCCTTGATGGGTGATAAGAGTTTCGGTTTTGATACCGATGTTATTGCTCAATATGCAAAAGACGTGAAGGCGATTGCAGACCTGGGCGTGCAAGTAGCCATTGTGATCGGCGGTGGAAACATTTACCGAGGGATGAATGAAGCAGAGACGGGCATCGAGCGGGCGCATGGTGATTATATGGGCATGCTGGCCACGGTCATCAATGGCATGGCGCTGCAGGCGAGTTTAGAGAAAGTTGGTTTGTACACGCGTCTTCTTTCTGCCATCAAAATGGAACAGATTGCTGAGCCATACATTCGTCGACGTGCGATTCGTCACCTTGAAAAAGGTCGCATCGTCATCTTCGGTGCTGGCACCGGTAACCCGTATTTCACGACCGATACAGCCGGTTCGCTTCGTGCGATCGAGATCAATGCAGATGTGATCCTGAAAGGAACACGGGTGGATGGAATCTATACGGCTGACCCGGAAAAAGACCCATCTGCTAAAAAATATGAGACTATCAGTTTTCAGGAGTGCATTTCTCAACAGCTGAAGGTGATGGATATGACTGCCTTTACGCTGTGCATGGAGAATAAGCTTCCCATCATCGTGTTTGATATGAATCAGCCCGAAAATCTTCGCCGCGTCATCAGCGGAGAAAAGGTCGGTACGCTGGTTAAATAATCCACATCGTAGATTTACGTAGGATTTTTACGCGTCTTTTTCGTTCGCGAGGGACTACATTGCTGTGTCCAATTCCACTGAATTTCCGCCTCCGCCCCTACTGATCACTGCTGCGTACGAAACGTGCGAACATGAAAGTATTACTAGTCATCCTCACCGGTGCGGAGATCGGTGTATGGGCAGCGCTGCTGTTCACCATTGGATTTGCCTTGCATTTCTTGTGGACACAACGCCAGTTGGTCAAACAGGACCCTTCACAAAAAGAAAAATTACTTCGAGAGGAAACAGCTCGCTGGAAGAATCGGTTTCTTCAGGAAACAGGCACGTTGTCCAGAGAGTTGGATCGGCTTCGTCTAGAAGCTGAAACAGCAGTGGATCGATGCAGCTCCCTTGAATCCGCTCTTTCATCCAAAGAAGAACTACTGAATCATTCCAAGCAAGAGCACCGCATTTATCGTGAATTGTTGACGAGTTCGCTGCGATCCGGCGAGACACTGGAAAAAAAAATCGAACAAGTAGTGACGCTTTCTGCACCTATCCCGCCTGCTGAAGATTCCCTTCACTTGAACCAAGGTAGAACCCTGCAGGCTGATCTGCACCGGGCTGAAGTACGAATCGAAGAACTTGAGTTGAAACTGATGGATAGGGAAGATGAGATCCAGCAATTGCAGGCAACGGAAGGTGGTTCAGGCGATGTGAACGATGAACTGCTGGAGAAGATCTCTCAGTTGGAATCGCAGCTCATTCATGCCCGTTCCAAAGCAGAGGCACTGGAACAAGCAAATACCCGAATTCGGGAACTGGAGGAGCAACTCGAGGATAGTGAACGACACCGTGAATCATTGAATAACTCCCATCATCGTCTGACAGAAGAGAACGAGGAGCAATACAATCATTTCAAGACACAAATGAATGAACTCGTTGCTGCCCGTCAGCGATTGGCTCATCTGGACAGTCAGGCGGAAGAACCGCCTAGGGGATGAAGGGTAAAGGGTGAAAGATGAAGGATGAAAGGTGAAGGACGAGATTTGAGTACGGATAAAAAATTCACCCTTCATCCTTCATCTTTCAACTAAAAAGGCCCTTTTTCAGTACCTTCGCTCGGCTCGAAAACCAGCTTATGAACAAAGCAGACCTGATCGTACGCCTGTCTGAAGATGCCGGGATCTCGAAAGTGCAGGCCAACGCCGCACTGGATTCTTTCATCGAGGCCGTGACCCGGACGTTGAAGGCAGATGGTAAGGTGAAGCTGGTCGGTTTCGGTACCTTCGACACCTACAAACGTAAAGCCAGGGTTGGAAGAAACCCGGGTAATGGCGATGTGATCAAGATAAAAGCGCGTCGAGTCGCTCGTTTCAAGGCTGGAAAAGAATTGTCAGACAAACTGTAAACATCAATCATTCATATCAATCATCATGGGAAGAGGAGATAAAAAAACCGCAAAGGGAAAGCGTTTCAAGGGTTCTTTCGGGAAAAGCCGTCCGGCCAATGCCCCCAAAGTGGCCAAGAAGAACGCTGCTAAGAAAGCCGCCAAGTAATCGCTGCGCCTACGGCGCCAGACGTTGACGTAACCAGGACCCGCTCGGGTCCTTTTTGTATTTGATACGGTCATGCATGCGTCCCGGACGCCCCTGCCAAAACTCAACTGAATGAGCGGTCAACCGATAACCGCCCCAATGGGCAGGGCGAACGATCTCTTTTCCTTCAAAGGCTGCTTTGATACTGTTGTATCGCTCTTCAAGCCAATTTCTATTTTCAATGACCGTACTCTGCGGAGACGAAACGGCTCCTAACTGACTTTCTCGGGGGCGACTGCTGAAATAGGCATCGTTTTCCGCCTCGGACAATCGTTCGATATTTCCTCGTACTCGCACCTGTCGCTCCAACTCTTTCCAGAAAAAAACCACTGCAGCATTTGAGTTAGAGGTCAATTGCTGTCCTTTATTACTTTCATAGTTGGTGAAAAAATGAAAACTGTCTTCATCCACCCCTTTTAGTAACACGACTCGAGCATCGGGTAAGCCCTCCGTATCGACGGTTGCCAAGGTCATGGCATTGACCTCATCGATCTGTGCTCTAATTGCTTCTTCCCACCATTTTCCGAATTGCTGTATCGGATTGGAAGCGGTTTCTGATTCCAACAATTGCGCCTGCGCGTAGGTCTTTCGTATGTCGGCAATGGAGGTATTCATATATCTGTAAAGGTAAGTCGGATCAAATAACCTGCATGATCGTTCGGAACGCAATAAAGCCATCTCCCCATTTATCATACCCTTTCTTTCTCATTCCTTCAGCGAATTCCCGGATATACCGATCGTAATGCTCTCGATTGGGTGCCTCATACTGCGCAGCATAGGTTATGCCTTCCTCATCGTCCGACTCCAGCAGATGCAGCAATCGTCCGCTCGTAAAACAGCCGGTAGACACAACGTCCTGTATGTGTTCCTCCTGCATCCAGCGTAGCCAATCGGAATGGATGGGATGGCTGATTTTGATGGTGATATTATAGATGAGTGGTTTCATTTTTTTAATTCGAGGTAAACAGGACAATGATCAGAATGCTTCACATCCGGGAAAATCTCGGCATCCTTCAGTTTAGATCGCAAGGTGTCGGTTATGCTGATATAATCGATCCGCCAGCCCTTGTTGTTGAGTCGCACTGAAGGAAACCGCTGACTCCACCAGCTGTAGCGGTGCGGTTCAGGGTGAATATGACGGAATGTATCGATCCATCCGCTCTCAAAAAATTGAGTCATCCAGTCCCGCTCCTGTGGAAGAAATCCGGTCGTGTTTTTATTTCCCTTGGGATCATGGATGTCGATCTCCTGGTGCGCAATATTGTAATCGCCGCAAAGGATCAGTTGAGGATGTGTCTTGCGGAGTTTTTTCAGCCAGGCGGTGCATTCATCTAACCATTCATATTTAAAGGACTGACGATGTTCGCCACTGGTTCCACTCGGAAAATAGGCGTTGATCAGCCGGATCTTTCCGAAATCAAGTTGGATCACACGACCCTCTTCATCGCTGGTACCGTGTCCGTTCCCGTATTCGACGTGATCGGGCAGGATCTTAGTAAATACAGCCACACCACTATATCCTTTTTTCTGCGCCGAAAACCAATAGTCCTGATATCCCAGCTTATGCAATTCAGTTGTGTCGATATCCTTCTGTTCTGCTTTTGTTTCTTGCAAACAGATGATATCGGCCGGATCGGTAGCCAGCCATTCCAGGAATCCTTTACGGATGGCAGCCCGGATACCGTTTACATTATAGGATATGATGCGCATCGGATAAATCAGGTAATTTTAGTGCTAAGGCAATTTACTGGATATGACGCATAACAAACACGGGAAGGAGATCAAGACTCCGATCATTCCGCCCAAGGAACACATATTTCTTGAAGGTCCCAAGAGTCGAGGTTATGAACTCTTGTTTGCTTGGCGAGTCTTTCGGCAATTTATCCGAGGATTTCGTATCCTGCATTTCTTGGGGCCTTCCATCACCGTATTCGGATCGGCCCGGTTTAAAGAGGATCATCCCTATTATCAGCAAGCCCGTGCCTTCGGGGAGCGAATCGCTAAACTCGGACTGGCTACCATGACGGGCGGCGGACCGGGCATCATGGAAGCTGCCAACAGAGGTGCATTCGAAGCGGGCGGCCTATCGGTCGGCTGCAACATTCTCCTACCGTTCGAACAGCACGAGAATCCCTATCTGCACAAATCCATCACCTTTGAACACTTCTTTGTTCGGAAAGTATTGCTGGTGAAATATTCTTATGCCTTCATCATCATGCCAGGCGGTTTTGGAACCATGGATGAACTCTTTGAGACACTCACCTTGGTTCAGACAAAGACCATCACGAAATTCCCCATCGTGCTCTTCGGAAAGCAGTATTACAAACCGTTGATGGATGCCATTGCGGATATGGAAAAACAGGGTACCATATCCCCTGACGATCTGTCGCTGGTTAAATTCACGGATGATATCGATGAAGCCATGGACTTCATCGCTAGTTACATTCAGAAACACTATACTGTCAAACCCCGTAAACGACTCTGGTGGTTGTTTGAAAAGCGATGACGATTATTTGCATTAAGTTTACACCTCAATTAAAAACATGAACATGTCAGGTGTTGATATCTTAGGTTATGTAGCCGGACTACTAACTGCCTTTACATTTTTACCACAGGTGATCAAGACCTGGAAAACTAAATCCGCTAAGGATGTGGCACTCGCCATGTTTGTGATCGCCTTCACCAATCAGATCCTCTGGCTGGCATTCGGTGTACTGAGAGAAGATCCGGTCATCATCATCACCAATGCCGTTATGTTATGCATGACCGGACTCATGATCTCCCTTAAACTTAAGTATAACCACAAGTAGCATATGGTCGATACGATCATCTGGGATTTGGGTGGCGTTTTGATCGACTGGAAGACCACCTATGTATACGACGAGCACTATTTTGACTCGATCGAAAAGCGTACTCAGTTTTTCGATACCGTCTGTACCAATGACTGGAATGAAAATCAGGATGCAGGCTATCCGATCGCACAGGCGACCGCTGAAAAGATCGCCGAGTTTCCTCAATGGGAATCCGCTATTCGGGATTTCTATGGCCGATGGGAGGATATGCTACGGGGTCCCATTCCCGAGACAGTGGATGTTTTTCGGGATCTCCGGTCGACCCAGCAATATAAGTTCTATGCACTCACCAACTGGAGTGCAGAAACCTTTCCGATCGCACTGGCACGATTCGATTTTTTACATTGGTTCGATGGCAGGATCGTAAGCGGAGAAGAAAAAACGCGTAAACCGTTCCAAGAATTCTATCAGATCCTATTCGATCGTTATCAGATCGTTCCAGAACGATCAATCTTTATTGACGACAATCTTCGCAATGTTCAAGCAGCCGAGGCGCTTAACATTCCTTCGATTCATTTTCAGGATGCCGTACAGTTACGGGGAGAATTGGCGGGGAGAGGAGTTTTATGAGAGTTGAAAGATGAAAGGTGAAGGATGAAAAAATTCACCATTCACCATTCACCCTTCAACCACGGTTCGCAGCCACTTCGTCGCTTCCTCCATGCTCATACCTTTTCGCTTGGCATAGTCGGCGAGTTGATCTTCTTTGATCTTGCCTAACCCGAAATAATGACTTTCCGGATGTGCAAAATACCAGCCGCAAACAGAGGCTGGTGGGTTCATCGCCAGACTTTCGGTTAGGGAAATGCCGATGTTTTCGGTCACGTTCAGCATCGAGAATAGTTTCAGTTTTTCCGTATGATCGGGACAGGCGGGATAACCTGGGGCGGGACGGATACCGGCATACTCCTCGCGGATGAGGGCTTCATTGGATAGCGATTCATCCGGGGCATATCCCCAGAAGTCCTTTCGAACACAGGCATGTAAGTATTCTGCTAGTGCTTCAACCATTCGGTCGGCCAGTATCTGCACAATGATCTTATTGTATTCATCCTGCACGGCAGCAAAGGCCTGTATGTGTTTTTGCGCATCGTGTATGGTAACGGCAAAGCCTCCCATGAAATCATTGCCGCCGGCTTGTTCGGGACGAACAAAGTCGGCCAAGGAGAAAGTCGGTTGCCCGATCGCTTTTTTCAATTGCTGACGCAACATTTCCAGTTTAACAAGGCCGTGCTCGGTCTCCACTTCAATCGAGTCGGCATTATTGCTCTGTGCCGGCCAAAATCCATATACTGCTTCCGCGCGGAACCAGTTTTCCTTGATCACTTGGTCCAACAGTCGGTTCGCATCAGCAAACAACTTTTGTGCTTCGGCGCCATAGATGGGATCTTCCAACACCTGCGGAAAACGCCCCGGCATTTCCCAGGCAATGAAGAAGGGTCCCCAATCGATGTACTTCGCAATGGTGGCCAGATCAATATTTTTCCAAACCTGTGTGCCTTTTTGTTTGGGTGTTGTGGGTAGGTAGTTCTTCCAGTCGAAGTATTCTTTGGTCACAACCGCCTCTTCGTAGGGGATTAGGTTCTTCTTATCCTTATTGGCAAATTGCTTCCGAAGGGTTTCGTACTCCGTACGCGTGTTGGATAGGATCTCTTTTTTATTTTCTTTATTCAGTAAACTGCTTACAACGGTCACACTGCGGGAGGCATCCAATACATGTATGACACCATGTTCGTATTGCGGATCGATCTTAACTGCGGTATGCATACGGGAAGTCGTGGCGCCACCGATCAATAACGGTTGTGTCATGCCTCTGCGTTTCATTTCGGCCGCGACATGCACCATTTCGTCGAGTGAGGGGGTGATCAGTCCGCTGAGTCCGATCACATCAGCTTTTTCTTTTTCAGCAGTATCCAGGATCTTGTCTGCCGGCACCATCACACCCATATCCACAATGTCGTACCCATTACAGCCGAGTACAACCCCTACGATGTTCTTTCCTATATCATGTACATCGCCCTTAACCGTAGCCAGCAAAACTTTTGGGGCCGATCCTTGTGCGGCAAGGGGGTTGTTTCTTTTTTCTTCTTCGATGAAAGGGGTGAGCCAGGCTACAGACTTCTTCATCACACGCGCACTTTTCACTACTTGTGGCAAAAACATTTTACCGGCACCGAATAGATCGCCAACCACGTTCATACCATTCATCAGCGGACCTTCGATCACTTCCAGCGGTTTTGGATATTTCAAGCGCGCCTCTTCCGTATCGATATCAATATGATCAGTGATCCCATGTATCAGGGCATGTTTGAGTCTGTCTTCCACAGAGGCATTTCGCCAAGCTTCATCTTTAACTTCTGTTTTCCCCTTCGCTTTAACGGTTTCCGCAAAGGCGATGAGCTTTTCGGTCGCCTCATTGTTGTCGTTGTTGCGGTTGAGGATGACATCTTCGCATAGTTCACGCAGTTGCGGTTCGATTTCGTCGTACAGCGCTAGTTGTCCGGCGTTCACGATACCCATATCCATACCAGCGCGTATGGCATGAAATAAGAAAACGGCATGCATGGCTTCGCGGACATGTTCATTTCCACGGAAAGAGAAAGACAAATTGCTGACCCCACCGCTTATATGGGTGAGCGGCATTCTTTTTTTGATGGCCCGGGTAGCTTCGATGAAATCGACACCGTAATTGTTATGTTCTTCGAGTCCGGTAGCGACTGCAAAAATGTTCGGATCGAAGATGATGTCTTGTGGCGGGTAATTCAGTTTTATCGTAAGCAGATCATACGCGCGCTGACAGATCTCCACTTTTCTGTTCTTGGTATCGGCTTGGCCTTTTTCATCGAAGGCCATCACGATCACGGAGGCGCCGAATCGTTTGCAGATTCGTGCTTGCTCGAGAAATTTCTCTTCTCCTTCTTTGAGGGAGATCGAATTCACGATGCATTTCCCTTGTACGCATTTCAGTCCGGCTTCAATGATCTCGAATTTGGAACTGTCGATCATGATGGGGATGCGCGCGATATCAGGTTCGCTCTGCAGCAGGTTTAGGAAGGTGACCATGGCCTGTTTTCCATCAAGGAGGGCGTCATCCATATTCACATCGAGTACCTGTGCGCCGCTTTCCACTTGTTGACGGGCTACACTGAGGGCTTCTTCGTATTGATTCTCACGTATAAGCCGTGCGAATTTCTTGGAGCCGGTGACGTTGGTACGTTCGCCGACGTTTACGAAGTTGGTTTCGGGTCGAACGACCAGCGGTTCGAGTCCGGATAACCGTAAGTAGGGTTTGATCTGATTCCGTTCGGCCATGGTAATTATGCTTCTTCAGTTTCGGTCAGTGTGTCAAGTAATATGGGGAGTGGGCGGGGTTTGATCGTCTTCACTTGTTCAGCAATGTGACGGATGTGATCGGGTGTAGTTCCACAGCATCCGCCTACGATGTTCACCCATCCGTTGCGAGCCCAATCTTCCAGATAATGTCCGGTGTCTTCCGGATGTTCATCGTATTCGCCCATCGCATTAGGCAAGCCGGCATTAGGGTAGGCGGATACGAAACAACTCGCCAGTTGGGAGAGTTCTTCGATATGCGGACGCATTTCTTTGGCACCGAGGGCGCAGTTAAGTCCTACGCTCAGGGGGTTGGCATGCATCACGGAGGTATAGAAGGCCTCGAGTGTTTGTCCGCTCAGGGTTCGTCCCGATGCATCCGTGATGGTACCGCTGATCAGAATGGGAAGTGGCGGGATACCGGATTCATCTGCCAGTTTTTGAATGGCATAGATGGCTGCTTTTGCATTCAGGGTATCGAAGATGGTTTCGACGAGGATAATATCTACGCCGCCATCGAGTAAGCCTCGCACTTGTTCGGTATACGACTCCACGACTTCATCAAAATGGATCGCCCGGTAACCGGGATTGTTCACATCGGGGGAAAGGGAGAGTGTTTTGTTCAGCGGACCGATGGAGCCGGCTACGAATTTCGGATGCTCGTTGCTGTCGGTTTTATTATCGCGATACCAGTCAGCGACGGCTTTCTTAGCGCAGCGAGCTGCTTCCACATTCAGTTCATAGGCCAGCGATTCCATTTGGTAATCGGCCATGGCGATGGAAGTAGAACTGAAGGTGTTTGTTTCAATGATGTCGGCACCCGCATCGAGGTATTCCCGATGGATGGACGTGATCAGTTCGGGTTTGGTCAGGCAAAGCAAGTCGTTATTGCCTTTGAGGTCGGTGGGCCAGTCGGCAAACCGGGCGCCTCGGTAGTCGGCTTCCGTAAGCTTATGCCGCTGGATCATGGTGCCCATGGCTCCGTCAATCACGAGTATACGGGCACGTAAACAATCTTGGATCGTTTTCATCATTGATTCATTGTGAACTGTAAACGCGGAGGGAAACCGGGAGGTTTTGCACGTTTATTAGTTCGGTTTTTTACAGGCTGAACAATAAACAAATCCGCCTGGAGCACGAAAGTAGGGAAAATGGCTGTTTCACAGCCATTTTCGTTGAGGGATGAGAGATGAGGGGTGAAGGATGAAGGGTGAAGGATGAAGGGTGAAAGATGAAG
>Ga0209229_10000946_pt1 | contig 11987 bp, 12 predicted proteins | sample SanBayMetagenome_FD_187466 | JGI IMG/M metagenome (GOLD analysis project Ga0209229, IMG submission 187466) | Freshwater and sediment microbial communities from dead zone in Sandusky Bay, Ohio, USA (SPAdes) (version 2) | ecosystem: Environmental > Aquatic > Freshwater > Lentic > Sediment... | reverse complement strand
AGACACGCTCACAGCAGGCCGGAAGAAGCCGTCCGTGAAGGGTGTATGCCAAAGAATAATCTGAGTATACAGTTTGAAACTCCCCAGGAAAACCCCACTCCGCCTGGTAGTCGGTGATCATGTGGGGGCTTCGGCGGCGGCATTCGCGGGCGTGCCTGAGGCGTCGGCCGGCGGATCAGGAGCGTCGGCCGGGGCATCCAGAGCGTCGAGCAGGTCGATGATGCCGTACACCCGGAGGTTCAGTTCGGTCATCTCCTCGAGGAGCGGCGACCATGGCTCATAGCGGGCGGAGACGATGCCCTTGTTGGAATCCCGGTTGGAGGGATCGACGGCTGTGTCGTCAGGATCGTTGTCCGCGTAGCGGTGCCAATGCCAGCCGACGCAGTGCCGCGACGCCAGCAACCCGATGGCGAAGTTCTGGTAAAAGGCGCCGCGGTCCCGCTGGGTCTTCACGAGCCAGCCGGCGCCGCTGGTGTTGCCCAGGCCGCTGTCGGCCCCCTTGGCGTAATGTTCGGTCACCATAAAGGGCTTGCCCGATTCCCGTGCCCACATGGTCATCTGCTCGACGTCGGGCGTCCAGGCGCGGTAGTAGTTGACCGAGACGACGTCGCAGTGCCGTCCGACGGCGCGATACACCTCCGGCAGATCGAAGGCGGGTTCATGCAGGCGTACGCCCAGAAACAGATGATTCGGATCGTGGGCCCGAATCGCCGCCGCCACGATTCCCAGATAGCGGTCGATGGCAAACTCGAGAAATGCGGACCGATCGGCATCGGCGAGCGGGCTGTCTGCTGCTCCGCCACGACGTTCCGTCAGCCAGGCATGGGCCGCCGCATGACCCGGATCAGTGTCGGGGAGACCGAGATAGTTGTCGAGCATCGCCCGGCTCCAGGGCATCTCATTGTCGGAGAAGTGCCCGAGCAGGAGAGGATCGTCTCGCCCCTCGGCGAGCGTCGCGGCATACTCGCTGCAGAATGCCGGAAACTCGGGGTCGAAAATGAACGGGCAGTCCTGCGGGTAGCCGACATGACCGGCCTTCATGAAGGTGCCCCCGCGCTTCTTGCCGTAGGACGACATGAAGCCCCAGAGCCGCGTGGAGACGAGCGGTCGATCGACCTCGGCGAGCAGGTCGTGGTTTGACCAGGCGCCCGAGGTGTTGAATCCCGCGTCACGGAGTTGGGCTGTGGCGGCCGTCGCCCACTGCGGCTCGGAATCGAACCGCCGCCGGAGCGCCTCGCGGCCACCGGACGTGCGCACCGGCGTGATCGAGTTCATGCCCCGGCTGATGAAAAAAGCCCCTTCAGGATCGATCAGCCACCAGCGGCCCGCGACCTGTTCGGTCCGAAAAAATCCAGTGGCGCGGTGGCGGTGAGAGGCCTGGCCTCCGAAGCGGTCGAGGGCGGCATCCACCGGCAGTGAGGGCAGGTTGGCGAGCGTCGTGGTCGGCCGTGGCTCGAATGGCTTGTTCGGTTTGGGAGCCGCCTCGACCTGAAGCGACCCCCGAGGCACGAACGGCTGCCCCGGTGGCGTCGCGGCGATGCGATCGACCGCCAACAGGGTCATCACCACCGCCGCAGCGACGCGGCCCAATCCTGCCCATTCGATTTCCATGCCCTTCATCTCTTCAGCGGCGATTCGACTGCTGTTCTGATGTGACCGTCTGCCCATGCACTCATCGCTGCCTGCGTGTGCCGCCAGGCTTGGTAGCGCCGCGCGCGGGTGTGCGGCGGGCTCCCGTCTTCTTCACCGCCCGCCGGCCGCGGGGCACTTGAAAAGGTGCCGTGGTGGCGGTTTTCATGTGCCCGATCGAGGCCACGAGGTCGCCGTACCGTTCCCCTTGCACGATCACGTGGTCACGAAGCAGTTTTGCGGCTCGATCACCGTCGCCGGCGGCAATGGCGTCGACGATGCCCTGGTGCTCGGAGAACGATGTATTCACCCGGTTACGGATGCGGAGTTGCAGTCGCCTGTAGGGCCGTAGTCGCCGCTGCAGCCCGATCGCCTGTTCAGCGAGAAACGCGTTGTGGCTGGCGTGATAGATGACCTGATGAAACGTCTCGTTGTCCCGGAAATAGTCGTCGGACGAGCCGGTGTCCCGCGCCCGCTGACAATTCGCATGAGCCTCCGCCAACGCCGCCTGCTCCTCATCGCCGATGCGGCGGGCGGCCAGCCGGCCGCACATCGCCTCGAGTTCCGCCATCACCTCGAACATCTCGCAGATGCGATGCGGGCTGGCGTCGGCAACCACCGCACCACGACGCGGCCGCAACTCGACCATGCCCGAGGAACTCAGCTGGATCAGCGTCTCACGGATCGGCGTGCGCGAGACGCCGAACTCATTCGCCAGCGCCACTTCGTCGAGCCGCATCCCCGGGGAATACCGACCATCGACGATTCGCTCCTCGATCAGTTCGCGGACGGCAAGGGATCGCTTCGGCGCAATGGAGGACGTGGCCACGGTGTGTCGCTCGCGGGTTGCAGACGGCGGATTGAATGAATGAGACGCGATCATGACAGGCCTCCGATCCTTCACAAAGTGTATACGAGATGGCATTTATCGTACACCACAGTGCCGCGGCGGGGCCATGCCGACCTGAGCGTCGACCGGAGTTACGGTGCCGATCGGCGCTTCTCGAGCACCACGCCGTTGCCCTTGGCGTTGTAGACGATGCGGGTCATGAACGACCGCATCAGCATCACCCCGCGGCCGCTCGATGCCTCGAGTCGCTCTTCCTGAGTGCAGTCGGGGATGCCTGCCGGATCGAAGCCGTTTCCTTCGTCCACAACCTCGATCCGGGCCACCTCATCCGACACCAGACATTCGACGTGGACCTTCTTCTGGGCGTCGAGTTTGTTGCCGTGAACGATCGCATTGACGATCGCCTCCTCGGCGGCGAGATGAATCGCAAAAATATCGGAAGGCGACCAGCCGTGAACACCGAGTTGCTCCAGCAACTCGTCGGTGACCTTCCGGTTCGAACCCCGTTCACTGGGCAGATCGACCGACAGTCGCCAGGCATCCGTCGCTGATTGATCCGACATGGTGTTCACCCTGGCTCGCCGCCGTGCGATGCCGCGCAAAAAAACCGCGGCGTGTCAGAAAGCGGAGATGGCCTCGGCCTCTTCCCCGCGGATATCGAACACCTTGTTGAGCTTCGTGATCTGGAAAACCTCCAGAATCTCGGGACGAATATTGCACATTTTCAGTCGTCCTTGAGCCGTCTTCATCTTGCGGTCGAGCGTGATCAACTTCCCAAGCGCAGCACTCGATAGGAAATCGACACTCTCAAAGTTGAGCAGGATGCTCCGGCGGTTGTCGTGCTCGATGAGGGAGAAGAGCTCGGCCCCGAGTTCCTGGATGCCCGTCTCGTCGAGGATTTTCTTGTCCACGAACTTCACGACCGTCACGTCGCCGACCTTGGAAACATCGATTCGCCTGTGCGTGGGCATGTGCGACCTGCGAGTCGGGACTGTGGAGCGCGAACAACTCGATCAGCGTAGCGGCTCGAAATCGCATTTGCCATGCAGGGGGGTTCCTCAGCGGGGCGTGGTACGAGCGGACCGATGGCAGTGGGCCGGCGGCGAACCCGCCAGCCGTAAGCCATGGTCGCTGCCAAACTGGCAGGGAAGGGCCGCTCGTCCATGCCCCGCCAGGGCCAACAAAAGGGCCAAAAAACCCGAACCAAACCGGACTTCAGGATCTGGGAACTCGATTTCGCACCGTTCTGGCGCGCCACTTGCTTTGCTTGATCCAGCCGGTCTGATGGTTGATCGCAGTGGGCAGCCCTCCGCTTCGACGGTGGGACGGCCCCGTCGCACGCGACCCTGCCCTCCGCCCACCGTACCGCACGTTCATTCCCTTTAGAGATTCCACAAGAGGAACCATGTCAGCCACCGCCACGAAGCCCACGAAGAAGAAGTCGATGCTGATCCCCCTCGGAGACCGTATCGTCGTCGAGCGTGAAGAAAGCGAACAGAAGACCGCCGGCGGCATCCTGCTGCCCGATTCGGTCAAGGACAAGCCCGCCCGCGGCGTCGTCGTGAGCGTTGGCGAAGGCAAACTCGATCAGAAGGGGCAGCGGCACCCGCTGCAGGTCAAGCCCGGCGACCGCGTCGTGTTTACCAGCTACGCAGGCGAGCCTTTCAAGGTGGGCGATGCCGAACTGCTCCTGATGCGCGAGGACGACGTTCTCGCGATCCTCGGCTAAGTCCCGTTCCTCAGTTCCAATCCGTCCGTTCCACCAGGGGTGTGACGGCTCCCAGCTTGCTCCGGTTTTTCCGACCATTCATTCGCTGATATCCCCAGAGGAGTTTTCAACATGGCCAAGATGATGGTATTTGATCAGGAGGCCCGCGAGGCGATGCGGCGTGGTGTCGCCAAGCTCGCCCGAGCCGTGAAGGTGACGCTCGGCCCCAAGGGGCGAAACGTCATCCTGCAGAAGAGCTTCGGCTCCCCCACCGTCACCAAGGACGGCGTGACCGTCGCCAAGGAGATCGACCTGGAGGATGTCTACGAAAACATGGGCGCCCGCATGGTCCGTGAAGTCGCCAGCAAGACCAGTGACGTCGCGGGCGACGGCACCACGACCGCCACGGTTCTCGCCGAGGCCGTCTTCAACGAGGGCCTCAAGGCCGTCGTCGCCGGTGTGAATCCCGTGCAGATGAAGGCCGGGATCGAGAAGGCCGTTGCGGACATCGCCGGCAAACTGAAGGAAATGTCGATTCCGGTGAAGGGCAAGAAGGAGATGGCCCAGGTCGCGTCCATTGCCGCCAACAACGACATGGAAATCGGTGAGCTCCTCGCCGAGGCCATGGACAAGGTCGGCAAGGACGGCGTGATCACGGTCGACGAGGGCAAGAGCCTCAAGACCGAGATCGAGTTCGTCGAGGGCATGCAGTTCGACCGCGGCTATCTCTCCCCCTACTTCGTCACCAACCCGCAGCAGATGCAGTGCGTGCTGGAAGACTGCTACATCCTCGTGTTCGAGAAGAAGATCTCGAGCGTCAAGGACATCGTGCCGCTGCTCGAGGCCGTCGTGAATGCGGGCAAGCCGCTGCTGATCGTCTCGGAGGAGGTTGACGGCGAGGCCCTGGCCACGCTCGTGATCAACCGTCTCCGTGGCACGTTCCAGGTGTGTGCCGTGAAGGCTCCCGGCTATGGCGATCGCCGCAAGGCGATGCTCGAGGACATTGCGATCCTCACCGGCGCCTCTCCCGTGTTCGAGAACCTCGGCATGAAGCTCGAGAACCTCGGCCTCGCCGAACTCGGCCGTGCCAAGAAGGTGATCATCGACAAGGACAACACGACGGTCATCGAGGGTGCCGGCAAGTCGAGTGAGATCAAGGCGCGGATCGAGCAGATCCGCCGCGAGATCGAGAACGCGACGAGCGATTATGACCGCGAGAAGCTCGAAGAGCGGCTCGCCAAACTGTCGGGCGGCGTGGCCAAGATCAACGTCGGTGCCGCGACCGAAAGCGAGATGAAGGAGAAGAAGGCCCGCGTCGAGGACGCGCTGCACGCCACGCGGGCTGCCGTCGAGGAGGGGATCCTGCCGGGCGGCGGCGTGGCCCTGCTGCGGGCCTGCTCGCAGGTGAAGCCCAAGGGGCTGTCCGAAGACGAGGCGGTCGGCTACCAGATCGTGATCCGGGCCTCACGGGCCCCGCTGACGATGATAGCTTCGAACGCCGGCCAGGATGGCTCAATCGTTTGCGAGAAGGTGCTCTCCGGCACCGGCAATCACGGCTACAACGCCGCGACGGGCGAGTATGAAGATCTCGTCAAGGCGGGGGTCATCGACCCAGCGAAGGTGACGCGGACGGCGCTGCAGAACGCCACGAGCGTCTCAACGCTGCTGCTCACGAGCGACGCCCTGATCGCCGAGAAGCCGAAGGATCAGAAGTCCAAGGCCGGCGGTGGCGGTGGCCACGGCGGCGACTACGACATGTATTGAGCCTCGGGCTCCGGTGGCTTCTGCCACCGGCCTGAAGCGATGACGATCATGAGCCGGGGCGTTCTGCGGAACGCCCCGGTTTTTTCATGTTCGTCGTCAGGTCTGCGATCGGGACGAAGCCGTCGGTGCCGGATGGATGGGAGGCCTTGCCGCACGACGGGGAGGCCATCTGCCGCCAGAGGGTTCGGGCCAACCAGGCTGCGGCCGCAAGGGAGACGGCGATCGCGATGGCATCCTGCATGGTCACCAGCCCACGGCCGTGCCGAACTGATAGATCGCAAAGGCTCCGAGCCACGCCAGCACGGTCATGTAGGTGAAGGTGACGACCGGCCAGACCCAGGAGCCGGTTTCGCGTCCGATCACGACCAGCGTGCTCGCGCACTGGGCACACAGGGCGAAAAAGACCATGAGCGAGAGGGCCACTGGCAGCGTGAACACGCGGCGGTTTGTGCCGTCCCACCGGGCCGCCTTCAGCCGCCGTTCGAGCGCGGTTGCCCCCTCGGCTTCGGCCGGATCGAGGTCGCCGAGGTTATAGATCACGCCCAGTGTGCCGAGCACCACTTCTCGAGCCGGAAAGCTGGCGATCGCCGCACAGCCGATTCGCCAGTCCCAGCCGAGCGGCCGTACCACAGGTTCGATGAATCGGCCAGCCCGGCCCAGGAAACTCTGCCGCTGAGCCGCGCCCCGGCGAGCGGCGGCGAGACCCTCGGGCGTGTCGAGAGCGGCGAGTTCCGCGACGAGTTCGGCCCGGTCTAAGGCGTCGTCGGACCCGTCTGCGGCCGCCTCCAATGACATGCGCAGGGACACCACGTCGTTGTCGATGGCCTGATCGTTTCGCGGGTAGCTCATCAGGGCCCAGATCACGATGCTCACCGCCACGATCAGCGTGCCGGCGTTCATGAGAAACGACCATGCTGCCTCCCGTACCCGCTCCAGCACCACGGCGGGCCGAGGCCAGCGCCAGCCGGGCAACTCCATCACAAAGGGCTGCGGCGGCCCCTTGAAGACCGTCCGCGACAAGAGCAGCGCCACCGCCGCGGCCACGACCACCCCCAGGGCGTAGAGGCCCGCGAGCACGACGGCCTTGAGCGGAAGCCAGGAGAATCCCACCGGTCGGTCGGGCACGAACGCTCCGCAGAGCAGCAGGTAGACCGGCAGCCGCGCCGAGCAGCTCATCAGGGGCGCGACCAGGATGGTGAGCAGCCGGTCCCGACGATTTTCGATCGTGCGGGCGGCCATGATGCCGGGGATCGCGCAGGCGAAGCTCGACAGCAGCGGGATGAACGATTTTCCGCTGAGTCCTGCAGCCACCAGCAGCCGGTCCATGAGATATGCGGCCCGCGAGAGATAGCCGCAGCCTTCGAGGATCGCGATGAAGAGAAAGAGCAGCGCGATCTGCGGCACGAAGATCACGCTGCCGGCCACGCCGGCGAGGATGCCGTCCACGATCAGCGACCGCACCGCACCGTCGGGCAGGAGGCCGCCCACGAAGGCCGACACCCATTCCATGCCCGTCGACACGAGCTCCATCAGGGGCGATGCCAGCCAGAAAATCGACGCAAAAATCGCGAGCATCACCGCCGCGAAGATGAGGGTGCCCCAGAGCCGGTGCGTGAGCAGCGCGTCAATCCGATCTTCCATGAGCTTTCCCGCCGGCGGCGCCATGGCGACAACGCCCGCAAGCAGCCGTTCGATCGCAGCGTAGCGTGCGATGGCGTCACGGGCTGCCGGCGAACGGCCTGCCTCGGCATCGCTATCGTTTGGTGCCGTCGAGGTGACCAGACGTGCCACCGACGGCGGAGTGCCGAGCACCTCGAGCATCCTGTCGCGGATCGCAGCGATGCCCTCGCCGGTCGTGGCGGCGACGCGGATCACCGGGCATCCGAGTCGCCGAGAGAGCAGGTCGCTGTCGATGCGAATGCCTCGTCGGTCGGCCACGTCGGAGAGGGTGAGGGCGAGCACCACCGGCAGGCCCAGTTCCAGGGTCTGCGTCGCCAGGTAGAGGTTGCGTTCCAGATTCGTGGCATCGGCCACCACGACCACGCAATCCGGCCGAGGCACCCCGTTCATTGCTCCGCGAAGGACGTCCACCGCGACGTTCTCGTCCGGACTCTGCGGTGAGAGGCTGTATGTGCCCGGCAGGTCGATCAGGTCGATCCGCCGACCGCGGTGCACGAACCGCCCGACTTTTTCCTCGACGGTGACTCCGGGATAGTTGCCGACGCGGGTCGGGATGCCGGCCAGCGACGTGAAGAGCGTGCTCTTGCCGACGTTGGGATTCCCGAGCAGGGCGACGGTGACCGGGTCGCCATCACCAGTTGCCCGTGCCATGCGCCGCCTTGTCGAGGGAAAACGAGTTCGCGAGTGTGAGACAGGCGGCGGGGAAGATGGCTGCCTACGGCCAATGATGCCGCATTCAGCGGTCGCCCACGGATACCCGGGCCGCCTCCTGGCGGCGAATGGAGAGCCGGTAGCCCCGGACCTCGAGTTCAAGGGGATCGCCGAACGGTGCCCGGCCAAGGAGGCGGACGTCGCTGCCGGGCGTCAGGCCCATCTCCAAAAGCCGGATCGCGACTGGATCGGAGCCGTCAACATCCCGAACCCGGACGGTGGCCCCCAGCGGAATGTCGTCGAGCGAAACCATTGGATTTTGTTCCAAAGAGGCGTGAATCGGGACACCTTTGAAATGGACCGCCGCCAAAGTTGAGAACCAATCTCAATTTCTCGCTCAGTGTAGAACCGCAGGCGGTTGGAATCAATAACCGTTTCCTAGGAACGCCGATTCATATGAGCCTGTCAGCCGGGCTATCCGGACTGTTCGTTGCCGGTACCGATACCGATGTGGGCAAGACCCACGTAGCCGCCGCCATCGCCCGTTCGCTCGTGGCATCAGGTCGTCGGGTGGGGGTGTATAAGCCAGTGGCCAGTGGCTCGCCGAGCAGGGAGGACGAGGGCAGCGACGCCTGGCGGCTCTGGGATGCGGCGGGCCGCCCCCTAACACCTCGTCATGTCTGCCCGCAGGCATTCGCCGCGGCCGTAGCGCCGCATCGCAGCGCCTCTGCCGAGGGAAGCCTTGTCGATGAACGGCTGCTGCGGACCGGGCTCGATGCGTGGCTGCCGGTGAGCGATGTGGTGCTCGTGGAGGCCGCCGGCGGCCTCTACTCGCCGATGGGTGACTCGACGCTCGGCGTCGATCTGGCTCGCGACTTTGGCTTTCCGGTTGTGATCGTCGATGCCGCACGGCTCGGAGCCGTCGGCCGTTCGCTTGCCACCGTGCGGGCGGCGGTCGCGGACGGGCTCAGCGTCGCGGCCGTTGTTCTGTCGCACACGACGCCCGTCACGGCAGACGCGGCGCCCACAAGCAGGACGCGAATTGCACTCGACAGCGTCGATGATCTCGTGAAGCGACTCCCCGGAATCCGCGTCATGATCCTCGATCATGGGGCCACACTCCTGCCTGCGGGAACCGACTGGCCGGAACGTGCGGGTGAGGCTATGCGCCGCCCGCCTCGCAAAGGCTGCGGGCCGATTCCTCCGCCGTCACCGTCGTGATGTGACAGCCCGTGCCGAGCTCGAACCCCGCCAGTTCGGCCAGCCGCGGCAGGATCTCCAGGTGCCAGTGCCAGGTAGCAGTCTGCTCCACGTCGGCGGCATCGCGGAGAAACGGCGCTTGGTGAAGCCACCAGTTGTAGTCACAGCTGGGAGCGACCCGCTCGAGCCTCTTGACCATGTCACGGGTCAGATCAGCGAGGGCCGCGGCACGCGCCAGGGGCGTGTCGTGAAAGTGCCGCTCCGGTTCGGCGGTCACGATCCAGGTCTCGAACGGCTGCCGAGGCGCGGGGGGCACGAGAACCACCAGGCCACCCGACTCGGCGACGATCCGTCCGGTGGCACGTGCTTCAGCGAGCAGTCCGCCGAACGGATCACGACCGCCGCAGCAGCCGGCCAGTTCGGCCGTGATCACCGGAGGCACCCTGTCCAACGCGACGAGTTGGCTGTGGACATGCTCGAGCGAGGCGCCGGCCTTCGAACCCGAGTTCTTGAACACGGTGGCCCAAGCAAGCGACTCCTGCGTGGCGAGCATCGCCAGACGGCGGCGGCAGAGACTCCACACATCCCGCCAGGCCGCTGGATCGACGGCGAGGATCGAGCGATCATGTCGTGGCGACTCGATCACCACCTCGTGGACGCCGTGGGCCGGCCGTTCCACCGCTCCAGGAGTGATCGCCGCGGGTTCGCTCGTCGTGATCGGGTAGCGGTTGGGGACGATACGCGCCCGCCACGGGGCGGAGGCATCGATGGGGATGCGGGCGAGATCGGGAGGCGTGCGGTCCTCGTTGCCGGCACAGAATGGGCACCAGTCGCGGGCGCTTGCGGGGTCGACGGCCAGTTGGGCCGCGAGAGCCGCGTCGTTCGGCTTGCTCCCCCGCTGGGGCGCCACGAAGACCGGTCGGCCCGAGAGCGGATCCAGGCATATCCGAGGCATGTGCAGGTCGGTCGGTGCGGGGCTCATGTGATGCAGTATGCGCTCGGCAGTCGTCAGACGATCGGTCGACCGGCAGATAAAGATGGAGAATGCCTCCTGCGGCAGCCGCCTGAAGGGCGCCGAATGGTCGTGTTGAACAGCCGCGGTGTCACCCGTACACTCCGGCTCCCAGTTCCGGGCCTGTTTCGCTGGTCGCGGCATCCTGCCGGTCCACCGTCGAGGGCTCGGCGAAGTGGTTTCTGTCGTGGCCCAAGAGGAGACTGAAAAGTCATGCTCACCGTTGGCGATTCGTTCCCGCAGTTTTCTTGTCAGGCCTGTGTTGGTACCGGCAAGGACGACATCAAGCTGCTCACCAGCGGCGACTATGCCGGCAAGTGGGTCGTCTACTTCTTTTATCCGAAGGACTTCACCTTCGTCTGCCCGACCGAGCTCGCCGAGTTTCACAAGCAACTCAAGGCCTTCGCCGACCGTGACACGAGCGTTGTCGGTGGTAGCACCGATAACGAATGGTCGCACCTCGCCTGGCGGCGGGCGCACCCCGACCTCACCAACCTCGGCTATCCGCTGATCGCCGCCCAGAAGCTCGCGCCCGAACTCGGCATTCTGGAGAAGACCGAGGGCTACTGCCTCCGGGCCACGTTCATCGTCGATCCGAATGGCGTGATCCAGTGGGTCGATGTCAACCAGGGCCGCGTGGGCCGCAATGTCGCCGAGGTGCTCCGCATTCTCGACGCGCTGCAGAGCGACGAGCTCTGCCCGTGCAACTGGAAGAAGGGCGATCCGTACGTGAAGGTCGGCTGATCGTGTCGTCACCGGAACACACTTCGGTCGAGCTTCCGAAAAGAACTCCTGCCCCAGCGAGATCGTGGCTTCGCAAGTTCGGCGACGCGTTTCGGGGTCTGTTTCATGCGGTCTCGACCGAGTGGAGCTTTGCCGCCCATCTTCCCGTGGCGGCCGTGGCCGTCGCCTGCGGGTTCTGGTTCCGGATCAGTCCGGTGGAGTGGTGCCTGGTAACGCTGGCCATCGGTGCGGTGGTTGCGGCGGAGGTCTTCAACACCTCGATCGAGTCGCTCGCTCGGAAGGTCGATACCGGACCTGACCCGCGGATCCGCGACGCCCTCGACACGGCCAGCGCCGCGGTGCTCGTAGCCGTCGGGACGGCGATCATCGTGGGGCTCGTGATCTTCGGGCCCCGGTTTGTCCAGCTTGCTGGCGAAGGTCGCGTGGGCTGAGTCCCGCGGAGGGTTGCGTGGCCTGATCGTGGACGTTTTTGGCGGCAACTGCGATTGACCGTCACCGCTGCGGACCCATAGCGTGTGGCGGATTCGTGGACCGAGTCCGCGGTTCCGCGGGCCGTTCCTGACCACACCTTCTGGAGACCACGCAATGATTGGAAAACTTCTGGCCGAGGGGATCGGCACCTTTTGGCTCGTGCTGGGCGGCTGCGGCAGCGCCGTGCTGGCCGCGGCCTATCCGGACCTGGGCATCGGTTTCGTCGGGGTGTCGCTGGCGTTCGGCCTTACCGTGCTCACGATGGTGGCAGCCGGAAA
>Ga0209229_10000945_pt1 | contig 11988 bp, 8 predicted proteins | sample SanBayMetagenome_FD_187466 | JGI IMG/M metagenome (GOLD analysis project Ga0209229, IMG submission 187466) | Freshwater and sediment microbial communities from dead zone in Sandusky Bay, Ohio, USA (SPAdes) (version 2) | ecosystem: Environmental > Aquatic > Freshwater > Lentic > Sediment | place... | reverse complement strand
GGCCCCCCGCGAAAACGGCTTGCCGAGCTGCCAGTCGGCGGTGTGGATGAACGTGATCATGCGTGGCTCGCGTGGGGGTCGAATCCGGCGGGTTCAACGTAGGGGTTTTGCAGGTCGCCACAAGGCGCCGCGGTACATGTTCTACGGCGGCGGCGAGGGGGCGCTTCGCTTGGCTTTTCCGAAGCGCTCCGCCCTGGGACGCGTAGTTCCCAGAGATCCGCTCCGGGAGGCGGTTTTCTGCCTGCCCAGACGGCGGAGCGGAATTGTTTGACACGCTGCGAGACCGCGCATGCTCACCCGCCGCACCCTGCTCCAGTGGCTTACGGCCGCTATTGGCGGCTTTTTCGGCTGGCCGGCGGCTGCGGTAGCCTTGGTCGCGCGGGAGACCGTGCCGCAGGCGGCCACGTGCGCTGGCCTCGAGCGCCTGCCGTGCAGGTGGTTCCTGGACGTCGAGACCGGCGAGTTCTGGCAGGCGGACGACTTCTTCCAGTGGATGGACTGGAATCTGCCCGAGGCAGTGATGGAACGGGCCCGGCAGGGACTGGAGGAATCGATAGGTCCCGAACAGTTGGCCGGCCTCGAGAGACGCCGCCGACGGTTGCAGCACATCGAGGTGCGGCGGCCGTTCGAAATCGATTGCGACGCCGACGGCCTCCCCCCGGCCGACGCGTATGTGCGGCTCTTGCACTGGGGCACGACCCCAGCCGACCTCGGGCCCTTTCTCGCGGCGCTCGGCCTCTGCGAAGCACGCACGGCCGTGGAAGCGATCGATCTCGAGAAGCACGTGTGATCTGCGTGCCCACGCTCGCGTTCGTGATGGGGCTGACGAAGCTCTAACCACGGCAGAGCCGCTCCGCGAGGCCGGTGGCGCGGCGAATGGGCGTCTTGATGGCCGCCTCGATGACCTCGCGCGAGCCGACGATGGTCACCTTGTCGCGAGCCCGCGTGACGCCGGTGTAGAGCAGTTCCCGCGTGAGGATCCGGCTCGGCTTCTCAGGGAGCACGACGATCGCGTGGCCGTACTCCGAGCCCTGGCTCTTGTGGATCGTGAGGGCGTGGACGGTGTCGACGTCCTCGAGCCGAGAGACGGGGACGCGCCGTGGCTCCTTGCCGGTGGGGAAGCCGGCGTCCAGGCGATCCTCGCCCGCCACGGGAACGACGACGCCCACATCGCCGTTGTTGAGGCCGAGGGCCCGGTTGTTCCGCATCACCATGATCGGGCGACCGGCATACCACGGCGACCCGCCTGAGACCGACAGCTTGCGCTCGACGAGCGCATTCCAGCCCGCGACGCCCGATTTGCCGGTGCGATGGGCGCAGAGTACCTGCAGCGTCTTCTGAAAATCCACCGCGGCTTTCAGATCGCCAGACTCCACGTGCCGACCGAGCTCTCGGGCGTGATCCACGACCTCGGCCTCGAGCTCCCGGGCAGCCTTCGTGCCGGGCCTGATCCAGCGGACGTGGTCGGGCTTCGGTGGTGGTTCGCCCGCGGCAGGCGGTGGTGGCGTCCACCGGTCTTCGAGCACGTCGAACGCCCGGGCGATGCCGGCCTCGCCGAGCAGGATCGCATCGGCGAGAGCACCGATCCGCAGGCCGAAGCGGTGACGGAGCGTGAGCGTGTCGGTGCGGCTCGCGAGCCGCGCTCCGGCCCTGCCCGCGGCGGCGATGTCGCCGAGCACGGAACCCGCATCGACGCTCGCGAGCTGGTCGGGGTCGCCGACGAGCAGGAGCTGCGTTTCGGGCCCGAGCGCGGCCAACAGGTGATGCATCAGCGAGCTCGAGAGCATCGAAGCCTCGTCCACCACCACGAAGTCGTAGTCGAGTCGCGTGGTGGCGTTGAACTTGTAGCGCGGCGCACCGAATGGCCGATAGCCGACGAGCGTGTGGATCGTCTGGGGCGTCAGTTCGTCGACCTTTTGACGAACGGCTGGCGATGCGTTCCGCACTTCGGCGGGAGCGTCGGGATCGTGCAGCCGGCTTTGCAGGGCCTCCGCCATGCGGGCGGCGGCCTTGCCGGTCGGGGCGGCGAGGGCGACCCGCGTTTCCGGTTGCAGCCGGATCAGTTCGATCAGCCGCTTCGCCACCTCCGTGGTCTTGCCGGTGCCGGGGCCGCCGAGCAGGATTTCGACGTTGCGGCCAGCATCGCCGACGAGCCGCTCGGCGATCTTTTCCTCCTCGTAGTGACACCGGCTGAGATACAGCCGATTGCCGTCGCGGACGAACGGCGTCCTGCCGCCGGGCTTGCCGACGAGCGGCCCAGCGGTGTCGAGCACGAGCTTCCACTCGTTCCCGATCGCGGGCCAGTCTGGGGCCGTGGCTTCCCCGAGTTCGACGTCCGCGACGAGCGCCGCGACCTGATCGAGGAACACGCAGGTGTGGCCATCGCGGGGCGCCCGCATGGCCAGGCAGAGAGCCACCCAGCAGCGGACGTCGGCTGGAAGCTCCTGCCCGGCACGGGCCGCCATGCCGACAAGCGAGGCGACCGCCGAGGCGTCTTCCACCCCGAAAACCCGCGCGGCCACGTAGGAAGAGAGCGCAGCGGGAACGCCTTCCGGGAGCGGCTCCGCAGGTTTCCGGGTCTGCTTTACGGTCGCGTTGGTCGCCTGCTCGTTCATGTGCACTCTCCCGGGAGATCACCCGCAAACAGGTCGCTCAGCCGCTTCCAGATGCCCGGATGCGGCTTCCACGAGAACACACCGTAACGGTGGCCCGCGGCGTCGGCAGGCGTATTCGGCCCCTGCATCCCGCGGACGAACGCATAGACGATTCCCGCGATACATTCGCCCGGATCCCAGCCGGCGGGCTTGCGCCGCCCCAACCGCCAGCGAAGCATTCGCCACACGGCCGTGCCGTAGACGAGCGACTGAAGCGGATAATCGTGGGCCGCCATCGCCGCCACGAGCCGCCGCGGCTCATAGGCGGCCATCGGCACGGTGTCGTCGCGCTCGTGCAACCGGTTGGTCTTGTAGTCGGCGATGATCAAACGCGGGTCGTCGGCCGGGCGGTCGGGCACGCGCAGGAGCGCATCGATCGACCCGTTGATGAGCCCCGCGAGCGGCACGTCATACGACCGTCCCGAGAGCCGCTCGGCGTAGCGTTCGAGGGGATGGCCGGCGTCCAGAAACTCCCGCAGCACATGGCCGACATGCCTGGCCTTCACGCGGCTCGAGAGCGGCGGCAGGGCCATCTCGAAGTGGAGTTCCACGAGGCGGTCGGATCGCGGGAACGAGGCGAAGCGGAGGTTCCGATACTCCGCGTCAGCAGGGCCGCCGAACGGCGTCTCGAGCGCACCTGTGACCAGGGACGTGATGTTCGGGAGATGGGGAGCAAGATATGCCGACGTCGCAACGGCATCCACGATCTTTCTCACCTCGGCGGCGACCGCCGCCGGTCCGGCGCCGGGCTGCGGGTCGATCTGCTCGAAAATCCTGTGGACGACGTCGCCGAAGGCCGGGCCGGCTGGCAGGTCGGTGAATGTGAATGGCGCGAGGTCGGGGGTCGCCGCGGCCGGATCGTGCTCGTTCGGGATCTCGGGTTCCACGAGAGCAGTCTCGTCGGTCGCGATGGCCGTCGTGACGACATCCTCGTCGTGGCCGCGGGCAACCTCGGCGTGCGGATCGCCGGCGGCGCGGGCCACCCACTTCGTGATGTCGGAATAAGACGTGCGCCGATAGGTCTGGACGACCGGTGGCGGCAGCGGCGCCGAGACGAGCTTCGCGGCGTTGCCTGCCGCTTCAGAAGATGTCCACGCTTTCGTGGCCGGCAGATCGGCCACACCCCGCACTGCGATCGTCGCCGCGGCATCGCCGGTGACGTCTGCCGGCCCGTCGGGGGCATGGGGCATCACCGCTCCGAGCAGGTTCCTTCGCCATGCGTCGCCCCGCACCACGCAGAGGTGGTGCTCTGCCCGCGTCACTGCGACGTAGATGAGCCGCTTGATCTCGTCATGCTCTGCGGCAAGTGCAGCCTTTTTTACCGCGTCGCTCGCTCCCACATTTTGGACCGCGTCGCCCACGTTGAGCAGCCGCTTCCCCTTGTCGTGAAACATCAAGGGTTTACCTGCAGACTTTCTCCCACCCCAGTGATCTACGACGATCACGCAGGGGAACTGCAGCCCCTTGGCCGAGTGGACGGTCATGATCCGGACCGCGTCGGCGTCACTTTCGACGCGGCGACTCACGAGATCCGACATGTCGCTCTTGGCCGCGAGCGCGGCGAAGTGCTCGAGCATCTCCCGGGCGTGGCAGCCTTCGCCGCCGGCGGCTTCGTGGAGCACCTCGGCGAGGTGGGAAAAATCCACGATCCGCCGCTCACCGGCACGTCCCTGCGCGATCCGCGTGGCGATCGCCTCGTCGTTTATGATCTCGGTCGCCAGGGCCGCGATGCCCTTCTTCTGGAGCACGCCATGGAGGCTGGCCACCCGGTCCTGCACCTGCTGGAGATTCGCCTCGTCGAGCGTGCCGACGGTTTCGAGCCGGTGGCCAAAGAAAACCGTCGCCGCAACCCGCCGGGCCCGGCCGACGTCGCTCGGCCGCTCCATCGCCTCGAGCAAGACGCGAAGGTCGGCGGCCATCTCGCCCGACATGACGCTCGCCGTGCCCGTCGTCACGGCCGGGATGGCGAGGTCGCGATCCCCGAGCCGCTTGGCGATCGCCGCGCCCTTGGCGTTCGACTTCACGAGGACACATACCTCGCCCGGCCGAAAGGGGCGGGGAGGAGCGCCGTCGTCGGCACGGAAGGCCGGCACGGTGACCATCTCGTGCACCTTCCGCACCGCCGCTGCGACGATCGACGTGGTGCCGGCGTTCAGAAACTCGACCGGCCGCAGGCCCTCGAGCCGAGACTGCTCGCGACCCGGGGCCGGATCGACCGTGCGATACGTGATTCCCGGTCCGAAGTCGACCTCCTGCATGACGGTGTTGAGGCCGTCGAGCAGCGGCTTGTCTGATCGGCGGTTGACCGAGAGCGTGCGGCGTGGCTTTTGACCATCGGCTTCGGGCGGTATGCCGTCCTGGGCGTGATCGATGTAGGCCGCCACGTCGGCGCCCCGAAACCGGTAGATCGCCTGCTTCGGGTCGCCGACCGACAAGAGCACCCGGTCGCCGTCGCCCGGGAAAATCGCATGCAGGAACTCCCACTGCACGCGGTTGGTGTCCTGCGCCTCGTCCACGATCCCGAGCTTGAACTTCGCCCGCAACATCTTGACGAAGGCCTGCTTGCCCGTTTTCCTGGCCGCTGAATCGCCTTCCTGCTCGGTCACCTCCTCCCACGCCCGCATGAGCAGGTCGTCGTAGCTGGGGGTCGACCGCATCCGCTCCCTGACCCGTGCGGCGCAGCCCTTCACGAGGTCCGGCAGGCTCGCGAGCAGGGCAAGTTGCTCGGGCGTGCGGCCGGCGGGATCGAACCACGGCTCGACGAACGGGTCTCCCAGCCGCAGGCTCACGAGCTTGCGGAGGTTGTTTTCTTCCCACTGCCTGCCCGCGAGCGTCTCGGTGACGAGTGTGTCGTTGATGACCTCGTCGAGGACGCGGTCGCGGAGTTCCTCGTCGCCCGTGTCGGCCGCCGGGACGCCGGCCAGCCGCAGCACCCGCGCGCAGACGGTGTGGATCGTGCCGATGACCGCGGTGTCGAACTCCGCAGCCGCCCGCTCGAGCCGCCGGGCGAGATCCGGCTTGTCGGTCTGCTGGTGCAACCAGGCGTCGAGATCGTCGGTGCGGTAGCCTGGCGGCGGCTGTTTGCCGCGGAGCAGTTGCGCCGACACGACGAGTCGCCCGCGGATCCGCTCGCGGAGTTCGGCTGCGGCGTTGCGGGTGAACGTCGTGACGAGCACCTCGCCGATCCGGAGGTCCTCGCGGGTGGCGATCTGCCTGGCGACATACTGGGCCACCGCATGGGTCTTCCCCGTGCCGGCGCTCGCCTCGATGAGCGTGCCGTTGGGCAGGTCGGCGGCTTGGATGTCGAAGTGGCCGTTCATTGAAGGCGATAGACCTTGCCCTTGTTGACGTACGTGATTTCGAACGCTTCGTTGTACCGGTCGAGAAAGCGTCCTTCGGCTGTCCCCTCGGCAAACACTTCCGCGTAGACAGGCGACATGCCATACGCGACCGCCTCGTGGGATCGAGCGTAGCGGGACTCTCCTGTCGCAAAGTTTTTCGCCGTCACGAAGTCATCGAAGGTTTCCTCGCGGTCATCTTTCTCGACGCCCCTCAAGCCAAAGAGACCGCGGCGGCCTGCAAGCGCGTCGAGCGCAAGTTCACACCACGCGGCGAGCCGTCCGCGAACATCGAATCCTTCGGCCAGTGCGACGGGCCGGATTTGGCACGGCTCGACGGGCTTTGGCGTCTTGGCTTTCGTCAATGCTCCTGGCTTCCAGTCATCGTGACGGGCGACGACCTGTGCCGCGGCGACCGTGATGGATTTCGCGAGCTCCGGGTCGGCCAAGGCGGCCACGAGGTGGATCGCGGCGCGATGCAGCGGATGGCCGTAGGCTTTGCTGCCTCCGTCACCTGCCAGCACCGTCACGAGCGGATGGGCGGCGTGTCCGCTGAGCAGGATCTCACCCTCGACGATGGCGTTCGTGAGTTCGATTCGGACTCTCTGCGCTTGCCCGCCCACGAGCGGAATCGGCGGATCCTGTTCGCCAGCGACGTTGATCATGCCATCCACGAGTTTCTCGATCTCGGCAAGTTGCAGTTCGCCGAGTTGCCCGAACGGCAGCTTCCCGCTGATTCGCTTCGCCTCCTTCCAGTCCGCGACCTTTCGAGGGAGATCCTGCTGCTGCGGGTCAGCCTTGAGTGCCAGGAGCTCCATCACGAGCGCACGGAACTCCCTGCCCGGCAGGGCAAGTGGCAGCGTCGCGGGCGTGGGCTCGTCGTCGTCGCGCCACGTGTTGATGCCGAGCGTGGTTTCCAGGAACAGCCGCAGCGGATCGTCGGCGAGCTTCTCCAGCATCTCGAGGGTGACGACCGGCTTGTCCTTCGGCACGACCACCGCCGAGGCCGCGCTCGCCGGCTGCGTCGAAGACTCTTTCGGCTCCACGCCGACCACCCGGGCCACCTTTGCCGCGGTCGCGTCGTGGCTCCACGCCTCACCAGGCCTCACTCCACCCGTCGCGACCGCGAGAAAATTTCGGCGGCTCAGGTGGTGGCGGGGGTGCTCGATCTCGACCCCCGAGGGCCTGTCGAGCCGCTCGCGGGCTGCGCCGTGCCGCACCGCGAAATCGACGAGCTCCGCCAGCGGCGTCACGAGCGGCACCGGCTCGTTGGTCTTCACGTTGCGGCCGTTGCAGGTGATCACGAGCCGCTCACCGGCCGCGAGCAGGCAGTCGAGCAGGGCCCGCCGCTCGTCGGTGCGCGGATCGACGTCGCCCAGGAGTTGCTGCCGCGTCACGAGGTCGTCGCCGTCGGCTTCCGCAGTGCCTACCGCGCCGTCGTCGTAGCCGACCACGCAGATCACCTTGAACGGCACGCCCCGCAGCGGCACCATCGAGGTCGCCATGATGGCGCCTGTGCGAAACGACTGCCGAGCCGACTTCTCGTTAAACCAGGTCGTGAGCAATTCGCGGACGTCCCCGAAGGGCACCTCCGCTTTCTCCGCGGCGGTGCCCGCGGCGGCCTGTCGCAGTCGGCGGAGCTGGGCGAGCGGCTCCCCCAGATCGCGGCACTTGGTGCCGCAGAGGCCGAGGAGGGCGGTTTCGATGGCGAAGCTCCAATCGGCGACCGACCGCGGCGTGTGCGCCGCCGTCTCGAGCGTGTGGATCACGTCGAGGATCCGCACGAGCTTGGTGATCGCCGCGAGGTCGGCAGGGTCGAGTTGATCGAGCGGCACGACGCCGCCAAGTTCTGGCGCAGCAGGGGCGTCGGGGAGCACCGCGCCGAGCAGCATCCTCTCGAGCCCGAGGGCCCAGGTGTGAACCGACGGATGCGTCGGCAGTGCCAGCCCCTGGCGGTCGCGGTGTCCCGCGTCGAGGCCCCACCGGATCGCCGTCCGCTCGGCGAGATCGCCCCAGAATGCGACCGTGTCGTCGTCGATGCCAAATCGCTCCCGCACGAGCGGATGCCCGGCCACTCCAAGCACATCGTCGATCGAGCACCGCGAGCCGGGCAGGGCGAGGAGGGCGACGAGCAGATCCGCGGCCTCGCTGAGTTCGCAGAGGCCGCGGTCGGCCACGAGGAGTGGCAGCGAGACGAAACGCTCCTCGCCGTCGTGTCCGACGCCTTTTACCCGCCTCGCGAAAACGGCTTCGAGCAGGGGAGCCGCGCGATCGAGGCACGGGCTCACGATCACCACGTCGTGTGGCTCGAGATGTTCAATCGTGGCGAACGCTTCGAGGATCGCGTCGTGGACCACCTCCACCTGCCGCGAGAGGCTGTGGCAGCGGTGGATGAGCAGCGACCGATCGTGCGCCGGATCATGGGCGGCATCATGGGCGGCACGGAAAGCCTCGCCGCCTTCGACCACCGTCCGCTGCATCCTCCCGAGCAGCGTGTCTCGGAAGGTGCGGGCGACAGCAGGCCGCAGCCGCTGCGATGGCAAGCCCCGCGCAGCGACCATGTCCTGCACGTCACGGGTGCCGGAAAGCCACGCCGACAGAAGCGGGTCGACTCCATCGGACAGTTCCGGGTCGGGCTTTTTCTGCAGCGGGAACTCTTTGAGTTTGTCGGGGAGCGGCCCAGGCCCGGGGGCGGTCCAGCGATCCTCCAATCCGGACGACGGATGGATGAGAAACACCTCGACCTCGGTTGCCGCCGCGAGCTTTTCCAGGTTGCGCAACTGCGGCAGCGACAGCGACTGCATCCCGGCGATGAAGAGCGGATCGTGTGTAGCGCCGTCCACGAGGCCACCGCGCGACGGTGGAGACGGCTCGCCGATGAGCCGACGGACGGCCCGCCAGACCTTGAACTGCCAGTCGTCGGTGTCGCGCAGCGTTGCCGGCACGGGGTGGCCGTCTCGCTGCTCGTCGTTCGCCGTGGGATTGAGGAAGCGATTTCCGTCGCCCCGCTCCCACTCCAGAATCATCGCCGGCCGGCGCACGTGGTAGTTGTCGAACAGCCCCGCGATCCGCCGTGCAGAGAGCAGCGGCTCGCGCGTCACGTCGAACGGAATTTTCAGCGATGCCGCGTCCTCTCCGGTGATCACTGCCAGCACCGCAAAAGTGAGCCGGTCGAACGACCAGGGATCAGGCGAATCGGCCTCCCGGGCTGGCTGCAGGAGCGACGTGATCGTTCCCGGAAATCCCATGTCGACGTGGGCCACGACGCCATCCTCGCGGCCGTCGGCACCGAGTTCGCGGGCCAGTCGGTCGTAGAGCCACGCCTTCGCTCCGGCTGTCGGCACCACGATCCGTGGCCTCGCGAAGAGGTCGCGGTCGCGGCTCAGGAACGCGACTGCCGGCTCGACAACGTCTTCGAGCCGCTCGACGTTGTTGATCTGCAGAGCCATCCCGTGTTCCTACGATCCGTGCCGCGACAGTCGCGCGTCGCCCGCCGCTAGTCCACCCGCTTCGTGCTCAGCACCGTCACCCTGTCGCCATACTGGGCCTGGACGAGTTTCTTGGCCTGACCGGCGTCGTTGGCCTGCACGCGGGTCGTGGTCACCCGGCCGTCGAGCCGAAACCGCACCTCGTACGTATGCAGCACCAGCGGCATCGTCGCTCCGGCCACGTCGGCCGTTATGCCGGATTCGGACACGGCGGTCGCACCGCCGACGACGACGACGAGCAGGAGAAACGTGGTGATCATCGCTCGACTCCTTTCGTCGTCATGCCCGGCTCACCGACAGCACGTCCACCTGACCGCCGTACTGGGCCAGGACGAGCTGCTTGGCCTGGCCTTCCGAGTTGGCGTTGACGGTGACGTAGGAGATCGAACCCTTGAACCGGATTTTGACGTTGTAGGCAGTCATAGGAAACCCTTTCTGACGTTCGTGGTCGTGGGGCCAAGCACGCGGGCACACCATGACTACGGCCGGGCCGGGCGGATGCTTCGTCGGGGCCGAATTTTTTCGAAGCGCCGCCCACCGCCGGACGTAGTGATGGGCACCATACCGCATGAACCGTCATTCAAAAAAATTTCGCCGTATCGGCCGCGTGGTCGTCATCGTGGCCGGCGCCGCCCTGGGCATGGCCGCCCGTGCCGAAGCCAGCGACCGGCCGCAGATGCGCACCGACAATGCGACCGAGATCGACATCAAGGACCGTGCCCGGACGGCCGCACAGGCTGTCGCCGACGAGAATCTGGAGGCCTTTCTCGGCTGCTTCACCGAGAAACTGCGTCCCAAACTACGTCGGCAGGCAGCGATCTTGTTCGTCACGCACGAGCTCGGCCTCGAACTGGTCGACAGCCAAGTCGTGAGCGAGCAGGATCGGAAGGCCGAGCTTGCCGTCAAATATCGGGCCACACTCTCCGCCGAATCGTGGGACATCGTCTCGCTGCTCGATCTCGTGCGTGAAGACAACGACTGGCGGATCGCGGGCGAACAGGTGCGGACGCGGGCGGCGGTCAGCCGCTGCGGGCCTCGCGGATGTTCCAGCGGCCCAGTGTTTCGCTTCGGCGGCGGCGACGCCGTGTTCAATCCCGGCGACGACGGCCTGCCCGCCGACATCGGCAGACGACCGGGGGGCGGTTGTGCGAACGGCCGCTGCGGCCTGCCGAGGTGACTGCGGCACCGCCACGCGCCGCCGCCGCGATCGAGACCGCGAAAGCCGCTCCTGGCCCCTATGACACGGTCGAGGGAAGCGCTCAATCGATCGAGGCGTAGAAGTATCGAAGCCGCCACCCCGAGGAGTCGTTGTCATGAATACGCTCAGCAACCCGGTCACCACCCACAATCTCACCGCGTGGTTCATCCTCGCCCCGACGCGATCCCCCGCCGTGCCGGATCACGACTACTCGGTGCTCGAGGAGTCGATCGAGGCACAGACCGCGCTCGTCCACGAGACCGGGCAGGTCCGGGAGCTCCTCATTGAAAACATCGGAGACACCGACCTCTTCATCCAGGCCGGCGACATCGTCAAGGGTGGCCGGCAGGACCGCACCATCGGATCCGACTTCATCGTGCCGGCGAAGTCGGGCCGGATCCCACTGCCTGCGTTCTGCGTCGAAAAGGCCCGCTGGCACCGGCGGAACTCGGAGGCGGAAGGGCATTTTTCGGGGTCGAAGGATTTTCTGTCGTCGAAGAAGGCTCGGCTCGCGATTCACCTTGCCAAGGATCAGGGGGCAGTGTGGAAGAGCGTCGCCTCGGAACAACAGGCCTTGCATCACGCGCTGGCGTTCGACGTCTGCTCCGCCGAGTCGCCCACGAGCCTGCAGCTCACCTATGAGCACGGCGGCGTCAAGCGTGCCATCAAGGACTACACGACGATCCTCGAGCACGCACCGGGTGCGGCCGGCGGGCCGGTCGTGGGCGTGGTGTGGGCGATCAACGGCGTACCGAGCCATGCCGACTGCTACGCGAGCGAAAAATTGTTCGCGAAGCTGTGGCGGAAACTGCTCCAGGCGGCGGCGACCGAGGCGATCAGCCAAAGGCATCTCGCGCCGCTGGGGCCGTGCGACGGGCCGCCCTCCTCCACGGCCTGCGAACCGGCGATCGAGGAGATTCATGCGTGGCTCGCCGGCAGGGCCCACGACCAGGTTGCGGAGGTGGATGAGGAACAACTGCCACCACGCACGCGGCTGCGGACGCACCGCGGCAGGTCGCAGCACCGCTTCGAGGCGTTTGACACGGGTCATGCACCGGCCGTGCCAGTACACGTCGCCTTCCTCGCGGAGTGACGGCACGACGAGCCAGGCCGCCGACAGCTGTGGAGCAGAAGGCCGCATCGCCAGGCACCGCAGGAACCTCTGCAGGCCCGTTACACGAGCACGCGCCGGTCATGCTCGGCGGGATCCACGGCGCGTCGCTCCGGCACGAACTCTCCTTCACCCGTGATTCGCAAGAGCAGTGCGTCGCGCCGGGCGATCGCGTCGGAGAGCGACCGCGTGCGGAGCG
>Ga0209229_10000943_pt1 | contig 11993 bp, 14 predicted proteins | sample SanBayMetagenome_FD_187466 | JGI IMG/M metagenome (GOLD analysis project Ga0209229, IMG submission 187466) | Freshwater and sediment microbial communities from dead zone in Sandusky Bay, Ohio, USA (SPAdes) (version 2) | ecosystem: Environmental > Aquatic > Freshwater > Lentic > Sediment... | reverse complement strand
GCAAAGCCTTTCGCCGCACCCTTCAGGATGTTGCCGTCGTTATTCATCGCCTGCGTTGCACCGCGAATTGTTCCTGCAAGCTGCGGCTGACCGGCAAGCGTAAGCGCAATCTGAATCGGCACCGCAAGATCAGTAAACAAATCTCCAAAGAACCCATGTGATCTCGGATTATGAATCTGCGCTTTGGAAAAACCCCAATCCGTTTTGGTCGGATCAATATTGCGAAGCATGTCAAACGACTTTGGAAGACCCAGTGCTTGCCGCATTTCAAGCGGAAAGTAGGTTGAGTCAATAATACCTGCGCCTATCTTTCCGGGTATTTCAGCGTCACCCGCACCCGCCAGTCTTGCGGTGAGGTTAAACTTTTGTTTGTCAGTCAGCGGCTTGCCGTCTTGAACAAACTTCAACGGCGGCTCGTAAATCGGAATAGATTTTGCGTTATGCCCGGCTTTTACGCTTCTTGTCGCTGTAGCCTCGTACTGCGCTGGCGTCATTACCTGAACACGGGTTTCGTTATCGTAACCTTTGTTGTAAGTGACATATTGCCGCCCTTCTTCATCAGAATAATCAGGCGTAACATCTGGCGTGAGCATTGTTCGTTCATTGTCACTGCCTTGACCAAACGTGACCGCGCCAGACGGCAAATAATTTTCGTAGATATACCCAAGCAACTTGCCTGAATTTTCATTGAGATACGGTTGAATAGCAGCTTGAGGAGAATACGTGCCGGTGTAAGTGGTGGTTGGCTTTGCCGCCGCTGCCGCTGCGCGCTCTTGTTTAGCCTTATCCTCAGCCTGCATCGCTTGGAATGCAGATGCCGCTGCGCTTGCTTGGGGCGTGCTGTAGTCGTTAGATGATACAACCTGTTTGCCGTAATCAAGCTCGGCCTGCTTCAGTTGATTTTGAGCAGTTGAAAGCTGCCGTTGTTTGCTGTCGCTATCCGGCAATCCCAAAACTCTTTCGAGCTGGGCTTGTTTTTTTATAAGCAGTGCGTAGGGGTCAGTTGTCGCCATAGCTATCTCACTGTGTCAGGTCGTAGAAGGACAGCGAGCCGACTGCGTCGCCCGTTCCAGATAAAACTCGCACTCCAACGGTATAAACGTCACTCACTCCAGCCAAAGATACGCCTAGCTGTAAATCAAAGTTATACCCATCTTGGGCTTGCACCGTACTGGTAGAAAGGGCAGAGGCTTTGGCGTACTGAACATTGACGATGGTGCCGCCTGTCATAGCGGTAGCTGTCACGTCGTAATCCACATTTTGAAATGCGCTTGTGTCATACGATGCACCCGTCAATATGGCATTCTTAACTAGCGCAATTTCATAATCCCCCGCGCTGGTAGGCAATACGCCAACTTGATGCGGCAACACTACTGCACCCAGCGCGTCTGATGCCAAACGGATAGATACCAGTGGTACGAAGGATGTGCCCAAGGTCGAAAATGCCGTAGTGCGTCGCGCCACTAGCGGAGCAGAGACTTGCTGGTATCCGCCCTCACTGATAACGGTGGAGCAAATCTGCTTAAGTGCGGAACTAGATGACGTGGCCCCTGTATTGGTAATTTCATACCGAATTGGAAGGATGGCCGTCTGCATATAGACCGCCGTCTGCGTATTGTCGTTGTGGAATATGTGGCAAATTTGCGGCTTTCCATCGGCATAAAAACCGCAGCGTACATCGCCCGTACCCAGCCACTCAAAATCCATGTAAAGAATCTGGTTCTTGGTCAGGTCTAGTACGCGCCCGCTTGGGCCGGTGCCGTCCATTTTATCCACGTTCCAGTCGGCTTGATTGACTGTACGGATGTCGCTTGGCGTTCCCGGTGTCGGCAAGGAGTTTGAGCGCAAGACAAACGAGACGGTTGTGTTGTTCTGCTGAAGGAATACGCCATTAGCCGTGTTGAAGTACCCCACTCGCTGGCGCAAGTTTTCCTGCGGAGCAGACATAACGAACGTAGCAAGTACCGTAAGCCCTTTCCCAGGCTGATACGGGAATACCCTATACGTCTGTCGTACCGTTTCGCTACCTGAACTGGTGGTGACGTTTAGTTGTACGGTACTTTCGTTGCTCAGGAAGGCCGTTGAGCCGCCTGTGGCCGTTGAGGTATCAAACTGATTATCCGCCGCGTACCGGCTCTGACTATCGAACAACGTGACGGGGTTGCTCACTCGCAGCCGATTAAACGCGTCTACGGTACCCCCGCCAAAATAAACTTCGTATGGCCCTTGATTTGCCATGAGCTGCCCAATCGCGTTATCTAGGTGGTTGAAGTACAGCCGCAGCAAACTGTTGTACTTGTCGAGATACTGGTAGTCGTACTGAAGCGGCGGGTGCGGTAGCGCCGGGGCACGGAAGGTTCGTAGGTTGTCGAAGGCCATGGTTTAGCGCCTCCCATCCTGGCGCACATCGATTCGTGGGAACCCAAGCTGCCACGCCACACCAAGGTCACTGCTTTCAACCTTGATCGACATCTGCCGACCGCGTACCCGCGTGTTAATCTGGCCGGTAAATTCTTCAATCGGCAACGTGGCACTGCGCGTCACATACGCCGAGTTATTGCCGCCCACCGACTCCGGGTTGTTGTAGCCCGAACCTGAGTTCTGCAACGGCAGCAGGTACATCGTCACGCGCGGGGTTTGTGTGGTCGAGCCTCGGAACGTAATGTCCGGCAGCACCCGCCAGATGAACGAGAAGTTGTGGCCGTCATCAATGTCGAATTCCGACGATGTAATGTACGCGTTGATTGCAACGGGCGTGCCGCTTTCGTTATCGTCCAAGCCGGATTCGTGATTGACGATGTTGTTGCTGTACGTCGCCGCAATCGGGAACGAGCGCAGGCCGCTGTCCAGCCACGCGGTACGCGCCATCGTGCCGTAGTACCAAACATCTTCGGCATAGTTATAAATGACGTACCGATCAATGACGTTTGAATTGGCAGAACAGTAAAACCACCACACTTCGTTAAAGCCTTCGTTCGTGCCCGCAAACACCTGTTGCTCCTGGAGCGAGTTGAAGTCCGAGAAAATGTACTGCCGAAGATCGCACCGCAAAGTCTGCAACCGGCCATCGTACTTGTAGAACTTATCCACACCCATCCAGTACGTCACGCCACTAGCGATGGTCATCGCGTTCTGACCGGCGATGGACAGATTATCGGCAAGTAGCTGCGCGCCCCAAACTTCTGGCGCACCGAGATACTGCAACGAGTAAAACGCCGAGTCCGTCCAGACCAAAACTTCCTGCCGGGACTGCAACGCCCCGATGATTTCTGACCCATGCGACAACCGCAGGCTGCCCGCTTGGTTGGTGGCACTCGGGTTCCACGTCACTATACTTTCTTGGTCAGACCACCGAATCAACATCGGATCGTAGGCCAAGGAATCGTAATCATTGGTGCCCATTGCGAACACAAAACGATTCACGTCAGAAACAATCGTGATGTTTGCAATCGTCGGCACCGACATCGCACCACTCAGCGACGACACGAGAACCCCTCGGGCAGTCAGGCCAGAGGAAGCATCCCAGTAGTAAATCCCACCGCCTCGCGGGTTGAACACCAGGTCCTCGCCAAAGTTGCTTTGACTCCACAACCGCAAGGACTCATTGCTCGATGTCAGACCCCACGCGCCACTACCCCACGTGCTCGCGCCCCAGCCTGTCAGCGGGCTATAAAACGCTGGCCCAGAGTTGATCTGGTACGCCGCCGATACCGCAGCACCACCGCCAGGAGAACCCGACGCGTCCGTGGCGTTAGCCGTCGCTGACACCGTGATTGTGTAGGAGTTAGTCGAGAGGACGGTGACTTGGTATTCCTGATTCAACACCCCCGCCGTAATGTTCCCGCCGAGGCCGACTGCGCCGCTGTAGGTCACATAATCGCCCGTCACGCAGCCGTGTGCCGTGTGAGCAACGGTAATCACCGACGAGCCATTAGTCGCCGTGAAAGGGTTGTTCAGCGTGACGGTCGTGCGGATAGGCGTGATGTCGTTGTACGCCCCGCCGTTCTCGACATAAAACTTCGTGTTGGTTCCAACGCCAAGCAGGTTCAAACCCGCGAGCGTCACCCAGTTCCACAGGCTACGGCACACGCCGTCAAACGTGTTGGACGAGATGCGATCCCAACCGCCGATTTTTTCAGGCGTCCCTTGGCGAAACCGTACCTTGTCGGACGAATACCATCCGCCTTCTGTCGTATAGCGCGTACTTTCGCGGTTCGTGCCAGAACGCAACTGCAATTTTTTTAACGGCATAGTGCCCTCACGCGGTCATTGTCGAGGCCGTCTTTTTAACGTCTGCCACGCGGATGCCCCACCCTCGCCCAAACACTGCCCATGTGGGCAATGCCTGCAAGAACTTCAGTCGCGTAGCGTTGTACTTGTCGATTGTTGCTTGATCGTCAGCCGCAGCAACAGCCGCCAGCGTCTTAGGGCCGAGCGCACCATCTGCCACCACGCCCACAGCCTCTTGCAACCACTTCACCGCACGGCCAGGCCCGCTATTCACCGCAGCGTCAAACACACAGTAATCTACGCCTGAGGGAAGTTCGTCACCCCGAACCTTGTCCCAATACTTGCGCTTGTACAGCGGTGTGACATCGGCAACCGTGAGCTTACGCATCGCAGCTTCATCAACTTTGTGGCCTGTCCATTCTTCCCACACCGCCTTAGTGATGCCAAGATTGGTCATAGACCCTGGGTCAGACGGATGATTAACGAAACCGCCTTCGTGCTGGAGAAGGTATTTCAAACACGCCTCGAAATTGGTTTTCATTTATCGCGCTTGTCGTAGACCGACCAACCCACACCAGCCAAAGCTGTAATGCCACCGATGATGGCATCCATAGTGGAACCATCCACACCGTATTTAACAGCAAAACCACCAGCAACGGCGGTGAGAATGTGTCGCACAACTGCTTGAACGAGAACTGGATTCATAATGCCTCCTGTGGGTTAATACGGGTAGCGGGCTTTAATCTCGGCCAGCTTGTCTAGCCACTGTTGGTTAGTCGCCTCTCCCCGCTGAACCATGAAAAACAACGGGTCTGCCTCCTGTTGATATGCGGCTCTACGAAAACCTTCAACTTCAGCGGTATGCTCCGCGGTCAGCTTGGCTTGCTCATCTGCCGTCAAAGACACAATCTTCCATGTCTGTACCCAGCTCCCATTTGAGCAGATAGGCGAGCCTTCTTCTACGCGTTGCGTTTTTGGATTGAACGCAGGAACAGGCGAGGCAGCAACTTTATATACCCCGTAGGATTCGAGAACTGCCTCAGATGGGTTCTCCGGGAATGACACATCCGGGTTATCCAAATATAGTTTCGCCAATGTATAAGGGAACATACAACTATTGTTTTTGTACAAAATAAGCATAATATCCCCGCTAGTTTAAGCAAATAGCTGCGACAAACTGCTGAACAAGACTTGAAGTGGTAGTATCTGCGGCAACATCATATGTTTCTGTCACCCCAGACCAAGTTATTCCATTGTTTACTGAGATAGCCGTAGTGGTTATTGTTGTGCTGCTGGATGCAGCCGTACCATAAGCACCAGACGACCTATAAACATTAGAGTTTCCTTTGTTTCCATACACCGCAATTATTGGTTTGTTTGCGGAAGTGGTTAACGTTAGAGATGCCGTGTTCCCAAACGGGTCTAGTGCTTGATTAGTAAAACCAGTTCCTACAGTGGTAGTGTTCCAACCAGAATAAACGCTCCAAAACCCAAGACCTACTTGGGCATATCCAGTCCAAGTTGAACCCCGAGTAAAAACAACTGTTTTGCTACCCGCAGAAGCTACATTTACATACACAAATCCACTATAACCAAACATAGTTCCAGAGCCAGTGAGTCGACCTGTGTGGTATATGTCTGTAGCAGTCACGCCGTCTACAGTTATTGTGGGATTATTAGTGCCAATAGTGGTGCCGAGCGTTTCATAAGCAATAATTACATATCCAGCCGGAAGCGTGACCGCTGTGGAAAACGGGCCTCCATCTACAGAAGAGCTGCGTTCCGCTATATAAGAGACAGAGCCTGAACTAGCGACATACGTTGCGCTTCTCAGTTTATCCGCCAGCATTACGCATCCCCCACACGAGCGCCGTAAATAGTGCTGCCAACTTTCCACAACACGATAGAGGTATAGCCAGACGTATTCAGCGTTGGGGCCGTACCACTATTAGTGGCCCATGCCACCGCCAAAGATGTCCATGTAATTGTGTAGGCAGTACCGTCATCTACCATCAGTGTCATCGACTGACCCGCCGCCCAAGTACCAGCGGTCGGTGTTGAGTTGCCACTCAACGTCCATGTTTGGATTGATCCGTTGGTCGGAGACAAGGCGGGGGTGGTGCCAGAAACGGCATACACTTCTTCAGTGTAGCCATCGTTCAGTACTGCTCCAGACAAACTCGGGCTAGTCGCAAATACCAGCGCACCGGAGCCAGTCTCATCAGTCACCGCAGCAGCAAGGTTGGCGCTGGAAGGGGTAGCAAGGAACGTCGCTACGCCTGTGCCAAGGCCCGATACACCTGTGTCGATGGGCAAGCCTGTGCAGCTTGTCAGCGTGCCACTAGAAGGCGTTCCGAGGGCCGGAGTGACAAGCGTCGGGCTAGTGGCTCGCACCACACTGCCCGTGCCTGTGGAGCTTACCCATTCAGGAGCAGTAGCACCGGCATTGACCTGCAATACCTGCGCGGAGGTGCCAAGTGCAAGCAGGGATGTAGCACCTGAGCCTGTCTGGTAAGGCACTGAACCCGCCGCGCCTCCAGCGATATTTGTCGCGGTGGTAGCTGTGGTTGCAGTCGTGGCGCTAGTAGCCGATGTGGCCGTAGCAGGGGAGATTTCAACGAAGTCCGAGCCGTTCCACGCAATAATCGTGACCTTACCGTTGGCAATCGTGACGCCGGTTGTCGGGCCGGAGCCTACAACCTTGACCCCGTAGCCGCCGGTGGTGGCATTGACGACCAGATATACCTTGCTCTGCGCCGGGGCTGTGATCGTTCGGAGTGCGGAGCGTGAGCCAGAACACACGATGATCGCCTGACGAGCCTGATTGGATGCGCCTGTGGTCGTGGTGAGCGTCACGTCGGCGTCGGTACTGAGCGTCGTTGTGCCCGCAACGGCTGTATCGAGCAGCCCGGTGATTGCGGTATTCACGGTATCGCCCCACGTACCTGAAAGTTCTCCCGTGACGGGCAGGGCCAAGCCGAGGAGTGAGGTATAGGATGTAGCCATTATTCGTCCTTATGCGGCAATTTGTTGCCAGTTCGGGGTTTGTGCGTCATTCACCACAACCCACCCTGATGCTTGAGAATCGTCGATGTTTTGCCAGTTAGCAGTCTGGCTGTCATTAACCAGACCCCACACATTCACCGTTGAAATATACCCCGTTGCGAACACGCCAAGCGGATAAACATTCGCGGTACCTGTTGCTGTGACCGAGCCTACAAACCCAGTGGCAGATACGCCTGTGACCGGCACGTCTTTCGGGATGCGAACCACAACATCTCCGACCGCTCCGGTGCCTGCAACTCCCGTCAATGTGACGTTGGCGATACCTTCAACCGATACCGTACCAATCTCACTGGTGCCCTGCACTCCGTCAGGGAACAGTACGCAATCAAGGGTGAGCGTCACATCGCCTACTGCGCCGGTTCCTACGACACCTGTGACGACTACATCTTGGCCGATAGCAACCGTGGCGGTACCCACTGCGCCAGTGGCCGATACGCCCGTGACCGTGACATTCCCAACGCCAGTGACCGTAACGGCCCCAATCTGTCCAACACTCTGAACGCCTGTGACGGAGATGCTCGCTGTGCCAGTGACCGATACTGTGCCAATTTGACCTGTACTGGATACACCCGTTGCAGCTACGGAAACATCTACAACCGTGACGACTGTTGCAGTACCAACTTGGCCGGTGGCCGATACGCCCGTCACAGGTACCGTGATCGTCGTATAAACACTTGGCTGCTGCCCGGTGAAGGTCAGTGCGCCCGCAGTCGGCGTTAAAACATTTCCGGTGGCCAGAAACCAAACACGCGCAACGTCATTCTCCAGTTGCTCGCCGCTGACCAGCGACGCCATGCGCCCCAGACTTTGCCGGCCCGTGCGCGACCCCTGCCGGAATCGACCTGTCTGCCCTGCACCTCGGGTTTTCTTGAGCGTGACGGCCATGATTATCCGTTTATGATTTCAAGGTTGAGCGCGCACGCTGTGCCGGCGTTCACAGCGCAGAACGGGGTAACCCACAAGCATGCTGTATCAAACACCTGCGGCATACCCAGCAGGTCCCAGTTTTGATTGTCGGATAGCATTTCCACTTCCGAGTGCAGGGCTGCAAGCCTGCGCCCCACGATGACATTGAATGTACCTTGGGTGGCAACGGTGCCGCCGACGGTGATGCTATCCACCGACTGCACGCCCTTGTCACCATCTTGCAACGATAGAATTCCCACACGATTGGCCGTTAAGCTTGTTGCGCTTAAGGTTTGAAATGCCCTGCCGGGGGTGCCGGCCTCGTTGGTGTAAGTGCCGGAAATAGTGGTGGCCGTAGGAGGGGTGACGATGACAACCTCAATCAAGACCTCGACCTCGTAATTCGACCCTGCCGGCAAGCGTGCCGCATAACTGGGCTGACCAGAAAAGGTAGTCGTAGCCAACGAAGTTAGCGAGATTGCGCCGGCACCCCACAGGCGGTCATATACCCAGATGGAACCAGTGATGGCTTGATACATGCGCGCAAACTTGAGGTATCCGGTGTTGCCAGAGGGGAATGCGGTAATCGCCGGAGCGCCGGTGGTGTTGCTGTCAAACAAAACCCCGGTGGTGGTATTACCCACGGCCAGCGTGCCGGCAGGGGGGTCGCCGCCTGCCGCCCACAGCGAACTTTGAACGGTACCCTGCGACGCAAGTGCCGCTTTTCGGATGCGCACCCGCTGCGTGAGCGCGCTATAAAACTCGGCGGTCGTCGTAATGGCCATGCGTCACCCGTTGATAATATCGAGCTGCAGGCTGAACGCCCCGGTTGAGGTCGCAACGCCTTGCGCCACCGTCCACAAGCAGCTCGTATCAAATACCTGCGGCATTCCCAGTGCGTCGTATGCCTGCACATCCAGTGCATTGGCTAAACGCATTTCAAACGACGCCAGTCGGCGTGCCACCAACACGTTGATCGTTCCGGTGGTGAGGGTTCCGGCGGTGATATTTATGCTGTCGATTTGTTGCACACCCTTGTCGCCGTCCTGCAATCGCGCACGGACGACGCGGCCTGAAACCGTAAGGCCGCCGACGCCCACAGTGACAGCCGTGGCGGAGCGCCCCGGCGTGCCGGCCTCGTTGGTGTAGCCAATCACGAAAGTGGGCTGGGTACCTCCAGAAAATCCGGTCACAACCTCAAGCATGATCTCCAGATTTCCGTAATCATTTCCGCCCGGAAGCCGCCCGGTATAGCTTGGCTGACCGGAAAACGTGGTGGTGGAGGTCGTCACCACCGAGATTGCGCCGGCTCCCCATAGGCGGTCGTAAAGTACAACGACGCTTTCTGTGGTGTTTTTAAACTTTGCTCGAGAGATATAACCGGTCGCGCCGCCGCCGAAAGCATTGATGGCTGGTGCGCCGGTGTAAGTATCGTCAAACAGCACACCCGTGGTGGTGTTGCCAACGGCCCAAGTCCCGGCACCAGGCATGGCTCCGTAGCCCCACGTCGACATATCGTTCGCGTTGCTGCCGGACGTGCCGATGGTAACCTTCCGCATCGGTATCGGCTGGGTGGCCGCTGTAAAAAACTGATCTGCCGTGGTGATCGCCATACGTCAGCCGTTGATAACGTCAAAGTCGATATACACAATCCCCGAGGTCGTACCGTCGGCAATAATGGTCGGCCAGAAACACGTCGTATCCCACACCTGCGGCCCGCCGATAACGTCCCAGCCTTGAATGTCCATGCCGTTGGCAATACGCACGTCAAACGATGCCAGTCTGCGCGCCACGATGACGTTAAACGCACCTGCCGTGGCCACGATACCGCCGACCGTGACGCTATCGACCGACTGCACGCCCTTGTCACCGGCCTGTAAGGACAGCGGGATGACGCGCGGGGTCGTGAAACCTGAAATCGAACCCGTCGAAACCGTAGAGCGCGTAGGCGTGCCCGCCTCGTTGGTGTAACCCACCGTGATGGTCGTGGCCGTGGCCGAAACGGTTGTGGTCAGCTCGATCAGGATTTCGAGGCCCGAATAATCCGTGCCGCCAGGAACGCGCCCGGAGTAGCTTGGCTGGCTGGTAAAGCTGGTCGTTGCCAGCGAGTTGAGCAACACAGCGCCCGCGCCCCACAGCCGGTCGTACAACACCGCCGAGGCCAGCACCGAGTTTTTATACCGGCCCGCCGACAAATACCCGGTCGCGCCCGACGAAAAGGCGGTGACACTGGGAGCCCCCGCGTAAGTGGCGTCAAACAGTACGCCGGATGAGGTGTTGCCGATGGCCAGCGTGCCCGCACCGGGATTGCCCGCCGCACCGAACAGCGAGTACGGTTGGTTCGCCACCGTGGCAATCGACGGCTTGTAGATCAGAATTTTTTGTTTGCCAGAAGCGAACCAGCCATCTGCTGTTGTGATTGCCATGTCTTGTCCTTAAGTTGCCGTGTACCAGCCCGGTGAGGGGCACGCTAACGTGAGTGCGTATCCATCGGTTGTGGCCGGGATGTCTGCCGGCGTGCTATCGCCCACAAAGTAGCCGACCAACGGGCTGCTTTTGCTCCAAAGCGTGCCGCTCACATACATCACCGCGTATCGCCAAGCGGGGATACTGCCGCCCGAGGCCGTCCAATTCACCTCGGCGCTGGTGAATTTGAAGCCGTTGGTGATGGCGGTAGATGCCATCGTGATAACCGTGGCCCCGCCAGTCGTGTAGCCGTTGCCGTTGGCAATCTCAAAGCTGCTGACATCGCTGTACAGGTAATTTCCCGTAACGCTCGAATCGGGCGTCCAGCTACTCGTCACTAGCGCGACTTTCACCGTAGCCCCAACGAGGTCGTTCATCCGCAGATCGGCTTTGTTCTTCGAGAACAGAATCAGGGAGCCTGATGCCATTACGTCACCTGGCCTTGCCGCGCTTGCTGCGCTTCGATGAACGTGAGCGCATCCACCACACGCTCAGAAGCAAACTCGTACCCGACGTCTGCAAGATAAGGTGCAGCGATAGTCAGAGCTTCTTTGATGTGCGCCACCCGTGACGGCCCGCCAGCACTGACAGGCACGACGACATCAATGCAGACCTCCGCAGGTGGCTCGATAATCTCCTCAACGGGCGGATCAATGATATCGTCCATGCCTTACCCTTAAGCAATACGAACGATGGCTGTAGCCGCTGCCGCTGCCGGGAAGTTGACCGTGAAGTTGCCCGAAGTCGATGTCTTGTCGGAACCAAAATCCAGCACAGCAATCGCCTTGTTAGACTTGCTGCTGTTATAGATCAACGCGCCGCGAGCTGTAATCGTAGCCGCAGTCCATGTGGTATCCGAGAAATCCACGATAGCCGTCGTGCCATCCAGACTCACCACTTGGCCGGTCAGCGTATTGCCGCCTGCGGTGTAGTTGGTACCCGACGACGAGACTTCGTTGCTTGTCGAATACACCGTGGTTGTGGAATCAAGAGTGGCGCTGGATGTGTAGAGCGCGATCTTGATCGTGTCGGTTGTAAGATTGTGCGTGCCGTTCAGGATTTCTTCCTTGAACGACGACACCATGCTCTGAGTAATTGCCATATCCTGCTCCTTACTTTACGTTCTGTCTGACCTGACCTGATCGGTAGGCATCCTGGCGCAGCTTTCCGTCGCCCAAATTCTTCAGCAAATCAATCGCATTCACATACATAGCGGTGTAAAGCTGAACCATGTCCTGCTCGCCCTTCATAAAGCGAATAGCCTCAACCAGCGCACCGTTGAGCAGGGCCGAGTCAAACTCATCGCCAAGCCATGTCGTACCCGC
>Ga0209229_10000942_pt1 | contig 11997 bp, 14 predicted proteins | sample SanBayMetagenome_FD_187466 | JGI IMG/M metagenome (GOLD analysis project Ga0209229, IMG submission 187466) | Freshwater and sediment microbial communities from dead zone in Sandusky Bay, Ohio, USA (SPAdes) (version 2) | ecosystem: Environmental > Aquatic > Freshwater > Lentic > Sediment... | reverse complement strand
ATGAAGTTTAAAAAGGACATGATTGTAATAGTTCGTTGAGTGTCCCCCGATTGTCAGCGCTTCTCGTCTGATATATCAGGGGACAACAACTATGTTAGGTGCAAGACCTAGTTAGAATGGCATCTCATCAGTTGCAGCAGGTGCTACAGTTGCTGAAGAGTTTGCCTGAGCCGAGTTAGACCATAGGTCACAAGCAACATCAGAGCCATTTACAACCATGGTAAAGCGACCACATGGGGCGTTTACTGGATCATAGATGTCCTGCTTTTCTTGTGCACCAGATGGTGTAACCTGAATGCGTTGCTGACTGCCCGACCAGTTGGAAACCCATTGGCGTGAGAGCTGCAAGAGCTTCTGACGCTTCTCTTCGGCCTCCTTGATCTTAGCTTGGCTGAGTGTTTCCATCTTCTCACCAAGTACATGTGCTTGCAAACGCAAACCATATACACGTTGGAAGGTGTCTACTGCAGCATCAACCAAGTTCAAGAAGCCTTGATTTGTGCGGGACTTACTACGGTCAGTGGTGCCGAGCTCAAATGAGTTCAATGCAACACCAGTCTTATGCTGATAGGCAGCAACAATGCGACCCGGGGTTTCAATACGACCAGTAACGTCAACTGCGCCTGCAGCCTTGAATGCGTTAATAGCGTGCTTGAATCCTTCTTCGTTAGCACCGAACTGCTGGAAGAACAATGGCATACCGTTTGCGAAGTTCATACCCAAGCTACCAAGGCTTGCTACAAACTTGTCACGGTCTACAATTTTACCAGAATCAGTCAAGAAGCTGTGCAAGAGATCAATAATGTTGATTTCCTGTCCTTCGTTGGTGATGCTGATGTCCATCTTTACTGGGTTCATAACGCCAGTTACAAGATAGTATTCTTTACCAGTGTATGGGCTTTGCTGACGAAGAACCGAAAGGCGGCTCAACGAAGCTTCTTTCAAAGTGACAGATGATGGAACTTCCACTCCATTGATGCTGCCTTTGAAGTTTGTTTTCTTGCCTACAACAAGAGTCTGAGTCCGAGAAGTGGACTGCAGGCTATCGATGTTTTCAGCAACTTGCGCAAACAAGTTACTGTCAAGATTGAATTTGTCTGTTAGAGTTGACAATTTATTAACCTATCTTTCTATGTGATAATTGTGTATAATGTGATTTGTAATTGGGTTGTTAGACCCTTCTTTTTTCAGTTGCTGGAAGACTTAACACCATCAACGAATGCATCTTTGAGCGACTTGCTCTTGCTTGCAGTCTTGGTTGGTGCGTTCTTTACAATTTTGAACGTCTTGCCAGTGATTTTGCCTGTTGTCTTTGCTAATTTGTCTGAAATTGACATTATTGCTCCTTGTGTTAGTGTGTGAATAATTAGTTATTATTGTGTTTCATTGCTATTAAAGATAAGTTCAAACATATCCTGAAATATCTGTATTAACCAGTCGATCATGAGTCACCCCCTTCGCCCTTCTTTTCTGAACGAACTTTAGAAGTGACCCATGAAAGACTGATAACTTTAATTCCATCCACCGTTAGTCGGATGATAGTTTCTTGAGCTTAGTCTTTGGTTTTGCTTTGTTAGAAGAACTAGATAACCAGTTACGAACATTGCATAACAGGTAACGAATCCTAAAAGGAATGCTAACATGTTACTTTCTCCTTTGTTTGTAAGTTAAGCCGGCAACAATAAAAGCTATTGCTGTTACGACTGAGCCGATAGTGATTTTCTTTTTCATTAGATACTGTCGCTTTTTGATTCTGCAGTAATCCAACCTTCAACCATTTGTGCATACATGTCTACGACTTGCTTAGCTCGAGCAAACGAGTTAATAGCCGGCATGTGATACGTCAAATGATCTGAAGAATCTGGTGAATCACCACTTGGACTTTGGATATGCATTTCTATTTCTACTGACATATCACTGAATTGTTCTGCTTTGAATGAAGAGATCATGCCTTTAGGTAGTGAATGACCACTGCGGTTATATACCATGAACCCATAAGCACGCCACCCTTCATCTTGAGTTTCGAATTTTTCTATTCTCATGCTACTTTCTCCTTATTTGTGTAGTGATTGACCATTTCTTGCATTTTATTGCTGATTTTACGTGCATTAAGTCTTTCATTAATCTTACTTTGTTGTGTTGCGCGGATAAAACCTACAATCATACCTGCTATGATATTAAAAGTAAGATAACCATAGAATAGTTTCTTGTAATTCATTAGTTACCTCCCATTGACTTGTTGAATATCCTGCGAATCCATACCATCATGGTAAGTCCGCCGGCAATAAACGATGTTAAAGCTAACATTGTTGATTTCATTGTTGATTCTCCAATATGTTGTCGATAATATCTTCTAGTTTTGTAATACGGTCGTGCAGCGTAGCAATCATGTTGTTCTGTGATTCACAGATACCAATGAGTGCTTCTGTACGCTTGTTCATTTCTTTTGCTACATCAATAACTGTGTAGTTGATTTTGTTTGGATCTAACATGATTATTGTCCTTTCTTTTCTGAGTAATATTCGATTGATATATCACGGTTACATACACTACAGAAAGTGCCACGTGAATCATGATCTTCAAAATAAAGTTCATGTTTATTACAGTTGTGGTTGTTTCTATTGTAGCGAATGATTCCACGTACAAAGATTGCTGAAATAACAATCATTATAATAATTGGTAGTATCACTTTTGCTCCTCTATTTGTTTTTGGATATTTGCTAACATGCCGGCAATATTAAGCATTGATGCTGTAGCACGGCTTACGTTGAATTCACTTGTAAATCCATGCTCTAGGTTTAGAACACGAATATCAACAGCTAGTTCATCTAGTTGTTGTACTACTTTGTTAATATCTATTTCAGACATAAGTCTCCCTGTGTTGGTTGTTTAAATAGCATATTGATACAACGCTATTCCTGCATATGCTAGACAGTACAATAATGTCGCCCTTGTACCAGTGGCCTAGGCTATCCTAAATGTTTAAAAGTGGCTATAGCTCCACTGTTCATTGTCAACTTTACACCGGTAGAACGACCGTATGTATATATAAGTGTTAACTACTCAACCTGATTCGACATCCATTGGTTTGCAGGTTACCAGTACATAGGCTTTTATATGTGTCCTATGATTATTTACACAGATCGTAAGACCCTTTTTTTCCCAGTTTGGGGTTTAGAATCTAAAAATAAAAAATATAATAAGATAGAGCCGGCATAGCAACCACACTATACCGACCCTACCCTATGGTACTAGGGAGGCATAAACTTTTAAATCTTGGTTCTATATGAAAAAAGGGTAAGCCCCGCGTGAGCAGTCTAAACCAGAAGACTGGGCGCGAGGTACGAAGTACCGAGGCAAGTGTGAACACGTCCCGAAGGGGCGGGTGAGCACTTGCGAAAAAAGGGGGGATTCCCCAAAGGAATACTCGTTAGAGCACTCCAATGGGGAAATCCCGAGAGTCTTACCGTCAGAACGGTTGGTCACCAGCAACTACGGTAGGGGCTTCAACGCGCTTAGCGTCAAAGTTCTCCGCATACTTACGGGCCTCATCAGTCACCACAATGGCAACTGGCTTGAGTACTTCCTGAGCAGGAGCCTCCACAGTGATGTTACCACCGAGAAACAACTGACGCTTAGGCACCTTCAACTCAACCAACAGGCCAGTAGCCATATCGGTGTAAGTTGTCTGCACCTTGGACGCAGGTTGAACTTGCTCAACCAACAGGGTCATACCTTCCCGCAGACTGGATGCGGTGGCGTTAGGAAGCCAAGCCCACTCACGAACGCCGTCACGCGTAAGGAATGAAATGCTGGTTGCCTTAGGGCCGGGAGAGTTAATCCCAGCAACTACGAGTTGAACTGCCGTAGTCGCAGTGTTGAGCGTCTCGCTCATAATCTACCTCCTTGGTAGGTTAGTGGTTGTGGAACCCACGGTTGTGAGTCCCTTCTTTTCCCAATACGGGAAACTTGGACCAGTTTAGAGACTTGGTCAAGGTCTGCCGATAATCAGTCGGCTGAGTGCACCGCAAAAGGGTTGAACTCAGGAATAGAGGCTGTAACTTGTACAAGCAAGTCCCGTGCAGCGTCAAAGGACGCAACAGCAGAATCAAGCCGTTCGCGAACAGCCACGGTTGGATGTGTCATGGTAGTATACCCCCAGTATGTGAGTGAAAGAGCACGAGCCCTTCTTTTCCCAGTAAAGTCTGACGCAGTTAGTTATACTTTGTACGAGCAAAATATAAGTAACCACGGCAGAGTCTGTAACAGAGTTTAAAAGAGACCAAAGGCTCCCCCAAACTCCCCCGCCTCGTTTAGAAGCTTCAGCATGGGGAGATCTATTGGGGTCAGCTTATAATAAAGCGCTGGTATGCACGAATCAACCAGTCGATTGGCAGTTGATCCAACTCTGGGTCCACTACAAACAACCACTTGTCATGATTACCCATAGGCTTGGCAGTCTTGGCAATGAAGCCTTGACGGAACAGACGGAGCATCTTGCGGTCTGTGTATGCCTCACCCTTCTCTTTATCACTCTTCTCAAGAGTTTCTACCAGCTTCTTGGCCCAGTCCTTGGTTGTTCCGTCTGCAGTTACAGCATAGAACCACTGAGTGATTTGAGCAAATTCAGTTGCTGCAAGCTTACGTTCCTCGTTGTCCATGGCCATGTTGGCAATGCATGCTGGCATATATGGAGTGTTTGCCCATTCAAGCAATTCCTTGTAAGCTGCACGTACAATTGCCTCACGTACTTGCATCATCTCAAGAATTGGAGAGTTCTCCTTATCAGCTACAAATGAGAAGTTCTTGCCCCAATACTTGAATTCAATACCAACGCGCATAGGTACACGCTTTGACTTAATCCAGTACTGGTCAATACGTCCACCAGTAGATACCATCCACCTCTTGATTTCACGATAGAACTCATCACCAGACTCAGAGATGAGCTTCATGTCACCTGGTGTACCAAGGCCTTGCTGCACAGCGTCAATGATCTGCTCGTTGGATACAAGCTGGTCAGTGATTACTTTACCGGTAATTGCATAGGTCAGCATCTTAGGGAGTACTGTTGCACCGGTACCACCAGGCATTGCAGCTGCAGACTTACGCATGCGTACCTCGTCTTCAATACTGTACACATCACCAATCTCAAGTGTCGATGCTCCTGGCAACTCTTCAAATGAGTAGTTGATCCTGTTACTCTTCAACATGTTGCTGAGCTGCTCAACCTTAGCCCTGAGCTCTGCCTCAATCACAGTTGGCACATTGCCGTATGTGTGATAGCAGTGTTCAACTTCACTAGGAGCTACTGGAATAGCACTCCATTCACCAAAGTCGTTAGGGTTACGCATGAGCAATGCCTTATAGGAACGCTTACCTTCTGCATTCACAAAGTCACGGATCATTACGTTGATCGAGTCATCCAAGTCAGGACCACCGTGGTTAGGATAGTTCTCTACAAAGAATTCACCTGGTACCACAAAGCAGTGTGTCTTATCATGGTAGAAACCCTGCATACCTTTATTATTAAACTTGTATCCAAAGATTTCAAGTACTTCACGAGTCATGATGTGTGCACGATATGCAAATGGCACTGGCATACGAGTACCAACACCACGCTGAGTTGCAGCATCACCTTCAGGAACCATCTTACCTTCTGGGGTAAGAATACCGAACATCATTGCCACACCACGAGCCTTGAGATACATAAGTAGCTGACTGGATTCAATACCAAGGCCAATCTCATTCAACTTATCAGCAAGTTGGTCAATCCGCTTGATCATGGAGTTCTTGTTAGGGTTCATGTCATCTTCGTTATCGATGTTCATGGCAACTTCCTTCCTCCAATCAGAGTCTGAACCATTCTTGTAGTTGTCCACAAGTTCATTCAGTGCATTCTGAGTAGTTGACAACATGAGCCATGGATCAATCACACCCATTACATCACGATAGATTGCCAGTGTAAGGTCGTCAGACATGAGTGGGAGCTTACCATAACTAGCTTCTGCAGTTGCCCAATACCATCCATCAGTCTTGATCTCTGCCTTCACGTTTGGTGTAAAGGTACGGATGTCATAACCATTCATCATCTTGTCTGGCAACACGATGGCATTACCCTTAATTAACCCCTGTGGTGTGAGTACACGGAGTTGTACGATGCTCATTTTACCAGACTCAACACGCTTGATCATAGCTTCTTTCCATTCATCAGATGCGTTCTGGTTGTTCTCGATCATATTGACCATGATAGTCCTGCTAACTGCACTGATGCCGTCAACATACTTTTCATCGACTCCAAGATCTGCTGGGTCCATGATTTCAACATCAAGATCCTGGTAGAGCCCATACATGCAACTCTGACGTGCAAATTCCTGTGAACGCTTGGCAAACTTCTTACTGTTACCAATAGCCAATCCAATCTTGTTGAATGCATCCAACCAACCATTATTATTATTCACAATGATAGTGAACTGATGGTCTGCGGTTGACCAGCGGATTACTGTATCTGGTGTGATTTCATCCTCTGGCAATGGTGCAGCTGTGATAAGGCTATGCTTGATGTTGCGAACCTCTACACGGTATCCTTGTGGGAAGAATGTGTCAAGGAATGCAAAGCTGTATGCACCCTGCTTAAATTCTTCTTTCACTGATGCATCCATTCCTGTCAATGGCATTGTTGTAATTAACCTCATGTTACCTCCGATAACTTTCATACCGCCATCAATCATTGGGTCGCTATAACCCGATTCATAAGCAGCGGTCCTCCGTTGGATATATTCACGTGTGATCCCATACTTTGCACAAAGCTTGTCAAGCATAAGGGTGCACACATTCTTTTCTTCAGCAGGTGTGTTCTTGTGGTCTTCACGGCTCTTGATGCCCTTAATCTTTGACCACACCTTGTCTGATATTCCATCAACAGTTGTGACCTCCATCACCTCCTGCCAGATGTCCATATAATCGACAATTCCATGGAAGAATGTCTGTGTATTTCCTGGCACGTACATTGCTACCTCCTTCTTTGTTTGTTCGATGATTGTATTCATTGGTTTCTCTTCTTTCATTTGTTGTGGGTTGTTTGGTGTTTTAGGCATGTCTTTACCGCTTTCTCCTCCGTTGTCCTTCAAGCTATCTCTAATTTCCATAAGCATTGCTCCTAGCATGTTTTTCCCGGTAACATCATTGCATACAGTTCCGCATATGCATTGACCCCAGAAGTTGTCGTGCCAAGTGTTGGTTTCAATTAGCTCAACATCTCCAGTTGCCAGTAGTTTGGCTGCAAGTTCAGTGCCAGGTTCAAACTTAATGACTAATGCATGCCACATGACATCCATTTTAATTTCGTTCCAATCTTTGCGTATTGCAAATGTCCTTGCAAACTTCTTCGCCTCAAAGCCATTCATTGATTTGATTTGTTCTCTGATACTTTTATTTTCAGTTTTCATAGCCATATAGAACGATTCAACACACTTGTATCCAACAATATCAACTGGATACATGTTCGACAGAAACTTGTATTCATCTTGCTTAAACATAGGTATAGCTTTCATATCTTTCTCCTTTTCTGTTGGGTTCATTGGTTCTACTGGGCCTTCGGTGTTCTTCATATTTCCTCCTTCAGGGTTGATAATAAATGTTTTAATTCCATTTGTTCTGCAATAGTTATAGCACTGTGCAGTACCTCTGCTTGTAGGGTTATATACCCACACAACATCAGCACGGTCAGCCATCCATTCATTGCGTACAAAGTTTGAGTGCTTGCCATCAACATAGATGTTCTTACCACATACATAGTGGACAGCACCTGTGTTGTTTGCGTAACGGGCCAGCTCCTGGAATGTATCCATGCGGTCAATCTTGAGCACTGAGTTATTGCGCCAGTAGTAGGCAGAGTAGCCTTTGTTAGGAATTGCTGCTATGAGTGTTATTCCAACGCACATAGCTGCACGTGCAAGAACTTCATCAAAGCCTTCTGCCATTCCAGAGATAACAACCAGATTGTCACCGTGCTTAGCCTTGGCCTGTGTGAGCAGGTCGATAAGGTACTCTTCTACCTTGTTCATCTTATCTTCATCATTGACGAGAGACCGTGATCCAGTCCCTGCAATTACGAACTTGCCATCAAGTTGTGGCATATCTGATACTTTCATTACCTTCTCCTTTGGTTGTGGTTGTGTTGACATTACTGCTACCTCCTTGGTAGTTGTTGGGTTGTTGTTATTATTGTTGGTTAATGGGATATTCATTACTTGATCTCCTTTTTGGTGTTGGTTGTAAGATTTAAGTTCATCCACTTGCGAATATTCTTGTCCATGATTAGCTCAAGTTCAGCATTGTACTTACCACGCAATTCTTCTACGTGGTAATCCTTGGTGAGACGTGCATGACCAATCCATTCATTGGTAACCTTGTCTTTAAAGCCAATAATGTAGCACTCTTTATTGGCTACTCTTTCGTTGTACGCAGTGCCAATGCAGTTACCTTGTGCTGCACCCCATTCAACTAAGTCATGAGTTGTCTTTGGTGCTACAAATATAACTCCTGGCAATACCTCTTTGCCATTGAACGAGTTAATCAGCTTAGTGTTAGGAGTCTTTCGTTCAACTTCTGCATACTTGCGTGCTTCAGTAACAACAAAGTCATGTGTTTCTTCTGGATTCATCTTCTGTTGTTTAACATGAGCCACAATAGTCTTGCGCGCATTACCAAGAGGAATCTTCTTCCAGCTGTTCATTGTGTCAACAACTATGTCCACATGGTATCGTGTATCACCAAGTGTTTGAGCAAGATATCCTTGGTACCACTTAATCGTTGAGTTCCTAAATCCAAATGTCTTAAAGAACTTATTGAAGTGATTTATTTCTTCAGTTGTAACATTAACAATTGCATCAACATGATATCGTTTTGTCTTATGATTAAAGTATTCGTCCCAACTTGCTTGCCTGTCTTTGTCAGCATCTGTTGCAACCCAGTTCTTACCTAGTTCAGTATCTGTTACAACCCAAGAAATATCCACATTGTCAAAGAACTCTCTTGGGAACAACTTAAACATTCTTACAAGAACAATTGCAGCTTGTAGTTCCTGGAAGTGCTTGAGCTTCTTCATGCCACCAAATGCGTTCTTTGTTAATCCCTCTTGTCCAGTCTTACCATAAGCCCGGTTGAGTATATCTACCAAGCTAGTCCTTCCATTGATCCAATACATGTCACGTGCATTGAAGTCATGCAACTGATTAAAGGCAGGTGTGCTAATGGCATAATTGGCTTGAGCATCTACCTTCGGCAAGTATTCAGCTATTGGCATTACGTCTTTCTGTGAGTACATACCTTCAAGCATTTTAACTACATGCTGAACGATGTAACTGATATTATTTGCGTGTAGCTTGCCAAACTCTTTCTGCTGATCAAGTGATTGCCCCCACTTAATAGCCTTAGTCTTAGTGTCTTTCACGAGCATCCGTACACCAGAAGGAGTCTTTGTCACAATCAAGATATGATTAAAGTTCTTCCTGTGTGGAGGAATGCTGCTATTCTTTGCAGAGCCAGTCTTTGACCTATAGCTAGACTTATTGGCGTATTCTTCATTAGCCAAATAACATGAAGTAGCTGAGGTGTTTATGATCCACCCAGTATCAGTTTCAATTAATCTAACTTCATATACTGTAGACCATTGACCCATTTCTGCAGAGTAATCATTTACAGTAAATTGATTAAATGTCCGCGTGTAATAACCATAACGATCCCAACGCTCTACTGTAGGCACACTCTCATTATTGTATCCAAAAGGATCATAGATATCATTCGTATGATAGATTGCATTAATGATTTCAAATGCCGACATTTCATCTGCTGGTTTCATTTTATCCCTTTCTTCTGGTGGTGTAAACATTTCATTCATCTCCTCTAGTGTTGTTTCTGGACTTTTCATTGCTTTCATGGCTATTACCCTTTCATTGTTGTTGTTTGATATTGCTTGCATGTACATTGCATTGATTGCTGGATCTTCTAGCTGCATTTCTTTTCCTCCTTGTTTAATTATGGCTATTACCACAAATGCATCTTGTGTTCTATATGCTCCACTACTCCATCCATCTACTGAATCGTTGTGCCAATCTGGATATGGCGCATCATCATCATGGAACATTGTGGCTGGATCAAATGGTCGGACCAAATAAACATTGGCAGTTCCACCATTCTTTAGTGCTGCATTAGCTGCATACCGTTCAGCTTCTGTGATGTGGATAGTTGCATGAGCAAAGTCTTTCAACTGTTTGAGATATTCAGTTGAATAGTTAATTGCTCCACCATGTTCAATAGCAGGGAGGATAAGGTCTCCCTCATTAAACTTGCGGTTTGTTCCGTGGAACAGGATCGTTGGCTTATTCATTATTTGTCTCCTTGGTTGGTGTTAATGGTTCGATATGGACGGCCATACTTTTCAATGAAGATGGCATTCACTATTGCCATACCTTCTTCAAATGTGCATGGTTGATCATCAAGACCAAGAGGTAGTTGTGCACCACCGTTAGTCCTCATGTTCTTCTTTGCTGCTGCTTGATTCATTGCTTTCCTCCAGTTAATCTGCTTTACTAGCCTTGCAGCTTTCAATGGGGCATTTACTTCCTTATGCTTAGGACAGTTCTCACTGCGTAAGCATTGCTTACCTTCTTTTGTTACTGAAGCACATCGTGGTGATGTACGCATGATTATCCTCCTTAGGATAGTTGTGGTTGTTAAAATAGGCAGTTTTATGACGTACCCAGGTCATTTACTTACTTAGTTGGGAATATGACCAATTGTCCTTGACGGATCTGGTCTTGCCCACCATTCAACTCGATGAGCTGGCTTATTCTGTCCTGCTTGTTCAACCCGCCCTTGCAATCAGCTTGGGAATCAAGGGTCCAGAAAGAGTCGCCATATGTAGCAACGACACTATCCTTACTGCAGGTTACTGACTGAACACCCCATATACCGAACAAGCCAATGGCAAGGCCGGCAATAAGGGCAACTAACATACCAACAAGCGCTTTGCCTGTAGACATGGATATCTCCTTTGTTTGTGGTTGATTATAAAGTAGGCAGTTTAACGACGTACCTAGGTCGTAGGTAGCTAATTAGCTAGCTATCCTGTATATGCACTTATGGATGTTGATACCATTATGCTCTAGTATCCACTGGCGTGAGTACTCAGGAATGCGCTCATTCTGCATCATCTCTTTGTACTGCCATGATCCTAGTCTTGTCATGGTGGTTATCTGTATCTCACCTCGGTTACCTGATATGTAATTCAGCCAAATTACAGTACCATTCTCCTTAGCGAATACGTAGTATGCACCGTTACCAAACAGCACACGATTAGCCATAGCAGCCTCCACCAATTGAGCAACGAAGTACTCCATTGATGAACCAGTATGTGTAGCCTCATAGCTCTCTGTGTGTGCTGTACGTAGGAAGTCAAGTAGGCTAGATGCTACATGGTGTTCAGTGTGCATGGTACCCTCGTAGTGAGGCACCTCTTCTACTGTGTTGTGTATAGTATCTACTACTAGCTTCTTACCATACTCATTGATGTACCATAGGGCACCATTACCGTAGTAATAGCGTCCCTCTAGTGCAGCGGAGATTACCCGCATGAATAGGTCATATGCTGTATCTGACAGCACATGTTTGTTGGTTGTGTAAGTAGCCAAGTAAGGCCCTCCTTAGTACACACTATTAAGGCTTGTGTGTCTCCTAGTTAACTTGTTTGACTTGGGTTAACCAATAACCAAGGGTCACAGACATTTAATGTCGATCTGATGAGACATACTAAGGGGTATACCCCCGTGGGCGCGTTAAAGATATTTAAAGTATCTATACTACCCTTAGTACCATCTCACTATTTTCTAGTATTTTCATAAGCTTAGAGTTTTATACATGTTTATAGAAGTCCCTTCGCCCTCAAAAATTTTTCCCTAAAAAAATCTCTATTAGGAGTTGTTTTTGTGATACACACCT
>Ga0209229_10000941_pt1 | contig 11999 bp, 9 predicted proteins | sample SanBayMetagenome_FD_187466 | JGI IMG/M metagenome (GOLD analysis project Ga0209229, IMG submission 187466) | Freshwater and sediment microbial communities from dead zone in Sandusky Bay, Ohio, USA (SPAdes) (version 2) | ecosystem: Environmental > Aquatic > Freshwater > Lentic > Sediment | place... | reverse complement strand
GTGATATCTTTTTTCATGCCTGTGGTTGCCATTTTTTGTTAAAAAAACAGCTTTACCACAGGTGCAAGTACCTCGCAACCCTTATATCCACCATGTATTCATCCAATCCTTATCCCGAACTGGGGTATGATACAAAAATAAAGGGTCTTGAATTGATGGTAACAGAGCAAGGCACTAAGTCATTTAAGGTTTATCGCAAGTTTAATGGTAAACCTGTAAGGGTTACGCTTGGCAAGTATCCTGAAATGACTATTGAAAATGCAAGAAATGAAGCACAACGAGTTATTGCAGATATGATAAGCGGTAAAAACCCTAATGAAGAAAAGAAGAATATCAGAAGTGAAACTACTTTTGGTGAGATGTTTAAAATCTTTATGGAACGACATAGCAAGGTTACAAAAAAGAGCTGGATTGCTGATGAACTAGACATACCACGTTTTCTTAGCCACTGGTTCGAGAGAAAACTATCTACTATTACTAAGCAAGAAATACAGTTAATACATGAGAAAATAAGAAAAGAAAACGGACTTTATCAAGCCAACAGAATGTTTGCGAGGATTCATATTATTTACAACAAGGCTATTGAGTGGGGATGGAACAGAACAAATCCCGCCAGCAGTATTAAAAAGTTTAAAGAGAAATCAAGAGATAGGTTTTTACATCCTGACGAATTACCGAGATTTTTTGAGAGTTTGGAAGAGGAAGAAAATTTAACTATCAAAGATTATGTTTATGTTTCTCTTTTTACTGGAGCTAGAAAATCCAATGTCTTATCGATGAAATGGGAGGATATTAATTTTGAACGTTGTGAGTGGTTAATACCTGAAACTAAAAACGGCGAATCATTGCGAGTTCATTTAACAGAAAAAGTAATAGATATCCTTAAAAATCGTCTACAATCAAGTCCTAATAGTAAGTGGGTTTTTGAGAGTATAGGCAAGACTGGTCATTTAGTAGAACCAAAATCTGGATGGAAAAGAATATTGCAAAGAGCTGACCTCAAAGATTTGAGACTTCATGATTTAAGAAGAACGCTTGGTAGCTGGCAAGCCACAACAGGAGCTAATAGTTATATTATAGGTAGATCATTGGGGCATAAAAATCCTCAGTCAACCGCTATCTACGCTCGTTTAAGCATCGACCCTATAAAAGATTCCGTTGAAAAAGCAACACAAGCTATGTTAAAACACGCCAGATAAATTGGTATAGTATTAGGTTTTATAGGTTTTATTGAATGCATAGCACCACGTAGTGATTTGTCCACCATCGTTATTCTTATTTAAATAGGTTATAGTTTTGCTAATACTTTCTTCATTAATAATAGAATATTTTCGCATAAAATTTTGAATTTTAATGCTGGATTTATTGGCAACAAGATTATTAAGTTCTCTTATAATAGAATTACTAATATTAGAAATCATAGATTTAGGATTTTCATTCTTTTTTTGACTAAACATATTTCGTATCACATCATTTTTAATTATTGTAGTATTAACATGCTTGTTTTTACCCCCCTTTCCTTTTTCTTCGACATAATTATAGAATTCTATATCCTCAAATCCTAGAAACATCTCGTTGCAATTAGATACAATTGCTTTAAAAGGATAGTTTGTTTTTTTGATTTTTTGTTGCGTAACATCAACCTCAAATATTTTACATATTGGATTACCAATAATTTCTATTTCTTTTAATTGAGCAGGTCTTTCGTTCTTGAAATTCATTACTATATAATAGTTACGTGTATCAGTTGAATTTCTGTGGTTCTCAAGTATATTTTTGTAACCCTTACAAAGGCTTGTATTATTTGCATGTTTTATATGAACGAGTAATTTATTTTTACCTGAAACGGTAAACTCTAAGCCTATATTTTTTTCATCATGTTGCAGCTTTATCATTATATTACTAGCTTGAGAAGTTAGCCAAGTATTACAAACAGTAAAAAACAGCATTTGAGAATAAAAAACCCTAACATGCCTGTAATCAGAACCGTATTTAGTCCAAAATGTTCTCCACATATTATTGTTTTCTATTGCATCTTTGAAGTGTTTAATTATGCTAGTTACAGCAAATTCTATCGATTCCAGGCTATCAGGACAATTTTTAATTTCTTTAGATAATTCAACATTGATAAAATCTTGGCTATTTTCCAGCCATGTGTAAAGTCCTTCATAATCTTGTTTCAAATCATAATGTTCAAATTTATACTCTTTTAAAGCCTTTAAGGTTTCAATAAAAAATTCCTTATTAGTTTTTAATTCTTTTAGTAAAACTCCTTTTCTATATGTTTTTGTAGTGTTGAACCAAATATTGCCTATATCTCTATTTACTACATTTCGTAATTTTGAATTACGTGACGACATTTCTTCAATTAAAGAAGGTAGCTTATCAGCAACTGGCAAATTTGACAGAATATCTGCTGGAATGAGTTTTATGGGTAAGTTTGAATATGGATTAAGGAGTAATTTATAACTGTTATCCTTCTTAGTTATATAGCCATAATTACCTACCAAATTCAGTTCTTTCATAATTTTTTGTGTATATTGACAAATATCATCATCAATAATATTTTGCACCATATCGCTTATTCTATCACCTGCAATACCTTCTTCTAAAAGTGGTAAAAGCAAAAATATTTCAGGGGTGTTATCTGCTAAATCTACAATTTCTTTGGCGCTTTTTAGTATTTTATCGTTGAATTCAATGCCAGAACCTTTACCCTCTGTTGATCCTGACCCATAGCCAATACAAGTATATTGATATTCTGGGAAATTTACCATTTGTTTTGCTGCTCTCCAACATCTATCATCTAAATTTTGAGATGTCTGTAATAGAAGGAGTAAATTAGAAAAGTACTTTGTATAATTCTGGTAAGAATTTTTTATAATTTCACTAGAGCTATTTTTTAACAGCATAGGTTCAACAAAAACTTTTGTATCATAATTTAATATAGGATCAAAAACACCTAATTTATTAAGTTTAGATTTATCAATAATGAAATACTCTGAAAAATGTTTAGGTTTGATATCCATCATTATATTTTTAGAGTTTAATTGATTATGTTGTTAAGCTTGCGGTAATCAATTTATCGATTTCATCCCTTTGCCGGATAATTTGTTGTTTTAGTTCCTCTTGTCTATCCAGCTCTGATTTTATTTCATCCACTATTTTTTGTTGGTAGTTGAGTGGGATGTCTATAATCGGAAATTCTTGAATTTGGCTAGGAAAGATATTTGTATTGTTACCCAACCCTTTTTTGTTGATTTCAATGAGATATTGAAAATAAGTTGTTCGAAAATAATAATATGCAAATAATGGATTATAATTCTTTAATCTAATTCGCATGATAAAATCAGCGAATATGCCTTGAACATTTTCATCTTCAACTAGCGCGACTTTTCCTATTGTTCCCTCTCCGGAACGAGCAATTAAAACATCGCCTTTAGTAACAGTTTTATTTAAATTTTGATTTGAATAATTGGTTGAAACAAGCTTTGAATCTTCAGCTTCAAATACCCAATTCTTAATATTTGCCATTGAGATATAATAAAAATCCCCATTTTCGTCATACTCTGTTGGAGAAATACCTTTTCCGAGAACTATTGGTTCTGAAATATAATTTTTAATTTTTTTCTGACCGATACGTTTTAGGTTGCCAATTACGAATTGACCTGCTTCTTTATGAAATTTTACACTATTCCTTATATCAATATTATTTCCAAAACTTGCCAGATCTAAGTAATAGTTTCCTATTTTCTTTACTTCTTCAAATTTTTCCAAATCAAAGCCAAATTCTCTTGCAAAAACTTTGTTAATAACCTCCTGAGGTTGTTTAATGCTAGCTTTAAACTCTTTGATCCTTTTTTCAATGGGTTCTATCTTTGAAATAATGTTATCTTGATCACTTTCGAGTGAATCAATTAGGTGCTTATTAAACTTAAGATAAGTAAAGTCATTTTCGTTGATGGTTGGATAGCTTTTTCCTTGCCTAGAGATTGCCATTAAATTATCATAAAATACTCTTCTAATAGCATAATAAAGCACTTTATTTAATTTCTTAGGTTTAATGTTTATAAAAGCAGTTGTATAAAAATAGTTACTATGTTCTTCATCTACAAATATATACTTTTTTAGATTCGGTCTCACTTTCGCTATTAGTATGTTATTTTTCTCTGCTTTTTGTATATCACCTTTTTCAATTTTACAGAAATAATTCTCTGATAACTCATCCCTATGTTCAAAATTTAATTTTATAGGATCAACATCCCCTTGTTTTGTAGCATGACCAATTTCTGAATAATAAAAATCTTTATCTTCTAAGCTTTCTAATAACGCTAATCTCGCTATTTTTGAAAATGATTGGATTTCAAAAAGGTCTTTAAAGCTATATGTTTCTTTTGTATCTATTTTATTAAAGCTTACGAAATCAACGTCAAACCTTAGCGATACTTCCTTTCCAATTTCCCCGAAATCTACCTCGAAAACTTTCATTGCCATAATAGTGTTATTCTATTCCTTTTTTACTATTTTCATTATTCAAAAAACTGCTGTTATTGACAACTTTCTTACCAGTTTTATCTTCAAGAGCCATTCTTGCATCTTTAGCAATCTTACCACCTTTTTTTGCTGGTTCTTGGTTTTCTTCAAAGCCTTGTGCTTCCATATTTTCGGCAATTTGTCTTGTAGAAAGTTCAGCAAGAGCCGTAAAAATTAATTCTGCTTCACTCATGTGATTACGGAGGTTTTGGTTGTCCAAACCTTTTAGCTTTTTATGCTGTTTTACAGTTAAATCCGACCATTCTTGATGAATTATATTTGTAAGCGCAGCATATTCTTTGCCTTCTTTAACTCCGCTCTTTTTCCAGTAATCAGTAAGTTTATTTCTGGTTTCTTGCCCCATCATTCTTTGCTCGATCCATTTCTGGCCTCTACCATGCTTTTGCCAGTTTTCTCTTGCACGATTTAAAGATATTTCCGGCTCAGCAATTTCTTCTATCCTCTCATTACCAACTTTAGCAAGCCACATTTTTATCGGTTCTGCTTTTTTACTTGGGATCGATTGCACAAGCCGGAATATAGTTTCTAAATTCGCAACATCGGTATTATAGAATTTTCCATCGCTTGCTTTCATTTTTAGGTGGTCACAATCTGTGACCACCTGACTGCCTTCCGCTTTAAGCCTGGATTTCAGAGTTGTCCAATAGCTTTTGGCTTTCTTATAATCAGGTTGATCAGTCAGAACGGCAATAATGTCGATAACTGAAAAAAACCATTTTTGCTTTGTCTTATCAAAATGCCTTCTAACCTTAAAATCTTCAAAAAAAGTTAAATCTTGCGCCATGTTTAATCCCATTGAATTATTCGCATATAGTCTAATATAGTTTCAAGGATACCATCGTCAATTATAACTTCACCTTTTGTATTTGTGCGGTAAAGATCATTGGGCATAGGTTTTTCACCTCTTTTAGTCCTTTTGTAACCAATATTTTCTGCCTCAGCCATAAAGATTTTGTAATTTAATTCTTTAGCAACCTCACCAAAAACCCACCAAGTATTTACAAAACCAAATAACGCTTGAGTGTCTTTATCATATTTACAAAGTTCTATTAACTCAGCATTATATTTCGCGATCAAGTCTTGAGTTGACAAAAGGCTATCATGCTCTTCTGTATAATTTTTTAACATTCTTAGAATAATATCTCTCTCTTCTGAGTCTGATAGATTTTTTACTGATGGTAATTTACTGCGGCTTTTTTCTCCTTTGTAAACCTTAATTATATTTTCACATCTAGTTTTCAGATTATTCCACTCATTAGAATATTTATACCAAACATCATTCCAATGCTCTATTTCATCTTTTGGTTTCTTTTGCGCGAAAAGCAAACTTGTTTTTGTACTGGTAAATGGTTCAAACGTAACCTGAGGCAACGAAACAACCGCTTTTACCTTGAAATATTTATAAATAAATAATCTAATATATTTGTTTTCGGTCGTATCAAATATGCTTTCAGGTAATACAACTCCTAACCTACCATTTTCCCTTAATAATTGGTAATATCTTTCAATGAATAGATTTTCTGAATTCTTTTTATCTCCAAAAATAAAGGAATATTTTAAACTACCTTTTGTTTCATTATCAAGTTCAACACTAAATGGTGGATTTGTAATAATTACATCAAACTCTCCATTAACGTCTTTATCAAAATATGCTGTATCATTACTTGATATGTTCAAAGCATTTGGAGCAGTTTCTTTATCATAAAATTTAAAAGGCAACAGCCCATCTTTAACAAAAACGTTTGTTGAACCATCTCCATGTAGGATCATATTTACCTTAGTAGCTGTTCCTAAATTAAAATTATGCTCAACACCATAGATATACTCTCTTGCCCACTTATTTTCTCGATTATCAGGCAGAAACCACTCATGAAATTTATCCTCTATATCTCTTTTTTTGTCTAAATTATCCATAAACCGCCTTTTAAGGTTTTCTGTAATAAATTTCATATACTCAATTAAGAAAGTTCCGCTTCCTGCACTTGGATCTATAATATATGGTATTTCTAAATCTCTATTTACTCGTTCTATTGCCAATTTATCTAACTGCAGTCCCCATAGTAGGAATTTTACTATATTTATATGTGTGAAGAATTGTCCTTTGGTTTGCTTAAATCCTTCTCTAATTATTCCCTCGAAAAAATCTCCTAAAATATCTTTGCCACTCAAACTGTTTTTACCATCTACGAGTGAATAGCATTCAAGTTGAGCAACTGTATATTTTAGTTTTGCTAAAGAAAATTTATTTTCGTCAATGACAAATGATTTTTTTAGCTTATTTTGATCAACAAAATTTAATCTTTGTTTTAAAGCTCTCCGATATAGTTCATTTATTCTCTCAAATAACTGCTCATTAGTTTCAAAGTTTTCACCATCTTTAAATGAAAAAATTTGGAAATCGTATTTCTCTCCATTTTTCTTTTCGCTCTCGTCTTGGATTTTAGCTAAAATGATATTAACGAGTGATGAAAAAATGTCATTATCATCTGTTCCACCACCACCCCAAAGAACGTTATGTAAATTTTTTCTTAAATAATCTAATTGTTCGTGTGAAAAATCTTTTTCTAAATCCTTTTTTCCATCTTTAATGTATGGCTCTTTATGCGCTTTACCATAGCTTATAGGAATACTATCCGCAAAATTTCTTTCCTCTTTCCAAGATTCAAACGAACTAAATTTTTCATAATCAATTACAATACATTTATCTTTTATAGTTTCGCGTACTTGCTCATAAGTATATAAAACAAGATATTTTACATTATACCCTTGGCCTTTTTCTTGAGACGCAAGGTTAAAAAGCTGTTTTTCTATTACTTCATCTTTGTTTTTTTCGTAATCATTAGGGCTTTTTAGTTCAATGTAAAGGAAGGCGTTGCCGTTATTATCTCTAACGATAATGTCAATTCTTGGTTTATTTACCTTTGGTCTGCCGATATCATATTCTTTTTCTATCTCGATATTTTCTGGGCTATAACCTAATTCTTTAACTAACTTTGTTAATAAATAAGCTCTTACTAGCTCCTCATCTCCAGATATCTTTTTAATTTCTCTATTTTGCTTAACTTTATGATAGGCAATTTTTTTTGTATCAATATCAATTTCCTTTACTGCAGGACTGTTGATTAAATAATTTTCTAATCCATTCATTCTAAATCCCAAAAACAGGTTTACTAGAAATATTATTTCTGCTACTAGGAATCTACATGTTACCAATCTTTTTGTCTATAACTCAAATTACGCATAATTTTATTGGGTTACAACTATGGCAAAACATTCACATAACTATTCAAATTTAAATCAACTTTTAACACGCAAGCAAGCAGCAGAATTGCTTGGGGTTAAGGAAACTACTTTAGCGCATTGGAAATGTACTGGTCGCTATAATTTATCATCCGTCAAGATAGGCAGACTTGTAAAATATCGAATGAGTGATTTAGAGCAATTTATTGAAAAAAGAGTAACTACCTATGAATAGCATTAATTTTAGAAACCTAAAAACCGCCCCCAGTGGTCATGAGCATTCAATAGTAAAACAACCATTACCATCTGGAAAAAAAGAGGGTAATGAATGGATGGCACTTAATCCAGTTCGTTACGATAAAAACCTTGATTCATTCAGGATTAATCTAATTAATGGTAAATGGATTGATCATGCTACAGCCGATAAAGGTGAAAATATTATAAGCCTAGTTGCTTATTTAAATGGTACTAGTCAGTATGAGGAAGCACAACCTTTATTAGGAAATAATACATATTTAAAAACGTGGAATTTGACTATTAACCCATCTAAAGTACATAAACCAGCTAAAGTTAATATATCTGAATATATCAATAAATTATGGAATGAAGTTTTAGACACAAAAAATTCAATTGTAGAAACTTATTTACACCATCGTTGATTATTGCTCGAGAATATACCTAAAGCCATAGGTTATCATCCCAACACTTATCATAAAACTAGTGGTAAATACTTTCCTACCATGTTATCAGCGGTAACCAAATATCGAACTGACAACATTATAGCTCTTCATCATACTTATCTAAAAGCTGATGGTATTGGTAAAGCTGATATATCTCCTAATAAAATGATCCTTGGAAAAGTAAAAGCTGGAGCTTTAGTAATTACTCCTGCTACCTCAACTCTAGTGATTGCTCAGGAAATTGGGACGGCACTTAGTGTATACGCTACAACAGGATTTTCTACATGGGTAAATTTCTCCTCATGGGGAATGGTAAATGTACAAGTACCGCCTATAGATACTGCCCAAAAAATTATTATTGCGGCAGATGCTGATGCAACTGGAATTACATCAGCAAATAAACTTGCCACCAAACTATTAGAAGAAGGTTACAAAGTGAGTATCGCAATGCCTTCACAAGGTACAGATTTTAACAACTTGCTAAAAGAGGGAAATTAAATGACCATAGAACAAGTTAAAGATATTATAGCCAATGCAATTGAAATTGACAAGGAATTACCAGAGCCTCTTAGGAAGCCATTGCAGCCAGCATCTGAGTTTCCTATAGATTCATTACCTCCTATATTAAAAGATGCAGTGCTTGCATTACATGACAAGATACAAGCTCCCATCGCACTATGCGCACAATCAGTATTAGCAGCTGTTAACCTTGCTGTGCAAGGTCATGCAGATATAATGTTACCCATGGGACAGAGTCGCCCTATATCTTGCTTTTTTTTGACTATCGCTGAAAGCGGAGAAAGGAAAAGTAGTTGTGATAACGAGGCTTTATTTGCAGTTAAAGCTTACGAAAAGAAGCTCAACGCTCAGTATAGTATAGATATTGAGCAATGGCAAAATACTAATGAAGTTTATGAAGCTCAGAAACAATCTATTTTAAAAAAATCAAATTTAACTTCTGATAATAGAAAAGCTGCATTAGATAGTTTAGGACAAAAACCAATAAAACCATTAATACCATTGCTTACATGTCCAGAACCTACGTTTGAAGGTTTATGCAAACTTATGAAAGATGGTTATCCAAGCCTTGGTATATTCTCAAGCGAAGGTGGCCAGTTTATTGCTGGTCATGGGATGAAAGCAGAAAATAAAGTACGAACAGCTGCAAGTATTTGTAGCATATGGGATGGAGAACCTATCAAGAGAATTAGAGCTGGAGAGGAAACCTCGATACTAAATGGTAGAAGGTTATCAATGCACTTAATGGTACAACCAGATATTGCAACTTCATTTCTCTCGGATCAGGTACTCAGAGATCAGGGGATGTTATCTAGAATACTTGTTGTTGCACCAGCAAGTAGAATAGGTATGAGGATACAACATGAAGTAAGGCCTCAGAGTTTAAAGGCTTTAGAGCATTTTAATAAAAAACTTTCTACTATTCTTGATTTAAAATTGCCTTTAGCCCCTAATTGTGCCAATCAACTAAAACCAAGGTTGATACAATTAACCCAAGAGGCAACTGATCTGTATAAAGAATATGCTGATCATATAGAAGGCAAAATGTCTAATAATGGTGAACTTGAGCCAATTAAAGGCTTTGCCAATAAGCTCCCAGAGCATGCGCTAAGAATAGGAGCAACAATGGCTTTGTTTAATGATATCACGGCAGAGATTTTGACAATTGAACCTTTGAAACAATCCATAAAACTTACTGATTTTTATGTAACTGAGCTATTGCGATTACGCAATGAAGGGATGACAGATCCAAAGCTAATACTTGCTGAGAAGTTACTTACTTGGATAAATGAACACTGGCAAGAAGAAAACATCTCATTGCCTGATATATACCAAGTTAGTATCAATGCAATAAGAAATAAGGCCAGTGCATTGGAGATTGTCAAGATCTTAGAAAATCATGGATGGTTGTGCAAAAACGATACCACAATAAAGGTTAAAGGTCAAAATAGACGGGATACATGGAAAATCATAAAGTTATAGCGGGGTAATCCACGTATACTAAATTTGTCTTTGAGAAATTTGAGCGATCAAGAGTTATAGTAAGCGAAACTTTAGGTGCTTTAGATGCTTTAGGTGAGCACGTAGTAGGTTTTGCAAAATATCATAATAGGTTAAACGATAGTGAAAAAAATTTGTTGAATAATATTTTTTGTTAAGAAATTAAGATTATAGACAAATCATAAGCTTTTATTGTAAAATTTTAGCTGCAAATAGTGGGTAATTATTTAATAAATTATATAAGATTAGAATTAATGTTGGTAAAAACTACGAATACTACTGAAGGTAACAAATCTGTACCCACAGTAGTTGGTTATGACGCTTCAAAATATAATGCCTTAAAACATGGGGTGCTTTCAAAATACACAGTAATGTACTGGGAAAATAGAGACGATTATGATACTCTGCTTAGTTCTTTAATTGACGAGTATAAACCAATAAATGTAACCGAAGGACATCTAGTTGAGGAGCTATCTGGTATTATCTGGCGTAAGATGCGTCTTAGGTACGCAGAGATGAGTAGTTTACAATCAGCATTGAGCGAGAATATTGGCATAGAGTTTTTTTCTGGCAAGGATTGCGTTAAAGATGCTTTACTTGAAAGATCGAGTAAAGTAGAGAATTTTAATGTCAAGCAAGCGGTATTATCTAGCCAAGAAGAAACAATAAACGAATTAGTCAAAATAAATAATAAATTAAAGTGTTGCTTATTATCAGAACAGATTATTGCAGAATATAATTCTTATGATGATGCCGTAGTGGTTTTAGATGAAGAAGACCAGAATGAGTGGATAAATAATTGGCTTGGTGAAAATGATGATAATCAAAATGAAGAAGATGAAGAGCGCTTTGTCTATGAGTACTATACAGCTTCAACAGAAGATTTACTGCTTTATATAGAAGATTTAAAAAAATGCTATGAAAAAAGTATTTATGAACTTGAAAATAGAAGTAAAGTAAAACATCAGGCATTAGGTAAAACCTTTTTTCATGATAAGGAGCTGAATAAATATATGAGGTATGAGAGTCATTTAGATAAGAAGTTTGAGAAAACCTTAGCAATGCTTATTAGGTTGAAGGATTTGAGGAAAGAGCATAACGTAGGACAAAATAATAGTTAAGTTAATATATATACAATCCGTTTGGTAAAATTATTAGGGATTTGTTTATAATTGTTTACTTGTAATTGCATTAGTAGTAACATTTTAGAATGTTTATTCTATTATGCTTATTAGCAAGATATGGTCTATTCACCACCTTGTAGTTACTCAATCAGATTAATAGACAAGTTAAAATCATTAGATACTAACACTTATTGGATTTTAATTTGATTAATAAGGCTATACACTGGGCTAAGAAATATCATGGTGACCAGAAAAGGAAATCAGGTGAGCCGGTGTGCCATAGAGAAGCAAGGAGGAAGTAACAAATCCTTGTAAGCTTTATAAAAGATGAAGGTAGGCCCTTCGGAGTCGGTTTTCAGGAGCAGGCTTCAAACCACCTCAA
>Ga0209229_10000940_pt1 | contig 12008 bp, 11 predicted proteins | sample SanBayMetagenome_FD_187466 | JGI IMG/M metagenome (GOLD analysis project Ga0209229, IMG submission 187466) | Freshwater and sediment microbial communities from dead zone in Sandusky Bay, Ohio, USA (SPAdes) (version 2) | ecosystem: Environmental > Aquatic > Freshwater > Lentic > Sediment... | reverse complement strand
GCCAGTGTGAGATTTTGATGTGGCTCGCGGAGTTGCTTGTTCCGCGAGAAGGCCTTCCCTATGGTGAGGGACCGTCGCAGGCAAGCGGTGTCAGGCAAGCACGGCGGCGGTCGTGACGGCAGGGGCCGGCTCTGCTGGCTCAGCTGGCTCGTGAAAGTCGGTCGGATGGTCGTCGGCCGGATGACCGTAGACCTCCTGCATGCCCGCCACCGCCGCCAGATACTCGTTGAAGTGGGAATCCATGATGCAACCCTCCTTGGTTGTATCCTGATACGCATCTCGGCCGGCAGGGTTCACTTCTGCCCATGGCCCGTTGCTTGCCCAGCCTCCCGACGGTTCCGATGCACCCGCTTGTGACTCTTCTTCTCCTCGCCGCCACCGGGGCCGTGGGCACGCTGCTGCGGGCCGGCTGCAACATGCTCGCGATCCGCGTCGTCGGCGCCGCCTTCCCGTGGAGCACACTCGTCGTGAACCTCGCCGGCTCCTTCGCCTTCGGGGCGATCGTCTCGCTCACCCGCATGAGGTCGGTCTCGCCCGAGCTCGAGTTCGTGCTCCTCGTGGGCCTGCTCGGCGGTTTCACAACCTACTCGAGCTTCGCCTTTCAGACGACGGAGATGTTGGCGACGGGTCGAGTCACGACGGCCGTGGCCTACATGATCGCGACCAACTCGCTGGGACTGGCCGCGGTCTGGGCGGGCCTGCGCATGTTCCGGTAGCCACCTGTGGAAGACGTCTGCCGCCGGCTGGCGTCAATCGCTCGTCCACCGGCATTCGTAGACGGTGCCCTCGTGCGGGCGGATCACCGACCAGCCGATCAGTTGGCCGTAGGGATGGTCGATCGTGTAACGCGGCGTGAGCGGCTCCGTGGCGTCAGGACTGCCACGGGGATAGCGGACGAGGTCGTACCGTCGGTAGGGATGGTCCTCGGGGAAGAGAAGCCAGACGGTGAGCAGTTCCGAGGCGAACTGCATCACCAGCGGCATTCGGCCGGGCGGCAGCGCCGCGAATCGGAACACGCCCGTGATCTCGAGCGGGATCGGCTCACCGAGCGGCGCCTGCGAGAGATCGACGTGAAACTCGTAATGCACGATTTCCTGTTCTTCGGCGTCTCGCTCGCTCACCCGCTTGGCCTTCGCCATGAAGCGGCCTTTCGGCTGGCGGTATTCGACGTCGGCAACAGCCAGCGCCGTGCGAAACACGACGCCCTTCTTCCGCCGGGCCTCGTCCGTGACCCGCACCATGACCCTATCCCGCATCTGCACGCGACCGCCAAGATCGGGCCGCAGACTCCCGGTGAACGCGGTTCGCAGGTCGTTGATGCGGCTGTAGGAGAGGATCTCGAGCCCTGCATAGTCGTCGATCGTGGCCGTGGCGGCGTCGGTGATCTCGACCTTCTGCCAACCATCGAGCGGGTCGCTCTCCACCAGATCCAGCACGAGGCGGATGTCGGGATCCCCCTTGGCGATCGAGTCGATCACGCTCGTGAGCATGGCGGCATGCCGATGAAGGCGATATCCCCGCACGGGCAGATAGATGAAGAGCAAAAAGGCGAGCACGAGATAGACGTAAGTCGGCCAGTCCCTCCAGTCGAGGAGCGTTGACCAGACCTTGCGCTGGCTCGAACGCCGAAGCTGCTCCGAGAGCCTGGCCGACGAACTCGTGGCGACCGTTCGCGCCGTGCCCTCCGCGCGGCCAGGCCCGGCCGCTGCCGACTTGGCGGCGATCACCGAATGCCACCCGGGCACCGGCTCCCACGGCTGGCCTTCATGCACCGGCCGCAGTGTTTTGTCGGCGATCCGCCGGTGCATGCTGCGGGCCACCTCATAGCCATGGGCAACCAGCGCGTTGGCCTCGAGGTTGCTGAATCGATCGAGGTCGGTGCGGATGCTCGACACCTCCGCCTGCACGACCGGATGCAGTGCCTGCGGATCCTCGTGGGGATCGACGATGTGCGTGACGGGCATGAAGTAGAAGCCGTTCTGGTCGCCGAAGTTCTCCCGCTCCAGCTGCCAGACGCGATCCCAGAGGATGTCGGAGGCCCGGATCGACTGGGCGATGAATCCCAACGGCGCGTTGCCGAGGATCTGGAACGGCTTGCCGGCATCGCTGACGATCACGCGGTCATAGGCATGCCCCCGGTGCCGCTTGAGCCAGGCGAAGGCCCGCGTGCCAAGGTTGTCGTAGACGCCGCCGTCGGTGAATGACTCGGTAGGAAACTGACCGTCGTGCACTCCGAGATCGTGTGCCGAGATCTCGACCGGAGGAAAAAAACCGGGGAATGCGGACGAGGCGCTGACCACCTTCGCGATGCTGGCGGTCTGGCCGGCGACGTGGCGAAACGGGTCAGTCTCCCCCTGCTCCCGCTTCTGGAGGTGAAGCCCTTCGCGATTGAAAACCGCCATCACGCCATCGCTGACGTTGGTGGCGAGGATGTGGAGGGCGGGCTTCTCCGGCAGTTCGAAGAGCCGACGGTCGCCGTAAAGGAACTGCCTGTAATAGGTCTCCAGAATCGCGTTGGGCGTGAGCCGGGGGGCATCCCAGCCGATGAGCTTGGCCGCCAGCCGGATCGGAAACAGGAGCGGCAGCCGGCGCACGATCCGATTGCGGACGTCGTGCTGCACGAACCGAACCACCTCGGAGGCCGCCTCCGCGAACTCGGCATCGCTGCCGGTGTAGCGATCCCAGTTGAGCAGGAGATGGGCGGCCACGATGCTGCCCCCCGACACGGCTGCGATGTCGGCCACGTACGGCAGCGTGCCGTTGTCGCGGAGATAGCGGATCACGCCCAGGTGGTAGAGCGTAGCCCGAAAGCCGCCGCCGGAGAGTGCGAGACCGATGCTGGACATGCGATGATGGCTTCCTCGGCCGGAGGCGAACGCCCGGCGGTAATCCCGCTACTCTCGCCGATGGCCCATCAAATGGGCAACGCCGGCGGCGGCCGCCGCCCGTTGCCGCAGCGACCACCCTGCGGCATACTGATCGCTTCCTGCGTTTCCGCCTTTCTGCACCTTTGGAGCCGCCTCGCCGACATGAGCATCCTCAAGGAATTTCGCGACTTCGCCATGCGGGGCAACGTCATCGATCTTGCCGTGGGCGTGGTGATCGGCAGTGCCTTCGGCAAGATCATCAGCTCGCTCGTCGCCAACATCATCATGCCGCCGCTCAACCTGCTGACGAGCAAGTTCGGCGTCAACTTCAACGACCTCGCCTGGCGGATCCGGATGGAGTCGCCAAAACTCCTCGCCGACGGCGCCGCTGAGATGAAGGACGGCAAGCCCGTGATGGTGCTGCAGGATTATCCGATCCTCAACTACGGGCCGTTCATCCAGTCGGTGGTTGATTTTCTGCTCGTCGCGGCGGCGATCTTCCTGGTCGTCAAGCTCATCAACACGGCCAAGGCAAAGTTCGAGGAGAAGAAGGACGAGACGCCGGCCGCCCCGCCGGAAGACGTGGTGCTCCTGCGGGAGATCCGGGACGCCCTCGTGAAGCGGTAGGCGAGTCTGTGCCGCGACGTCGCCGATCGCTGTTCAGCCAACTCGTCGTTCCCGTCGTCGGTCTGGTGCTGGCAGGCGTGCTGGCAAACGTCGCCTTCTCGGCCTGGCTGTCGGTCCGTCGATCGATGACGGCCGCCCGCAGTAGCCAGGGACGGATTGTCGAGACACTCGAGCGATCGCGGATCGTCCTTTCGCCGCAGGTGCTCGACACCCTCCACCAACTGACGGGCGACCACTTCGTTGTCTGGAACGAGCACACCGGCATTCCAGGTGCGGCGACCATTTCCCGCACTGCCGTCGATCGCGTGGTCGCAACGGTCACGACGGCCGGCACGCCCGTCGTGGTCACGATCGATGGCCGCCGGTATTCGGTCGGCCTGACCCGCGCGGCAGGCGTCCGCCCCGAGCAGGTGCTGTTACTGACCCCGTTGGTCGGATTCGTCGAGACGACGCTCGGGTCGATCTGGCCCGTGCTCGCCGTGGCCGCCGCCACGATTGCGATCCTCGTGCCTCTGGGGCTGCGGACGACCGGACGACTGACGACTCGCATCACCGCGATCGAACGTCAGGTGGACCGGATCGCCAGCGGCGAGTTTGGGGGCCTCATCGAGGACAGGCAACCAGCCGACGTCGAACAGGGCGACGAGATCTCACGGCTCGTGGCGGGGGTCAACCGGATGAGCGTCGATCTCGACACCCTCCGCACCACGCTCACGGCCGGGGAGCGGCAACGGCTCCTCGGCCAGCTGGCCGCGGGCTTTGCGCACGAGCTTCGCAACGCCATCACCGGCGCCAGGCTGGCGATCGATCTTCACCGGCGCCGCTGTGGGACGACCGGGCGAGCCACACCCGACGAGAGTCTCGCGGTCGCGTCTCGCCAGCTGGACATCCTCGCGGACGAGGTCCGCGGACTGCTGGCCCTGGGCAGGCCGCCGGAGTCGATGGCCGCCCCGGTCGACGTCGATGCGCTCGTCGGCGAGGTTCGGGATTTGATGGCCCCGCGGTGCGAACATGCCGCGGTGACCATGCACTGTGGACCGCCAGCCGGTGCGGCGATCACCGGTCGACGAGACGCCCTCCGGGCCGCACTGGTCAATCTCACTCTCAACGCGATCGAAGCGGCAGGCCGGGGCGGCCGCGTTTGGCTCGAGGCCACGGTTGCCGATGACGGCGTGCGGTTCGCCGTGGAGGACACCGGCCCGGGGCCGCCAGACGAACTGTCTGCAACGCTCCACGAACCGTTTGTCACCGGCAAGCCGGAGGGGGTCGGACTGGGGCTCGCGGCCACCAAGGCGGTGGCCGAGCAGCATGGCGGCGGGATCGAATGGTGCCGCGTGGAGAGCCGGACGCGGTTCATTCTCCGGCTTCCGTCCTCGATCGTCTGTGGCGCACCGGCGTCCCCGGAGAAGCTCGCATGAGTCGGATCCTCGTCGTCGATGATGAGCCAGCCATCGGCTGGAGCCTGCGAGAAATGCTCACCGATGACGGCCACGTCGTCGATGTGGCGGCCACCATCGACGACGCGCTTGTGGCGTCCGCACAAGCGGCCCCAGAGGTCATCCTGCTCGATGTTCGGCTCCCGGGCCGCGACGGTATTGCGGCCATTCCCGACCTCCGCGCCGCCGCGCCCGCCGCAGCGGTGATCGTGATGACGGCCTTTGGTGATCTAGACACGGCCATTCGTGCCGTGGAGGCCGGCGCCTTCGATCATCTCGTGAAGCCTTTCGATCTCGACCACGTGGTCGACGTGGTGTCACGTGCACTCGCCGACCGCACGCTCGGAAGTGCCGGGCTGCGGGCGTCCGGTGATGACACCGACGACGTCGGTGGACCGGCCGCCCTCATCGGCTCATCGGCGGCCATGCAGGAAGTGTTCAAGCGGATCGCCTTGGTGGCGGGAACCGACATGCCAGTGCTGCTCACCGGCCCCGCCGGGACCGGCAAGAAGTTGTCCGCCCGGGCGATCCACGACCATGGATCGCATCGCGACGGTCCGTTTCTGGTGACGAATCTCGCCGCCCTCGCGCCGACGGCGTGCGGGCGGGAACTCTTCGGCCACGCCGCGGACGGCCCCGGCCTGTTCGAACTCGCTGCGGACGGCACGATCCTGCTCGCCGACGTCGATGCCGCACCGCCGGACGTGCAGGCAACGCTCATGCAGGTGCTTGAATCGCGAGAGGTCGTGCGAACCGGAACAGCCACGCCGCGACCGGTGACCGCCCGGGTGATCGCGGCGACGTCGGCCGAGCCCGGATCACTGCCATCCGGCTTCCGCCCCGATCTCGCCACTCGTCTTGGGGCCTTTACCATCGTGCTGCCGCCGCTTGCCGCGCGGCGGGACGACATCGAGCCGCTGGCCCATGCATTCCTCGCACGACACCCTACTGGGGGACGGTCGTCGGCACCGGCGATGACCGCGGAGTTTCTCGCCGCCCTCGCCGCCCGTGACTGGCCCGACAACGTGCGCGGGCTCCGCCACGCGGTTGAATATGCGGCGGTGGTAGCGCGTGGCGGCAGCCTGCGTCCCGAGCATCTGCCACAGCAGGTCGCTTCGGTCGTGGTTCGGGCCGCGGCTGGACCTGGCCTCGCGTCGGCTGAGACCGCGGTCGGTGCGGCCATGAAGGATTGGGCGGCGGCGGCTCGGGCGGCCTACGCCATGTGTGCGGCGCCCGACCTGCACCATCGCGCTTTGCAGCTCGTGGAGGCCACGCTTTTCCGCGAGGCACTCGCCCACACCGGCGGCAACCGGACCGCGGCGGCCAAGTTGCTCGGCCTCGACCGGGCGACGTTGCGAAGCAAGCTCCGATCGCTTGGCATCGACGACTGACCGGCCAGCGTGCGGCTGGCGGCTCGCCCGCGCGGTGAAAACTTCCCCGGTCGTGGCGGATGATTCGCCACGCGGCCGTCCAGCCTCGACGGCTATTCTCAACGGGGAGAAGACGGCCCCCAGGAAGTTCGTGGCATGCCTTCGCGGCCTCGACCCATCACCAGAAGAACCGCTTTTACGCTCATCGAGCTGTTGGTCGTGATCGCGATCATCGCGACGCTGATTGGGCTCTTGCTGCCGGCCGTGCAATCCGCCCGGGAGACGGCGCGGCGGATGCAGTGCGGAAACAACATGCGGCAAGTGTCGCTGGCGTTCGCCTCGTACGAGTCGGCGAAGAAGGAATACCCGCTCGCGTTCACCAATCCCTCGAGCGCGACGAAGTACCACTCCTGGGCCCCCTTCGTGCTGCCCTTTATCGAGGAGGCGGCGATGGTCGCGAACTACTCGATGACCACCGAATGGTGGAAGTCGCCAAACCGCGAGATCGCCATCCGGCCGCTCACCGTCGTGCAGTGCCCTTCGGTGCCGATCCCCAACCGAATCCAGGACAAGCCCGAGGCCACGCCTCCCAATAAAACCGGCGCCTGCGGCGACTTCTTCGTCGTTGCGGGCGTGCATCCCATCGCTGTCAATGCGTTTCTCTCGGCGGGCGGGCAGGTGACCGGCGACACGCGGGGCCTCGTCTGCTGGTGGTCCGACGGCACAAAGGCAGTCAAGACCGACCTCACGAACACCGGGCCGGCCAACGACAGAAACCGGATCAAGGATGCGACCGACGGCCTCTCCAAGACGATCCTGCTCGCGGAGTGCGCGGGCCGCGAGGACGTCTACCGAGGCCGCACCAGGCATGCCGTGGACTACACCGGCGCCGCGGGGCCCAAGATCCGGGCCCGGGGAGGCGCCTGGGCCACCACCGACAACCCGTACACCATCGGCTCCGTCCTCCCCTGGGACTCGTCATTGGGTCAGATTCCGACGCCGCCGGCCATCAACGGCTCCAACGAATGGGGGCACTGCTTCTACGCCTTTCACCCCGGCGGCACGAACATGGCCATGGGCGATGGATCGGTGCGATTCGTGGACGAGACGACCCCGCTGCGAATCCTCTGCGACATGGTCACGCGTGCCGGCGGCGAAGGCCGCGGCCAGCCCTGAGGCCCCACGGCCCCCGATTCCTGATCCGCGCATCCCGCCGCCCCATCTGGTAGCGTGGGAGCGAAGCGGCACTCGGGCCGCGGCAGGGTTGGCGGCCACCGCGGTCGCGTGCCGCAGTCGAAGTGGCGTGTGCTCAACCTCCGGAGACAGAGGCGATGGACATTCTCGGCGAAATCTTGAAGCAGGTTCTCGAGGGCGCTGCCCAGCAACAGCAACAGCAACAGCCGCAGCAGCGGCAGCCACAGCCCCAGCAGCGCCCCCAGCAGCCGCCCCAGGGAATGCCCTCGCCCAACGACCTCTCCGACATCCTCACGCAGATCTTCGGCGGCGGCGGGGCTCAGAAACTTCCCGAGGTGGTGAAGCAGTTCGAGGAGAAGGGGATGCGGGACGAGGTCGACTCGTGGGTTCGCACCGGCCCCAACAAGCCCGTCGATCGTCGCCAGATTGAAGACGCCTTCGGCCAGCGCGAGCTTGACCATCTCGCACGCACCAAGGGGATCGACCGCGATCAGCTCGCCGAGGTACTCAGCCGTTACATTCCGAAAATCATCGACGAGTTGACGCCGGCGGGGCAGATGCCGTCGCGTCGCTGACACCGTTCCAGCATCCTTCGCAGGATGCGGCGGATGCCATGAATGCGCCTCCAGACACTGCCGTGCTCCACGGCGACCGCCGCCAGGCTCTGGCGGCGGTCGTGGTGATGACGGCGTGCCTGGCGGCGCTGACATGGCTGACATGGCCCGCAGCTCCCGCGCTGGCTGGCGGAAGCCGCGACTGGTCGGGAGTGCAGCTGGCCTGGCAGAACGATCCCCGGGCCGTCTCCGACGCATCACTCCCCGTAGAGCCCATGCCCGAGCGGCGACCGTCGCGGCGGGAGCAGCGGCGGAACCTCCGGAGAGGACTTCCGGAACCGACTGCGACCGGGGGCCGCGAACGAGCGGCCACGCCGCGGCCTGCGCCGCTCGGCCGCAGCGGCGAGCCCGGGGTCCAATCAGCGCCGCCACGATCGACACCCGGGATGGTCGGTCTGGCCGCAGACCCGGTCATCGGTCTGGCCGACCCAATCGGGAACGATCGCGTGTTGGTCCATCGGGATCAACCCTACGGCAGCGACGGTCACCAGCAGCAGCGGTTTGATCTCCATCTCCCCGACGGGTGCAGCGGCAGCGGGCTTCCGCTCGTGGTGTGGATTCACGGGCCAGACTGGAAGAGCGGCTCGAAGGCCGACTGCCCGATCATTTGGCTCGCCGGCGAGGGCTACGCCGTGGCGAGCATCGGCTATCGCACGAGCGACGTGGCGGTGTTTCCCGCCCAGCTCGACGACTGCCGGGCTGCGATCGACAGCCTTGTGGCCGACGCGAGCACGTGGGGCATCGATCCCACGCGAGTCTGCGTCGCCGGCACCGCTGCTGGCGGTCATCTGGCGGCGCTGGTCGCCTTTGCACCAGTCGGGGCTGGCCGTATCCGGGAGACGGCGGCGGAGGTGCACGCAGGCGGTGCGACCGCTCCCGCCGCCGTGGTGATCGTCGGGGCGCCGGTGAGCTTGACCACGCTCGGCCCGGCACACGACCGCGCCGGCTCGCCGGCCAGCCGCCTCGTGGGTGGGCCGGTGCCGGAGTTTCGCGAAGCCGCCCAGCGTGCCAGCCCGCTCGCGCATGTCTCCGCCGACGATCCACCGACGCTGATCGTGCATGCCATCGCCGATACAGCCGTACCCGCGGAGCAGGCCGCGCTCCTCGAAAAAACACTCACGTCCGCAGGCGTCGACACCACGCTCCTCTTGCTCGGCGATCCGGCCGCGCAGGCATCGCTGGCTGCGGGATCTCCGGCGGCGATCGCGCTGGTTGAGTTCCTCGACCGAGTGATCGGCCCCGGTATCAAAGGACCGCGGGAGTAGCCCGGCGGACGTCGCCACGGCGCCACCGCCACAGGCAGCGCGTTCGTTACAGCCGCTGCCGGACGCCCTACCTTCCCGGCTTATGCAGTTGGCGTGGCCTGCCGCCGATATCTCCTCCTGTGCCGGACGCCTCCGGCCGCGTCGCCGCAGGCGGGTTTCCGCCGGAAGGGGAGCGACGATTCCTCCACGCCCAAACCATTTACCACGAAGCCGTACTCCGCCATGCCGTCACCCCGTCGCAAGCCGTCCGCTGCCGTGCAAAACCCGCTGGAAACCTACCTTCGCGACATCAACGAGACGGCCCTGCTCACCGCGGACGACGAGAAGCGATTGGCGCGGGCGATCGCGCAGGGCGACGCTCTGGCCCGCGATCACATGGTCCGCGCGAACCTGCGGTTGGTGGTCAACATCGCCCGGGGCTACGCCAACCGGGGCCTACCGCTGCCCGACCTGATCGAGGAGGGCAACCTCGGCCTGCTGCGGGCGGTCGAGGGCTTCGACCCGACCATGGGCACGCGGTTCAGCACCTATGCCAGCTATTGGATCAAGCAGTCGATCAAGCGGGCCCTGATCAACTCGGGAAAGACGATCCGGATTCCCGCCTACATGGTCGAGCTCCTTTCCAAGTGGCGGCGGGCGACGCTGCGGCTGACGGAGGCCCTCAGCCGGCCCCCCACACCCGAAGAGGTCGCTCGGAGCCTCGGCCTGGCGCGAAAGAAGCTCCCAATCATCAAGAAGGCGATCCATGTCCACCACGCCTCTCCCCACGCCGAACCCGCCGAAGGGGGCTGGTCGTTGGGCGAACTCCTCCGCGACGAGAATGCCCGCTGTCCGGCCGAGGTGATGCTTGACGACGATACCCTCCGAAACGTGCTGCAGCGGATCGACGGCCTCGACCAGCGTGCCGGCACGATCATCAAGCTCCGGTTTGGCCTGACCGGCAGCGAACCGATGACGCTCAAGGAGATCGGAGCCGTGCTCGGCCTCACGCGGGAACGGGTGCGCCAGATCGAGTCGGAAACGCTCGCCGGCCTCGCGATGGAGATCGACGGGGTGCCCCGGGCGCGGATCCGGTTGCGTCAGGGGGCCTGACGCCTCACACTGATCGCGTTGCCAGCGGCAGGCGGCAGTAGGGACCTTCCGCCGCGGCCTAGCTGCGCAGCCCCCTTCCTCACGGATTTCTCGACGCCCCATGAACCTCGCCAGCTACATCCGTCCGATTCCGGATTTTCCCAAGCCGGGAATCCTGTTTCGCGACATCACGCCGCTGTTGGCCGATGCCAAAGCGTTCGCTGCCGCGATCGAGGCGCTTGCCGCGCCGTGGCGTGATGCGGGCATCACCGCCATCGCGGCGGTCGAGGCCCGTGGCTTCCTGTTTGCCGGCCCCTTGGCCTTGTCACTCGGCGTGGGTGTGATTCCGGTGCGGAAACCGGGCAAGCTCCCCGCCGATACGATCTCGCACGAATACGATCTCGAATACGGCCGGGACCGGCTGGAGATGCACCGTGACGTGCTGCCGAAGGGCGCCGGGGTGCTCGTGGTGGACGACGTGCTGGCCACCGGCGGCACGGCCGTCGCCTGCATGAAACTGATTGAGGCGGGTGGTGGCCGGGTGCTGGGCGCGGCGTTTTTGGTCGAGATCGCGCCCCTCGGCGGCCGGGAGCGGCTCGTGCCGCATCGGGTCGAGAGCGTCATCATTTACTGACGGTGCTCCGCGGTGTTTCCGTCATGGCTCATTCGATGCGCTCGAGGGTCGTCGTCGCCATGTCCGGGGGGGTCGATTCGAGCATCGCGGCGGCGGCGCTCGTTGAGGCCGGTCATGAATGCATCGGCGTATTCATGCGACACGCCTCCCCTGCCCTGCCAGTCGGCACCTCAGGCTCCGCGGCACCGCTCGCGATCCTCTCCGAGCGGCCCGGCCATCAGGGCTGCTGCAGCCCAACCGACGCCCTCGATGCCCGCCGCGTCGCGGATCGGCTCGGCATCCCGCTGTACGCCCTCGACCTGACGCCGGACTTCGAGCGGATCATCGACTCCTTTGCCGCGGAGTATGGCCGGGGCCGTACGCCGAACCCGTGCGTCCGCTGCAACTCGTGGGTGAAGTTCGGTCGGCTCTACGAGCATGCCGACTCGATCGGGGCCACGCATGTCGCCACTGGCCACTACGCCCGGCTCGACCATGGCCCCGGCGGCCCGGTTCTGAGCCGCGGCCTCGATCGGGCCCGTGATCAATCCTACGTGCTCTTCGACATCCGGCCCGACCGGCTCGCGCGGATGCTCCTGCCGGTAGGGCATCTGCCCAAGCCCGAGGTGCGGGCCCGGGCGCTCGCGCTCGGGCTGGTCACGGCCGACAAGCCGGATAGCCAGGAGATCTGCTTCGTCGCCCCGGGCGAGCACGCCCGCTTGGTGGCCCACCGGCTCGGAGGCTCGCGGGCCGGCGAGATCGTCGATGGCACGGGTCGCGTGCTCGGCAGACATCCGGGGATCGAGCACTTCACCGTCGGCCAGCGACAGGGGCTGGGCATCGCGGTGGGCGTGCCGCTCTACGTGATCCGCATCGAGCCCGACACCTGCCGCATCGTCGTCGGCACTCGGACCGAGGTACCGGAGACCGAACTGGTGGCGGCCGAGGCGA